>Ga0070667_100000485_pt1 | contig 40311 bp, 31 predicted proteins | sample KBSS33metaG_FD_64659 | JGI IMG/M metagenome (GOLD analysis project Ga0070667, IMG submission 64659) | Switchgrass rhizosphere microbial communities from Kellogg Biological Station, Michigan, USA - KBS S3-3 metaG | ecosystem: Host-associated > Plants > Roots > Rhizosphere > Soil ...
GCCCGCGCCCGCATCAAGATCGGTATGGCCAACCTGGCCTATAACTTCCAGCGCCTGGCATGGCTTGAAGGGCGAACTGCGCCCGCGTGACGCCGAAGCGGCCAATCAAGGGCCTGCCAGCGGAAATTACAACGTAGCGCCACGCAACAGCCTCGACATCACACCGCCCCGAAGCCTGACGTGCTCGTCACGCCCAAATCCATCGGTTCTTCGAAGTGTCCAGTTCATTGAGCTGGCGCATAGCAGCATTCGTCGGCAAGGTGACGGGCTCGCCGTTAAGCCGCGCCTTCGCGATCGTTAAGGCGCAGGCGGAACCGGTCGGCGTCCCTACCCCGGCCCATTACCGCCACCGGCAAACCATCTCGCCATTGGGCGACCTGGACGAGCCGTCGCCCGATGAGGCGAATAAATTTTCATCTGCCGTTCCCAAATTTCGGCTGCCCAACGTTCTTAGACGACAAGCAGAATGAATCGGCCGAAGAATTGGGGGGGCATGCAAGAGATGTACACGTTCATTTTCCGTCGCATTGGCAAAGCGGAAACCGTCAGAGGGCTTCTTCTGATGTCCACCGCCTGTGCATTGTGCGCTGCGGCCATCCCCGCGCGCGCCGAGAGCCTGGACGAGCCAGGGCCCGTCTCCACGGTCCCGGATGGAACCCCGTCAGGGGCTGTCAGTGCCGATAGCTCCGCTCCGGACCATGACGATGGGGAAATCATCGTGACCGCGCAGCGGCGCGAAGAGCGACTGCAGGACGTTCCGGCGACGATTACCGCCCTGACAGGGGACCAGCTCGCGCGCTCCGGAATCACTTCGACCCAGCAACTGACGCAAGTGACTCCCGCACTCAATTTCACCCAATCCTCCTTTTCGCCGCAGCCCACCATCCGCGGGATTGGTACGCGCGGAACGACGGCGGGGGATGAATCTGTCGTTCCTGTCTATATCGATGGCGTCTATCAGCCGGCGCTCAACTCCACTGTGATGGAACTTAACAGCGTGGAGCGGATCGAGGTGCTCAAGGGCCCCCAAGGCGCGCTGCTAGGCCGCAACGCGACTGGCGGTGCGATCAACATCATCACGCGCACGCCCAAAATCGATCCGTCCATGGACTTCAGCCTCAGCTACGGCCGGTTCAATCAGGTGGTTAGCAAGGCCTATGTCACCGGGGGAACCGGCACTGTCGCAGCTGATCTTTCGGTCCTCAACAGCTACGATGAGGGCTATATCCGGAACATCGCGAAGGGCGGGATGACAGGCCAGACCCGCAGCTATTCGGTGCGCTCCAAGATCCTCTGGCAGCCGGTGGACGATCTGAAGTTCACCCTTATCGGCAGCACGGCCGGGAACCACGATTCCGTATCCTATGCGACCCAGGCCCGAGGCCGGAACACGCTGGCCCGCCGCTTCAATCCGGCCGTGCTGATCCCCAACGATCCCTTTGAGACGTCGGCCATCGACCAATCACCCATCAACAACACCACCTCGAACGCCGCGCTGATCGCCAGCTGGGACGGTCCCGGCTTTTCCCTAAACTCGGTGAGCGGTTACCAGCGAACCACCTTCGACAGCATCGCCGATTCCGACACGACTCCGCAGTTTGTAGGCACCTCGGCCGGCGTCCGCAGGACCCGATCGTTCATCGAAGACCTGTATGCCGTTTCGGCGGGTAAGGGCCCCTTGAGCTGGATCGTCGGCTCGACCTATTTTTATGACCGTTCGGGTAATCCGAGTGTCATCAATGTTAACGTGGCCTTTCCTTCCGGCGTGCGCAGCACGACCGATCTTACGACAGTTGTGGAAACGAAGTCGATCGCGCTATGGGCGCAACTGGGCTATGACATCACGGACCAGCTCAATCTGAGCGTCGGCGGGCGGTACACGCATGACAACAAGCATTTTGAGGCCCACAACAACTTGAGCGGGGCGCTCATCGACACGAGCAAGAGCTGGGGCAAGGTCACCCCCACGGCGACCCTGAAATACTCGCCCTCTGCCGACCTTAATTTTTATCTCAAAGCAGGTCAGGCGTTCAAGGCCGGCGTCTATGCCAGTTCGGTCTTTTCGGATCGCCCGGCCGACCCCGAAACGGTCACCCAATATGAGATTGGCTTCAAGGGAGACCTCACCCCTTGGCTTCGCCTCAACCTGGCGGGCTACTACACCGACTATAAGAATGTTCAGGTCAGTGTGCGAGACCCGGTTACCCTGCTATCAGGGCTGGAAAACGCGGCTAAGGCCCGCATTTACGGTCTGGACGGCGACATCCTGCTGCGCCCGACGCGCAATTTGAACATTCGCGGCGGCATGTCGCTGCTCGACGGCAAATATCGTGAATATAAGAATGCCCAGGTTTTCGTGCCCACGGGTCTGGGCGGCAACGCCAGCGCGACGATCGACGCAAGCGGAAAACGGCTAATCCGAACGCCGTCGTTCACGTTCAACGCGGGCGCCGACTACCGCGTACCTTTTGCCGATGGCTCTGAAATTGCCGCCAGCGCCAACTTCTTTCACAGTGGTCATTCCTTTTGGGAGGCCGGAAACCGGGTCGTACAGCCAAGAACGAACGTGTTGAATGGCGAAATCTCCTACCTGGAGCCGTCGCAGCGGATGCGGATTGCCTTGTGGGGCCTCAACCTCCTCAACGACAAATATCCCCGCTTCATTCTGTCCTCGACCACGGCGGACAGCCAGGTATATGCGCAGCCAAGAACCTATGGCGTGCGGCTTTCCGTGAACTACTGACAAGCGCCGTCGAGAGGCAGTGGCGGGCCTAGCTGGGCCGCCAGAGTTACGCAGGGAGAAGAAGGATGGCGCTTGTCGATAGCCAGTACTTGCCGCGTGGCCGAGCGTGGCAAGGGGTGGCGACGCTATCGGCCTTCTATGCGATCGCGACTCTGGACCGCGTCATCCTTTCGATGATGATCGGTCCGATTAAGGCAGACCTGGGGATCAACGATTTCCAGGTCGGCCTGCTGATCGGGCTGTCCTTTGCCCTCACCTACGTCGTCTTCGGCGTCCCATTCGGTCTGCTGGCCGATCGCTACCCGCGCAAGTGGATCATCATGGTTGGGCTGATGATCTGGTCATTGGCGACCATCGGGTGCGGCTTCGTTGCGGGGTTTGCCGCCCTGTTTCTGATGCGCATGCTGGTTGGCCTGGGCGAAGCGGCGCTCTCGCCGGCGGCCATCCCGCTCATCGCCGACTGGTACCCACCGGAAAAGCGCAGCCTTCCCTTGTCGCTCTACCAGGCTGCCACGCATGTTGGTTCGGCCTTGTCGCTGCTCTCCGGGGGCCTGCTGATCGACCGGCTGTCCCACGCCGGCGAACGCATCCACTTTTGGGGTGAGGCCTTTTACGGCTGGCAGATGGTGTTCGTCGTCGTCGGCATCCCCGGTTGTCTGTTGGGCTTGCTGGCGCTTGGCCTACCCGAAGTGAGGAAGTGTGCGCCCGCGCCCAGGCCCGTCGCAACGGCGCGCATCTGGCCTTTCGTCGCCAGGCACAAGCGCCTGTTCTTCTTCTTTCTGCTGGCCTTCGCCGCCAATGTGACCTTGAATTACGCCTTTGCTTACTGGAGTGCAGAGCATCTTTACCGCAAGCTTGGGTGGTCGAAATCTGAGATCGGACTGGCATTGGGGCTCTTGCTGCTCGCGCCCTCCTTGATCAGTCACGCGATCACCGGCAGCCTCGTCGATCGGATGACTGCGCGACGTATCGATGATGCCCCGCTTCGCTTATTCTTCTGGATGGCGCTTATTTCGCTGCCCTTCGGGATTCTAGCCTATGCAACGGCAAGCCCGACGCTGGCGATTGGCAGCCTGCTGGCATTGAAGCTGTTCCTCATTCCAAGTCTTGGCTTTGCCGCCACATCGTTACAACTTTTCACGCCTCGGGAATTGCGCGGACGCATCACGGGGTTGTTTCTGTCGGTCGTCAATTTCGCCGGTCTGGCGATTGGCCCGGCGCTGGTGGGCTTCCTCACCCATTATGTTTGGAAGGACGACGCGGCGCTAGGTGTGGTCCTTTCGACCATGATGGGTACAGGCATCGCCATTATCAGCATCTGCCTGCATTTCTCGCTCAAGCCGATGCGCGAAGCGGTGGCGGAAGCGCGGAAGGAAGCGTCGACAACCGCCGCCGGGGCGCTGTGACCAGCCCAGAGATGCCCTCGCCCGATTCCCGGGCCAGCCAGGCCGATTTCAGCCTGATGCTACTGGTTGTCAAAGGGAGCATGCTGGCCGCCCGTTCGTGCGAGAGAGAGCCATGATGATTCAGAACCCGAGCCCCCGGCCTGCTTCCATCTCGGCCTGGAGCAGTGTTGGCCTGCTCTCAGTCCTATACGCTCTGGGGATGATGGACCGCATCGTGCTTGCGATGATCATCAAACCGATAAAAGCTGCCTTCGGCATCGGAGATTTTCAGGTCGGGCTGCTCATGGGACTGGCCTTTTCTCTCACCTACGTGATACTCGGAGTTCCCATGGGCCTTGTAGCGGATAGGAAGCCCCGGAAACTCGTGATTTTTGGCGGCCTGCTGGTCTGGTCGCTGGCGATGACGGGGTCGGCCTTCGCTGCGGGTTTCCTCTCTCTCTTTATATTTCGGATGGCGCTAGGCGTGGGAGAAGCGGCCTTGTCGCCGGCGGCCGTGCCCTTGATCAGCTCCTTGTTCCCTCCGGAACGCAGAAGCTTGCCGTTGTCGATCTACATGGGATCAAGCAATGTCGGTGCCGCCGTCGCTGCGGTCTCGGCGGGCTTTCTGATCCACTGGTTTACCCAGAACCGCGGCGCGGTGCCCCTCTTGGGCGCGGAAACCCACCCTTGGCAATTTGTTTTCCTGTGCATGGCATTGCCCGGATTTCTTCTCCTGCCGCTCGTCCTCCTGCTCCCCGACCCGCCCAGATCGCGTGAACCCCGATCCTCGCCCGGCTTCAAGCCGCTCTGGCACTTTCTACGATCCCGTAAGCGGCTGTTCGTGCCCTTGTTCCTCACCTTCGCCTTGTCGGTGACCGTGAACTATTCCTTCAGCTATTGGAGTGCTGAGTATTTGATGAGGGTTCATGGCTGGACCAAGGCTCAGGCGGGCGCCCTGATGGGCTTCATGTTCTTTGTGCCGCCTCTGTTGAGCCATCTCGCATCCGGGTTCTTGCTGGATAAGTTGGCGGCGCGGGGCATTCGGGACGCGCCGCTACGGCTGTTTCAGATCATGGCTCTGTTGTCTCTGCCGTTCAGTCTGATCGCGTATCTAGCCGCGAATTCGGCCATGGCCGTCACCGGAATGGTCGTAATCGTCAGCCTGTTCTATCCCAGCCTTAGCTTCGGCACGATAACGGTTCAGCAGGTCACGCCTGACGCGCTGAAGGGTCAGATGACGGGCGCTTTTCTATCATTCGCGAATTTCTTCGGGCTGGCGATCGGCCCGGCCCTTGTAGGCTTCCTGACCCAACATGCTTTCAACGGCAGCGGGGCGCTCGGCACCGCTTTGGCGATGATCGTCGGCCCGGGCATTCTGCTCGTCTGCCTCTGCCTCGGTCTTTGCCTCGGCCCGCTGCGCGCGGCGGTGGATGCATCCGCGCCTTTGGGCGCGGTCGAGCGCTTGACGCCTGATGCCGGCAACCATCCATGAGGAGGCGAAGGCCATGCGTGCAAACCTGCCCGCGCTGAGCGGGATCAAGGTGATAGACCTCGGACGCGTGCTGGCTGCGCCGTTTGCAACCCAGATCCTGGCGGACCTGGGCGCCGATGTGATCAAAATCGAACGGCCTGGCGTGGGAGACGAAGCGCGCGTTTATGGTCCTCATTTTATCAGGCACGCCGATGGCTCGCGTTCGGCTGAGTCCGGCTTTTATGTCGCCTGCAACCGGAACAAGCGCTCCATGACGCTCGATCTCGGCACCACGCAGGGCCAGTCGATCGCAAAGTCCTTGGCCGCCAAGGCTGACGTGCTGGTTGAGAATTTTCTTCCCGGCGCTTTACGGCGCTTCGGGCTCGACTATGAGAGCCTCGCGGCCGTGAACCCGGCCCTGATTTACTGTTCGCTCACGGGGTACGGCCAGACGGGCCCTTACGCCGATCGGCCCGGCTATGACGCGGTGTTTCAGGCATTCAGCGGCCTGATGGCCGCAACGGGTCTTCCCGACGACGAGCCGGGCGGCGGCCCCATGAAGATCGGTCCTTCACTGATCGATGCATCGGCGGGCCACTATGCCGCTACGGCCGTGATGGCGGCCCTGCTCGAACGCGAACGCCTGTCCGGGCTGGGGCAGCATATCGACATTTCCCTGCTGGATACGGCGGTCGCCGTGCAGACGCATGCCGTGCAGAACTATCTGTTGAGCGGCGTGCAGCCTGGCCGTTACGGCAATGCCGGCAATGGCGGACATCCGGCCCGCACCTTTGACTGTAGCGATGGACAGGTCTATATTTCGGCAGGAAACGAGAAATTCTACAAACGGCTTTGCCACGTAATCGGCCGAGAAGACTTGGTTCACGACAAGCGTTTCATGACGAACTCGCTGCGGTTCAAAAACCGCAAGGCGTGGGATGCTATCGCGGCACCCATCATCAGAGGTTGGCGGGCCAGGCCACTTCTCGACGCGCTGATCTCGGAAGGTGTTCCCGCCTCGCTGGTCAATACCTATGACGATCTCTTTGCCGATGAACATGTCATCTATCGGGAACTGAAACAGGTTCTGCCCTACCCCGAGGCAGAAACGGGCGAGCTGCCGCTGATTGCGAGCCCCTTGCGGCTTTCCCGCACGCCGCCCCGACTGGAGCGCGCCCCTCCTAAGCAGGGCGCGCACACCGCGGAGATCTTGCGCGATTGGCTTGATATGCAAGATGATGAAATCGAGGCGTTATTGGTTCTGCCGAACGCGGGCGAATGAACACTGTGACGGGCAAGCCGCGACCTGGGCGCTCCACGAGCCATGCATGCGATCCTAGACCGCCACCAAATTGCGAGAAGCGGATCCAACCTTGGGAATATCTTTCCGCAATGCGGGGCCGATGGATTTCCCCTACAGGGCAGAGTGATGCAGCCTACCGAACCGGCCAGTGACGTCTCCAATATTTTTCGCTTTCCTGAGGCGGCATTCGATGACGCGCGCTTCCACCAATTCTTCGAAGCCCATAAAAAGCGCCTTTTGAAATATCTTGCGATAAGGTTGCGCTCAACGAGCGAGGCCGAAGATGTCCTGCAGATGACGTTCCTGCGCCTCTATGCCCGAAAGGATCGTCTTCACGATGGAAATTTGGAAGCGTTATTGTACGTTACCGCGCGCAATATCGCGGCAGACATCGGCAGGCAGAAAGCTCGTATCGATTACAAGTCCGACGGCATTCCGGATGAGGGCCTGGTTGATGAGCATCCCGGACCCGATCGCTCGATTTTGGCCAGGAGGGACCTGGATTTCATCTTGAATTGCCTGGGCGACTTGTCTGACAGATGCAGGACCAGCTTCATCAGCTATTTCTTTGACGGATATGAATATCGGGAAATAGCCCTTAGGCTGGGCGTGACGGAAAGCATGATTCGCAAGTATGTGGTCAAAGCCACGGCCCACTGCACGCGCCGCTTCGGTGAGTTGGAGGCCGAACGATGAGCCGCTGTTCCGATCCCGATCTGCGGACGGCGGCGCATTGGGCGCTTGTCCTGCGTGATCCCACAGCCGATCATGAGCATATCAAGTCGGCGCTAAGCTGGCTGGAGCGATCGGCCGAAAATGAAGCCGCCTTCGCTCGAGTCAACAAATTTCTCGACGCTTGCGACAATATTGCCGCACATCGCGAGATAGGGGCATCGCCCGAGCGTCCCAATGCCTTTCGCGTAAATCCGCGTCTCCTGGCGATTGCGGCCAGCTTTCTCTTGGTGGCGCTGACCGGGCAATTGATTTGGCAAGGCCAGCGAACCACGCCGCGCGCGATGCATTTTTCGAGTGCAGCGGGCGAATTCAAGACGATCGCCCTCCCTGACCACTCAACCCTGCTGCTGACGGGTCAAAGCGAGATTACGGTGGAGTTCATGTCGCGGGAGCGGCGCCTCAACCTGGTCAGGGGAGAGGCATTTTTCGATGTCGCGGCTGACCGTAGCCGACCGTTCATCGTGCATTCCGGCACCGGCACCGTGACGGCCGTGGGTACGGAGTTCAATGTTCATCGCGATGGCGGCGGAGCGGTCGTCACGGTGATACACGGACGCGTTGTAGTGGACAGCACCGGACCGGCTACGCGGTGGCGGGCGAGTCTCGGCCCATCGATGCAGGTTGACTATGCCGGCAGCGGCTCCATGTCGACCATCCGGCGGGTCGACCTGGACACGATACTGGCTCGGCGGAGCGGCACCCTGACATTTTCCGGACAGCCGCTGGCTCAGGTCGTCAGCGGAATCAACCGCTATTCCCGCGAACCTGTCATCCTGGTTGATCCCGACATCGGTTCAATTCCGGTCACCGGCTCGGTCAATGCCAGCCGTATCTATGAATGGCTCACAGCCTTTGACAAGGGCCTGGGAATTTCAGTCACACGTGACGAAAAGGGCCTCCTGCTGCGGAAGCAACGTCCGTCGCGATAGGACCCATGATGGAATAATTTTCATCGTAATTCCGAATCTTCCGCTTGCCAACGTTTATAGGGCACAAGCCGAGTCAATCGGCGGGGGAGATGGATATGCAAAAGACACGCGCGACCCTATTGCGTCGGGGCGGCAAGGTGGCAGTAGCCTGCGGGTTTCTACTGATGTCCCCGGCCAGCGCCTTGTGCACCGTGGCTGTTCCGGCCTACGCCGAGAGTGCGGCCGAGCGCGGTTCTGCCACTGCAGAACGCGATGGCGCCGCCTCAAGGATCGTCAGCTTCAACATTCCCGCACAGGACTTGGCGACGGCCTTGCTTGCCCTCGCCCGCCAGGTGGACGTGCAACTCGTAGTGAATTCCACCTATCTTCAGGGATTGAGGAGCACGCCGGTAATCGGGCTTCACTCAACCCGCCGAGCGACCGAGATCATGCTCAAGGGGCTGCCTCTTTCCGCAGCATGGGTAGGCAGCAACACCCTGGTCATCGAGCGGCGTACGGTGCCAGCAGAGGCCAAACCCTTGCGCGGGGCGAGCCTGATACCGGCAGATCAGGACAGCCGGGTCGAGAGCGGCCAGCCGGCCGATGAAGGCGAGATCATTGTGACCGCGACCCGCCGCTCCGAACGCCTTCAGGACGTGCCTATGACGATCACGGCCTTGTCAGGCAACCAGCTGCAAGGCGCCGGCATTCTCTCAACGCAACAACTCTCACAGGTCATTCCGGGCCTCAACTTCACACAATCAGGTTCGTACCCCCAGCCGACCATTCGCGGCATCGGCACGCGCGGCGTCACCGCAGGAGACGAGTCCGTGGTGCCCGTTTATGTCGATGGCGTGTACCAGCCCATGCTTGGCTCGACTGTGATGGAACTGAACAGCGTGGAACGGGTGGAGGTTCTGAAGGGTCCGCAAGGTGCGCTGCTGGGGCGGAACGCAATGGGCGGCGCGATCAACGTGATCACGCGAACACCATCGCCCGACCCGGGCATGGATTTCAGTGTCAGTTACGGGAGCTTCCATCAGGTCATTGCCAAAGGGTACGTCACCGGCGGCACCGAACGCTTCGCAGTGGATCTTGCCGCGCTTTACAACAACGACGAAGGCTACATCACCAATATCGTCACGGGCGCTAGACAGGGCGAAAACAACAGTTACTCCGTGCGCTCCAAGGCGCTCTGGACCCCCACTGACAATCTAAAGCTGACCTTATCGGGCAGCTACGCAAAATCGAGTTCGACGTTGAGCGCGACAACCCAGCCTCTCAGCGGAAACACGATCGCCAGGCGTTTCAATCCGCTAGTGGCCCTCCCGCGAGGCCCGTTCGAATCGGCAGTCACCGATATCGGTCCCGCCAAGCTAAGCGTTACCAACCTATCCAACCTGGTAGCATGGGAGGGATCGAAGGTAACCATTAACTCTGTGAGCGGTTACCAAAGCGTACATAACGAAGTCCTGAACGACTCTGATGGGACCGCGCAACGCGTTGCGATCTCGTCCAATGCACGAGATAGCCGTTCATTCATTCAGGAGTTATACGCTGTTTCTACGGGAGGAGGGCCGCTGTCATGGATTGTCGGCGGCACTTACTTTTACGACAAGTCATCAACCAACACCGACAACTTGAGCACGGCGTTCCCGAGCCGGGTGGCCACAAGAACAGTCGTTTCCGGCCAGGTCGTTACCAATTCGTTCGCGGCGTGGGCCCAGCTATCTTTGAACTTAACGGATGCACTGAACCTGAGCATGGGGGGGCGCTATACCCACGACAAGAAAAACTTCGACATCGTCAATAATGTTTCCCTCGCGACTATCAGTACCGGCAAAAGCTGGTCCAAATTCACGCCCACGGCGACGTTGAAATATGAGCTGTCGCCCCGCTCGAATGTTTATCTGAAAGTCGGTCAAGCGTTCAAGGCGGGGATCTACGCATCGTCCACATTCTCGCCGACGCCCGCCGATCCTGAAACGGTTACCCAGTACGAAATCGGCACGAAGACCGAACTCGCCAGCTGGATTCGGATCAATGCAGCCACATATTATACCGATTACAAAGACGTCCAAGTCAACGTGCGAGATCCCATCACTTTGGCGCCGCGGCTGCAAAATGCGGCGGCGGCCCGGATCTATGGCTTTGACGGGGATGTTTTCATCCGGCCCGGTGGAGGGCTAACTCTGCGCGCCGGAATCTCCTTACTGAACGGCCGATACAGAGACTACGCCAACGCCCAGGTTTTTGGGCCGACTGGATTGGGCGGGAATAATGCCACGTTCATTGATGCGAGTGGAAAGACTCTCATTCGATCGCCGTCCTTCACGGGTAATATTGGTGCCGATTATACGCTGAAATTGGCGAGCGGTGCTGAAATAGCTGCCAGCGTCAATTATTTCCACAGTGGCATATCCTATTGGGAGGCCAGCAACCGCGTGGTCCAGCCCAGTACAAATGTCCTCAATGCCCAGATTTCCCTTCTTGAGGCATCCAGGCATGTCCGCTTCGAGATCTGGGGAACGAACCTGCTGGACGAAGAATATCCTCTTTCCATCGTCTCATCCACCGCTGCCGATAGCCAGTTTTTTGCGCGCCCGCGCTCAGTTGGCGTCAGAATGGCAGTAGAATTTCGATGATTACGCCGGTTACCGTGGCTAAGCGTCTGTTAATGCCGATTGGAACTGCCTATGTTGGACGATAGCCAGCGGTATCCGCCCCGGGCGCAGAGTTGGGCTGCCGCCATTACGCTCGCCGTGCTCTATGCCTTCGCCGTGGTAGATCGCGCCGTACTGTCGATGCTGATCGGTCCCATTAAAAAAGATCTTGCGATCAATGACTTTCAGGTTGGCCTGCTGGTTGGGACGGCATTTGCACTGACATACGTGGGCGGCGCGATACCCTTTGGCATGCTCAGCGATCGCTTCCCGCGCCGGAATGTGATTTTCGCCGGCTTGTTGATTTGGTCCCTGGCAACCATTGCTTGCGGCTTTGCGGTCAGCTTCACCGTGCTGTTCCTGCTGCGAATGCTCGTTGGCGTTGGAGAATCGGCGCTTATCCCGTCAGCGGTTCCGCTCATCGGCGACCTTTTCCCGCCAGAGCGACGAAGCCTGCCGCTATCGCTTTATCAGGGAATGGCCAATGTCGGCGGGGCCTTAGCTACCTTCGCGGGCGGTTTGTTGCTTGATTGGTCATTTCGCAAGGGAGGGACGATCGAACTCGCCGGTCACTCGTTCAGTGCCTGGCAGCTCGTGTTCCTGGCTGTCGGCATTCCCGGCCTTGCCCTACTTCTTTTGACGGTCAAGCTGCCCGAGCCGCGCGTCGCCAAGCGCGAGCACGCTGCCCTGCCAGGGATCTGGGACTTTAGCCGCAAGCACCGGCGCTTGTTGATCTTCTTTTGCCTCGCCTTCGCAGCAGACGCCACGGTGATCGCCACGTTCAGCGCGTGGACCGCAGAATATCTCGTTCGCGGGTTGGGCTGGTCCAAATCTGAGGTTGGCGCGATTCTGAGCCTGCTTCTGCTGGTTCCTCCGATCCTGAGCCACATTGTAACCGGTTTTCTGGTCGACCGGATGATAACACGTGGGTCCACCGACGCTCCAATTCGATTGTGCTTGATAATGACCGTTGTCGGATTACCATTTGGAATATTGGTTTACGCAACAAGCAGTTCCGCCGTGGCGATACTGAGTATCTTTGCGATGAAGGTTTTTATCATCCCAAGCCTGCAGTTTGCGCATATTTCGTTGCAGCAATTCGTGCCGCCGAACCTGCGCGGTCGGGCCACTGGCGCATTCATGTCCTTCATCAGCTTTTTTGGTTTGGCCGTGGGGCCAATGGCCGTGGGTGCCTTGACCCATTATGTTCTGAAGGACGACAAGGCATTGGGCACGGCGATGGTTTACATCGTCGGAACGGCTCTGGCGATCATGTGCCCCTGTCTGTGGCTATGTTTGAAGCCGATGCGGGAAGCTGTCGGCGAAGCACGACGTCAGGAGCTGGCGCGCTGAATCGGGGCATTACTTCAACTGGGGTTGCCTCGACCGCTGGACGGCGTGCCCCGCCACGACAAGCCGCCGATGACAAGTGGAGAAGGACAAGTTTATGAACAAATCGGCGGGCGCAGACGGACCGTTATCTGGCGTGCGCGTATTGGATCTCACCAGCGTGATCTTTGGTTCCTACGCCACTTGCATCTTGGCCGACCTGGGCGCCGACGTGATCAAGATCGAGCAGCCAAAGAGCCGGACCGGCGGTGACGGCGGCGATATTATGCGCTGGGGCGGCACCCCGCCGAAAAGCGCGAAGGCGGGGCTGGGGCCCGTCTTTCTCACCATCAATCGCAACAAACGATCGGTCGTGCTCGATCTCACCACCGAATTCGGGATGCAGGCGCTGCTGGAGCTGGTTAAGACCGCCGATATTTTCGCGTCTAACATCCGCTTGTCTGCGCTTGAAAAGCTTGGCCTATCCTATGAAGCGCTGGCCAGGATCAAGCAGGACCTGATCTATGTTCACGCGTCGGGTTTTGGCCGGGGCGGTGCGTACGAGGGCCAGGCCGCCTACGACGACATCATCCAGTCCCTGTCGGGTTTTGCCGATCTTCTCAGCACCTCCGATGGCGACCCGAAGCCCCGCTTCATTCCGACCGTCATCGCGGACAAAGGCGCCGCCCTGTTCATGGCTTATGCCGCCGTGGCCGCCCTTTATCATCGGCAGCAGAGCGGGGTCGGCCAGTTCGTCGAGGTTCCGATGCTCGAAACGATAACCAGCTTTCTGCTTGCCGAGCATTTGTACGACGAGGCCTACGATCCGCCAACGGGCGGGTGGACCCATCCGCGCATGATCTCGCCCCATCGCAGACCGTACCAAACCAAGGATGGCCATATCACGGTCATGCCTCATGATAACGCCACCTGGCGGCTATTCTTTGAAGTTGCCGATGCGAGTGACACAATCATGAGCGATACCAGGCACCAGAGTTATGAAGCCAGGGCCAAACACTACATCTGGCTGTACGATGTCATGGATGAGCTTCTGCAAAAGCAGGACACGAGCTATTGGCTGCAGGTCCTGCAGGACCGCGGCATACCTTGCGCCAAAGTAAATCGCTTTACCGACCTCAAACAGGATCCCCATTTGCAGTCTGTCGGCTTTTTCCAGGAGCGCCAACATCCGGACGCGGGGCCCTACTTCGCGATGAAGCCGCCGGTGAATTTCTCCCGTTCTCCTGCATCTATTCGCACCGACGCGCCGACCCTGGGTCAACACACCGAGGAGGTGCTGAACGAGATCGGACTTTCGCTGGCTGACGCCCAAAAGGTTGGGCACCCAGAAAACCTGTAGCGACCGCCCCCTGACAGAAGGGAAGGTTCTCGCCGGAGTCTATGCCAGCAATGGCTATGCGCGAAGCCTCCCGCCGGGCTATGATTTTCACGACGTCGACTGGATTGGACACTTCGAAGAACCGATGGATTTGGGCGTGACGAGCACGTCAGGCTTCGGGGCGGTGTGATGTCGAGGCTGTTGCGTGGCGCTACGTTGTAATTTCCGCTGGGCAGGCCCTTGATTGGCCGCTTCGGCGTCACGCGGGCGCAGTTCGCCCTTCAAGCCATGCCAGGCGCTGGAAGTTATAGGCCAGGTTGGCCATACCGATCTTGATGCGGGCGCGGGCGATGCCGATCGTCCGGATGAACAGTCCCATCCGGTGCTTCTGGCCTAACTCTAACCCGGTCCCTCAACGACCGGCCTCTCTGCGATCCGCCCCCTTCCGCACTGACGGGGGTGGCCACCCCGGTCAATGCATCGCAATCTGGCCCAAACGGACAGCAAAGTCATAAGACAAGTCCTCTGACTGGGAGGAACCCCTGCTGCTTCTAGTCGAACCAGACAGATGCTCGAAAGCGATAGTGTCAAGCCGATTTCATGCCTTGTCGCCATCCGGCGATGATTTCGCGGCTTTCCACGATCGTCGCCATCGCCCCCAAGCAGTTGGCCAAAACTGCGTCCGCATAATCCTGCGGAAATCCGCTGACGCAGTCTGAAGGAATCACTACATCGTAACCAAGCCCGACCGCCTCGATTGTCATACCAACAATGCCGACGTTCAGTGATACGCCAGTGGCGATGATCGTTTTCACCCCTTTGTCACGCAGCTGACCATCCAATCCTGTCCCTGTGAACGGCGACATGCCGTGGCTCCGTTCAGATACGACATCACCAGGCTCCACACTGAGTTCGGGAATGAGTTCGGCCGATGCCGATCCCTCTACGAGGTGCCCTTCATAGCGACGAAGCCGCGCGAGGATACGGCAATTGTAAGCGTTAAGTTCGTCGTCCCGGCGCCGCACGAAGTTGCAATAAGCGATTCCCACACCGGCAATTCGGCCAGCATTCACAAGTTCGGAGAGATGGCGGGGCATTCCCGCGCCCTCAACGATATGGCGAAGGGTGTTGAGATTGCTCAAGTCTCCCACTACCCCCCGCTGCATTTCCATGCACAGGATCGCTGTGGACCTCGGTTGAATGATATCAGCAAGCATGATAAATAGAATCCTTTCGAAAAATCTAAGTCTATCGTATCATAAGGATGGACACTGACAGTCGTTGTTAAGACGATGGTTACGAGTGCGGTGCAGTTTATAACACTGCGTGCAATAGTGCTGGCCCGTCTTCGCGGCCGGTGCTGCGGGATATCCGCTTCAGCGCTTGCCAGCGGCCATCGCGCTTCACTAGTTCCCAACATTGGTAGGATTGGCGCCAGATCGTTACTTCGCCGTCTCGCCTGAGAAAGATTGTTGCATAGCCGCTCGCGGTGGCGCGGTCCCCCTCTAGCCGCACGGCGAAGGGACCCATCACGTGCGCAACGTTCGGCAGGTTTGACTGGTGCACATCGCCGACGACGATCTGTTTGGTCTCTTCCCTGCCGTTGAAGAACCACTCCCCATCGATATCGATCGTACAATCCTCGGCGTAAATCTGGGACGTCGCTTCAGCATCGTTACTGTCCACCGCGAGCGCGTAGCGGGTCATTACCGACTGAATTTCACGCTCGTCCTCCAAGGCTTCGATCCGCTTTGACAGACGCCTTAACTCGTTTTCCAGATCGCTCACTCTGTCTCTCCTCTATTGCGGCCCTTCGGCTGTTAGCCCTGCCGGAGCGGACGGCGCTATATTTTCGAAAGTGCACCAAAAAGGTGAGCGCGGCCGTTCGGGCGGATGCTGGGCGCACTCTGGGCGAGAGCGTTGCCAAGGAAATTAGGCGTCGCCCCCTCCCTAGCTTCGGTCGCGCCAAGCTTTTGAAGTGAATTCCGAGCGGCGCGGGGCGGATGCTGAACCCGCGCACTTCAGCACACGTAGGCGGCGGGTGCGTTGTGAAAGAACAACCCCCTGTCGCCCAGCAACGATCCGCCATCGACCGCAAGCGTCTGCCCGGTGACATAGCGGGAATCGTCGCTCGCAAAGTACAGCATGGCGGCCGCAAGATCTTCGGGAAGGATTGCCTGTTTCATCGGTAGTCTGGCGGCGTTGGCCTGCCCGGCCTCGTCCATCTTCGAGCCGTCTCCGAACGTGGCGAGCGCGTTTCCGGGGGTCCGCGTCGGGCCCGGGGCGACCGCGTTGACCCGAACGAGGTGCGGCGCGAGCTCCTGCGCGGACGAGCCTGTTAGGGCAACTACGCCATGCTTCGCGACGGTATAGGCGTGCGATCCCAATCCGCACCGGAGGCCCGCGAGACTGGCGGTCGAGATGATCGAGCCGCTACGCTGTTCGGCCATGATGCGGGCCGCGTGCTTGATGCCGTAGAACACGCTGTCGAGCACGAGCGCTAGAGTCTTGCGCCAGTTATCGGCCGTCATATCCCGGATCGAGCCAACCGCACCCAGCATCGCTGCATTATTGATCATGCAGTCCAGGCGGCCATGCGTGCTTACCGCCAGATTCACCGCCGCAGCAACCTCGTTCTCGTCCGTTACGTCAACGCGGAGGAAAGTCGCCGACGGGAGTTCGGCGGCGAGCTTTTCCCCGCGTTCGACCTGAATATCAGTCAGTACGAGCTGCGCACCTTCCGCCGCGAAAAGCCTTGCCGTACCTTCCCCGATCCCGCTTGCAGCACCAGTGACAACAGCAACTTTTCCGGTCAGACGTCCAACCATCATGTTCCTCTCTAACACCTGCCTCTTCAGAGGCTTTATCCAATGCGCGCGTCTATGTTCACGGCTGCGCATCACTCCGGGTTCAGGATGCGGTTGCCCGGAGCCAAATTCTCTCTCCCTTGGCGTTCGTTCAACCAATGTCCGCAAAGGGGGCCATGCCGAACCTGGAAGTAACTGGCGCGGTCAGCTAGCCTCGCGAGCCGTCAGTACCCTATGCGATCACGGCGACGGTGTTCAACGGAAGACTGTTTGCCGAACCTGACAAGGGTAGCCATAATCCGACATTGAAAATGGAACGTGCGCGTTACGATTGAGGTGGTTGCGCCATTTTGAACAGTTTGGCGGCTAATACCTAAGATTCATTGATCAGAACCTGCAAGCCCACGCGCGGAGGCCGAGAGACATCATCCGCCAGGGCTGGTCAACAAGCCGTTCCAAGCGTCGCAGATGCGGTGAAAGCCGTCGGGAAGGCTGGCTCCCAATGAATCATCGAAACCCCAACAAATCCCAAAAATCATCAATCCGCCAAAGTAGTGCTAGCGGCCTTTCCAGACGGGAGGACGCTTCTCCAGAAAGGCCCTTGCGCCCTCCTGTGCATCCTGCGTACCGAGCAGGGCGTTCGCGCAATTGTCTTCGATCCGGAACGCTTCGGCCAGGGTGCCGGCGGCAAGGCCCATCGCGGCACTTTTCTTCGTAGCCTGCACCGCCAAGGGTGCGTTCATGCAGATTTGTCGAGCCCATTGAAAAGCTATGTCCATCAGTTGCTCGCCGGGGACGACTTCGTTGATCAACCCCAGGCGAAGTGCGCGTTCAGCATCGATTGGCCGGGCCAACAGGAGCATCTCCATGCTCGCGGCCCATCCCATCTGGCGCGGCATCCTTGCCGTGGTGCCGCCCGCGGCCATTATTCCTCGCGCAGGTTCGCTCACGCCGAACGTGGCTGTATGACTGGCAATCCGGATATCGGTGCCCATCAGCAGCTCCATGCCGCCGGCTCTGCAAGAGCCGTTCACGGCGGCGATAATCGGCTTGTGGATTTCGAACCCTTTCAGCGTGAAATATCCCTGACCGTGGTTGTTCAGCCGGTCCCGAGTGTCCGAGTGCCCGAGAGCTGCCTCTTCGCGGGCGATATCGGCTATCATTGCCATGTCACCTCCGGCGCAAAATGCGTTTTTTACGCCGGTAACGATCGCGACCCACGCATCGTTGTCATCGCGGAATCGCTTCCAGTGATCGAACAGTGCCGTCGCGTGCTCCAGATCGAGGGCATTTCGCTTCTCGTATCGGTCCAGCGTGATTACGATGATATGCCCGTCCTTCGTGTAATGCACCGGCATGGAAAAACCCTTTCAGACGTGATCCGCATCCTGCTTTTGCTGGAGCCAAGGCTTGCGGCAGAGGGTGAAGAAAGCCTCGGCCCCGGTTCGCCACAGGGCGGTAACCCGCCTTGCGCCGTTCGCCCAAGCCAAGCCGAGCAGATTTCGCGCGGCCGCGGTGGCGTGGCCCCGGTTCCAGCGTGCCGGGGCGATCTCATAGACGATCTCGACGCAGCCAGCGGCACACCGCAGAACCGTCAATGACATGCTGGTAGCCGTCCAGGTTCAGCCCGCCCGTCAGCCGCCGCCGGATCAGCGCCTGGTACACACAGGCGATGTTCACCCCGAAGTGACCGCCGCCTGCCGGGCAGCGACCGCGCCATCCACCGCTGCGATCACGCGATCCCGCAAATCCTGCGAATAGCTCTGCCCCGATCGCCAACCCATCGCCGCCACCTCCGTCGTGATCGCGACCTATGAATCACACGATCCCGGCTTTGTGAATCCCTTGGCGATTCCGCTCAACATTAGGATGCTCTAGGATTGGAAGTTGCGTTGATAGTGAACTGGATCCGAAGTACCGCGTATCCCTTACGCTGCAACAGTATCAATATTGGTGCGACAGCCGCCGCAGCCAATACAACGACTGCCACCGAATGATGCACCATCCGTTCATCCTGAAAAACATATCGGGTGAGAATTGCCACCGCCATGGTTCCCATACCGATCCCGAGCAGGTTCATGTTGATAGCGTGGAGCGCCACAGAACGTCCTCTGAGCTGGGGCGGCATTACTTCGTGCAATGTCGGATAAGCGGCGGCCGAAAGCGTCGAAGCCGTAACGGTCACGAGCGCCTGGCCGAGCAGAAACAGCCAGTAGGATTGACCAGCGACGATGCAAAGGCCGCCTGCCAGTGCCGGCATTGTTCCAATGTAGAACAGAGGCAATCGTCCAGACGGAAGGTTCCGGCGAGCGAGCCAATCGCCGATCGCTCCGCCCGCGTACGAACCGCCAACAGTATTGATCAAAAGGATCACTCCTAGCGCTAAGCCGGCGTTTCCTACCGTGAAACCGAAATTGCGCACAAGGATGACCGTCGCCCAGCTTGACGATGCAATGCCCACGAGTGGCGCACACACGAGCGCCAAATAGACCGGCAGGAACACACGCCAATGTCTGGCGAGGAAACACAGAAATCCATCTTCGATTCCCCCTCGCTTGTTGGGCACTCCCCGGACGGGCTCGCGCAGGAGCAGCATCAGAATGACTATGAAAATGCCCGGGGCTCCGGCGACGAGGAATATGAGGCGCCAGCCTTCCATGAACCCGATGATCGGCAGAGACACCCCCTTCGTGTCGCCGAGTGCATTGATTACCAGCCCGGCCAAAATCGCTGAGCCCCCCCCTCCGATCGAGTAGGCAATGCTGAGGGCCGCCATCGGCTTTCCCCGACGGTCAGGGCTGAATAGATCGCTGATCATCGAGTAGGCCGCCGGAGCAAATACCGCCTCCCCGATTCCGACTCCCGCGCGGGCAGCAAAAAGCTGCCAAAAAGTCTGGGCAAACCCGCATAATATGGTCATGATACTCCATACGCCGACACTGATGACCAGCATGTTTCGCCGATTGTAGTGATCTGCCAACCATGCAATCGGCAAACCCGCGAGCACGAAGAACAACGAGAAGGAAATACCTTGTATGAGGCTGGCTTGAACTTCACCTATGCCGAGACTTTTACGAAGATCAGGGACAAGAACCGCTATAATTCCGCGGTCAAGATATGCTGAAAGAGCGGCCCAGAACAAAACAAAGACCAAAAACCAGCCGCTGGAAAACATTGAACGCGTGCGGTTTTCCATGGTTTATTCCTATCTTCGAGGAGGCAACGGCCGCTCGATCCACCGTCAATCAGGCTCGGTTCTATGTGCGTGGTCGGCGGTTGAACCAAATCATACAGGCTTGTGGCCAGCTCGATGTCCCCCATCGGCAGTGCACTCCAGCGGTGGGATGTCTTTTCTCATCATGATATAGACTACAAGCAAAATGGGGCGGCCCCGAACTACTGATGTGTCTCTCGCGTTCGGCGCTCATTTTACATCCAATACGCGATGCTGCGTTTAAGCAGGCGGTTCCCAAGGTCGGATCGTCCATTCATACTTTCCAGGCGCGCGCCCGCAGCCCCGGCCATTGGTCGGCTTCCATTAGTTCTTTCGACTAGAGGTAGTACTGGCTCTGCACGACTTCCTCTTTGGCACGGCTCCGCCATGCTGTTATCGTCGCACCGGCCACCCAGAACGATGCGGACCCTGCCTTCGGCCGAGAAATGGCGGGCGATCTGCCCTAGAGCGCCCCTTACCATGTGCTTCGCAGGGTCCTTCGCCGCCGATCTTGCATTGGAGGATCGACCTTCATCTTCGCTCTTTGCTCACCCTGACAAAGCCTCCATCCGCAAATTACAAACCTAAAGGCCGTCAGTCACGCGGACGGGGGATACTGGATTGCCGGTGACGCCTTATCATGGATAACTTTCACTAGAACCGAACCTCCACTTCGGCGCCAACTGATGCAGGACGCGCAGCGACCAAGCGAGTGCCGAAGCCATTAAGGATAGCCAACATATTATACTTCTCATCGAAGATGTTATCCGCGAAGGCGGAGATACGGAAGCGATCGCCGCGCGTTATCAAAGAAAGACGGGCGTTCGTCACATTATAGGGTTTCTCGTTCAGTGTGTTGCCGGCATCCCAGAAAAACTTACCAGAGAATTGTGAGTTAACCGACAACTCAAACAAGCCGATGGTCGTGTCCTTGCTGTAAGTCGCACCGAGATTTAAGGTATAGTCAGGTTGCCGTATCATGCGATTGCCGGACACGTCTCTCGGGACCTGCAAGTTGCCCCCCGCTGATGACGGCACCAGTACGATAGCACCTGGAAAGGAATCATAGCGCGCATGCGTGTAGGACGCGCCAGTGTTGATCCGTAGGCCCCTCAGGGGCTCGAATGAAGCCTCGCCTTCCAAGCCCCAGATTTTTGCCGAGGCCGCATTCTGAAGCCGAGCGACAATCGTATTACCGATGAATGCAGCGATCTGGATGTCCTTGTAATCATAATAATAGGCCGCTGCCGAAAATAGGGCACGTCCGGCCGCCATTTTCGCGCCCACTTCATATGCAGTGATCTTTTCCGGATTGACGGGTATGACCGTCGTCGCCGAAGGAGGAACGGCGGTCGAATTGAAGGCGCCGCTCTTGAAGCCCTTGCTGAACGTTCCGTAGACGTTGGCACGGTCCGTCAACTCGTAGCGGATCGAGACCCGTGGTGTGAAGCTGTTCCACCGCTTCGAATTGACGAAGACTGCGGTGGCCGGATTGACCCCCTGGGTGGTAAGCGTCCCTTTTTCGGTGCTGTAGCGCCCGCCGACGATCAGGTTCAGCCTGTCCACCAGCTCCCAGTCAACCTCGCCGAAAATGCCAGCCGCCTTTGTGCGCGTAGAGGATTTCACCAAGACAACGCCGTTGGACGCCAGGCCCGGAGTTCCGGCGTTATCGTCAAACAAGAATAGCCCGGCCGTCCAGTTGAGCGAATTATTGCCGATGGAGGAAAGCGTAAGCTCTTCCGCGTAGGTCCGTTGGCGCACAGCAAACACGGCATCGGCCAGTGAAGCAGGGCCAGCGTCGCTGTCGGTCAGCGATTCGTAGCGCAGTCGCTGGTAGCTGCTGATCGATTTCAGCCTGACGGATCCAAATTCATGCTCGAGAGAGAGATTGGCGTTATGGGTCTTCGCTCGCGAGAGCGGGATCAGCCCGACCGCGGTCGTGTAGGGGCGGTTCGCCACGGGCAGACCCGGAAACAGGACGGCCACACGTGAGCTGTTGCGGACGAAATAGGGATTGAGAACTCGATTGTCGGTAACGTCGGAGTAGCCTGCGCCGATTATGATCTTCGTATTCTCGCCCGGCTTGAGGAGGAGTTTGCCCTTCACCGCCTGGGTTTTGCTGTTGCCCACCCGCTTGTTCAGAAAAATGTTCCGGATGTAGCCGTCATCACGACTGTAGGTGGCGGCAAAGCTGGCCGCGACAGAGTCGCTTCCTCCGGTCGCGTACAGCTTGCTTGCGAAAGCATCGAACGATCCGTAACGCGCACTGAACCGCCCGGAGAATCCCGCTTCTGGCTCCTTGGTGTGGATTAGCACTGCACCGCCCGTCGCATTGCGGCCAAACAGCGTTCCCTGAGGGCCCTTGAGCACCTCGATCCGCTCGATGTCGTTGAACTCGAAGATGTTACCGTACTGGCTGGGTTGATAAACGCCGTCGATGTAGGTCGCGACATTGGCGCTGTCGCCCGGATTGACGTTGGAGGAACCGACGCCGCGGATGGTCGGTTGCGAGTTGACCGCGGTTACGGAATAGAAGAACCCCGGTGTGACCTGGGACAGTTGCTGCGGCGTTGTGACACCGGCCTGATCCAGCCGCTTGGCACTGAGCGCAGTGATCGAGATAGGCACATCGACCAGCCGCTCCTCTCGACGCTGGGCCGTAACCACGATGTCACCTGAGCCGCCGGCGTCCGGCGAGGCCCTGGCTTCGTCGATCACCTGTGCGCTGGCTCCTGAAACGGCCACCAGCGACGCAGTTGCAAACGTCATGATCGACACCGTGTATCTCAGTGCTGCGAATACCCTTCTCATGTTCTGGTTCTCCTCTCTCATTTGGTCTTTTATCGAGCAAGCGGGACTCGGCGAGAGTTACAGCTTCCGGAAAGGCGCCCGTTCCGCTTGACCCTGTCCTTCACTTCGGCATCGAAAGCCTGCGTCCGTCCGGGCTCATGCTGATGGGTAAACACGCACTCGGCCCAGCGCGCGGCAAAGGCCAGGCCCCGTTCCGACGCACCCGCCTGCATGAACACAGGGCGTCCCTGGGGGCTGTGGGCGTCGTGAGGTCGTCGCGAGTGCGTACGTGTTTACCTTCATATTCAAAGGACGCGAAGCTACGCGCGATCTGAAACGCGTTGTTGAGGCTGGTGCTGACCGTGGCGGCGAGCCCGAGATGCTGCGTCACACGCGCCATGATCGCGAGGACCAGCAGCGGGTCCAGCATCTGCAACTGCCCCCCTAGCCGGGCAATGCCGCTGGGGCTTTCCGGGCCGAGATCAGGCAGGCATTGGTGATCGACAATGAATATGCCGTCGAACATGCCTCGCTCGTAAATTCGGGCCAGTTCCTCGTATCGCTCCGGTTTCAGGACGCGCTCCGCATCACTGTCGGGATGACGCCAGCTCCCGAAATGGTGGTTGGTCGGCCCGGTGCACATATGGCCAAGCAGGTGCATTTCTCCGGCCAATATCCTCTCCCCTCTGCGAGCTCGTACAACCGGGTGGTCGCCAACTGGGGGTGCGATCCGGAACCCCGGAAGCAACTGGGCGCGCCCCGGCTTTTCGTCATGAGCCGTGGATCGTACCCTATGCAATCGCGTCAGCGGCGAGCAAGGCAAGACAGTTTGCCGAACACGACAAGAGTAGCCATAATCTGACATTGCGAATGGGAACGCGAGCAAGCGCGAACCGGTGATCCAGACGGAGGGAGTGACCTTGCAAAAATTTGCCGGCGGTACAAGCGAGGTTTTGAAGCGATGGGTCTTCGAACGGTCGTCGGTTGTGCTTTATCGGAATGTGTTTTTTGAGCCGGCAACCGAGATGATCGCAGTTGAGCACGATGAGCTGATGTTTTCGGTCAACGGGTGCCCATCAGACGGGCATATCTACTCTGAGGGTCCACACGGTTTGTCAGGCGGGCGCTTGGGACTGCTCAGCTTCGTACCTCGTCGCCGCCCATTTCTGTGGAAATGGCAGGCCGGCTGCGAACTGAATCTTTGTTGTAAATTTTTGGAAGGCCCCGCCCCCTTCAACGGCATAAAGGTAGGCAGTGATAAGGACGTAATTCTTTCCATCCCCGATCCAATGTTGTTGAATCTGATGACGCACCTCCGCCGAGAGGTTGAATTCCAAGATATATTTTCATCCGGGGTTCTTGAAGGTATTTGTCTGCAGATTTCCAGTATTTTCGAGAGATTTAGCGCTAAAAGATCTGCCTCCACTGGCTTAATTAATAGAATTTCTGCTTATATGGACTTGATATGTAGGACGGTGGACGGTCGTCGGAATTCTCCATCGCTGCATGAACTAGCGTCCAAGCTCGGCGTCAGTCCTCGTCATTTTGCCAGACTGTTTGAAAAATTCGCCGGGATGAATTATTCATCGTTTGTAGGCCTGAAGAAGGCCGAACTTGCGAAAGACATGGTATTAAACTCGTCTTCCCCTATCAAAGCCATTGCCTTCGAGCTGGGCTTTGATGACGCAGCATCCTTTTCGCGTGCCTTTCACAAATGGGTCGGCTGCTCTCCAACTATATTCAGGGCGCGGAATAAATGATATCCAAAGCTGCTTGCGATCGAGCGCTCTTTTGATGACTATAAGCATGCTGGACAGAAGCGCAATCAAAGCGACTTATACAAAGATTCATTGATTACAGCCCGGGTTGCCAAACCAAATTCACCGAAAGTCTAATGAAATCAGAAGATTTGGCGGAGACGGAGGGATTCGTATCCCTCATTTTCTGCTACATAACTGACGGAAATTGAAGGCTTTTCCTTGTGTTCTCGTGTTTTCGTCGACCGTAGCAGTCCGCGCCATTCCGTCGCAATCCACGACTCAAACCCGGACGGAGAAACGCCCTCGATCGAGAGCGTGCAATTCGACGGAGGAAGACGGTTCATATGGGTCACGCAATCCACAAGCTGAGCGCCAAGGGCATCGAGAAGCTCAAGACCGTCGGTTGGCACGGCGTCCGACCAATCGGCAGTCAGGGATCAGCCCGCGCTTTGCAAGCCGCCCGGCGCACGACGCGCCGTCCCGATCGATGACATCCTCGCCGTCATGCGCACGCTAGACGAGCGAGCCGATCGGAGAACTCCACTGCAATGAGCGATCGCGCCTTCATCGCCCAGCTGCAGAGCTGTGGGCTGACGACGGCGGAGGTCCATTACTACCGCCCCGATGCGCCGTCGCTGCTGCAGATCTCCATCTGGCAGGAATATGATCTGGGGCCGGACTTCCCGGTGCTGTTCGGCTTTCTCGATCATTGGCGGCGCGAGATCGAAGCCGCGCTCCATTCGGTGCGGATCGCGCACGACGCACTGATCCGTCCCACGGAATGGCGCGCGGTCAACGGCGTGATCAGGCTCCAGTGACACGCGGCCCGATCCAGCGCTGGCGCGAGCGCGTCCGCCGAACGGTGCGCATCGTGCTGACGTTCGACGACATCATGGAGTTTGCGCTGGCGCTGCTTTCGGTATCGCCGGCCGAGCTCGAGACGCTCGGTTGAACCTTCGCCGACCGCAAGCGGCTGCTCGACCATTTCCTCGCCTGCGGCAAGGCGGCATAGGTACAAAATCGGAAGATATCTCCAGGATGCCGATCGAGCTGGCCTTGCCACAGCGCGACATCGACAGGCTCCAGCATTTCGCGCGGCGCGAGCTTCCCAAGGCGACGACCACCGCCGGCGTGATCGATCATGCGACCGCCGGCAGGGCATCGAACACGGCACTGTCCAAGGAGTACATCCCCGGTCGCGACGGTTTCGAGCATCCGGGCCCGCCGACAGGCCGATCAACATGCTAACCTCTATGCGGCCGTTTCGGGCGACGACATGTCTGCGCACGGGCCAGTCGACTTTCGCGGTATCAGGGTGGGCGCGGTTATCCTGATCCTGTCACCGTCATGATCTGCGCCGTCAGCGAGCAGGTCGAGCGCGGCCGCCGCGATTTGATCGAAGGGCACCCGCATGGTCGTAAGGGGAACCTGCAAGCGGCTGACAATCGGGATGTCATTATATCCGATGACCGAAACATCGCCCGGAACAGCAAAGTTCATATTGGCAAGCATCGACAATGCGCCGATCGCTGTATTATCGTTGACGGCGAAGATAGCAGTAGGCCGGCGGGGCAGTGCCATGAGCTTCGCGGCGGCTTCCGCGCCTGAATCGATGCCAAAGGTCGATTCTATGATCAGGCATTGGTCGACAGCCAGGCCGATTTCCTCGAGAGCCTGGCAGTAACCTGCAACGCGCCCGCGACTGCTCGATGCATAGCTGGGGCCGGCAATGATGCCGATCCGACGATGGCCCAGGTCCAGCAGATGCCTTGTGGCAAGATATCCGCCAAGTTGATCGTCGCCTACCGAAGAAAGGCTTCGCCCGTCCGTACGCAGTGCCAGGACATAGGGTACGCCCCGCTTTGCCAGAAGGGTGGGCAGCGGATCGTTGTCCCGCGCGGTCGCCAGGATCAGGCCATCGACACCCCGCTGGAGCAGCGACTCCACCGCGACGACATCGGCCCCTTCTCGATCATCGGTCGTTGCGACCAGCGCGACGCGCCCGATCCGGGCGCAGGCTTTGGCGATCGCTTCGTACAGCATGGCCATGACGGTGTCGGTCAGCCGGGGGACGATGACGCCCACGGTCATGGTTTTTCCGCGCCTGAGACTCGCGGCGGAGATATCCCGGACGTAACCCAGGTCCGCGGCGATCTTGCGCACGCGACGCGCCGTTTCATTGTCGGACTGGGGCAGGCGCTCGTCCAGAACCCGCGACACCGTCGATTTCGAAACGCCGGCGACGGCGGCGACGCTGTGGAGCGTCGCTCTGCTGGATTGCGACGATTTCCTGGACTTCATGCCGCGATCGGTTCCCGCCTATGCTTCTCGCCAGGGATGGGCGAGGCAAGCCGACATTGCACCAAAAAATCTATTGACTCCACCCGCCAGCGAGAACAAGAATGGGAACGTTCCCGCAAACGTTCCACAGTTCCAGGAGAGAATGAGTGATGAGCCTTCACGATCCGCTTGCCGAATCCCGATCCGCCCCCCAAAAAGTCATGGACCTGCGCGGCCTGAACCCGGCCCCCGTCACCGTTTTCACAAAAGACGGCCAGGTCGACTGGGAGCAGAACGTCAAGCTCGCCAAATGGCTGGTGTCAGTCGAAGGGGTGAAGAGCCTGGTTATTCTCGGTCACGCCGGCGAGGGCACGTTCCTCGACCGTGACGAGCAGGTGAAGCTCGTGGAAACACTGGTGGAAGCCGTCGATGTGCCGATCATAGCGGGCATCACTGGTGAAGGTACTGAGGTCGCCGCCAAGGAAGCGCGACGCGCGGCGGATGCGGGCGCCATTGGCGCGTTGGTCTATCCCAGTCATGGCTGGTTGCGCTTTGGCTATCAGGATGGCGCCCCGCAGGATCGCTACAAGGCGATTTACGAAGCATCCGGCCTCCAGTGCATCCTGTTCCAATATCCGGATGTGACCAAGGCGACATATAACCTTAAAACCCAGATCGAGATCGCGGCCCAGCCCGGCGTCGTCGCGACCAAGAACGGTGTGCGCAACATGAAGCGCTGGGACACCGAAATTCCGGTTCTGCGCAATGAATTTCCCGACCTGCAAATTCTGACCTGTCATGACGAATATCTGCTGCACACGATGTTCGACGTCGATGGCGCGCTGGTCGGTTACGGCAATGTGGCGCCGGAACTTCTCGTCAAGCTGATCGAGGCGGGCAAGGCCAAGGACTATGCCGCCGCACGCGCGCTTCATGATCAACTGCTGCCAGTAACAAAGAATGTCTATCACCGCGGCAGTCACATGGAGGGTACTGTCGCGCTGAAGATCGCGCTTCGTGCTCGCGGTATCATCGACAATGCCGTAGTCCGCTCCCCGCTTCTCGACCTGACGGCCGAAGCCGAACGGGAAATCGAGGCCGCGCTCAAGGAAGCCGGTATCATTTGAGCGTGCAGCCCGAGGTGGCGCTGGCGTCAACCTCGGGCCACGGACCCTTGCGCAAAAGGCGACCGTCACATCCTTATGGCGGAAAGAGCGGCGAAAGCCGCCATATTTTGTGAAACAGAGAGAGGAAGCCAATGCACGGACCAGCGGCCGCCTTAAACCCCTCGCCTGCAAAGGCCGCGACCAGTGGCGAAAGCGCTGATCTGATCGCGCGTCTCGAACGCCTGCCGGTGACCCGGCCCGTTTTGTGGGCGCGCGGCTGCGTCGGCATGGCGACCTTCTTCGACGGCTACACCACGCTGGCCATCGCCTATGCCATGCCGATCCTGGCGCAACAGTGGAACCTGACGCCCGCCGCAACGGCCGCGATCATTTCCTCAGGCTATGTCGGGCAACTGGTCGGCGCGGTGTTCTTCGGCTGGCTCGCCGAGCGGATCGGCCGACTGCCGGTCCTCGCGATCGCCATCGCCATTTTCGCGGCCATGAGCGCTGCGTGCATATTCAGCTGGAGCGCCTCGTCCCTGATGCTCTTCCGCTTTCTTCAGGGGATCGGCACGGGCGGCGAAGTGCCGGTCGCCAGCGCCTATATCAATGAGCTGTCCGGCGCACGCAAACGCGGACGCTTCTTTCTCCTGTATGAATTGCTCTTTCTCGTCGGGCTCGTGGCGGCCGGGGCGATCGGCTACACGCTGGTGCCTCGGCTTGGCTGGCAGGCCATGTTCATCGTCGGCCTGGTTCCGGTACTGCTGGTTATTCCCCTGCGCTTTTTTCTATCGGAAAGTCCGCGCTGGCTGATCAGCCGTGGAAGGCTCGACAAGGCCGACAAGGTGATCGCGAAGCTGGAAGCCAGTGCGACACGGCATGGCGCGGTCCTTCCAGACCCGGTCCCGACGCCTGATCTGGCTGTCGCCGAAAAGAAGGCAGGATCTTGGGCGGAACTGTTTGGCGCGGTCTATGGCCCTCGCACCATCCTGCTTTGGGCGCTCTGGTTTGGCGCTTATCTCGTCAACAACGGCCTGGTGACCTGGCTTCCCACCTTATATAAAAGCGTGTTCGGCTTGCCGCTCGATCAGGCGATCGGCTATGGCTTCGCGATGACGGGCGTTGCGCTTGCCGCATCCTTCGTTTGCGCTCTCACCATCGACCGGGTCGGGCGCAGGCGCTGGTATACGGGGGCATTCCTGCTTGCCGCGCTGCCCCTTGCCGCACTCTACGTCTTTGGAGCGACCAGTGCGCTGATGGTGTTCGTCCTCGCCACCATGGCCTATTCCGCGCTCCAAACCGTCACTTACTCGCTCTATCTCTATTCCGGCGAATTATATCCCACTCGCCTTCGCTCGCTCGGTGCAGGTCTGGGATCGGCGTGGCTGCGGGCGGGATCGATCGCTGGCCCCTGGGTCATCGGCCTGATTGCAGCGACAGGGTCGATCGCGCCTGTATTCATGACATTCGCGGTCGTGGCTGTGGCCACGGGGTTCATCTGCTGGCGCTGGGCGCCGGAGACCGCGGGCAGGACTTTGGAGGAACTCTCGCCATAAGCCACTGCAACCCAAGGCCTTGGCACTCTCGAAAATTTCGACCGGAAAACGTTCGGCGCAACCTCAATAAACGCTCCTGGAGGGGAATATGAAACAGTCTCACATCAAGCTCATGCTCTGCGCATCGGTTGGCATTTGCTGGGCGCCCGCCGCGCTGGCGCAGGCGACGACGGACGCGGCGCTGGTTGATCCCCAAGCGCAAGCCGACGCCGAAACGCCTGCCCAAGGCGCGGACGCGATCGCCGCCGGCGACATCGTCGTCACCGCGCAACGGCGCGAGCAGCGGCTGCAAGATGTCCCTGTCTCGGTCGCTGTCACCAGCGGCGAATCCATTCAAAAGTCGGGCTTTACCGACCTCGCCGGTCTTTCGACCCGATTGCCGTCGGTTCAGATCGGCACAGGCGTGCAATCCAATAATATCCGTATCCGTGGTGTGGGTTCGGGCCTCAACGCCGGTTTCGAACAGTCAGTTGGGGTGTTCGTCGATGGCGTCTACCGGCCGCGCTCGCGCACGATCCAGGCTGGTCTGTTCGACGTTGAGCGAGTCGAAGTCCTGAACGGTCCGCAGACGACCTTTTTCGGCAACAATACGATCGCCGGCGCGATCAACATCACGAGTAAAAAGCCATCGCAGGATTTTGGCTATAACGGCCAGCTGCTCTACTCGCCCTCCGATGGTCAGTATATCGCGGAAGCAGGCGTGACCGGGCCAATCTCGGACACGCTGTCGGCGCGCGTATCTGGCCAGTCCTCGGGCATGAACGGATACATTTACAACAATTATCTGGACAATGACGGCCCCCATATGCGTGACTTCGTCGGCCGCGCGGCGCTGCGTTGGGAACCGGGTTCAAACTTCACCTCCGATCTGCGCTTCGACTATGCGCGCAATCGCGATCGCAGCACCTTCAACGCCGAGATCGAAGGATGCCCGCCGCCTCCCGGCTATCCCGCCGCAAGGGGCCCTTGTGCCGCCTATCTGGCGCTTCGTGGTGCGAGCATCGACAATCGGCTGGATTTCAACGCCGATGTCGGGCCGTCGAGCTTTCGCCTGAATTTCTACGAAGGGGGGTGGAGCAACAGGATCGACCTGGGCGGCATCTCGCTCATATCCCTGACCAGCTATAGCAAGTCGGATACCGATACCTTCATCCAGGCCAGTCCGCTGCCGGTCACCGGGGTTGCGGGCTATTTCTACCAACCCTTCCGGCAAACCGAAACCTATAAGCTTTTCACCCAGGAACTGCGTGTCGAGTCCCAGTTCGACGGGCCGATCCAATTTGTCGCGGGCGCCTATTATTCGCATGGCAAATTGTTCAGCGACAGCTACGCGTCGCTCTTCAATTCCGGCGCCGCCGGTTTGGCAGGCGCTCCGGTGACTTCGGCGACGACACCGATCGGCACCAATCGCGCTCTTTCCCAAAAGGATCAGACCCGTTCCGCCTTCGGCCAGGTGACGGCCGAACTGTTCGACGGCTTCAAGCTTGCCGCCGGATTGCGCTATACCAGCGTCAAGAAGGATGCCTCCCGGCGGGCACGCGCCGGCATCGGCTCACCAATCGCTAGCCCCGACGGATTTACCGAAGTCGATGCCGCCACGCAGGCAAAGCTGTTCACCTTCGGCAGCCTCAGCAACGCAGGCTTTGCCGATCCGCAAACCACCTACAACAAACTGATGCCGGCGGTGACCGCAACCTACAAAGTGGCGCCGACCATATCACTCTATGGCGCCTACACCCAGGGTTTCAAAGCGGGCGGCTATAGCGACTCCAACCAGCCGGCACAGTTCGATTCCGAAAATGTGGACGCCTATGAAATCGGCCTCAAGGGTTCGATCCTCGACCGCCGCCTGTTCTTCACGCTTGACGGCTTCTATTCCGATTTCCGCGACCTGCAGCAGGCGATTTCCCTGATCGGGCCGACCGGCGCGCTGATCACGACGGTGGGCAACGCTGCCTCCTCGGTTTCCAAAGGCATCGAATTCACCGGCAATTTCCGCGCCGCCGAATTCATGACGCTCAATATCGCGGGCAGCTATATCATCTCGGAATTCAAAGACTATACGAAAGCCGCCTGCACTCAGGCGCAGATCTTGGCGCGGGGCGCGCTTTGCGTGCAGGATTTGTCGGGACAACCCACGCCGTTCGCGCCGAAGTTCTCCGGCAATTTCGGCTTCACCCTCACCCGTCCGGTCGGCGACCGTTTCCAGTTGAGCTTCGAGCCCAACCTGTTCGTCTCCACCGGCTATTTTCTGGCGCCGACGAACGATTCTCTGGTGCGCCAGAACAGCTATGCGCTTGCCGATCTGCGCATAGGGTTTGGGCCGGAAGACAAGAGATGGGAGTTTGCGGTCATCGGCAAGAATCTGAGTAACGAACCGGTCAAGTCGAGTGCCGCATCGGCGGTGGGAACGTCGCCGGGTCTCTCCTATGCAGTGCTTCAGCGCGCCCGGTCGGTCGCATTTTCGTTCATGCTCAGGCACTGATTGGTCACTGCTCGGGTGAGGCAGTTCGCAAGAAGAGCCGTGGCGAGCGGTCAGGCCAGATCAATCCCGATGATTATCGTTGGCGAATGGCCCGGGACCAAAGTCCCGGGCCAAGCCGTCAGGCCGCCTTGCCGTTGACCGGGATGCGGCGGACATTTTCGTTCGCCGCCTCCGATCTCGATCCCGCGCGGCTTCATCGCCTCGGGCACGACGCGCTTGAGCGCGATGCTCAGCAGGCCGTTCTCGAAGCTGGCATCGCCGGCTTCGACAAAATCAGCGAGCTGGAAGCACCGCTCGAACGCTCGTGCGGCAATGCCGCGATGCGATGCCGCCCGCTATTCCACCGGCATGGTTGGCAAGAAAGACCGGCCAACCGTCTTCGCCGGGGGGCATCGGATCGGGCTTGGCTTCGCCGGTCAGCCGCGCCGCGGCGAAGACGTCGCCTATCTCGACACCCTTGACGGCATTGATACTCATCATCGCGACGGCCAGCTCGCTGTCGAGCTTCGCATAAAGCGGCGCTCCCCAGCCCGCGGGCACGCCTTCGGCCACGCATTCGACGATCGCGCCCACCGAGGAGCCGGGCTGGCGCGCGTCATCGACGATCGCCTCCCATCGCCCGGCCGCGGCGGGGTCGGGACAGAAAAATGGATTCTGATCGATCGCCGCATCGTCGTACACCGCACGATCGATGGCGTCGCCGCCCAGCCCGACAAGATATGCGCGGATGCGGGTGGTCCGCCTTCATGAGAATATCGTCTCCTTGGCGGCCCGTCAGATGTTGGATATGATGTCCCCCTCCAACTTCCTGCCAACCAATCCTGCCCTTCAGGACCGCATGGTCGAAACCGGCGGGCGCTGCTTCGCCGATGGCGCCCGATACTAGCGACGCATCGCCACCCGATCGATCGCCCTTCCACCAACTATCTCGCCGCCACGATTGCCGAGTGGATCACATGACTCCCCAGCCTAGCTGGCGATCAGGCTGCTTCCACTACGCACCTCGAAGAGCGCACGGATGGCAACCTGATCGGCTTTCAGGCTGGTGTTGCGGGGTATGGCTTCGACAAACACCCATCGAACCGGAATATGCGTTGCATATACGTGCTGGCGAAGGTGCTCTTCCAGAATTTTGGCCGTCGTTCCGGCACTGTGACGTTCCAGTTGCACGACCGCTGCGGGCACTTGTCCTAGCCGCTCATCCGTTAGACCGACCACCGCCGCGTCAGCCACGGCAGGGTGCAGGGTCAGCGCCCGTTCGATAGTTTCAGGCAAGAGCTTGAATCCCCCCCGAACTATAGCTCCGTCGGCCCGACCGCGATGGAAGAGAAAATCGTCTTCGTCCAGAACAGCGATGTCGGCGGTGCGAATCCACTGGTTCCCCATGGAGGGAGAAAGCACTTCGAGCAGTCCCTCTTTACCACGGGGCAATTCGACGAACGTGTCGGGATCGACAATTCGAATCTTGGCTCCGCCACAGGTTCGGCCGACACTGCCGATCTTCGACGATCCAAACATCTCGACGAGATCCTGTGTCATGGTCGTCACGGGTCCACCGAATTCGGTTGCGCCATAGCAGGGGAGGATGGGGATGCCGTAGTGATTTTCGAAGCGCTGCTGGATTGCCGGATCAAGGGGCGCGCCGCCCGTCGATATGAAGTCGAGAGAGGCCAGATCCTCGACCCGCACATTGGCTTTCAACGTCTCGCCGAATGCGCTTGTTGGAAGCTGTAGGGTTGCGGGTCGGAACCGGCGCACAAAATCAAGCCAGCCATCCATCGTAAACCGATCGACCAACACGACACGGCGGCGGTTAACGATCGCCGGAATCGTGTTGTAAAGGCCTGATATGTTTCCAAGTGGATAGATTGCTAAAACAGGTGGAATCTGCGTGTGCGCGCCAACGACCGCCGAAATATTTCCGCCAATCATGTAACGATTGATCATGTCATAGCTGAAGGCCACATTCTTCGGCGGACCGGTTGTACCGCTAGTATGAACTTGGATTTCCGGTTGATCGGATGTGTTGAACTCTCCCAAGGCGAAATGCGGCCTTTGGGGTGCGACAAGCCTTGCCCCCATTTCCTCCAGCGCAATGCCGACCAGGTTCTGCTCCCGAACCACGGCCATCAGCTCTGGGGTGAAATCCTCGACCGCAGCGACGACGCCCGCTGGCCGGGCTCGTGCGACGTCGCGGGCGATCCCGATAGGGGATTGAAACCCATAAATCATCCTAATGGTTCGACGAGCAGAGATTAACCCGATTTCAGCCGCGATCGCCGACGGACGGTTGCGCGGAATTAGGCAGATTACCGCGCGCGTCGGCACCGCCGCTTCGGAAAGAATTCCTGCCGTCGCATCGGCTACTAAACGCATCTGGGCCCAGCTGTACCAGCGATGCTGGAATTCGACGCTGTCGGCGGTGGAATCGCCGTCCAGAGCCTGGCGGACCAGTTCGTCAAGACCTTCCATGCGCACCCTTCCAACAGCGGCAGATTATTACGATGTTATTGGTATCGTCTGGGCGCCACGCTCCAGCATTATCGTCAAACAAGAATAGCCCGGCCGTCCGGCCGAGCCGATGGCTGCCGATGGAGGAAAGCGTAAGCTCTTCCGCGTAGGTCCGTTGGCGCACAGCAAACACGGCATCGCTCTCCCTTGCGCGCCTTTTCCAAACGTGGGGCGCGATCCGGAACCCGGGTGCAACCGGGCGCGGCCCGCTAACCTCTCGAGGCGCAGCCGGTAACCTATGCAACGACGCCGCCGGCGATCAACGGAAGACTGTCTGCCGAATCCGACAAGAATAGCCACAATCTGACATCGAACATGGGAACCGCGGGGTGTGATCAGCGCGGGCGCGAGCCCGAGCCGCGTTTCGACGTCCCGCGCGGCCACCTGTCGCTCCGTCGCCGCAAGAACGGACGCGTTCGGTGAGGGCCGCGGATCAGGCAGCGTGCGCGACGGCCTGCGGCTGATCGACCGATTTCCAGTTCCACGGGAGCAGTTCGTGGAGTCGGGTCTGCGGGATATCAGCGATGCGGGTGAGGACGTCTGCGAGCCATGCCTGGGGATCGATATCGTTGAGACGTGCGGTGGTGATAAGCGTGTACATGAAGGCGGCGCGCTGACCGCCGCGATCGGAGCCAGCAAAGAGCCACGCTTTTCTGCCCAGAGCGATACCACGCATGGCGCGCTCGGCGGCATTGTTGGTCAGGCAGATCCGGCCATCGGTGAGGAATCGGGCGAAGTCGTCCCACGCCTTGAGCATATAATCGATGGCGCCGGCGACGGGGTTGTGGCGGGCCATGGCGGCGCGCGCGTCGCGCAGCACTGCGACGAAGCCCAGATCCTCCTTAAATCACAACCTCAAATCTGTGCCATTGGTGCTGACGGCGGAGAGTTTTCTGCGATGAAAAGGACAATTTTTATCAATTGCGACGGACAAATATTTCCACAAAAGATAATATTTACATGATAAACTCGATCCACAATTTTGAAATCTATATTAATATGGCCCCATAGTTACGGGCACGTTACTAGTTGAGTAAAATAATATTATTAGATACATTATAATATATATAATATGTTTACCAAAATCATCCAATATATTCTGGAAACGATGATCATCGATCAGGTAGTATGTCCATTGTTAAGGGGATGATTTTGCCCAGAATCCGTTTTCGATGGCTATATGCGGGTTCGGTCCTGGCTGGCGCTACAATGGCGCAGCTGGCTCCTGCGCAGATGACGCCCAACAACGTTCTTGCAGGCGCGCGCGTGCTTTCCTTCCTGCAGCCCGCACTTTCGGGCTCCATTACCGCCGCCATCGTCTACCAACCCGGCGACGCGGGTTCGGAGGCCGAGGCGCGGGCCATCGAACACGCGCTGGGCGGCGGATTGGTCATAGGCTCGCTGACCCTCAGGCCCAAAAGAGTTTCAGCTGATGCCCTGGGTGCCTTTGCTGGAGCAAAGGTCGCTTTTTTAACGCGGGCCATCAATTCTCGGCTGGTCGCACCGGCGGCCGCGCAGCGCTCCATCGTCACGATCAGTTCTGATCCCGATTGCGCCCGCGCGGGGCTCTGCGTCGTTTCGATCAGCTCCGGTTCCAAAGTCCAGATCACAGTGAGCAAAGCCGCGTGTAATGCCGCGAAGGTCAAATTCGGCGCGGCCTTCCTCATGCTGGTGAAGGAAATCTGAGCCATGATGAACCTCCTTTCGTCCGCCGGTCCTGCGGTGGCCATGAGCCGCCTTCCGCGCGCAGGTTCCGCTAAGATCCGTGAAAGTCGGACCGCTGCCCGAAAGAAAGCTAAGGCATTCTCGCTTTCGCTAGGCTCGATTTTGGCGGTCAGCGCGACGCTCTTCGCTCAACCCGTGCGAGCCCAGTCGATGAATTACGGCGCACTGGAGAGTCTTTTCGGCGAGCCGGTCACGACGGCAGCGACGGGTACGCCTCAGCGCGCTTCCGAGGCGCCGGCAAACATGACGATCATCACCGCCGACGACATCCGGCGATCGGGCAGCCGCAACATTCCCGAGATTCTGTCGCGCGTTCCGGGTCTGGATGTCATGAGAAGCGGTCTTTCTGCTTATGACATCGGCGTCCGTGGTTATCAGCAAGCCACGCAGCCGCGTATGCTCGTATTGATAGATGGGCGACAGGTGTTCCTGGACGATTACTCGCGCACCGATTGGTCGAATCTTCCGGTCAATATCGACGACATTCGGCAGATCGAAGTTGTCAAAGGGGCCTCGTCCGCGCTGTTCGGTTCGAACGCGGCGAGCGGCGTCATCAATATCGTCACCTACAGCGCGGCCTATGATAATAATATCGTCGTCAACACGACGCTGGGCACGCAACATCAGCGCACCGCAGATGCCACCGTAATGCTGCGGGGTGCCTGGGGCGGCCTGAAGCTAAGTGCCGGTGGCCTAGATGCCCATGAGTTCGACACGCCACGGCCTCTCTTTGACGGCAACATCACTCCGGAAAATCCCGCCGGGACCGAGCCGCCCAAGCATCGCTATATTGCGGCCAGTTCGGACTTAGCCATCTCGGATACCCTGCGGGCAAGCGCCGAGCTAACCCATACACGCAGTGTCAGCAATTTTGCCGATAACACTGATTTCAATGTAATGGGCGTACAACATGACAAGTCCTATTCAGCGCGTGCCGGCTTGAATTGGGACGGTCCGCTTGGAGCGATCAGCGCCGGTGGCTACCTCAATCATACCTTCGTCACAATCCTGGAGACAGGAACGGGAGAAGTTGGCTTTGGCACCAAAATTAATTTGCTTGTAGGGCAGATTCAAGATCAATTTAAACTTGGCTCAAGCCATATAATTCGCCTCGGCATCGAGTATCGATACAGAGATTATAAGCAATATAACGATGAGACGATTATCCAGAACCCTCACCTCGTACAGAATTTTGTGTCCTTTAGCGGAACCTGGCTGTGGCAAGTTGGCGACAAGATTGCCCTGGCTAACGCCATCAGGTTTGATCATCAAACCATGAGACAGGCTGGCGATATCAATACCACCGGTGTTTTCGGTTATTCGGACTACAAAAACAAGAATGACGTCATCAGTGCTAACTCCGCCCTGGTCTACAACCCGACAAGCTTGGATCATTTTCGCCTGAGCTATGGTCGAGGTGTGATGCTGCCCAGTCTCATCCAGAACGGATATAGCCAGATCTCCAGTTTTATTGGAGGCTTCTTGATAGACGCCGAGGGCAATCCACGATTGAAGCCGACAATTGTCCAGGATTTGAGCGCGGACTATAATCGCCGGATCGATACTCTTTTCTCGACGGTGGGCACATCGCTGTTCTACGAGTGGAGCCGCAACATCACGGCGCCCTTCCTGAACGGACCGGACGTTATCATCGACGGGCTACCTGCCCTTTCGAACTATGCGCAGAATGTTGGCGGCAGCCATGGATGGGGCGGCGAAGTGCAGATCAAAGGTCAGCACCCATCGGGCCTCCGCTGGGATGCGAGCTACAGCTATGCGCGGGTCACCGACGGGAGCGACGTCAAGGCCTTCATCAACTATCAGAACTCAGCGCCCCGCCATCATCTGCGGCTTTTGCTCGGCTATTCGAAAGGTCCGTGGGAGTTCGATGGAGCCGTCCACTATGTCACGAGTACCGGCATGCTGCGGAACAGCTACTTCTCGATGATGCCGGTGCACACGCCCGGCTATGCGTCGCTGAGCGGCCGGGTTGGATACACATTCGCCGATCGATTTTCCGTTGCGCTGTCGGGAACCAATCTTTCCCAAAGGGTGACGCAGGTCAGCGCGTTTCCTGCCGTTGAGCGCCAAATCTCGATCAGTCTCACGGGTAAGTTCTAGTGGATAGCATGAGACAGGTAATCGGCGCGGAAAGGGGAGCGTTCTTGAAGCGCATCCGCCGATTTTCAGATTGGCCGCTGATCGTGAAGTTCAGCATCGCACCGGCACTTGCTCTCGGCCTGCTTCTCGTAATGGCCGTGATCGAGATATCGGCGCTGCACGCCGTTCGCGACGATACCCGACATATCGTGATGGTCGACATGCGGGATTCAGCTAAGCTGGCGGGTATCGCAGCAAGATTCGGACGGGCAGATGCCGACCTGTCGCGGCTGCTGAACAGGGTGGCCGCCAATCCCGGCACGGTGGACATCCCTGTCCAAACCCGCGTCATTAAAGTCACTCTAGCGGGCGTCAGTCGTGATCTCGGAACATTTCGGAATACCGAAGCGGGCCAAGCCAATCGAGCACGCATCGATGCGGTCCGGCGCGACGTAGACCAATATTCGCAAGCCGTGGACGTCGTGACCTCGATGCTCGCGATCGAATTCGCCAGCGCTGCATCGATGCTGGACTCCTTTCACGAATATTCCCAGCAGGTCACAGAAAATATCGGCCACATCGCTCGAAATGGTATCGGCGATTCCAATCGCCGCGCCGAGGCCGTCAGCGCCGATGTCGAGAAAACGACCGTAATATTTTCAACGCTCGCCCTGCTGGTCGTACCGGGTATCGCCATCGCGTCGCTCCTTGTCGGCCTTGCCACCGTACGATCGATCCGTGGTATCGCCGACGCCACCACCCGATTGGCAGCGGCGGACTATGATATCGACATCGGCAGCCTGCATCGCGGTGACGAACTCGGTGCCGTGGTAACGGCGCTTGATACTTTCCGCGGAAACGCGCTCGAAGCAGCCCGCCTGCAAGTGGAGCGTGAAGAGCAGCGCCGTGTGGCCGACGAGAGCGAACGCCGCCGGGCCGAAGACAAGAAGGCCGCGGAGACAGCGCAGCAACGGCGTGAAGAGAAAAACAGTAGACGCGCTTTGGAAGAAAAACGGGCGATGCTCGATACCCTTGCGCACGAGTTCGAAGGAAGCATATCGGCCGTGATCGAAGCGGTCAGCCATTCAACCGAGAGCCTGCTCGCAAATGCGGAACAGCTTACGCTAAGGGCCGAGCAAACCCGGCAGGAATCGACCGTACTCGACACGGAAAGCGGGCAGATGGCGCAATCGATGCAGGTCGCCGCGTCGGCAGCGGACGAACTCATGATGTCTTTCACCGAGATCGGTCGTCAGGTACGCTGCTCACATCAGGCTGCCTCGACCGCGCTCCTGGAAGCGGAAAAAGCGCGAGGAAGAGGCGCTGTCCTTGCTGAGGAGGCCGAAGCCATCGAGGCGGTTGTCGGCGCCATCAATCAGATTGCCTCGCAGACCAATTTGCTCGCGCTCAATGCGACAATCGAGGCCGCGCGCGCCGGCGAGGCGGGCCACGGTTTTGCAGTGGTTGCAAGCGAGGTCAAGAACCTTGCCGGGCAGACCGGCAAAGCCACCGATCAGATTCGCGGTCAAATCAGCAGCATTCAGACATCCGCCAACGAGGTGGTCGACGCCACCAGAACAATCAACACCATGCTCGAACAGTTGAACGAGATCGCCTCCGCGGTCGCGGGTTCGGTCGAGCAGCAAGTGCGGGCGGGGGCCGAGATCACGGGCACTGTCGTCTCCGCGCTCCACAAGACCGACCAGATGGTGGACGCCAGCGGGCATATTCGCTTGTCAGCCGATCAGAACAGCCGTGCCGCAAGCGATGTGCGTATGGCCGTCGGCGAATTGCAGACCCATTTCCAGCGCCTGCGGTCGGACGCCGAACAGTTCGTCCGCCATATCCGGGCCGCATAACTACTGATCGTGGAGTGAAGGCGACACGGGGGGTGCGGACGCTCACTATCTGCCGACGCAGGTCGGCTTCTCGCTTTTTCTGCTCGGAAGCGGATCGACAGCTAGAGCATTTCCCGAGCTGAGTGAATCGCGAGGGATTGAACGAACCCGCTGACGCGGGAGATTAGCGAGTATTGGCCGGAATGGGCTCCTGATGGGAAGGTTTGGTTGCTGAGACCAACCCCTGATCAGGAGACCATCCC
>Ga0070667_100000486_pt1 | contig 40306 bp, 35 predicted proteins | sample KBSS33metaG_FD_64659 | JGI IMG/M metagenome (GOLD analysis project Ga0070667, IMG submission 64659) | Switchgrass rhizosphere microbial communities from Kellogg Biological Station, Michigan, USA - KBS S3-3 metaG | ecosystem: Host-associated > Plants > Roots > Rhizosphere > Soil ...
GAAGAAGAAGTGACGGACTCGCTCAATCGTTGAGTGGGCCGTCCGCCCGCAAGCGCGCCGCAAGGCGTTGTGAGCGGTGGCTACAATCAGGAGAAGTCGATGCCCAAGTTGAAAACCAACCGGGGCGCGGCGAAGCGTTTTCGCAAGACGGCGAAGGGCTTCAAGCGCTACACCACCCGGCGACGCCACAATACCGGCGACAAGGCCCCCAAGCGCATGCGCCAGCTGCGCTCCGGCGGCACCAGCCTCGTCCACGAGACCGATGTCGGTCGAGTCACGCAGCTGCTTCCCAACCACAAGGTGAGCCCTCGCAAGCGGGCCACCCAGAAAAAAGTCGCGGTCGCGGCTGCCGGCAAATAGGAGGGTAGAACCATGGCACGAGTCAAACGTGGCGTGACGGCCGGGCGCCGTCACAAGAAAATTCTCGGCAAGGCGAAGGGCTACTACAACGCCCGGCGCAAGGTGTTCCGCGCCGCCAAGCAGGCGGTCATCAAGGCCGGGCAGTACGCGTATCGCGACCGGCGGCAGAAAAAGCGCGAGTTCCGCGCCCTGTGGATCACGCGCATCAATGCGGCGGCACGGCTGTATGGATTGTCTTACAGCAAGCTGATCAACGGCCTCAACAAGGCCGGGCTCGAAGTGGACCGCAAGGTGCTGGCGGATATCGCCGTGCACGATGCGGAGGCGTTCGGTGCCATTGCGAAGCAAGCGATCGCGGCACTCGAGAAGAGCGCGGCGTAAAGGCGCGCGCCGTGGAACAGGCACTCGCTGAGATCGCGGCGGCGGCCGACCTTGCCGCGCTCGATGAGGTGCGGGTGCGTTGGCTCGGCAAGAAAGGCGTACTCACCGAGCAGCTGAAATCGCTGAAGACTGTGCCCGCAGCGGTTCGCCCCGCCGCGGGGCAGCGCATCAACGAGGCCAAGCAGCAGGTGCAGGAGGCGCTGGACGCGCGCCGTGGGGTGCTCGAAGGCGCGGCCGTGCAGCAAAAGCTCGCGGCCGGCCGCATCGATGTCACCCTGCCCGGGCGGGGCGAGGAGCCCGGCGGGCTGCATCCGGTCACGCAGACGCGACTGCGCATCGAGACCCTGTTCCGGCGCGCGGGCTTCGATGTGGAGCAGGGGCCGGAGATCGAGGACGATTTCCACAATTTCGGCGCGCTCAATATCCCCCCCAATCATCCAGCGCGCGCCATGCAGGATACATTCTACTTTCCCGACGGGCGGGTGCTGCGCACCCACACCTCGCCGGTGCAGGTGCGCGCCATGCTCTCGCGCGGTGCGCCGCTCGCGGTGATTGCGCCGGGACGGGTGTACCGCTGCGATTCCGATGTCACCCACTCGCCGATGTTTCACCAGGTGGAGGGGCTGCTCGTCGATGAGAGTGTCAGCTTTGCGAACCTGAAGGCCATCCTGCACGGCTTCGTGCGCGCCTTCTTCGAGAAGGATCTCGACATGCGGCTGCGGCCTTCTTATTTCCCGTTCACCGAGCCTTCGGCCGAAGTCGATATGTCCTGCGTGTTCTGCGCCGGCCAGGGCTGCCGTGTCTGCAAGGAGACCGGCTGGCTCGAGATCGCCGGCTGCGGCATGGTGCATCCCAATGTGCTGCACGCCAGCGGTGTCGATGCCGAGCGCTATACCGGCTATGCCTTCGGGATGGGGATCGATCGGCTCGCCATGCTGCGCTACGGGGTGGGGGACCTGCGCCTCTTCTTCGAGAACGATCTGCGCTTTCTGCGGCAATTCCGGGCGCTCGAGCCATGAAGATCTCCTATCGATGGCTGAAGGAGTGGATCGAGGTGACCTGGTCGGCGCGCGAGCTCGGCAGCCGCCTTACCATGGCGGGGTTTGAGCTCGAGGCGCTGCAGGACGGTGCCGATCCCTTGCTCGAATTGAATGTGACGCCGAATCGCGGCGATGCCATGTCGGTCATTGGCATTGCGCGCGAGGTGGCGGCTTTGAGCGGCATTGGACTGGGTGGCCCGGCGCTGCCGCCCGTGGCTGCGCAATTCAAAGACACCGTGGCCGTCGGACTCGAAGCGCCTGCTGCCTGTCCGAGGCTGGTGGGGCGCATCATCCGCGGCATCGACAATCGGGCCGCGGTGCCGGCGTGCATGAAAGATCGTTTGCAGCGCTGCGGCGTGCGCTCAATCAGTCCCATTGTCGATGTGACCAATTACGTGCTGCTCGAGCTCGGCCAGCCCATGCACGCCTATGATCTGGCAAAGCTCAAGGGCGGTATCACGGTGCGCACCGCACAGGCTCAGGAGAAGGTCACGCTGCTCGATGGGCGCACGGTTGCGGTGACGCCCGATGTGCTGCTGATCGCCGATGAGGCGGGCGCCGTGGGCGTCGCGGGCATCATGGGCGGCGAGCGTACGGCGGTGAGCGAGTCCACCGTAGATGTCTTTCTGGAAGTCGCTTATTTTGCGCCGCCGGCCATCCTGGGGCGGGCGCGCAAGCTTGGGTTGCAAACCGATGCCAGCCAGCGCTTCGAGCGCGGCGTGGATCCGGCATTGCAGGAGCGCGCCGTCGAGCGCGCGACCGCCTTGATCCAGTCCATTGCCGGCGGCAGCGCTGGGCCGGTGCAGCTCGCCGAAGCGCGTGAGTATCTACCGCGGCGGCCGGCGGTACCCCTGCGGCGCACGCAGTTGCAGCGGCTGCTCGGCGCTACCATCGAGCCGTCACAGGTGGTGCAGACATTGACCGCGCTCGGCATGCAGGTGACGGATACTCCGTCAGGCTGGCAGGCGGCGCCGCCGTCGCACCGTTTCGATATCGTCATCGAGGCGGATCTCATCGAAGAGGTCGCGCGCATCGTTGGGCTTGAATCAATTCCGGAACGCGATGCGGACAGTGCGCAGCGGTTCCGTGAGCTATCTGTCGAGGTGCCTTCCGAGCGTAGCGTGCTCGAGACGCTAGCAGCCCGCGGCTATCAGGAGGCGATCACGCTCGCCTTCGTGGATCCGGGACTGCAGGCGAGATTATTTCCCGATGTGAAAGTAAAAACACTTTCAAACGCCATCGCGAGCGACCTCGCCGCCATGCGGGTGTCGCTATGGCCGGGCTTGATTCGTGCTGCACTTGAAAATCAAAGGCGGCAACAGGATCGCATCCGATTGTTCGAGCATGGTGTCAGGTTCCTGGAGCAGGAAATTGACACGCTGGCAGGTCTTGTCTGCGGCGCCCGCTTGCCCGAGCAATGGGGTGCCGCGCAGGAAGCGCGCAAGCCCGCTGATTTCTTCGATGCTAAGGCGGACCTCGAAGCCCTGCTCACCGGTACTGGCGCCAGCGCGGATTTTACCTTCGAGCCCGGCACGCTTTCATGCCTGCACCCCGGCCGTGCAGCGCAGCTGAAGCGGGCAGGGCAGCCCATCGGCTGGATCGGGGAGCTGCACCCAGCCCTGGTGGACGAGCTCGATTTTACATATGCCCCGGTGCTCTTCGAGCTCGACTATGCAGCGACTTTGCGCGTCGTTCGGCCCGTGTTCAGCGATTTTTCCCGCTTCCCGCAGGTGCGCCGTGACCTGGCGCTGGTGGTAGACGACAGCCTGTCTTTAAGTACGCTGCGCGAGCGTGTACTCTTGGCCGCGCCCCCCTTTCTCACCTCCTGCGTCGCCTTCGACGTCTACCGCGGTCCCGGCATAGAAACGGGTCGAAAAAGTGTCGCTTTGGGCTTGATTTTTCAGGATATTTCTCGCACGCTTACGGACGAAGAGACAGACGGGGCGGTGGCGGCCATCGTGGCTGAGCTGCGCATCGGGCTGAACGCTAAGATACGAGAATAAGACTTATGGCCCTCACCAAGGCGGAAATGGCGGAAGCGCTGTTCAATCAGCTGGGTCTCAACAAGCGGGAGGCGCGCGAGCTCGTGGACCTTTTCTTCGAAGAGGTGCGGGCGGCGCTCTCCAACGGGGAGCAGGTGAAGCTGTCGGGCTTCGGCAATTTCGACCTGCGCGATAAAAACCAGCGCCCGGGACGCAATCCCAAAACCGGCGAGGAAATTCCAATCAGTGCCCGCCGTGTGGTGACGTTCCGCCCGGGCCAGAAACTGAAAGCACGAGTCGAAGCCTATGTTGGAGCCCAAGAATAACAATCAGTTGCCGCCGATTCCCGGCAAGCGGTACTTCACCATCGGCGAGGTCAGCGATCTGTGCGGGGTGAAGCCGCATGTGCTGCGCTATTGGGAGCAGGAGTTCCCGCAGTTAAAGCCGGTGAAGCGCCGCGGCAACCGCCGCTACTACCAGCGCCAGGATGTGATCGTGATCCGCCAGATCAGGAGTCTGCTCTACGATCAGGGCTTCACCATCGGCGGCGCGCGCAACAAGCTCGGAGGCGAGGAGGCGCGTACGGATGTGAGCCAGAGCCAGCAGATCGTCAAGCAGGTGCGCCTCGAGCTCGAGGAGCTGATGAAGGTGCTGCGGCGCTGATACGGTGATAAGCCGCCACCATGGCGAGAATTCAACTGACCGCGGCCTGGGCAGCGATGATGGTGTGTTGCGCGCCGGCCTTCGCCGCGGAAGCGAACACGGGCAAGACGACTTTTCAAGAGCAGTGCGACCTGTGCCACAGTGCGCAGCCGAACGATGGCGGCGGCGCGCAAGGTCCCAACCTGAATTGGGTCTTCGGGTGTCGGGCGGCGAGCAACTCCTCAGTTCATCTACATCCGCGCATTGACCGACTCCGGTCTGACCTGGGATGCTGCTACGCTCGACCGCTTTCTGAGCTCACCGGTCAGCGTCGTTCCCGGCTCAGCGATGGTCGTGGCCGTACCGGACAAGATGATCGCGACAATCTCATCGTGTATTTCCAGGCCGTTAAAGAGGGGACGTTCAAGGCTGCGCCAACCGTGGAACCCACGATGTCGAGCGCGGAGCTGACGGACTTCCTGACTGGCGTTGGCTGTCATGCATCGCAGGAGCAGGCCGAAAGGCTGTGGAAGTCGCTCAAAGATTCGCAGGGCCCTCCTGACAGCGCTGGACTGCGCTCCATCACGCTCCAGTAAAGGTAGCGCAGACTGGAAGCGCGACAGGCCGAGTCGACGGCACCGGATCGACGTGACGCCGCATCGCCCATCTTTAGCAGAAGTGACGTTGCGGGGGCCATGGCGGGTAATTGCTTACCCGTTTCATCTTTAGTGTACCGCGTGCGCGCTCATCTTTCGAGAGCAGCATCACAGCCTCGGGAAGGTAGGGTCGGCGCGGTTGGAGAATTGATCATGTTGAAATCAACCCGCAATAGCGGAAATCGTTGGACGCCAGGAGAGGTGCGTACGTTGCGCAGCCTCGCAAGCGGCAACACGCCCACGCGTGTAATTGGGCTCAAACTGGGCCGCACTCCGGACGCTGTTCAGTCAAGGGCGTCTCAGGAGGGCATCTCATTGAAGCCCACCAACCAAGCGCCCTACGGAACAAAGAAGTAGAGCAGGCGGGCCGGCGGCGAAAGCCGCTGGCCCTGACCTATGTGTACGCATCAGTCAGGGGGTGGATATGAGTCAGCTGGCAGCGGATCGCCTTGAATGGTGCATTGCGGCGCATCTATGCTCCTGCTGGGGCGAAGCCGAGACAGTATGGGTGGAGGCATAACTGAGGGCATCGTCACAAATGTAGCCCTCTGTCCATTGACAAACTAGGAATCATAACCATAATGGTTACCCAGTGGCTCGACCGAAAAGACACTCCGGACGTGTCTTTGGAGCTTGTTAAGCGGCTTGCCGCCAGCGAGGCTGTGCAGTTTGAAGGATTCCAAGTACAAATCGATACCCAAAACTTGGGGCTTGGAGTTGAAGCCGTATGTGATTGTCTTCAGGAGTTGAAGGCGGAAGATTTTCGTCAGTCAGAGCGATATACGGAGCGTGGTCCTTGGCATGATGTTTATCTCATCTATTGGCGGTTAATGCCGCTCTACGTCAAGTTCAAGGTAACGAAAAATTGTTTGATTTTGCTTGTCTGTTCATTTCATAGAGAGCGCGGATCGTGAATACATCACCAATCGCTTGCCCTGTGTGCGAAGAAGGCGTTTTGACGCCTGAGCGCTTTGAGCATCGACTGAAGCATAACCAAGGATGGATTAACGTTCCTAACTTGGAACGTAGCCGATGTGGAAATTGTAGGGCTGAGCCGATTCTGATGCCACAAATTAAGCGCAACCAAGTTGCTATAGCGGATGCGCGGCGAAGGGCGGACGGACTTCTGCTTGGTGATCAGATTAGGGCGATTAGAGAAAATCTTAAGCTGTCACAAGCGCAAGCTGCCGAGGTATTCGGCGGAGGCGCAAATGCTTTCTCGAAGTACGAGCGAGGCGAAGTAATCCAGGGCGTCTCCATGGATCGCTTGCTTAGATTGATAAGCGTGCAGCCGGCTCTGATTGGGTTATTGACCTCCTTTGCTAGAGGCGGCGAGGCATTAGTTGCTGACGCGACCCTGGTAACAGGTATCACCGCGGCTGCCACCGGGGTTCTTACGAGCGCAATGAATACCGAGGTCTCTGTCAGCGGAAATCTTTCGCTTAGCAACTTGCAGAGGGAAAATGGGCATAAAGGCGCATTTTTACACCGGAAACGTTCCACGAGTGCTGTCAAGCCTGGAAAATCCGTTCGTGTTGAACGGGTAGAGATCGACCCGGCTAATAATAACTATGGGCTTGCTGCGTGAGGCACTCTGTACCTGGTGTTCGCGCTGTCGAGGCGCTAAATATCCGAGACGTGTTCCTGATTTCACTCGATTGCAGAGTATGGAGAGATATTAATCAGGAGCAGCAGTTTCAGAATTTGAATTGGTACAGCTCTGTGCGCCCAAAAGACGCCGGCCTGTTTCAGGTTCGCAAAGTCCCAGAAGGAACAGATGTCCTCCATATACTCCGATACTTTGTTGATTGTGAGCTGCGAATGGTTAAGCCTGACGTGCTCGCAAACAATCAAAATGAATTAAACGGTTTGCAGCCAGACGATAGCTTAGGTGAAGTGAAGGCAACTTTTGCGTGCGACTATTCTTGTCCGGAGGATTTTCACGAAGATCTAGAGGCCGTCTCGGCTTTTGCCACGAACGCGGCTTATCATGCAACTCCACACATGCGTGAAATTGTTCAGTCTTGCCTAATTCGCATGCGGTTGCCAAGCGTGGCTCTTCCGATGATGCGAGTAACTCCAAATGCGGGCGCTGTAGCGCCGTCCTCTACCGCAAAAAATACGTCTAAGCTAAGGCGCACAGCACGGAAGTCGGGCAAGCGGGTTCGTTGAGTTACTACTAAGAGTCTTGTGTTCTACACTGGAAAATCCGAGACTTAGCCGAGGAGGCCGATGCCATTTAAAGTCCCCGTAGGGGATCAGTAAATCCCTCGCCCTTAGGCGACAGGAAAGTCGGGTTGATAGTATCGAAGGACTACAAGAGCAGTAGCCACGCATAAGGACCCATCACCATCCGGCTCGATCCGCATATTATCGAGTTCTTCAAGGCGCAGCGGCATCCGCCGGCCCCATATCCGCCTCCAGCGCCACCACCGTGGGAATACCCTTCGCCTCCTTCAGCGTCTCGATGGCGTAATCCCAATAAATCGCCGCGGTGTTTGCGCCCAGCGCCTTGTCCAGGTCGCGAGCGAGTACATCGACATCGGGCTCCATGGTCTGACCCTGCGCGTCCACCTGCGGATGCACCTCGAGCAGCAGCTGCCCCTCCATGTAGGCCACCTTCACCGGCTCGTTGATCAGCCATACGGGTGTGCCCACCGGCACCTTGGGAAAGAGCGCGGCGATATCCTCGGGATACATGCGGATACAGCCGTGGGTAATGGCCATGCCCACCGCCATGGGATTGTTGGTGCCGTGGATGAGATAGGTGCCGGGCTTGATATCGAGGCGCATGGCGTACTCGCCCAGAGGATTATCCGGGCCCGGCGGCACCACCGCCGGCAGCGGATCGCCGCGCGCCTCGTGCTCCTTGCGTACCGACTCAGGCGGGCGCCACGAGGGCAGCTTCTGCTTGGCGATGATGTGCGTCTCCCCAAGCGGCGTACGCCAGTCCATCTTCCCGATGCTCACTGGATAGGTGATGACGATCTGCGGATCGGTCTTACGGCGGGGCTTGGGATAGTAGTAGAGCCGGTGCTCCGGCAGGTTGACCACGATGCCCTCGCGCGGCCCCGGCGGCAGGATACGCTGGCCCGGAATGGTGATGTCCGTACCCGCGCCCGGCAGCCAGGTATCGACGCCGGCGTTGGCGCGGATGATCTCCTCGTAGCCCAGACTGAAGCGCCGCGCCAGATCCGGCAAAGTATCCTCGTAAGCGGCCGCAGTGTGATCGAGCGTGCCGACCACCGGCGGCGCATCCTTCACCAGCTCGTACACCGTCGCGCGGGCGCCGCCGCAGAGCATGAGGCCGCCTAAGACAGCGGTCATCCGATTCAACTTGATCGACATCGCAACAATTCTACGCCCGAAACCCCCTCACTGCGCCATCTTGAGCAGCGGACCCGCATCGTGCAGCACCGACACATCGAACAAATCCGGCCGCAGCGAGCGGTAGCGCTGCACGGCCACGAACAACGTCGAGGGATCGCGCTGCAGGCGCCGGCCCACCTCCGCCAGCGTGCAGATGCCGCGCTCCGTGGCGTACCAGGCAATCACGGCCCGCGCCAGCGTTAGATGCCGCTGCCGCGAGCGCGACAGCACATGGTTGCGCTCCACCGCCAGCGTGCTCGATACCGTATCGATCACCTGCTCGAGCGACTGGGAGCTGCGGAAAATGCGCTGGTGGCGCGGCACCACCGCCATGAACAAGCGGTCGCCCAGCACGCGGGGGTCCTCCTCCCCGCCCCGCTCGAAGCGCGCCATGCAGGCGGTGTCGGCGACCTCCAGCATGAGATGCCGGTAAGCCTGGCGCGCCTGGCTCTCGCACGACCCGAGCATGCGCAGCCCCAGGCTGGTGGTGAGCCAGTCCGGCGCCCGCATGCCGAGATAGGCGTGATGGCTGCTGCGGGGGTACTCACCGGCATCGCGCGCCACGCCCGCGCGTACCGGCACGCCGTGGACATGACGGATGAGCTTCAATAGATACGCCTCGGGATCCACCAGCAGAGCCTGGTAGCGCTGCTGGAAGAGGTGCCCGCAGTGGCCCTCGCGGCGGTGGATCTCCCGCGCATACTGGCTGGTGAGGCGCTGCATGAAGCGTCCCAGCGGCATATCGGAGATCTCTATCCCTAAGTGCACCGTGTGCTCCATCCAGCAGTAGGCGTGCAGCCGCATCCGGCAGCGCTCGAGCATCGGGGCAAGCAGCCCCTCGAAGGTGAGGTAATCGTCCGCGGCGGAGAATATCGGCAGCCGCGCATTGCCGCGCTGAACGACATAGTACAACCCGCCCGGCACATGCAATCTGGCACGGCGTGACATCCCAGTCCCTTTCCCTAATACTTTCCCTGACCCGCTGCGATCCTGCGGCAAGCCGCGGCAATGTGCAATAGGATTCGCGCTTCAAAAATGGGAGTACCGCATGCTTGCACGCGCCTCGGGATTCGCGCTTGCCTTATTCACGGCCTTTGCGCTGGCAGGCCTGGCGCTGCACCGCCATGAATCGATAAATGCGCTATGGATCGTCATCGCCGCGGTCTGCGTCTATGCGCTGGGCTACCGTTTCTACAGCGCCTGGATCGCCGCGCGCGTCCTCGCGGTCGATCCCACCCGCGCCACGCCGGCCGAACGGCACGACAATGGCCGCGATTTCGTGCCCACGCATCGCTGGATCGTGTTTGGACATCACTTTGCCGCCATCGCCGGCCCCGGCCCCCTGATCGGCCCTACCCTGGCAGCCCAGTTCGGGTATCTACCGGGGACGCTGTGGATCCTGGTGGGCGCGGTGCTCGGCGGCTGCGTGCAGGACATGACTATTCTGCTGCTGTCGACCCGGCGCGACGGGCGCAGCTTAGGACAGATGGCGCGCGATGAGCTCGGGCCCGTGGGGGGTTTCGCCGCCCTGCTGGGCACTCTCGCCATCATGATTATTTTGATCGCGGTGCTGGGCCTCGTGGTGGTGAATGCCATGAAGCATAGCCCGTGGGCTACGGCCACTGTATTCGCCACCCTCCCCATCGCCCTGCTGATCGGCTTCTATATGCGCCACTGGCGCCCCGGGCGAGTGCTCGAGGCCTCGCTGATCGGCCTTGCCCTGCTGCTGCTGGCGGTGGTGGGCGGCGGTTGGGTGGACCATCACCCGGCGCTGCGCGCGCTCTTCGACTACTCCGCCGTGCCGCTCGCCGGATTCATCGTCGCCTATGGCTTTCTCGCCGCCACCCTGCCTGTGTGGGTACTGCTCGCGCCACGCGACTATCTGTCCACTTTCCTGAAGCTCGGCACCATTGCGCTGCTCGCCATCGCCATTCTCATCATGCGGCCCGAGATCAAAATGCCAGCCCTGACGCAATTCATCGACGGCAGCGGCCCCATCTTCGCCGGCAAGATCTTTCCCTTCGTGTTCATCACCATCGCCTGCGGCGCCATCTCCGGCTTCCACGCGCTGGTGGCGAGCGGCACCACGCCCAAATTGATCGCCAGCGAGCGCGACGTGCGTCTGATCGGCTACGGCAGCATGGCGCTCGAATCCTTCGTCGCCATCATGGCCATGATCGCGGCGACGCTGCTTCAGCCCGGCGTGTACTTCGCCATCAACACCGCCGCCGGCATTGCCGGCAGCACCCCCGATGCCGCCGTCGCGACCATCTCCGGCTGGGGCTTTCCCGTGACCGCCGCGCAGATGCAGGCGCTGGCGCAGCAGATGGGCGAGAGCACGCTCTTCGCCCGCACCGGCGGCGCGCCCTCGCTCGCCGTGGGCATGGCCAGCATCTTCGGCACCTCCTTCGGGCAGGGATTGACCCGCCTCTGGTACCACTTCGCCATCATGTTCGAGGCCGTGTTCATTCTCACCACGCTCGATGCCGGCACCCGCGTGGGACGCTTCATGCTGCAGGACCTGCTGGGCCATGTGTGGCGGCCCATGGGGCGCACCTCCTGGTATCCCTCGGTGCTGATCGCAAGCGGCCTGGTGGTGGCGGGCTGGGGGTACTTTCTTTACATCGGCGTCATCGATCCCAATGGCGGGGTCAATATTCTCTGGCCGCTCTTCGGCATCGCCAATCAAATGCTGGCGGCGATCGCGCTGGCCGTCGCCACGGGGATCCTGATCAAGGGCGGAAAGGCGCGCTACGCCTGCGTCACCGGGCTGCCGCTTGCCTGGCTGGCCGTGATCACTACCACTGCCGCCTGGCAGAAGATTTTCAGCTCCGATCCGCGTCTCGGCTTCTTCGCCGCGGCCAACGATCTTGCGGCAAAACTCGCCGCGGGCATCCTGCCGGCCGAGCGCGCCGCGGTCGCCCCGCAGCTCATCTTCAACCAGCGCCTCGATGCCGGCCTCACGATGTTCTTCACGGCCGTGCTGTGGTTCGTGATCCTCGACATGCTGCGGGTATGCCTGCGGCGCCTGCGCGGGGCGCCGCTCGATGGGGGCGGTGAAGTGCCCTACTGCGCCACGCGGCTGACCACCGTGTCGCAGGACACTCTGGCTGCGGCGCAACGGCCGGAACGCTGGGATGGCGTGAATCGCTGCTGCTGAGGGGGCGCTGCGGTGTTATGATGCGCGTCCGGTCGGGACGTGGCGCAGTCTGGTAGCGCACTTGCATGGGGTGCAAGGGGTCCCGAGTTCAAATCTCGGCGTCCCGACCAGTAAAATCAAGCGCTTACGCTTCCATCGTTTCTCAGAAATCCGCCTCCGGGTACCAGCCGGGGTACCACAAGCCTCTTTCCGAGGCCAGCGCGTCGACCTCGGCTGTCGCTACCCGCTTCCTCATCATCGAACCATATCCGCAGTGCGGGACACGGCGCGTCCGGGCGCTCGCAACGGGATTCCCGGATCACGAAGCCGCGGCGAGCGGGCTCGAGCAGCTACGCGAGGAACATCCGAACGCTCACCTGCTTCCTATCCGCCTCATCGCAACGGATGAGTCGCGGCCGCGCGGCGCCGGGGGATTCGGCGGGCTTCAGCCCGGCGCCTCGATATCCATGACCATGCGCACCAGGTGAGCGAGGGAAGCCGCGCCCATCTTCTCCATGACGCGGGCACGATGGATCTCCACCGTGCGCTGACTGACGCCCAAGTCCGCGGCCATCACCTTGTTGGCTTTGCCGCTGGTCACCAGGGTGAGCACCTCGCGCTCGCGCGGCGTCAGTGATGTGAAGCGCTCGCGGATGCGGTCCTTCTCGCGCAGCTGCGCGCGATTGAGTTTGTCCTTCTCGAGAGCGCGCTGCACCCGGTCGATGAGGTCCTGATCGCGAAAGGGCTTGGGCAGGAAGTCGAAGGCGCCGTGCTGCATGGCCTCGACCGCCATGGGGATATCCCCGTGGCCGCTGACGAAGATCACCGGCAGGATGGCGCCGCGCATATTGAGCAATTGCTGCAGCTCCAGGCCGCTCATGCCGGGCATGCGCACATCCAGTACCAGGCAGCCACTCTGTTGCGGGTTGTAGCTGGTGAGGAATTCCTGCGCGGAGCCGAAGGTCGCCGCGGTCAGGCCAACCGAAGTCAGGAGCGTCCGCATGAGCTTGCGAACCGCTTCGTCGTCCTCGACGACAAAGACCGTCGCTTGCGCTTCCTTAGTCCCGTGCATTTGTGGGTCGATCCGTCCGGCGTCAAGGCCGCTAGCGTAGCCTGTGGCGGCCACGCTGCACAATGCTCGGGCGAGGAAAATGTCAGCTTGACACCACGGCGGCGCAACCGACATGTTCCGTCCATGAGCCACCCCTTCGCGCCTTCGGGCGTCATCACCGTCACCACGGATTTCGGCCACCAGGGACCCTTCGTCGGGGTGATGAAAGGGGTGATCCTGAGCCGCTTCCCCGCGGCGCGCATCGTCGACCTGACGCATGAGATCGTGGTGCACTGGCCGGCGGAGGCCGGCTTCTGGCTGGCGCGCGCCTTTGGCTACTTTCCGCCGGGCACCGTGCACATCGCGGTGGTGGACCCCGGGGTGGGCACCGCGCGCGATATCGTGCTGGTGAGCGCGGCGGGACATCTGTTCCTGGCACCGGACAATGGCCTGCTGGCGCCGGTGGTGAGCCGCCAGGCCGACGCCACGGTGCTGCGCCTCGATGCCGGGCGGATGGCGAGGTTTGGGGTGGAGAAGCCCAGCGCCACCTTCCACGGCCGGGACATTTTCGCCCCGCTGGCTGCCGCGCTGGCCGCGGGCCGCTGCCAGCCGGCCGAGCTCGGCGAGCCGGTGGCGAGCCTGGTACCGGCCTGGGTGGATGAGCCCTCCGTGGAGGGTCATGCGGTGACCGGGGTGGTCATCAGCATCGATCATTTCGGCAACCTGATCACCAATATCGACGCGGCTGCGCTCAAGCGCTTCGCCGCCCCGCAGGTCCACTCAGGACCCCATACCTTCCGCATCGCCCGCACCTATGGCGATACCCGCCCGGGCGAGTACCTGGCGCTGGTGAACTCTTTCGGGGTGATCGAGATCGCCCGGGCGGAGCAGAGCGCCGCCGAGGGGCTGGGGCTATCTCGGGGGGCTCCGGTGACGGTGCGCGAGGGTGCCCCCCACCAACCGACGGGACGGGGTTGATCGCTGGCGCGGATCGGCTATAGTTCGCAGCCGCGCGGCGCGCCCGTTGTGCGTCTTAAGCGTTGAATTTACAGGAAATTTAAGCCTTTTCAGATGTCCGAGAGAGACAACGAAAGCTTCGACCTCGACGATGAGTTCCTCGGCACCCCCAACGAGGACAGCACCGACTACGACCGCTTGCTGCAGGGCGTGGACAAGCGCGTTCGCCCGCAGCCCGGCGTGAAGCGTGGTAAAGCCGCATGGAGCAAGCTTGAAGAGGTGCTGGCCGACCGCAAGCTCGAGAAGGATCTCAAAGACTCCTTCGACGATTTTTAGTCCGCCGGCCGGTCCCCACAATGGCTCCCTGGATCGTGCTCAAGTTCGGCGGCACCAGTGTCGCGACGCTCGCCAACTGGCGCAACATCGCGCAGGTGGTGGCTGCGCGCCGCGGCGAAGGCGCGCAGGTGCTCATTGTGCACTCTGCCCTCACGGGAATTACCGACCGGCTGGAGAAGCTGCTCGAAGTGGCCCTGCGCGGCGACTGGGAAAGCACTTTCGCCGCGATCGAGACCCGCCACCGCGCTCTGGCAACCGATCTCAATATTGAGATCGGCCCCGAGCTGCAGCAGCAATTCGCCGAGCTGCGGCAGATGGCCTCGGGTATCGCGCTGGTGGGCGAGATCAGCGACCGCATCCGCGCGCGCGCCATGGCCAGCGGTGAATTGATGGCCACCTGCCTCGGCGCGGCCTATTTGAAGTCGCAGGGGCTGCCGGTAGCGTGGGCCGATGCGCGCACGCTGCTCTTCGCGCAGGAGCGCGTGGGCGCCTCCGCCAAGGCCAGCGTGCTCTCCGCCACCTGCGGATTTGCGCCCGATGAGGCCTTGAGCGCGCGGCTCGCGCAGCTCTCGCCGGTGGTGATCACCCAGGGCTTCATCGCCGGCGACGGGGAGGGCGGCACGGTGCTGCTGGGGCGCGGCGGCTCGGACACCTCCGCCGCCTATCTGGCAGCCAAGCTCGCCGCCGTGCGACTCGAGATCTGGACCGATGTGCCCGGCATGTTCAGCGCCAATCCGCGCTCGACGCCCACCGCACGGCTGCTGCGCGCGTTGCACTACGATGAGGCGCAGGAGATCGCCAGCAACGGCGCCAAGGTATTGCATCCGCGCTGCATCCTGCCCGCGCGCCAGTACCGCATTCCGCTGCACGTGCACGCCACGCAGCTGCCGGACCTGCCCGGCACGGCCGTCACCGCCGAGGGTGGCGGGGGCGCGGCGCAGGTCAAGGCCATCTGTATCAAAAAAGGCATTACGCTCATCGCCATGGACAGCCCCGGCATGTGGCACGAAGTGGGCTTTCTCGCCGATGCCTTCCAGATCTTCAAGCGCCACGGCATGTCGGTGGACTTAGTCTCCACCTCCGAGACCAATGTCACCGTTTCGCTGGACCCGGCGGCCAACTCCCTGGACGGCAAGCTTCTCGACGCCTTCGTCGAGGACCTCTCGCGCCTGTGCCGCGTGCAGACGCTCGGTCCCTGCGCCTCGGTGAGCCTGGTCGGGCGCAACATTCGCGCCATCCTGCACCAGCTCGGCGAGGCCTTCGAGCTCTTCGGCGAGCAGAAGATCTATCTGCTCAGCCAGGCGGCCAACGATCTCAACTTCACCTTCGTGGTGGATGAAGCCCAAGGCGACCGGCTGGTCGAGCAGTTGCACGAGCTGCTGATCCGCCCTGTGCCCGGCGACCGGGTGCTGGGTCCGACCTGGGAACAACTATTCGCGCAGCCGCCCGCCGCGACCGCGGCGGTCACACCCTGGTGGCAGCGCCGCCGCACGGAGCTGCTCGAGGTATTGGCCGAGCGTCCCTGTGCCTATGTCTACGACCGCCAGTCCATTGAGGCCGCCGCCGCCACTCTCAAGAATATGAAGTCTGTGGCGCGGGTGCTCTACGCCATGAAGGCCAATCCGCATTCCGGGATTATCCGCCTGCTGGATGGCGCCGGCCTCGATTTCGAGTGCGTATCGGAGGGGGAGGTACGGCGCGTGCTCGAGACCTGCCCGGATATTGCCCGGGAGCGCATTCATTACACGCCGAACTTCGCGCCGCACGAGGAATATGCGTGGGCCTTCGGGCAGGGCGTGCGTGTGACGCTGGACAATCTCTACGCGCTTGAGAGCTGGCCGGAAGTGTTCCGCGGGCGCGATTTTTTCGTGCGCATCGACAGCGGCGTCGGGCGCGGCCATCACCAGCATGTGCGTACCGCCGGCGCCAACTCAAAATTCGGCGTGCCGGCGGAGGAGCTTCCGGCGCTGGCGCGGCGCGCGGGTGAGATCGGCGCGCGCATCGTCGGGCTGCACGCGCACAATGGCAGCGGCGTGTTCGACGTACAGAACTGGTCGCAGACCGCGGCACTACTCGCGGATCTGGCGCAGCGCCTGCCGCAGGTGCGGGTCATCGATGTCGGCGGCGGGTTTGGCGTGCCCGAGCGCGCCGAGCAGCCCGGCGTCGATTTCGGCAAACTCGATGCGGCGCTGCAAGCTGTCCGAGCGGCCTATCCGCAGCTTGAGATCTGGATCGAGCCGGGGCGCTACCTGGTTGCGGCGGCGGGTGTGCTGCTGGCGCGGGTCACGCAACTCAAATCCAAGGGCGGGGTACGTTACGTGGGCGTGGCCACCGGTATGAACTCATTGCTGCGGCCGGCGCTCTATGGTGCGCATCACGAGATCGTGAATCTGTCGCGCCTCGATGAGCCCGCGGAGCAATTGGTCAATATCGTCGGTCCAATCTGCGAGAGCGCCGACGTGCTCGGCCATGACCGGCTGCTGCCGGCGGCCACCCAGGCCGGCGATGTGCTGCTCATCGCCACGGCTGGCGCGTATGGGCATGCCATGAGCTCGCACTACAATCTGCGCACACCGGCCGAAGAGCTGCTGGTCTAGGCCTCGCGCCGCATGGCTCGATCCGGATCCCGTTCCAACAAGAAAAAACGCGGCTCATGGCGCTGGCTGGCGCTTATCCTGCTGGCGGCGCTGACCGTCGCCGCCGTCTATCTGCTTTACCTGGATAGCGAGGTCACGCGGCAGTTCGAGGGGCGGCGCTGGACGCTGCCCGCGCGCGTGTATGCCGCACCGCAGGAGCTCTATGTCGGGCTGCCGCTGCCCGTGGCGCAGATCGAGGAGGAGCTGCGGCGACTGCAGTATCGCAGCAGCGATGACCCCTCGCACCCCGGCGAGTATCGCCGCCGCGGATCGAGCATTGCGGTGACGCTGCGTGCCGCGCGCTTCGCGGATGAGGAGCGAGCGGCGCTGTCGCTGACGCTCGATGCGGATGAGCAGGGCATCACTTCGATGCGTGGCGCCCAGGGACAGGAATTACCCATTGCGCGGCTCGAGCCGTTGCTGATCGGCAGCGTGTTCCCCATCCACGGCGAGGACCGCATCATCCTCACTCCGGCGGATGTGCCGCCGCTTCTACCGCGGGCGCTGAAGGCGGTCGAGGACCGCAACTTCGACACCCATCATGGGGTGGATTTTCTCGCCATCGCGCGCGCGCTGTGGGCCGATGTGCGGGCCGGCGGTATCGCGCAGGGCGGTAGCACGCTCACCCAGCAGCTGGTGAAAAGCTACTTTCTCGACTCGCGGCAGACTCTCGGGCGCAAGCTCAAAGAGGCGGTGATGGCCATCGCGCTGGAGCGGCGCTTCAGCAAGGCGGACATCATGACCGCCTATCTGAACGAGATCTTCCTGGGGCAGGACGGCTCGCGTGCCGTGCATGGCTTCGGTCTCGCCAGCCAGTTCTACTTCGGCAAGCCTATCGGCGAGCTCGATATTGCAGAGACCGCGCTGCTGGTGGGTCTGGCGCGCGGCCCCTCCTACTACGATCCGCGCCACCAGCCGGCGCGCGCCCTGGCGCGGCGCAACTTAGTGCTGAAGGAGATGGTGTCGCAGCAGGTGGTGAGCGCCGAGGAGGCGCGCAAAGCGGCGGCGCGGCCGCTGGGCGTGGTGACGCGGGCTTCGGGCAGCTACTACCCGGCCTATCTGGATTTCGTGCGCCGCGCGTTGAGGCGCGACTACAAGGATCAGGACCTGACCGAAGCCGGCTTGCGAATCTTCACCAGCCTCGATCCGCGCGCGCAGCAGCTGGCCGAGAAGACTCTGGAGAGCGAGCTCTCCCGCCAGGACAAGACGCACAAGCTTAAAGTCGGACAGCAGCCGCTCGAAGGTGCGGTGGTGGTCACCGCGCCGCAAAGCGGTGAGGTGATCGCCATTGTCGGCGGGCGGCGCGTGGATTACAGCGGCTTCAACCGCGCGCTGGATGCGACGCGCCCCATGGGATCGCTGGTGAAGCCTTTCATTTATCTTACTGCGCTCGAGAGCGGTCAGTTCAACGCCTCGACCATCGTGCAGGATGAGCCGGTGGAGATCGAGCTGTCGCGCAGGAGGGTGTGGCGGCCGGAGAATTTCACCAAGCAGAGCAATGGGCCGGTGCCGCTGGTGCGCGCCCTGGCCGAGTCCTTGAACCTGGCGACGGTGCATGTGGGCGTGCAGATCGGCCTGCCCAAGGTGGCGGACACGCTGCAGCGCTTTGGCCTCACGCGCAAACCGCAGGAGGTGCCGGCGCTGCTGCTGGGCGCGCTCGATGTGACGCCGCTTCAGGCCGCGCAGCTCTACAACAGCCTGGCGAACGGCGGCTTCCGCACGCCGCTGCGCGCCGTGCGCGCGGTGCTTGGCGCCGACGGCAAGCCATTGAAGGCGTTTCCATTGGAAGTGACACCGGTCGCGCCGGCGGATGCCGTCTATCAGCTGCAGCGCATGATGCTGCAGGTGATGCAGCATGGGACGGGACGGCCGGCTTATTCCATCCTGCCGTCGAATCTTACGGTCGCGGGCAAGTCCGGTACCTCCTCGGACCTGCGAGACAGCTGGTTCGCAGGGTTCTCGGGTAATCACGTGGTGGTAGCCTGGATGGGCTATGACGATAACCGCTCGACTGGGCTGACGGGCTCGGCGGGGGCATTGCCCGTGTGGACGCGGGTGATGGCGGGCCTGGGCACCACTTCCTGGAGCGCACCGGTGCCCGAGGGCGTGAAGGAAGTGTCGATGGAATACGCCAGCGGCCTCGCTGCGGAGCCGAACTGCGGCCAGGACGTGATCACCGTCGCCGTGCCCGCGAGCGTGCAGCTGCCCGTCAAGTCGGGCTGCGGCCTCGACCGGGTGATCGAGCGCGCGGGGGAGTGGTTACGGGATATCATTCATTGACCATGCTGCCGCGCGAGCTCAAGTCCACCCGTCCCACCCGTTTTCTGGCCGTGGCGCTCGGCATCGCGGCATTGACCGCCTGCCAGTCGTTCACGGGGCCGTTACCGCCGCAGCCGAAATCGCACCAGCCTGCGAGCGCGCCGCATTCGCAAACTCAGGCACCTTCCACCGCGCCGGTGCCGCAGCCTGTGCCATTACCGCCGCCGGAACGCAAAGCGTTTCGTTTGAGCGCGGCGTCCTCGGCGCTGGTCAGCCAGGCACACACTCAGGCCGGGGGCGGTAACCCGGCCGCGGCTGCCGCGACACTGGAGAGGGCGTTGCGCATAGAGCCTTCCAATCCGCTGCTGTGGATCGAGCTCGGGCGTTTGCGTTTGAATGAGAAGAACGCGGCGCAGGCGGACAGCATGGGACGCAAGGCTCTGGCGCTGGCCACGGGCGATCCCAATGCGCAGGCCGCGGCCTGGCGGCTCATCGCGGAATCGTTGCGGGCGCGCGGGCGCAATGATGAGGCGGGTGCGGCGCAGCAGAAGGCCGATGCGTTACTGGCCGCTCCGCTGGCGGATGAAGAGGCGGCCCCGGTGGTGCCTTACACTGAGGAGGTGCTGGGCGTTGCCATTTGACGCGGTCCTCTATCTGCCCATCAGCATTGAAATGCTCGACGCCGTCCTGGACGACGACGAACCGCTCGAACACGCACTCTCAAACCTGCAAATCCCCCAAATCGCCTGCCTGATCGTGATTCAGTGCCTCCACACGATTGCTGGCAAACGAGCGCCGACCCCCGAGCGCATGCTCGCTGAGACAATTGAGATCGGGAACCGCCGAGCGCAACAGGGCGGACCTCACGCCTTCGCCGCGGAGGCCCTGCGCGTTCTCGATCGCGAGAAAATTCGCGCAGGCTTGGATCTGCTGCCCGATTTCAAGATCCTGCTGTTGAGCGAAGACGACGTGGCATTTCGCAGCTACCTGACTGCCGACCGCAATTGGGACAGCGCCTTCTGCCAACGTCACCGCGCCCAACTCCTGCGGACCTATCAGCGAGTGGATCTGCCAACCGGCGGCCGCAGAATTCTCACTCTCGAACAAAGCCAGATCTTTCTCGAGATCAAGAACCACGTCGATGATCACCTCCACGTCCAAGGCTACGCCGGCACAGGCAAGTCCTTCCTGATCAAGTCCCTCCTCATGCTGCTCCAGGAAAAGCATGCCGACACACTGGCGCTGGCCGAGCACCAACGTCAACTCGACGCACTGCTGGCCGGGACTCAAGGGATTGAGCGCATGAATCCCAGAACGTTCGGAGCGCTTGTGCTCGAGATGATTCCGCCCGATCTGACCGATCCCGTGAGCCTGCGCATGCGCCGCACGAACTATCCACCGGAGCCGACACCAGACGAAGAGCTCGTGCGCCACCTCGGAATCCACCCGAGCGGCGCGTTCACAGCACTCGAGGTCGTGAAAGCGGTGCGCGAAACGGTAAGCGTGTTCTGCTACAGCGATGACGAGGAGATCGGATATATCCATCTGCCGCGCGACCACATGATGTTCGACGACATGACCCGACAGGTGGTTCTGCACCATGCCACTGAGTTGTGGAAAGCGATTCTCCTGCCACCGTCTCGCGATTTTCAGCCACGCGTCCGCGACCACCACCGAGTCAAGTGGGCGGCCCTGAAAGGCTTAATCGTACCGGCGCGCTATACGCACATTCTGATCGATGAGTGCCACGACGTGGCAAAACCCATGCTGCAGATCCTCGATCGCAGCCCACAGCCAGCCTTCAGCCTCGGCGACGAATACCAGAACCTCGGGGGCGAAGCGCACCGACGATCGGTTCCGCTTCGACATCGCGCGGTGACGAATTCAGTACGCGCGGGAAATCACATCGAAGACGTCGTGAATTCGATCATTGCCATACACCCCGGCAACACGAAACTAGAATTTCACGGCAATCCACTCACCAAGACCGAAGTCTCCTACTACGAGAAGGCACACATTCCAGAGCAGCCCGCCACGATCCTCGTCAGTGACATGTGGGGCTTGTTCGAATGGGCGCAACGGCTGGCCGAGGGCAAGAACTTCGAGCTGTTAAGTGATCCTCGCGACCTGAAGGTGTTCGTCACCGATTTGGTCGAGCTTTACCAGAACGACGTCACACCGCGCCATCGTAAGCTGTTCCGTTTCAAGAGCTGGCGCGCCCTCGCCGAGCACTATCACAGCCGTCGTGGCTTCGAGCGTATCGATGCCACGCTGCGAAGAGGGTTTGGCATCAAAGACTGGGCGAAGACATCGACAAAGTTCGCCGGGCAGAGCACATCAGGCTATGCGCTCGGATTGATCTCAGACGTACGCAATCGTGAATTCGAGTCCGTGATGCTGGCTCCCGACGTCCTTGACTGGGCGCGGGATGCCGGAAGCAAAGCACGCGCCGAATCTGTATCCGCCGTATATGTCGCAGTCACTCGCGCCCGACAGCGGCTGATCGTTCCGAAACGCCTGAGAAGCTGGATCGAGGAGATAGGGGATGAGTGACGCTCATTGGATTGGGGCTGCCGATATGCCTGCTTCTACTGCGGTTGAGGCACAGCTGTTATCTTCCCTGCGTCCCGCCGCTCAAGTTCCCTAACGACCCGCTCCAGCGGCAAGCCCCGGCTCCTAAGCAGCACCAACACATGAAATAGCAGATCCGCGGCTTCTCCAATCACCTTATCGTCTGACTCAGCCACCCCCGCCAGGGCCAGCTCCACTCCTTCCTCCCCTACCTTTTGCGCAACGCGTTTCGGCCCCTGGGCGAACAGGCGCGCCGTATAACTACCCTCCGGCTGCTGCGCAAGACGCTGCTCGATGATTTTCTCGAGCTCGCCCAAAAAGGCAAGGCGTTCGGCCTGCGTGACCGGCTCATCGCCAAAACACGTCTCAAGACCCAGGTGACAAGCGGGGCCCCGGGGCCGGGCCGTGACGAGCAAAGTGTCGGCATCGCAATCCGCCCGCACTGCCTCCAGATCGAGCGTGTGCCCCGAGGTCTCGCCTTTCTCCCATAGCCGCTGCTTGCTGCGGCTGAAGAACACGACTCGTTTGCGCGCAAAGGTCTCTTTGAGTGCTTCTCGGTTCATGTATCCCAGCATGAGCACGGCACCGCTGGTCGCATCCTGCACGATCGCAGGCACCAGGCCGTCTCCTTTGGAGAAATCGATTTGATCGACATCGGTCGATGTCAGCAGTTGGCCAGGGTTCACGGTCGCACCTCGATGCCGCCCAATCGCAGCTCCTGTTTGAGATCGCGGATCGCGATTTCGCCGCTGTGAAAAACACTGGCGGCTAGAGCCGCATCGACACCAGCTTGCCGGAAGGCATCGCTGAAATGCCGTGCCGCACCCGCGCCGCCGGAAGCGACCAGCGGCACATCGCAAAGTTCCCGCACTGCGCCCAGCTGCTCGATATCGTACCCGCGCCGCACGCCATCGCTCGCCATGCAATTGAGCACAATCTCACCTGCGCCACGCCGCTGCACCTCACGTACCCACCCTAGAGTATCGCGGCCGCTGTCGCGCGAGGCGTTTGGATCACCGGTGAGCTGGTAAACGCGATAGCCCTCAGACGTGGTCTGGCTGTCGATGCCGACGACGACACATTGCGAGCCGAAGCGCGCGGCGAGCTCGTCGACCAACTCCGGGCGGGCGAGGGCAGGGGAGTTGACCGAGACCTTCTCCGCGCCGGCATTGAGAATCTCCTCCGCGTCCGCCACCGAGCGGATTCCACCGGCCACGCAAAAAGGGATATCCAGCACCTGTGCCACCCGGCTCACCCATTCGCGGTCCACCGATCGGCCCTCGGGGCTCGCCGTGATGTCATAGAACACGAGCTCATCCGCGCCCTCATCGCGGTAGCGTGCGGCAAGCTCGAGGATGTCACCCACCACGCGGTGATCCCTGAAGCGCACGCCCTTGACTACCTGCCCGTCGCGGACGTCGAGGCAGGGGATGATGCGTTTGGCAAGAATGGCTGCAATTCCTCGGAGGTCATTCGGTTCTCGAGCAGGGCCTTGCCACTGACTGCGGCGGCGGCGCCGACACGCGCCAGTGTGGCCAGATCTGTGGCGTCACGCACGCCGCCCGACGCCTGCCAGGCCAATTGCGGGAAGCGCTCGATGGCGTCCCGGTAGAGTGAGACATTCGGCCCGGTCAGCGCGCCGTCACGCTCGATGTCCGTGCACAGTACATGCTTCAAGCCGACTGACAGGAAGGGTTCCACGGCCTGCCAGAGGCTGATGCTTGAGCCGTAAGTCCAGCCCCGGGTGCGCACCTGCGGCACGCCGGCATCGTTCAGGCGGACGTCGAAGGCCAGGCAGATGCGCTCGGGGCCGAACTTCACGATCCAGTCTTTGACCACAGAAGGCTGCTCCACTGCCATGCTGCCGACGACCACGCGCTGCACGCCATGGTCGAGCAGGTCTTCGACGACGTGGGCCGAGCGTACGCCACCCCCCACTTGAAGCTTGAGACCGCCTTGTGCTGCCAATTCGATGACGACTGCGCGATTGGCCAGCGCGCCGTCTTTTGCGCCGTCGAGGTCCACGACATGTAGCCAGGAGGCGCCATACTGCCGATAGCGGGCGAGCAACTCCCGCGGCTCGACCTCATAACGCGTCTCTGCGTTGAAGTCGCCCTGGTAGAGCCGCACGCAGCGGCCGCCGCGCAGGTCGATGGCGGGGATCAGCAGCATCAGTGGATTCTCAAAAAGTTGGCCAGCACCCGCGCGCCCACGGCGCCGGAACGTTCGGGATGAAACTGCGTGCCCCAGAAATTGTCGTGACGTACGACGGCCGGCAGATCCTCGCCATACTCCGTCGTGGCCAGCGTGGCGTCCGACAGCGGCGCGGCATAACCGTGCACGAAGTAGACATGGCTCCCATCGGCAATGTCTTCGAGCAGAGGATCGTTGCGCCGGCTCTTGAGCTCGTTCCAGCCCATATGTGGAATAGGGCGGCCTGCCTCGGCCCGCATACGCGTCACGGCTCCGGGGATGACGCCCAGACAGGCGCTTTCGCCTTCCTCGGATCGCTCGAACAGCAGCTGCATACCAAGACAGATGCCCAGCACCGGTTGCTTGAGCTGCGGAATCACTTCATCGAGCCCCGACGCGTGCAGTCTGCCCATGGCATCGCGCGCTGCACCCACACCGGGCAGAATCACCCGTGCGGCGCTGTGGATCACCGCTGGATCGCTCGTCACGATGGCTCGGGCATCGAGCCGCTGCAAGGCAAACTGCAACGAGGCGAGGTTCGCTCCGCCGCTGTCGACGATGATGACCTGGCTCACAGCACGCCCTTCGTGCTCGGCAGCTCATCGCCCTCGCGGCGCAGCGCCTGACGCAGCGCGCGTCCGACGCCCTTGAAGCAGGCCTCGATCATGTGGTGCGTATTCTCGCCGGTGACACTGACATGGATTGCCGCGCCCAGCGCATCGGCCAGCGAGCGGAAGAAATGTGGCACGAGCTCGGTGGCCAGGCCCCCAACGCTCTCGCGGGTGAACTTCGCCTCGAACTTGCTGTGGGAGCGGCCCGAAAGATCTATAGCCACCTGCACGCAGGCCTCATCCATCGGCAGCAGGAAGCCGTAGCGGCCGATGCCGCTTTTATCTGCCAGCGCGCGGCGCAGCGCCTCACCCAGCGCCAGCGCGCAGTCCTCGACCGTGTGATGGTCGTCGATCTCAAGATCGCCCCGACAGGTGAGCTCCAGGGCAAATCCGCCGTGTTTCGCCAGCTGCTCGAGCATGTGGTCGAAGAAACCGATGCCGGTGGAGATCGCAAGCGGGGTGGTGGCGTCGAGATTCACCGCGACGTCAATCTGGGTCTCTTTCGTACGGCGCTCAATGCGTGCCCGGCGCGCCGTCAATGCCTGCACGATGGCCGGCCAGGTCTCATTCTCACCGCCATTGCGCAGCACTTTGAAGGCGCGCACGTTTAAGTTGGCGGCGAATTCCAGGTCGGTCTCCCGATCGCCCACCATGGCGCTGGCGCTCAAGTCCAGGTCGCGAACGTAGTCGCGCACCAGGCCAGTCTTGGGCTTGCGGCACAGGCAGTCGTCGGCGCGGAAGTGCGGGCAGACGAACACCGCATCGAACTCAATGCCCTGCGAGCGGAAGGCCTCGAGGACAAAGTCATGCGCCGCATCGAAAGCGCCTTGCGGAAAACGCTCCGTGCCCAGGCCGTCCTGGTTCGTCACCATCACGAAGCGGTAGCCGCGGCGTTTGAGTTCCGCCAGCGCGGCAAACACGCCGGGCATGAAGCGGATCTTGCCGACCGCATCCACCTGATTGTCGGGCGGCTCCTCGATCAGGGTGCCGTCGCGGTCCACGAACAGAATGCGCTGCGATTCGCTCATGTGAGAGCCTCCAGCAGCCGGCTGTTCTGCTCCGGCGTGCCGATGCTGATGCGCAGTGCCTGGCCGAGCCCGGGCTGCTTGCGCACATCGCGGATCAGCAGGCGCGCCTCGCGCGCCGCGGCCAGCGCCAGATCCGGATCGGCGAATTCCACGAGAATGAAGTTGGCATCGCTCGGCCACACGCGGGTTGCGGCGGGAGAGGCGCGCAGCGCCTCGCTCACTCTGTCGCGTTCCGCGCGCAGCCTCTCGATGCGATCCTTCACCAGGGCCAGCTGCGGCTCCTGCAGCAGCCGTAAAGCAGCCTCCACGGTCAGCTGCGGTATGGCGTAGGGTGGGATCACCTTGCGCAGCAGCGTCACGATCTCAGGATGGGCCAGCAGCGCACCGCAACGCGCGCCCGCAAGCCCATAGGCCTTGGACAGCGTGCGCAGAATCACCAGCTGAGGGAATGGCTCGATGTGGCGTACCAGGCTCGGTGCCCGGGCAAACTCAATGTAGGCCTCATCGATCACCAGCAGTGCGCGGCCTGCGAGTCTTGCGAGGATGTGCAGGATCGCCTCCTCGCTCAAGAGATTGCCGGTCGGGTTGTTCGGTGAGCACAGGAATACGAGCTTGACGCCCGCCGCGCAGCGGTCGAGCAGCGCCGACTCATCCAGGCTGAAGCCCTGATCGGCCCGCAGCGGCACGCAGATCACTTGCGCCCCCTGGATGTGGGCCGACACCGAGTACATGCCGAATGTGGGTGGGCAGAGCGCGACGGCATCTTTCCCCGCGCGGCAGTACACCCGCACCAGCAGATCAATCATCTCGTCGCTGCCGCGGCCGGCGAGCACGCTCTGCGGCGCCACATCGTACAAAGATGCCAGCCGCGAGATCAGCTCGCGGGGCTGCGGCTCGGGATAGCGATTGAGGCCCGCCTCGCTGTTGTCGCCGAGCGCGCGCCACGGCAGCTCGTTGGCGTGCAGCCGCTCGAGCTGCGGCTCCCAGGCGGCGTGCTCATAGGATTTGAGATTCGCGATCTCGGGACGCGCGATGTCGGTGAGCCAGCTCATGACAGCAGACTCAGCCGCAGGGTGACGGCATTGGCGTGCGCATCCAGCCCCTCGAGCTGCGCCAAGGTCACCGCGGTGGGCCCAAGCGCGCGTAATCCGTCCCGGGTGAGCTCCTGCACCGTGATGCGCTTGACGAAGTCCAGCACCGAAAGGCCGCTGTAGGCTCGTGCGTAGCCATAGGTGGGCAGCACATGATTGGTTCCCGAGCAATAATCCCCCATCGGCTCGGGCGACCACTCGCCTAGGAAGATCGATCCGGCGTTGCGGATCTGCGGCAGCCAGCGGCGCGGCTCGCGTACCTGCAGAATCAAATGCTCGGCGGCGTAATCGTTGGCGATCCCGATGGCGCTGGCCAGATCGCGCACGATGATACAGCGGCTGCCCGCGATCGACCTTTCCAGGATGTCGCGGCGGGGTAGGGCGGCCATCTGTGCCGAGACTTCAGCGACGACGGCTTGCGCCAGCGGGGTCGAAGAGGTGACGAGAAGTGCTTGCGCCAACGCATCGTGTTCCGCCTGCGCGAGCAGGTCCGCGGCCACGAATTGCGGCCGCGCCGAATCGTCGGCCACTACCATGACCTCGGAAGGCCCCGCGGGCAGGTCGCAGGCCGCGCCCTCGGGGTCGTTCGACACCTGCTGTTTGGCGGCGGTGACCCAGGCATTGCCGGGTCCGAAAATCTTGTCGACCTTGGGAATGCTTTCCGTGCCATAAGCCAGCGCCGCGATAGCCTGAGCGCCGCCGATTTTGAAGACTTCCTCGATGCCGCAAAGCTGTGCCGCCACCAGCACTGCCGCATGGGCCCGGCCATCCTTTCCCGGTGGCGTGCACAGCACACGTCGTGGACAGCCCGCGATCCTCGCCGGCACCGCCAGCATGAAGACTGTTGAGGGCAGCGGGGCGGAGCCCGCGGGGACATACAGCCCGACGCGGTCAATCGGCCGCACCGTCTGCTCGCAGCGAACGCCGGGAAAGGTCTCCAGGGTGGGGGGGGTCGGGATTTGCGCCGAATGAAAGCGATTTATACTTTCAATTGCCGTGGAAATCGCCTCGGTCTGCTCCAGGGTCAGCTCCCTGCGCGCGGCGGCGAATTCCGCGGACGGCACGGCGAGCTCATCCAGCGCGATGCCATCGAATCGACGGGTGAGGCTGCGCACAGCCGCATCGCCGTTGCGCCGCACTTCATCGATGATATCCCGCGCTGCCTGTGCGACGTCCGCGCGCGAGTCCAGCGCCGGCCGTGCGAGCGCCGCCCGGCGCCCGGCCACATCCAGTTCGTCCCAGTGGAGTACCGAGAGCGTCATGCCAGCATTTTCTCCACCGGCAGCACCAGCAAGGCGCTCGCGCCCGCCTTCTTCAGGCTCTCGAGCGTCTCCCAGAACACGTTCTCGCGGCACACGGCGTGGATGGCGACCTTCTCCGAGGTGCCCTCGAGCGGAATGATGGTCGGAAACTCACTGCCGGGCAGGAGCTTGCGGATCTCGGCCAGCGCCGCGCGCGGCGCGTGCAGCATGATGTACTTGCTCTCGCGCACCTGCTGCACACCGTCGATGCGCATCAGCAGACGCTCCACCCACTCGCTTTTGAGCTGGGCCAGCTCGAGCGGCGTGCGGATCAGCACCGCGTGGCTTTCGAGTACAGTCTCCACCTCATGCAGGTGATTGGCCGCAAGCGTCGAGCCGGTCGACACCAGGTCGCAGATCAGGTCCGCGCGTCCGAGGCGGGGGGCGATCTCCACGGCCCCAGATAGGGTGACGATCTCCGCGCGCACATTGCGCTCGCGCAGGTAGCTTGTCAGCAGAAAGGGGTAAGTGGTCGCGATGCGTTTGCCTTGCAGGGAGGGGGCGCCTTCGTAGGAGAACCCTTCCGGCACGGCGAGCGACAGGCGGCAGCGTCCGAAATCCAGCGTGCGGATCTTTTGAAAGCGCGCTTCCGCGCCGCGCGCGGCCAGCTCAAGACGCTTCTCCTCGAGCACGTTGAGTCCCACGAGCCCCAGATCGCAGACATCTTCCTGCACCAGGTCCGCAATATCGTCGTCGCGCACGAACAGCACATCGAGCGGCATGTTCTCGCCAAAGACCATGAGCTGGTCCTTGCCGCGCGACAGCTTCAGGCCGCAGCGCGTGAGGAGGTCAAGCGAGGGATCGGTGAGCCGCCCGGATTTCTGCACCGCGAGTTTGAGGCGTACATCATCCATGGGAGGCGACCTGCGAGCTCTCGACCCGTTCGGCGACCAGCCGGTAGCCTCCATTACCGTTCGCCAAAAAGCGTGCGACACGGCCGATGGTCGTGACACTGACGCCGGTGAGCTTGTGGATCTCCCGGTAGGGCAGGTCTTTCTTCAGCCAGTCCACCACCGCCCAGCGGTCCGCCATGGCCTGAAGCTCCGCGGGGGTGCAGAGGTCCTTGAAGAAGGCCCGGCATTCTTCAGCGGTCTTGAGGGCCGCCACGGCGGTAAAAAGGTTGTGTTCCGCGACCTCTTCCTGGCCGGGAGTCAGGTTACGATGTTCTTTCATGACGGGCCTCTTGTACTAACGCGCTAGTACATTAACACAAGTATCATGGGACGGCTATAGGAGATGGTCGCCGGGGCCGGGCGGTTCACTGAATGCCCAAATTGGGCATATTCATACCCAATTTGGGTATCGTCCTGAGTTCCCTTGACGCTCCAACCCACCATCGGTAGTCTCCCGCTCACTCATCGAGACCGGCTGAGGGATAAGGCCCTTAGACGCCGGGGCAACCGCCAGAGCTAACCACTCTGGAAAGGTGCCAACTCCTGCAGGCTTGAAACTTAAGTTTCAAGCCGACAGATGAGCGGTCAGCGTGGCCCTGCGCCTTTGAGGCAAGGGATGGACGCGACAAGCCTGCCACCCTGGTGGGCCGCTCTCCGCAGCAGTACCCGATTGAGCGGTACAGGAACGAATGCGGAGTAGCTCGATGAACGCCTCGCTGGAATCTCTCTCACCGCCCATTTTGCGGCAGGCTTCGCCATTGCCCGCAACGGCCGATGCCACCGTGCGCGAGGGCGTGCTCGAAGTCCCGGGCGGGATTGCGCTTTACCATGGCGATGCTTTGCCCAGCCTGCGTATCGCTTGGCGTCTCGTCGGACCGGCCAACGCCCCCGTGGTGTGCGCGCTTGGCGGCATCTCCGCCAACCGCCGCGTGTGCCTGACCGAGGAGCCTCGCCAGGGCTGGTGGCATGAGGTCGTGGGTCCGGAGGGCGCACTCGACACTGATCGCTATCGCGTGCTCAGTTTCGATTACCTCGGCGGCAGCGGCGATTCCACCGGCCCGCGCGATGGCGCGGCCTTTCCCAGCATCTCCAGTTACGACCAGGCCGAGGCACTGGTCCGCCTGCTCAACCATCTCGGTATCAAATCTCTGCGCGCCCTCGCCGGCGGCTCCTATGGCGGCATGGTGGCGCTGGCGTTCGGCGAGCGCTATCCCGACCGCGTCTCGCGTCTCATCGTGATCGGCGCCGCCGACCGTCCGCACCCACTCGCCACCGCCTGGCGCAGCGTGCAGCGCCAGGTGGTGCGTTTTGCGATTGGGCAGGGCAATGGACGCGGAGGCCTGCAGCTGGCCCGCGCGCTCGCCATGTCTACTTATCGGAGCATCGAGGAATTCGACGCGCGCTTCGACGGCCCTCCCACGCGTAACGGCGACCGCTTCGTGTTTCCCGTGGAGGACTATCTTTTCTCCCGCGGCAAGGACTACGCGGCGCGCCACCAGCCCGAAGCCTTCCTGTGTTTGTCCGAGTCCATCGACCTGCATCGCATCGATGCCACCCGCGTGTTCGTGCCCGCCACGGTGGTCGCGGTGCACGAGGATCAGCTGGTGCCGCTCGCCGACATCCGCGCGCTCGCGGCGCGCCTGCCGCAGGGACGTCTGTACGAGATTTCCTCCCTCTACGGCCACGATGCCTTTTTGAAAGAGAGCGATCAATTGCGCGATATCTTTGCGTCCGCCCTAAAAGGTGCGGCATGAGCGACAATAACTTCAAGCAAAGCACCCAGACAGTGCGCGCGGGTCTCGAGTCCTGCAGTGTGACCGGGGCGGTGGTGCCGCCGCTGCATCTGACCGCGACGTTCGCCTTCAAAGGCTTTGGCGAGAAACGCGGCTACGATTACACTCGCTCCGGAAATCCCACCCGCGACCTGCTCGCCAATGCGCTTGCGGAGCTTGAAGGCGGCGCGGGAGCCGTTGTCACGGCCACCGGCATGGCCGCCATCACGCTGATCGGCCATCTGCTGCCGGTGGGCTCGCGTATCGTCGCGCCGCATGACTGCTATGGCGGCACCTATCGTCTGTTCGACGCCTGGCGCAAGCGCGGCGAGCAGCAGGTGGAATTCGTGAATTTCGGCGATCAGGCCGCGGTGCTCGAAGCGCTGTCAAAGCCGGCGGCATTGCTGTGGATCGAGACGCCCAGCAATCCTTTGCTGCGGATCACGGATATCGAGGCCTTTGCCCGTCTCGGCCATGCCAGCGGTGCGCTGGTGGTGGTCGACAACACCTTTCTATCGCCGGCCTGGCAGCAACCGATTGAACTGGGCGCGGATCTCGTCATTCATTCCACCACGAAGTATCTCAACGGCCACAGCGATGTGGTGGGCGGCGCGGTCGTCGCGCGCACTAAAGAGCTGCACGAGCAGTTGATCTGGTGGGCCAATTGCCTGGGGGTCACAGGCGCACCCTTCGACAGCTTCATGACGCTGCGCGGCCTGCGCACGCTGCATGCACGGCTCGACCATCATGCGCGCAATGCGCAAGGTCTTGCCGAGTGGCTCGAGCAGCAGCCGAACGTCGCACGTGTGTACTACCCCGGGCTGCCTTCGCACACGGGTCATGAGATCGCCAAGCGCCAGCAGCGCGGATTCGGCGCCATCGTGACAGTCGAACTCGAAGGCGGGCATGATGCGGTGCGGGCCTTCGTCGAAGGGATTCAGTGTTTTTCGCTGGCCGAGTCTTTGGGCGGGGTGGAAAGCCTGGTGGCGCATCCGGCAACGATGACTCATGCGGCGATGGATCCGGATGCGCGGCGCCGGGCGGGGCTGGCCGACGGGCTTATCCGGTTGTCGGTGGGCATTGAGGCGCTGGAGGACCTGCAGGCGGACCTTGCGGCGGCGCTCGAGCGTGCCGCGGCGTTCGCGCCGGCGAAGAAGAAAAGAGCCTAACGAACTGACGCCAGTAGCAATAGTAATCCTCAAGAGAGCTGTCAAGTCTCCGCTGTGCTGCGGCGCAGCAGGCATATGTAAGTGCGGTGCCCGCTCTTGGGTTGAGTCCCGAGAGTTCGGGTAACGGTTTTTGGCGCTGGATTCCCGAACGGCATCGAGGTCGGTAAGCTAAGCGTCCAGATGAACGCCAAGATACGATCCATGTACGGCATTACCCGCGTCGACGACGAGACGCACCGCACGCATGCCTGGCGGGTAAGTCTGCGGCGCCGGCGCAAGATGCACGTTAAGAATTTCCCCGACATTAAGTACGGCGGCAGGCGCAAAGCGTTACGCCTCGCTCAGCGGTACCGGGACGAAGTGGTACGCCAGTATTCTCCCCTTTCCCGCCGGGAGTTTTCCAACATCATGCGCCGGAACAACCAGAGCGGGGTGGTGGGGGTGAACCGCCGTGCGACTGGTTACCGCCTGAAGAACGGCCGGATGCGCTACAGTTGCTTTTGGGATGCGATCTGGCCCACGAAGCTCGGGGAGCACGAGACGGCGCATTTCGGCGTCAACAAGTATGGCGAAAAGGGAGCCTTCGAGCGCGCCTGCGCCGCCCGGGTGCGGGGGCTCAAGCGGGTGAGAGGCTTTTTTTGGGCCTGCCGGCCGGGGGCGCAGCCGCGGGTGAGCGCGCGGGGGAGGAGGGCGCCATCACGATGAACGCCTTGAGCTCGGACGATCGCGCACCGGCTACAATTCATCGCTATGTCTTCCTTCCCCCGCGAATCCGAACATCTCCCTCCGACGATTCTAAGAGGCCTCCGATCGACTCGAGCAACTGCCGCTGTATATTGCCGCGCGAAATACACCGCCCTCGTCGCCCTGGCGATGACGGCGACCTCGTTCTCCGCCCTTGCTCACGAAGTGCGCCCTGCGTACTTACAGATCACCGAGGGAAGCGACCAGCACTATCAGATTCTCTGGAAACAGCCGGTCATGGGCGAGATGGCGGTGCATCTGGCGCCGCATCTCTCGAGCGGGTGGCTTAAGGAGAAGCCGGCGAGCGTCGAGACGACTGCGAGCTTCGCGATCAAGACCTGGAACATCGCACCCGCCCGAGATGCAGCGCTCGAGGGACAGACGGTGTCGATCGAGGGGCTCGAGAATACGATCACGGATGCGTTCGTCGTGATCCGTCTCGCCGATGGCTCGCAGTCGCGGATCATTTTGACGCCCACGCGCACGAGTGAGACGCTGCACCTGAGCTCGCGGTCCGCTTCGAGCCTGACCGGTTTCCTGTCGCTGGGCATCGAGCACATCTTGACCGGCATCGATCATCTGCTGTTCGTCCTAGGGCTTCTCCTCATCGTCCGGGATCGCTGGACGCTCCTGAAGACCGTCACGGCCTTCACCGTGGCACACAGCCTCACGCTGGCCGCGGCCACGCTGGGCTACGTCCAGGCGCCCGTGCCCTTCGTGAATGCGGCGATTGCCTTATCGATCCTCTTTTTAGGCCCCGAGATCGTACGGCGGTGGCGCGGGGGAACTTCACTGGCGATCCGCTATCCTTGGGTGATCGCCTTTGCCTTTGGGCTGCTGCATGGATTCGGGTTTGCCAGCGGGCTGTCCGCGGTCGGATTGCCTCGGCACGACATCCCCCTGGCCTTGCTGCTCTTCAACGTCGGCGTTGAGATCGGGCAGCTCGCCTTCGTGCTCCTGATCCTGTGGCTGGCGCACGCCTTTGAAGTGCTGGCGATCCGTTGGCCGACGGTGGTGCAGAGGCTGCCGGGGTATACCGTGGGCGTGCTGGGTGCATTCTGGACGATCCAGCGTGTGGCCCTGTTGTTCGCGGGAGGGGTGTGAATGAGACAGCGATGGGCGCTGGGGCTGATTCTGCTGGGGTGGACCGCCGCCGCGCAGGCCCATCTGTGCGCGGGTGAAGCCGCCGGTTTTCTGAGCGGTCTTGAACACCCGCTGTCCGGGCTCGATCACATCGTGGCCATGGTGTCGGTGGGACTGTGGGGGGCGCAACTCGGTGCCCCCGCGATCTGGTTGCTGCCGGTGACCTTCCCGCTGGTCATGGCCGTGGGCGGTTTTTTGGGCCTGATCGGTGTCCCCTTGCCCGGGGTCGAGGTGGGCATCGCCGCCTCAGCCATGGTGCTCGGCGCAGCCGTGCTGCTCGAGGCGCGCCCGCCGCTCACGGTAGCGGCGGTGCTGGTGGGGATCTTCGCCATTTTCCACGGCCACGCGCACGGCGTGGAGCTGCCGCCCGGACAGAACGGTTTGCTCTACAGTCTGGGGTTCGTCATGGCGACCGGGTTTCTGCACGCCTGCGGCATTGCGGTGGGGCTGATTCATCGCTGGCCCTGGGGACGCAAGACGCTGCGGATCGCGGGCGCCCTGGTGCTCGCCACCGGCGGGTTCTTTCTGTGGCAAGCGCTGGCATGAGGGCTCGTCGACTTCAAAGGGTTCTGGCACTGGGCTTGGCGCTGCTCGGGATTCCACTCATGGCGTCGGCGCATCTGGTCTCCACAGGTCTGGGCCCGGTATACGACAGTGTCTCCCACTTCCTGTTGAGCCCCGAATACCTCGCGCCGGTGATCGGGCTTGCCCTGTTCGCGGGTCTGCGGGGTGCGCAACACGCTCGCTGGGCGCTGTTTGCGGTGAGTGGCGCCTGGCTCGCGGGCGGCTTTGGGGAATATGCGCCGCCCGCGGGCGTTCTGGCCTCATTATGGACGGCCGGCGTCTGTCTCACGCTCGGGGGTCTGGTGGCCGCGGATATGAAGATTCCGCTCGGACTCACGACCGCTCTGGCGCTGCTGGTGGGATTTTTGGACGGCGCGATGAACCGCGCGGCCGCAGGCGGGATGAGCAATGGGCTCGGATGGCTGGGTGTGGGTAGCGCGGTGTTTGTGCTGATGGCGCTCACCGCCTCGCTCATCGTGCCCGTGCGGATACCGTGGCTGCGCATCGCGGTGCGCGTGGCCGGCAGCTGGCTCGCGGCGCTGGGACTGCTGCTCGCCGGCTGGGCGATGCATGGCAGACTCAATACATGATCGACGCAGGCCGTGGGTTCCGATGGCTCGTGCACGAACCCTTCTTCCAGTTTCTGGCCCTGGGCCTGCTGCTGTGGGGCGTTTACCAATACACCCAGACCCACGATGACCGCTACGTCATCCGCATCGGATCCGCCGAGCGCGAGCGCCTCGCCATGACCTATAGGCAGCAGTTCGGCCAGGCGCCCACCTCCGAGGCGCTGAAGCAATTGATCGATCGCCGCATTCGCGAGGAGATATTTCTGCGCGAGGGTCTGGCGCTGGGTCTGGACAGGGACGATGAGATCGTGCGCCGGCGGATCGTGCAGAAGTACGAGTTCCTGGAGACCGATCTCGCCGTGCCCGCATCGCCCGATCCCGAAACGCTCAAGCGCTGGTTCGAGCGTAATCAGGCCCGCTACCTCACCCCCGAGCGGGTGGCCTTCAGCCAGGTGTATTTCTCTGTCGATCGTGATGGGGAGCAGGCCGCGAAGGGGCGCGCTCTGGCAACTCTAGACAAGCTGCGCGCCTGGCACGTCACTCGCGCACCGACCCTGGGCGATGCTTTTCCAGGACCCGCGGATGTGAGCGCCCTCGCGCCGGATGAGGCGGCACGCCTCTTCGGCGAGTCGGACCTTTCTCAACAGTTATTCAAGGCACCCGTGGGGCAGTGGGCCGGTCCCTACCGCTCGGGCTATGGATGGCATCTGGTCTGTGTGACCGCTCGAGCGCCGCCGGCGCTCCCCCCATGGCCTGAAATTCGCGAGCGGGTGTTGGTCGACTATCAGGATGAGCAGCGACGCCTTGCCAATATCAGCGCGTTTGAAAAACTCAAGGCCCAATACACTATAATTCTATAATTCAAGAGTCGGGATTATGAGAGCCATTCATCCAATCCTCTGCATGTTCGCGGCGTCCACCTGTACGGCAGGGGCGATCACACCGGCTCCGCTCCAAAACCCCGCCGACACGCTGGCGCAGGGCTTTCAGACGCCCCCGGAGTCGGCCCGACCCCGCGTGTGGTGGCACTGGATGGACGGCAATATCACACAGGAAGGCATTAAGCTCGATCTCGAGTGGATGAAACGGGCGGGCCTCGGCGGCTTTCAGACCTTCGATGCCGCCATCCAGACTCCCCAGGTGGTGCCGAAGCGCCTGGCCTACATGACGCCCGAGTGGCGGGAAGCGTTCAAGTACGCCACCGTGCTGGCCGACCGGCTGGGACTGGAAGCGGCCATCGCCGGCTCGCCCGGCTGGAGCGAATCGGGCGGGCCGTGGGTGCCTCCGTCGCAGGGCATGAAGAAGTATGTCTGGAGCGCGACCGAGGTGGTGGGCGGCAAGCCCTTCACCGGCCAGCTGGCACATCCCCCCGCCAACAGCGGTGCCTTTCAGAACTTGCCTCCGAGTGATGTGATGTCGCCACCGCCCGGCGCTCAGCCCATCCCCCAGTACTACGCCGACTCGGTCGTCGTGGCTTACCGCAAACCCGAGGGAGATGTTCCGATCGCATCGCGGCATCCGAAGATCCGCTCGAGCGGCGGCGTCCTCAACGAGGCATTGCTGAGCGATGGAGATCTGCAAAAGTCCGTTGAGCTGCCCATCCCGAAGAACGTCGGGGAGAGCGCCTGGATTCAATACGAATTTCGGGAGCCGCAGACGCTGCGCGCCATGACCTTAGGTTCTCACGATCTCGACGGGTTCTCCCAGGCCATCGTGGGTGTCGGTGCTCCGGGTAAAGCGCTCGAGGCCAGCGACGACGGCGTGCATTTCCACGAGGTCGCGGCGCTCTCCCCAGGAAAGGATGTGTTCGGATTCCTAAGTCCGCAGTACACCCTCGCGTTCGCGCCCGTGACGGCGAAGTTCTTCCGGGTCACCTTCAAGCGGACCGCAGCGCCACCTCTGCCGGGTTGGGCGATGGGCGTCGACCCGGCCACTTTCGGGGTCCCCATCGCGCCGCAGCCCACGGCTTATGAAATCTCCGAGCTGGTGTTGCACACCGGCGCGCGGGTCAACCGCTGGGAAGAAAAGGCGGCATTCGTGCCGGCGCCGGATCTTTATGCCTTGGCGACTCCACCCGTGGAGGCCCGCCAGGCCGTGGCCCAATCCAATGTCATCGATCTGACGTCCCGGATGCGGCCCGACGGTACGCTGCAATGGACCCCTCCGGCAGGCCACTGGGTGGTACTGCGCTTTGGATACTCTTTGCTCGGGATCACGAACCACCCGGCGACCGCGGAAGCCACGGGGCTCGAGGTCGACAAGCTCGACCGGCGGTTCGTGAAGCAGTACTTCGAGACTTACCTCGAAAGCTATCGGGACACGGTGGGCGCGGATCTGATGGGGGAGAAAGGCATCCAATACGTCATCAACGACAGCTGGGAAGCGGGCTCGCAGAACTGGACCGACAACATGATCGCGCAGTTCAAAACACGCCGCGGCTACGATCCGCTTCCCTGGATGCCCGTTCTGACGGGGCTCGTGGTCGACAGCGCCGAGGCCAGCGACAAATTCCTCTGGGATTTCCGCAAGACCCTCGCCGACCTCATCGCTGATGAGCACTATGGGCAGCTCGAGCAGACGCTTCACGAGCATCGCATGGGCCACTATGGCGAATCCCATGAGGTCGGCCGCGCCTTCGTGGCCGATGGCATGGAGGTGAAGAAGTTCAACGAAGTGCCCATGAGCGCCATGTGGACGCAGACACCCGGCGTCAACGAGGTGCAACACGGCTTCAACGCCGACGATCGCGAGTCGGCGTCGGTGGCGCATATCTACGGCCAGAATCTGGCGGCGGCCGAATCCCTCACCGCGGCGGCGGCGCCCTGGGCGTGGTCCCCGGCCACCCTCAAGCCCACCGCCGACCAGGAATTCCTGAACGGCATCAACCGCTTCGTCATCCATGAGTCGGCCCATCAGCCGCTGGTGGATCGGGCGCCGGGCATGACGCTCGGGCCGTTCGGGCAATGGTTCAATCGCAATGAGACCTGGTCAAGCCAGGCGCGCGCCTGGGTGGATTATCTCGCGCGCACGAGCTTTCTCCTGCAGCAGGGGCGCTTCAGCGCCGATATCGTCTATTTCTATGGGGAGGACTCCAACCTCACGGCCCTGTTCGCGGAGCAAGCGCCCCCGATTCCGGAAGGCTACGGCTTCGACTACATCAATGCCGACGGACTCCTCCATGAGCTGCGCGCCGTCGAGGGCTGTATCGGGACGGCCAGTGGCATGCGCTATCGCGTGCTGGGTCTGGATCCCCACAGTCAGCACATGTCTTTGCCGGTTCTAAAAGCCATCGACAGGCTGGTCGAAGCCGGCGCAGTGGTCGTGGGGCCTGCACCGCAGGACGATCCGAGTCTCGCCGACGATGTTGCGGAGTTTCGCCGGCTTACCGACAAGCTCTTCGGCGACGGCACCGGCACTCATCGAGTGGGTCAGGGAACGGTCTATGCAGGACAGTCGCTTGCCGAGGTACTCGAGGCGCTGCAAATCCAACCGGACTTTGACCATGCCCGGCGCGACAGCGGCCCTCAATTGCTCTTCGTGCATCGCCAGCTGACGGACGGAGATCTTTACTTCGTCGACAACCGCAGCGATCGTGAGGTTTCCACCGAGGCCACTTTCCGGGTCAGCGGCAAGGCGCCGGAGCTTTGGCGCGCCGAGGATGCGACGCGGAAACCCGCATCGTTCAAAATCGAGAACGGCCGCACGGCCGTGCCCCTGACGCTCGAGCCCTGGGGAACCACCTTCGTCGTGTTCCGTCGTCCGACCGCCGAGCGTTCAGTCACAGTGCCCGCGCAAACCGAGACCCGTGTCGCGACGCTTGAGGGGCCCTGGAAACTTGCCTTTCAAGGCGGCCGGGGCGCACCGGCCACCCTGACGGTGAATCGGCTCGAGAGTTGGACCGCGAATGCCGATGCGGGCGTCAAGTACTTTTCCGGCGTCGGCACCTATACGAAGACCCTGGAGGTTCCCGCCCGGTGGCTGAAGGGCGGTGCCCACCTGTGGATTGATCTGGGGGATGTACGAAACCTCGCCGAAGTCGAGGTCAATGGCACCTCACTGGGCGTTGTCTGGCATGCCCCGTACCGGGTCGATGTCACCTCCGCCCTCAAGGCCGGCTCCAACAGGCTCTCCGTCAAGGTCGTCAACACCTGGGTCAACCGGCTGATCGGCGATCGGCAGCCGGGGGTGACCCAGCCCGTGACCTTTGCCGACGTCAAGCCCCTATCGGGCGGACTCGCCTTTGCTGGAATCTGGGTTGCTGGGGCCGGTCGTAATCACGCGGATACTTACCCCAACAACGCCGCTAGCGACCTGGTGAGCGTATCGAGCGCCGCCGCATCCGGCAGCGTCACTGTAAGCCGCGGCGGCCCCTTCCCATCCCGCTCCAGACATTCCTCGAACCGACTCCGCAACTCCCGCGCCATCCGTTCCGTTCCTTCCGTCGGCTGCCGCCGTGGAAGCATCTGTTCCAGGAACGTGAATGCCGCGCTCAAAAGCTGTCCGCCGGCCGCCGCCACCCGCTCGCGGCGCGCCAGCCGTTCCACTTCCGCTTGATTGCGATGCTGCTGCGACTCATCGACCGCCGCAGTCGCTTTTGCACCGAGCAGCACTTCGAGGCGGCGCTTCAGCTCCTCCATCCCGGAGGCGAGCGCCACCTCCTTGACCTGCGATTCCATGTCCAGCGCCGCGAGCGCCAGATCGTGCTTCGCCGAAAGCGTCCCCAGAAGCTTCTCCTCAATCGTCTGCTCCGTCACGAGCAGGTAGACCTGCACGGGATTCTTCTGACCCATCCGGTGTGCACGCGCGATGCGTTGCTCCAGCAGCGCCGGGTTCCAGGGCAGGTCCACATTGACGACCGTATTGGCAGCCTGAAGGTTGAGCCCCGTCGCGCCCGCGTTGGTCGTGAGGAAGAGGCGGCAGGTGGAATCGTGCTGAAACTGATGGACCAGTTGCTGGCGCTTTTTCTGCGGGATGGAGCCATCGAGCCGCACGGGATTGAGCTTGAACCGCTCGATCCGCTGTCCGATGAGATCCAGCATCGTCGTCCATTCGGAGAAGAGCACGATCTTGCGCGCATCCTCCGCCGCCAGCTCCTCGAACAATTCCTCGAGCCGCTCGAGCTTGCTCGAAAAACCGGGTGCCTTCTTGTCCACCAGATAGGTGCTGTCCGCACTCATGCGCGCCAGCAACAGCGCCTTCTGCAGCCGCAGCAGGTCCATTTCCGAGATGTAAGCCTTGCGGACAATAGTGCTCACGATCTGCATCTGAGCCCCGTCGATGTCGAGCTGCTCTTCCGTGGGCGCGATCCGCACGATCTCCGTGGTACGCGGCGGCAGATCGCGCATGACCGAGCTGCGCGTGCGGCGCAGCAGCACGGGCTGCAAATTCTCGCGCAGCCGGTCGAGGTCCCGGTAGCCGAGCACCTTGCCTTTGTCATCCACCATGCGGTGCCGGTTGAAAAACCGGAAAGCAGGGCCGAGTCGCCGGTCGTCGATGAACTCGACGACGGAGAAAAGATCGTCGAGCCGGTTCTCGAGCGGTGTTCCGGACAGCACCAGCGCGAAGGGCGAGCGCAGGCTCTTCATGGTCTGCGTCGTCTTCGCCTCCCAGTTCTTGATGCGTTGGCCCTCATCGAGAACGATCAGATCCCATTTCGCGCGCTCGATCGCGAGAATATCCCGCAGCACCTGCTCGTAGTTGCAGATGGTGAAGAAGCATTCGCTCTCGTACTGCTTCACGCGCCCCGCGGCGCCGCCGAGCACGATCTGGGCGTCGCGCGTCGAAAAGCGCAGGATTTCGCTGCGCCACTGGGATTTGACCGAGGCGGGGCAGACGATCAGCACTTTGCG
>Ga0070667_100000489_pt1 | contig 40211 bp, 35 predicted proteins | sample KBSS33metaG_FD_64659 | JGI IMG/M metagenome (GOLD analysis project Ga0070667, IMG submission 64659) | Switchgrass rhizosphere microbial communities from Kellogg Biological Station, Michigan, USA - KBS S3-3 metaG | ecosystem: Host-associated > Plants > Roots > Rhizosphere > Soil ...
ACGCACGTTCGCGAGCCGCCCTTGCTCACCGCGCAACAGGTCCGATTACTCCAGGCTGAGCCGGGCTGCCGTCGCTACCCGGCCACTCGCAAGTGCGACAAACCCCGCGTCCCCGCAAAGTACGCCCTCGACGCCGGCCCGATGTTACCTTCGGCTGATGCGCGATCTTCCCCGGCGTAACTTCCGCATTCGCCAGCGGAGGACGAGGTGTGCCCGGTCCCCTCCGTCAAATCTCGTCGAACGCTTCACGCGCGCGCAGTTCGCCGGTGACACCGGTGGCCAGGACCAGGTTGCCGAGGTACGCGACAGGCCAGGCGGCCAGCGCCAGCCAGCGGCCTGATGCTTCGATCCCCCCAGTATCGATCATCGCCATCAGCATGCCCGCGACGATCAACAACCCGCCGGCGCCGACCCGCTCGCGCGGGAACGTGCTGATCCAGGCCGAAGCCGCCATCGCGCCGAGCGCCAGGCCAAGCACCAGCATCGCCATGCCGCCCGCCGCCACGCAAAGCACTGGCGTTCCCAGCAACAGCGCGGCGGCGGCGATGCGGCGGTCTACCTGCGGCGCCGTGACACGGTGCTGCAGGAACAGGCTAAGGCCGGCCAGAAACGCGAGCCACAGCGCCATCACTGCGAAGTCGGGCGATAGTGTCACAAGCGCCCAGCCCAGCCCCTCCAGCCCCACCATCGCCGCGAGCAGTCCGGTGTTGCGGCCCCGCTGACGCAGCGCGGCATAGATCCCGAGCAACACGAACGGGCCTGCCGCCAATCCCATGAGGTAGGGATCGGCCAGCCGGCTCGACTGTAGCCAGGTGGTGACTAGGGCGAGCAGCACGCTGGCGACGAGCCAGGGCCGGCGTTCGACAAGGGCGCGCTTGGGCATGGCCTGCCTATGCCACCGGGGACGCCCGCTTGTCTCGCGCCTTGTCGCATGCCGGGTAAGGGTCTAGGCGCGCGGCCATGAGCGAATACGACGTCCACATCATTGGCGGCGGTCTCGCCGGCAGCGAGGCGGCTTGGCAGCTGGCCCGCCGCGGCCTCAAGGTCCGCCTGTCCGAGATGCGCGGCGCCCCGGCAGAACTGGGGGGCGAGCGCAGCCCGGCGCACCAGACCGATGCCTTGGCCGAGTTGGTCTGCTCGAACTCCTTCCGTTCGGATGACGATGCGAAGAACGCCGTCGGCCTGCTCCATCACGAGATGCGCCGCTGCGATTCGCTGGTCATGGCCGCCGCCGCCAAGGCGCAGGTGCCGGCGGGCTCGGCGCTGGCGGTCGATCGCGACGTGTTCTCGGCCCAGGTCGAGCAGGCGCTGGCCGCCCTCCCTTCGCTGACGGTGGTGCGCGAGCGGATCGACGTGCTGCCGCAAGCCGGCCTGACGATCGTCGCCACCGGGCCGTTGACGGCCGCCGCCCTTGCCGGGTCGATCGGCGCGGCGACGGGCGCAGACAGCCTGGCCTTCTTCGATGCCATCGCCCCGATCGTCTACCGCGACAGCATCGACATGGACGTGTGCTGGATGGCCAGCCGCTGGGACAAGGGCGAAACGGAGGACAGCGACGGCAAGGACTACATCAATTGTCCCATGGACAAGGAGCAGTACCTCGCGTTCCACCGAGGCCTGATCGAGGGCGAGAAGACCGCGTTCAAGGAGTGGGAAGCGAACACGCCGTACTTCGACGGCTGCATGCCGATCGAGGTCATGGCCGAGCGCGGGGTGGACACCCTGCGGTTCGGGCCGATGAAGCCGATAGGGCTCGACAATCCGCATTGGGCGACGCCCGAGCATCCCAAGGGCCGCTGGGCCCACGCGGTGGTCCAACTGCGGCAGGACAACAAGCTGGGCACCTTGTGGAACATGGTCGGCTTCCAGACCAAGCTGAAGCACGCCGAGCAGGTGCGCCTGTTCCGCACCATCCCCGGCCTCGAGAATGCGGAGTTTGCGCGGCTGGGCGGGTTGCATCGCAACACTTTCCTCAACTCGCCAGTGCTGCTCGACCGGCAGCTGCGCCTGAAGAGCGCGCCGCACGTTCGCTTCGCCGGGCAGATCACCGGCTGCGAGGGCTATGTCGAGAGTGCGGCGGTCGGCTTGCTTGCGGGGCTGATGACGGCGGCGGAGCTGACTGGCCGCGACTGGCAGACGCCGCCGCGCACCACCGCGATGGGCGCGCTGCTGGCGCACATCACGGGCGACGCCGACGCTGAGAGCTATCAGCCGATGAACGTCAACTTCGGCCTGTTCCCGCCGCTGCACGACGTGAAGAAGAAGCAGCGCAAGGAAGCTTACACGGCGCGGGCGAAGGCAGAGATCGCGCCTTGGGTGGCGGCACTGGGATGACCCGGCGGCCGGCCGCATGCTAATCGATATTCAGATCCGCCCCGCGACGAGGTCATCGGAACGAATCCGACTGTCCGGCTTGTGCCGGCGCCGATGCCGGTCATTTTTCGCCTCGCGTTTCGGTCTGTCGCACGAGCACTTCGGTTTCGGCTTCGGCGGCGGCGGAGCGGTGCTCCGGAACTCGGCCGGGGTCAGCCAATCGTCGTGGTTGATGTCCGCCTGGCTGAATTTCTGGACGGTGGCGCCTGCCCACTCCTCGAACGTCAGCAAGTTGTTGCCGTCAGTGTCGAGCTTGCGGAACACGTCGCCGCGCGGCGCGAGCAGTTCGGTGCGGCTGATCCGGCCGTCGCGGTCGCGATCGTAGCGGGCGAAGCGGCGCTGCTCGCGGCTGAGTTCGGTCGCCTCGGGCGGTTCCGGGCCGGTCATGTCGCCCGCCACGGCGGTGGGCAACGGCGATGGCGGGGCAGGCGCTGACGCAGGAGGCGCATTGGCTTCCACTTCCGCGCGGCCTTGCAGCCAGAACAGGCCGATGCTCGCCATGACCAGCGCCACCAGCCCGCCGAGTATGAAACGCTTCATCCACTCCCCCTTGGTGCAGGGCCAGTGTGAGGCAGCGGGCGCTCGAAGGGAAATTACATAAAGTTCATCGCTGACTTGCTCAAATGCCGAACAAGCCTAGCCGCATTGCCACGGCGAGAGTGCCTACCGAAGCCTCGGCGCCGCCGCCGGGCTGCCGGCGTGCCAGACCTTCGAGCACCGCGAGCGGTCGCAGCGCGCGTGACACGCGGCGGCCGCTTTCGAACTCCTGCGCCAGCAGCACCCGGACCTCGGCCTGCTCGCCGGGGTGACTGAGCCGCGTCGCGAGATCGGCCAGGGCCCATCGCCGGCCGAGCGTGTGCACCCGCCCGGCTTCCCCATCACGCCCGAGCACGCGTGCGAGCGCCGCGAACCCCGCGGCGCGGCCGTCAGCCATAGCGGAGAGCGAGGCGGTCGCCAGCGGCGCGGCGCCGGTCAGTGCTTCCCAGCCGTCGACGAGCGGAACCAGCGCCGAATGGGCACCGTCCCAGCTGCGCAGCGCCGCCAGCAGCGGATCGCCTGCGGGCCACGCCGCGACATCCTGCGCCAGCATCTCGCGCCACCACGAGAGCCGCAGCTGCGCCAGCATCGGCTCGCGCGAATGCCGCAGCAGGCCAGCCAAGCGGCTGTCCAGCGCGAACAGCGCCAGTGTCGGCAGCCGCGCCCTGGCCGGCGCATAGGCGAGCGCCAGCCGCGAAAGCGTCGGCAGGAGCGGCACCAGCGCTGCGGCGGGATCGCTCCGGTCGTTGGGGTCTGAGGACGTCACCGGCGCCTCTCTAGCTCCGGCGACCCCCAATGAGAAGCCGGACCGTCACTCGTAGATTTCCGGAGTGGCGGTCGCACGCTGCGGTGAGCATGCCGGCGCTAAGCCGACCGAGTGACCTTGCGTGTTCTCTCAAGACTCCTGACGTCGGTGGGCGCCGAGCTGCGCCGTGTGCTGCGCGACCGGGGCGGGAACACCTTCATCATCGTCACGGCTGCGCTGATGCCGTTGCTGGCGATGGTCGGGGGGGCGGTAGACATCGGCCGCAGCTATGTGACCGAGACGCGGCTGCAGCAGGCCTGCGACGCCGGGGTCCTCGCCGCCCGCAAGCAGCTCGGCTCGAAGGTGGCGACCACCGGCGTGGTGCCCGCGGATGTCTCGACGGTGGGATACCGCTTCTTCAATATCAATTTTCCCGCCGACGCCTTCGGCACCGAGGGTCGCACTTTCACCATGGCGCTGGAGGCCGACACGTCGATCTCGGGCCGGGCGACTGTCACCGTGCCCACTACGGTGATGCGCATCTTCGGCGACAATGTCGTTCCGGTGGCGGTCAACTGCCAGGCCAAGCTCAACTTCACCAACACCGACGTGATGATGGTGCTCGATACTACGGGGTCGATGGCGGACATCAACCCGGGCGACACCCAACCCAAGATTGCCATCCTGCGCCAGGTGGTGAAGGCATTTCACGCCCAGCTGGAAGCAAGCAAGAGCCCCGGCGTGCGCATTCGCTACGGCTTCGTCCCCTACTCCAACAACGTGAACGTGGGCACCCTGCTCAAGTCTGGCTGGATGGTGGACAGCTGGAACTACGAGGGTCGCGTGTCGATCGACACCGGCAAGGGGTCGGTAACGACGTATAAATACACCTACACGCCTGAGAGCGGCGCCAAGACCGCCATCAGCGCCTACAAGGCGAGCGCCTGCCCCGGCGACACCGCCACGTTCCAGATGATATCCTATGGTTCGGGCAGCGGCTACGAAGTGTGGGACACCAAGGCCGAGGGAGATGCCTATACCTGCACCTCTTCGGGCAGCACCTACACCGTCACCGGTTACCGCTACATCGACTACGTTTACCGCACGCTCAAGCAGGCGAACGGCACCACCACACAGAATCAGGTGTGGAAGTGGCAATACAAATCGGTTCCCGTCAACGTGAGCAGCTTCAGGGACGCTAACCCCGGCAATGCCTACAAGGGCGGCACGCTGTGGCTGCCCATGGCGGGCGACCCCCAGGCGAGCCCGACCATGCTCTCGGCCACGTTCAAGGGCTGCATCGAGGAGCGCGATACCTACGAGATCACCGACTACGCCAACGTCGACCTGAGCCGCGCGCTCGACCTCGACCTGGACCTCGTCCCGACTGCGGGCAAGCCGGCGACGCAGTGGCGGCCGATGCTGCACGAGGTTTCGTTCCTGCGCAGCTGGAAGCCGACCGGCGGCAGCTGGTCGAAAGCGGGGGTGACCACCACCGACAGCTACATGCAGGCCAGCAACTACGGCCTCTCGGTCTGCCCCTCCCCTGCGCGCAAGCTGGCGACGATGACGGCCGGGGAAGTCGCGGCCTATGTCGACGGGCTGGTGGTGGGGGGTGGCACCTATCACGACATCGGCATGATCTGGGGCGGACGCCTGCTTTCGCCGACCGGTCTGTTCGCCAGCGAGAACGCAGACCTCAATCGCACCCCGACCAGCCGCCACCTGATCTTCCTGACCGACGGCGAGACGGCGCCGCTCGACCTGATCTACGGCAGCTATGGCGTCGAACCGCTCAGCACGCGGCGCTGGTCCCCGACGTCGAAATACAACCTGACGGAGACGGTCGAGAAGCGCTTCATCGTCGCGTGCAACGAAGTGAAGAAGCGCAACGTCACGATATGGGTAATCGGCTTCGGCACCGGCATGACCGACCTGCTCAAGACTTGCGCCGGGGACGGTCACTGGTTCCAGGCTGACAACGCCGCGCAGCTCAACAACAGTTTCGACAAAATCGCCAAATCAATGGGCGACCTCAGGATCGTCAGCTGATGCTGCGGCGGCTCCGTGGGGCGCGCAGCGGCGTCGCCGCGGTGGAGTTCGGGCTGGTGGCGCCGCTGGTGCTGATGACGATGATGAGCCTCTTCGACATGGGCTACACCATTTACACCAGTGTCCTGCTCGAAGGCGCGATCCAGGAGACGGCCCGCCAAGCGACGATCGAGGGTTCGTATACGAAGACCTCGGAACTCGATGAGCAGGTGACGTCGGCGGTCCAAGCCATCGCTCCGTCCGCGCAGCTGTCGTTCAAGCGCACGGCCTATACGTCCTTTTCGGACATCGGCCGGCCCGAGGACTTCACCGACGTCAACAAGGACGGCCGCTGCGATGGCGGTGAGCCGTTCGAGGATGCCAACGGCAACGGCGCGTGGGACCAGGATCGCGGCAAGGCCGGCAGCGGCGGTGCGCGCGACGCGGTACTCTACGAGGTCCGCGTGACGTTCGACCGCCCCTTCCCGATCGCTGGATTCCTAGGCACTTCGCCCAGCCGAACGCTGGTCGCTCGCACGGTGCTGCGCAACCAGCCCTACGACCTGGGCGAGAAGACCGTGAAGGTTGCGACATGCGCGTGATCGCGCGACTTGTCGCAAACTTGCGGCAGTGCCGGTCCGGTGTCGCGGTCACTGAAACGGCATTGATCATGCCGTTCTTCCTGATGACTGGCCTGTGGGGCGTGGAGCTCGCCAACTATGCGCTGACGACGATGAAGATCGGCCAGATTGCCGTGCAGGTGGCCGACGATGCCTCGCGGATCGGCGACATCTCGACGCTGGAGAACCGCAAGATCTACGAAGGGGACATTGATGACCTGCTGCACGGCGCGACGTTGCAGGGCGGTGACCGACTGGCGCTCTACGATCACGGTCGGGTCATCGTCAGCAGCCTTGAGGTGAACGCCAAAGGCCAGCAGTACATCCACTGGCAACGCTGCATGGGCACGCTGCATGTCGGCCCGACTTACGGCAAGGAAGGCGACGTGCTGGCCTCGGGCATGGGGCCGAAGGGCCGCGAAGTCATGGCCGGCGCGGGCGACGCGGTGATCTTCGTCGAGATCAGCTACGACTATCCGGCGCTGATATCCGACAGCTTCATCGGCCGCACGACCATCCGCACGATCTCAAGCTTCACCGTGCGGTCGAGCCGCGATCTGACGCAGGTCTACCAGGCGAACGCTGCGAAGCCTGACCTGGTCTATGGGTGCACGGCTTTTACAAATGCGTTTAGGTGAGTGAGCCCCCTACACCATTCGCTCCGCGGGCAGCGAAAAGCGCTGGCCGAGGGAACCCGGCGACTTACCGATAGCAGACCTTCTTCACCGCCTCGACGATCCTGCTCGCATTGATCAGCGCCGCCTTTTCGAGATTGGCGGCGTAGGGCAACGGCACATCCTCGTCGCACACGCGCAGGACCGGCGCGTCGAGGTGATCGAAGCCCTCCTCCATACAGATCGCGATGATCTCCGATGCGATCGAGCAGACCGGGAAGCCTTCTTCCGCCACGACCAGGCGGTTGGTCTTGGCAAGGCTCTCAAGCACCGCCGCCTTGTCCAGCGGGCGCAACGTGCGCAGATCGAGCACTTCGGCATCGATCCCTTCGCCTGCCAGCGTCTCCGCCGCTTCCAGCGCCAGCCCGACGCCGATCGAGTAGGACACGATCGTCACGTCCTTGCCCTCGCGCATGATGCGCGCCTTGCCGATCGGCAGGACGTGATCGTCGAGTTCGGGAAGCTCGAAGTTGCGGCCGTAGACCAGCTCGTTCTCGAGGAAGACGACCGGGTCCTCGCTGCGGATCGCCGCCTTCAGCAGCCCCTTGGCGTCGGAGGCATCGTAAGGCGCGATCACGACCAGGCCCGGCACGCTCGCATACCATGGCCCATAGTTCTGCGAGTGTTGCGCACCGACGCGCGCCGCGGCGCCGTTGGGGCCGCGGAACACCACCGGGCAGCGCATCTGGCCGCCCGACATGTAGTTGGTCTTGGCGGCCGAGTTGATGATGTGGTCGATCGCCTGCATCGCGAAGTTGAAGGTCATGAACTCGACGATCGGACGCAGCCCGCCCATCGCCGCGCCGGTGCCGATGCCGGCAAAGCCGTACTCGGTGATCGGCGTATCGATGACCCGCGTCGGCCCGAACTCCTCGAGCAGGCCTTGGGTGACCTTGTACGCGCCCTGGTATTCGGCAACTTCCTCGCCCATCACGAACACGCGCGGATCGCGGCGCATTTCCTCGGCCATGGCATCGCGCAGCGCCTCGCGCACGGTCGAGGTCTTCATGTTGACGCCGGAGGGCAGGCCCGGATCGGGCGCCGGCTGGATCTCACTGGCGAGCTGCGCGGTGCCGGTGGCGGGCTTGCCGGCCTCCGGCTTCTCGGACTGGGGCGACTTCGACTCTTCTGTCTTCTGCTGCTGCTCCGGCGCCTCCTCCTTCGAAGCTTCGCTCTTGGCAGGCGCCTCCGGCTCCGCGGCGGGCGCCTCCGTCTCGCCGTCTTCGCCGGCCATCACGGCGATAACGGTGCCGACCTTCACGCCTTCGGTGCCTTCGGGTACCAGGATCTTGCCGACCTTGCCTTCGTCCACCGCCTCGAATTCCATCGTCGCCTTGTCGGTCTCGATCTCGGCGAGGATGTCACCCGACGTGACGTCGTCGCCCTCCTTGACCAGCCACTTGGCAAGCTTGCCCTCCTCCATCGTCGGGGACAGCGCCGGCATCTTCAGTTCCACCGCCATCAGTAGCGCTCCACCAGGACGTCGGTATAAAGCTCGGCCGGCGCCGGCTCGGGCGAGTTCTCGGCAAAGTCGGCCGCCTCGGCCACTTGTGCACGCACGCGCTTCTCCAGTTCCTTCAGGCTCGCTTCGGACACGCCCATTTCCATCAGTTCGTGCTTTGCATGTTCGATCGGATCGCGCTTCTCACGCACCCCCTGCACTTCCTCGCGGCTGCGATACTTGGCCGGGTCCGACATCGAGTGGCCGCGATAGCGGTAGGTGTTGAGCTCCATGAGCACCGGGCCGTTGCCGCCGCGCACATGCTCGAGCGCGATCTCGGCCGCCTTGCGGACCTCTAGCACGTCCATGCCGTCGACCTGCATGCCGGGAATGCGGAATGCCGTGCCGCGGCGGTAGAAGTGAGTTTCCGCCGAGGAGCGATTGACCGCTGTGCCCATGGCGTACTGGTTGTTCTCAATCACAAAGATGATCGGCAGCTTCCACAGGCTCGCCATGTTGAAGCTTTCGTAGACCTGGCCCTGGTTGGCCGCACCGTCTCCGAAGTAGGCCATGGCGACGCCGCCGTCCTCGCGGTACTTGTGCGCGAACGCGAGGCCCGAACCGAGCGAGACCTGGGCGCCGACGATGCCGTGGCCGCCATAGAAGCGGTGCTCGACGCTGAACATGTGCATCGATCCGCCCTTGCCCTTGGAAATGCCCGCCTCGCGCCCTGTCAGCTCGGCCATGATGACCTTGGGATCGATGCCGTAGGCCAGCATGTGGCCGTGATCGCGATAGCCGGTGATGACCGAATCCTTCGAACCGTCGAGTGCGGACTGCAGACCGACCGCGACCGCTTCCTGGCCGATGTACAGATGGCAGAACCCACCGATCAACCCGAGTCCGTAGAGCTGGCCCGCCTTTTCCTCGAACCTGCGTATCAACAACATCTGCTCGTAGAGGCGCAGCAGCTCTTCCTTGCCCGCCTTGTAGCGGCGATCGGCGACCAGCGCCTGCTGCAGGCTGCGCAGCGCGAAGTCGTCATCTTCCGTTTCGGCGGGAGTGGATGGCTGGGCTTTACTCGGTCTCTTGGCCAACGCTGGCTCCCCATCGAAGGTTCTAGCTATGACGGCCATATAGGAAGGCCGCAGTGAAATCGGAAGCGAAACGAGGCGGGACGGGCCGCGTCGCTCGGTTCCAAGCGATTGGCGGCGGTCATGCGTTGGACCGCTGCCCGGCCCGGCTACTGCAGGAATACTGCAATCGCGCGGCCGAACTCCTTGTAGGTCACCGAGGACATGTGATTGCCGGGGGTCTCGGCATACGTGCCGTCGGGCAACGCCGCGGCCAGCTCGATGGCGGAGCCGTTGTCGTGATCGTCGGCCCCTGACACGCACAGCGTGGGCATTGTGATCCCCGACAACGCCTCGGCCGGCGTGTCGTCCACCGAACCGAGCAACAGCCGTGCGGCGATACGGTCGATCTTCATCGTCTTCATGAAGGCTTGCGCCACGAAGGCCCGGTCGCTGCGCTCGATGGTGCCGAAGCGATCGATCGCATCGACGAAGTGCGCGCTGCGCCGAGCCCAGCCGGCCAGCCCGCCCAGCCCCATGCCGCCCAGCACGAGCCGGCGGGGCGTCAGCCCGGCGAGGACACCGCGTGCTGACGTGCGCGCTCCGAGCGAAAAGCCGCCGAGATCATAATCGGTGAGGGCAAGCTCGCGCACGAGGATGGCCAAGTCCTCGACGAGCACGTCGTCAGGATAGGCTGCCGGATCGTGCGGCGCCTCGCTCTGGCCGTGCGCGCGCAGGTCGGGCATGATCGCTTCGAACCCCGCTTCTGCGAGCAGCCGCGCGTTGCCGAATTTGATCCAGTTGACTTGCGCGCTGGAGAAAAGGCCATGCAGCAGCAACAGCGGCCGCCCCTCACCCATGCGGTGGACGGCAAGTCGCGTGCCGCCGAAGCCCTCGATGAAATCAGTCCGCGCTGTGTCCCCGAAGGTCTCTGTCATGATCTCGCTCATTGCGGGGGTTCGAGGCCGGCGGCCTTCCAGCGCTCGACCACGTTCTGGTTCTCGTCGCTGCGAGTACCGGGAAGGTGGCGCGCGTCAAGCCACGCCGGCAGCATCGATTCGATCGCGTAATTATGATTCGGCGCGAACGGCGTGGGATCGTCGAAGCTGCCCACGGTCAGGTCGATGTTCGTGCCGGCCTCCAGGAACTCGAAGCCGAGCGGGGTGCCGCAACGGGAACAGAACGGGCGGCGCGCGATCGGCGAGGATTGGTACCAGTCCGGCTCGGTGTGCCACGTCACGTTCTCTCGGGGCGGGTTGACGAAGGCGATCGAAACGCCCCCGGTCGCGCGACGGCACATGCTGCAATGGCACAGGTAGGCCTGGTCTGGCTCGACGTCGGCGGTGTAGCGGATGCGGCCGCACTGGCAGCCGCCGGTCATAGTGCTCATGCCCGGACGTTAGAGCTCCGACAGCTCGCGGGAAAGTGGCCAGCGACCAGACGGTCCGGGCTTGCTGCCCGATGAACGACGGCGCCGTGACGGAGCCCGTGGCCCGGCGTCCGCGATGGTTCGACCGCTGGCGCGCGACGAGCGGAGGACGAGGCCGGAACGCATCCGGTGGTGGCGCCGTTGCCAGCCCATGCCCCTGAAGGCCCACTAGACAAGGAGACCCCTGTCATGATCCGCACCAATGCCATCACCGCCGCGCTTGCAGCCAGCGCGCTTTCGCTAACCCTCGCCACCCCCGCCTTCGCCGGCAAGGCGAACGATGCGCGCAAGGCGATCGCCGCAGCCGAGGCGAAGATCGAGACCGCGCACACGATGGGCGCCGGTCACGCCCTGCCCGAGGAGTCGGCTGCGGCTGACGAAGCGTTGTCGCTCGCGCGCACCGCTTTCAAGAATGGCCACAAGGAAGAGGCGATCGAGGACGCGACTCACGCCGAAGCGCTGGCGACAACCGCCATCGGCCGCATCCAGCAGAGCAAGGATGCCGCGCTGGCGTCCGCACAGGAGGAACGCGACGCCGTGGCCGCCGACGCGCAGGGCCAGGTCGCAAATGCGCAAGCGCAGGCCGCCGACGCGCAGGCCCAGGCGGCCGAAGCGAATGCCCGCGCTCAGGTAGCCGCGCAGAGCGCTGCCGAAGCGCGCAACGCAGCCCTTGCGGCCGCCGCGACGCCGACCCAGGTCGAGACCACCGTCACCACCCAGAAGGCCAGCAGCGCCCCGCGCAAGGTCACGACGCGCAAGGTGGTCCGGCGCAAGGCGCCATCGTCGGTCGCGTCCTCCGCCGACAAGTTGACGACGACGACCACCGTCAGCCAGGGTCCCAACTACTGATCCCGCACGAATGAAATGGAGCCCGGCGTCCGCTGACGCCGGGCTCCTTTTTCGATGCAATTTGGCTTGAGCGTCAGCCCTTCTTGAGGTGTCTGCGCCCGAGCAGTTCAGCGATCTGCACCGCGTTCAGCGCGGCGCCCTTGCGCAGGTTATCCGAGACGCACCACAACGCCAGACCGTTGTCGATGGTCGGATCTTCGCGCACGCGGCTGACGTAGGTCGCGCTGTCGCCCACGCATTCGATCGGGGTCACGTATCCACCGTCCTCGCGCTTGTCGACGAGCATCACGCCCGGCGCCTCGCGCAGGATGTCCTGCGCCTCGATGGCCGAGATCTCTTCCTCGAACTCGATGTTCAGCGATTCCGAGTGGCCGACGAACACCGGCACGCGCACGCATGTGGCCTGCACCTTGATCGCGGGATCGAGGATCTTCTTCGTCTCGACCACCATCTTCCACTCTTCCTTGGTGGAACCGTCGTCGAGAAAGACGTCGATGTGCGGGATCACGTTGAAGGCGATCTGCTTGGTGAACTTGCGCGGCTCGGTCTGGTCGCCGACGAAGATCGCGCGGCTCTGCTCGAACAGCTCGTCCATGCCCGCCTTGCCCGCGCCCGAGACCGACTGGTAGGTCGAGACGATCACGCGCTTGATCTTCGCCTTGTCGTGCAGCGGCTTGAGCGCGACGACCATCTGCGCGGTCGAGCAGTTGGGGTTGGCGATGATGTTCTTCGCCTTGTAGCCGTCGATCGCGTCCGGGTTCACCTCGGGCACGATCAGCGGCACGTCGGGGTCCATCCGATAGAGCGACGAGTTGTCGATCACCACGCAGCCCTGCGATGCGGCCTTAGGGGCGTAGATCTTGGTCGGCTCGGAACCGGCGGCGAACAGCGCGATGTCCCAACCGGTGAAATCGAAATGCTCGATGTTCTTGACCTTGAGCATCTTGCCGGTCTCGCCGAATTCGATCTCGATCCCGGTCGAACGCGACGAAGCCACCGCTGCGATCTCGTCGCAGGGGAATTCACGCTCGGCGAGGATGTTGAGCATTTCACGGCCGACATTTCCGGTCGCGCCCACGACGGCCACCCGGTAACCCATCTTGCAGATCCTTCACATCAAGCCACACGCAACCAAGCCCGCGCGTGAACGCGGGCCGTTACAGGGCTGGACTGCCAAGGGCAAGCGGCAGGTCAGTGGTATTTCAGCCGAGCCCGCCTAAACGCATTTTAATTGCCGGAGCGTGGCCTTGGGTGCGATCAATTGGTACTGGCGCTAGACCGGATCAGGCCAGCGCCGCGACCGGATCGGACACGGCTGCAGCCGGCACTACCCGGCGAAACGGCTGCCGCTGCCAGTATGCCAGCGAGCGCCAGACCCATTCCAGCGGACCGCAAGCGAAGGCGCGGAGCCACAAGTTGGCGATGACCAGCATGGCGATATCGATCACCACCGCCGTCAGCATAAGCTGCGTCCAGCCGAAGCGCCCCCACAGGTTCAGCCCCCACGGCGCGAAGACGAACCACAAGGCCGCCACGCTGGTGCCGACATAGATCGAGAAGGCCATGCGCCCCGCCGCCTTGAATGGCGACAGTGCGAAGTGGCCGAGCGGCGTCTTCACCAGCAGATTGAAGAACCCGACATGGCCCAGCGTCACTGCCAGCCGTGCGAATTCATTGGTGATCCACCCGATCTTCGGCTCCAGCGTGAAGCTCATCATCTGAACTACATTCCAGCCACGCAGGCCGAAACCAACCGTGTAGGCGCAGATCGCGAGCAGCGCATAGAACCGCATGCTGCGCTCTCCCTGAATGACGCCCCACTTGAACAGCGCCATGCCGATGAACATGCCGCACGCGGCCTCGAACACACTGAAGAAGGTGCCGTGCCCATCGAAGAAGATCATCTTCCACACGCCTGCCGTCCACGTCAGGAAGGCGATGGGACTGCCGGAGTGCGCCTTGGTCTCTGCTGCGACCATTTCCTTCGTCTCGGGATCGAGCGGCTTGGACAGGTCGAGCGAGTCCTTCTTTTTCTGCCAATCCTTGAGCTTGTCCTGCTCTTCCTTCGTCAGCTTGGCGCCCGACGCCTTCTTCTGCTCAAGCTGTGGCATTTCGACGAGAGCACGATTGCGCTCGAGAGTGTCGACGAGCCCGCCTCCATGATGCCAACCGATGCCGCTTGCGACGGCCCAGAACAGACCCAGCGCCAGCAGCAGCTTGGGCCGGACGGTGCGGAACGGGAAGATCAGCAGCGCAGCGAGCCCGTAAATCAGGAGAATGTCGCCGATCCACCCGACCAGGAAGATGTCGAGCAGGCCGAAGCCGATCAGCAGGAAGTTGCGACGGAAGAACAGGTCGGCGACCGCAACGGGATCGGTCGGCTTCATGGCCTTGGCGGTGAGCACCAGAGCACCGGCGCCGAACAGGAACTCGAAGAGGCCGCGCTGGGTGCCCTCCCAGACGATGGCGATCGCGGCAAACACGCCTTGGTCGAGCGGGGTCCAAGACAGCCTGCGTGGATCGCCCATCCACAAGGAAGCGTTCGCGCCCATGAAGGGAATGTTCATGAACAGGATGCCGAGGATGGCGATCCCGCGCATGATGTCGAGAACCTCGATGCGGGCGCGCCCCCGCACCGGCCCCAGCTGAACCGCTTCCCCCGTCATTGCCGCTTCTTCCCACCTAATGTAAGCGAAAGGTACGTCGAAAGAGGAAAAACGTCAAATTCGACAAGTAAAAAGGGGCAGCCATCCCTGGCCGCCCCTGACTTTACTTATCGACGCGAAATCAGTGCGCGGTCGCGCTTCCCGCGGGGGCGTGCGCCGGCGGTGCAGCTGCAAGGTCGTCGGCCTCGGTCCACTCGATCGCGGTCAGCGGCTCGGTCAGCGCCTTGGCAAGAACTTCGTCGACGTGGCTGACGGGGATGATATCCAGCCCACGCTTCACATTCTCAGGAATCTCGGCGAGGTCCTTGCGGTTCTCCTCCGGGATCAGCACCGTGGTGATGCCGCCGCGCAGGGCCGCGAGCAGCTTCTCCTTGAGCCCGCCGATCGGCAGCACCCGCCCGCGCAGCGTGACCTCGCCGGTCATGGCGATGTCCTTGCGCACCGGGTTGCCAGTCAGCGTCGATACGATCGAGGTGACCATGCCGATACCTGCGGACGGACCGTCCTTGGGCACCGCGCCTTCGGGCAAGTGGATGTGGATGTCGCGCTTGTTGAAGATCGACGGCTTGATGCCGTAGGCCGGAGAGCGCGCCTTCACGAAGCTGAACGCGGTCTGGATCGACTCGTTCATCACTTCTCCCAGCTTGCCGGTCGCCTTGATCGCGCCCTTCCCTGGCACCGTGACGCTTTCGATCGTCAGCAGCTCGCCGCCGACTTCGGTCCAAGCGAGCCCGGTGACGGCACCGACTTGATGCTCCTCCTCGCCAACGCCGTGGCGGAACTTGCGCACTCCGGCGAACTCCGACAGGTTCTCTGGCGTGATCGTCAGCGTGGTCGCCTTGCCCTCCAGGATCTGGCGCAGCGACTTGCGCGCCAGCCGCGCGATCTCGCGCTCCAGCGTGCGCACGCCCGCCTCGCGGGTGTAGTAGCGGATCAGGTCCCGCAGGCCGTCCTGCGTCAGCGTGAACTCCTTGTCCTTGAGACCGTGCGCCTGCACCTGCTTGGCGATTAGGTGCCGCTCGGCGATCTCGACCTTCTCGTCCTCGGTGTAGCCCTCGAGGCGAATGATCTCCATGCGATCGAGCAGCGGCTGCGGGAGGTTGAGGCTGTTCGCAGTGCACACGAACATCACGTCCGACAGATCGACGTCGAGCTCCAGGTAGTGGTCCTGGAACTTGGCGTTTTGCTCGGGGTCGAGCACCTCAAGCAGTGCCGAAGCCGGATCGCCACGGAAATCCTGGCCCAGCTTGTCGATCTCGTCCAGCAGGAACAGCGGGTTCGCCTTGCCTGCCTTGCGCAGATTGGTGACGATCTTGCCTGGCAGCGAGCCGATGTAGGTGCGCCGGTGGCCGCGAATTTCGGCCTCGTCGCGCACGCCGCCCAGCGACTGGCGTACGAACTCGCGCCCCGTGGCCTTCGCGATCGACTTGCCAAGCGACGTCTTGCCCACGCCCGGAGGACCGACGAGGCACAGGATCGGCCCCTTCAGCTTGTTGGTGCGGGCCTGCACGGCCAGGTATTCGATGATGCGGTCCTTGACCTTGTCGAGCGCATAGTGGTCGGCATCAAGGATGTCTTGCGCCTCGGAGATGTCGCGCTTGAGCTTGCTCTTCTTGCCCCAGGGCAGCCCCAGCAGCACGTCGAGATAGTTGCGGATGACGGTCGCCTCGGCGCTCATCGGCTGCATCGAGCGCAGCTTCTTGAGCTCGGATGTCGCCTTCTCGCGCGCTTCCTTCGAAAGCTTGGTCTTTTCGATCCGCGCGGCGAGTTCCTGCAGCTCGTTGGTCTCGTCGCCCTCGCCGCCACCGAGCTCCGACTGGATCGCCTTGAGCTGTTCGTTGAGGTAATACTCGCGCTGGGTCTTCTCCATCTGCCGCTTGACGCGACCGCGGATCTTGCGCTCGACCTGCAGGACGCCGAGCTCGCCCTCCATGAAAGAGTAGACCATCTCGAGCCGCTTGAGCGGGTCCGCTTCCGACAGCACCGCCTGCTTGTCCGCGACCTTGGCGGAGAGTTGCGCGGCGACGGTGTCGGCGAGCTTGGCCGGCTCCTCGATGTCTTCCAATTGGTCGCCGGCGTCCTGGCTCAGCTTCTTGTTGAGCTTGGCGTATTCGCCGAACTGGTCGACCACCGAGCGCATCATGGCCGCCGCTTCGGTGGCATCGACCTCGACCGGGTCGATCGCCTCCACTCCGGCGACGAGCATCTCGCCCTCCGCGCCCTTTTCGGTGCGCAGCGATTCCAGGGTGGCGCGATCCTGGCCCTCGACCAGGACTCGCACGGTGCCATCGGGCAGCTTGAGCAGTTGCAGGACGCTGGCGACCACGCCGGTTTCGTAGAGGTCGTCGCGATCCGGATCGTCGCAGGCGGGATCGAGCTGGGCGAGCAGGAAGATGTCCTTGTCGCCCGCCATCGCCGCTTCGAGCGCCGCTACCGACTTTTCGCGGCCGACGAAGAGCGGCACGACCATGCCGGGAAACACGACGATGTCGCGCAGCGGAAGCAAGGGCAGAAGATTCACGGGCATATCCATTCCATGCGCACGGGAAGCGAGTGCCGCCCCCCGGCTGTTCGGGGAGGATATGGGGGCAATCCGGTCGCGTGCAATGCGTTAGGCGTCCAAGACTGTGGAAGCCGTCGTGGCGATCGAGGTCACATGTGCGCGGTGTCGGAGGTCCGCTCCGTCAGCCCTGCAGGTGCAATCCCCGCATCGCTGCGCGACGAGGAGGATGGGAGAAACGTTCAATCCTCCTCGTCCTGCAACGACGGGGAGGAAACTTGTCGACGCCTCAGAACGGCAGCTTGAACCCCGGCGGCAGGCCCAGGCCCTGCTGTGCCTTGGCCAATTCCTCGTTGGCGACCGAGTCCGCCTTTACCCGCGCATCGTTGTAGGCAGCGGCGATCAAGTCTTCGAGGATCGGCTTCTCGCCGGGCTGCATCAGGCTGTCATCGATGCTGACGCCGATCACGCGGCCCTTGGCCGAGCAGCGGATCTTGACGAGCCCGCCGCCCGAGAGGCCTTCGACCTCGAGCTGGTCGAGCTTGCCCTGCGTTTCGTTCATCTGCTTCTGGATGGTCTCGGCCGCCTGCTGGGCTGCCTGGATCATCTCTTCCATCGACTTCATCTCAACGTCTCCAGTTGCTGCGCGCGCCGCCGCCGATCGCGGCGGGGCGGTCATCGTCTATCAGTTCGGCACCGGGAAAAGCGGCGAGCGTCGCTTCCACCAACGGCGAGCGGCGGACGGCGTCGCTGTCGGCCGCCTTCTGCGTCTCCGCCCGCTCGACCAATGTCGGCATGGCGCCCTCGGCCGCGGCGCCGGTGACGCGCTCGACCTGCCAGCGTTCGCCGGTCGCGTCGGCAAGCCCCGCCTTGATCGTGTTCGAGATATCCGCGCTGAAGCCCGGCGGCTGCGCATAGCGCAGGTGCCCCGCCGAAAGCTCGACGACACGAACCTGCATGCGCAAGGTGTTCGCAAGCACGATCTGGCCAGCGTGCTCGACCTCGTCGACCAGCGCCTCCCAGCGCGGCGCTGCCACGGCTGACGGAGCGGGCGCGGCATGGCCGCCCTCGCCGGTCATGATCGCGGGAGCCCGGCTGGCGATCTCTTCCAGTTTGCGCACGAGCGAGCCGGGATCGGGCATGTCGGCCGCGTGCATGATCCGCAGCAAGGCCATCTGCAGCGCCACCAGCGGGTCGGGCGCGCTGCGCACTTCCTCGAAGCCCTTGAGCAGGAGCTGCCACAGGCGGTGGAGCTGGCCTGGCCGCAGGCCCTTGGCCCAGCCCTCGATCGTCTCCCGCTCTTCGGCGGAGTGCGCGTCGGCCGCCGTGCCGCTGACTTGCGCGACGCCGACCCGGTGGGTCAGGTCCATCAGCCCGCGCACGATCGCGATCGGTTCGACCCCGAGTGCGAACTGGTGGGCTACCACCTCCAGCAGGTCGGACCCGCGCCCTTCGAGCACGGCCGCGAACAGGTTGCGCTGCACGCTCTTGTCCGAAAGCCCCAGCATGTCGCGCACCGTCGCCGCTCGAACCTGGCCTTCGCCGTCGAGGTCGGCATGGGCGATCGCCTGGTCCAGGATCGAGAGCCCGTCCCGCACCGAGCCTTCGGCCGCGGCAGCGATGATCGCCAGCGCCTCGGCCTCGGCATCGACGCCTTCCTTGAGGCACACGTTGCCGAAGTGGTCGGCCAGCATCGGGCCGGGGATGCGCCGCAAGTCGAAGCGCTGGCAGCGCGACAGCACCGTCACCGGCAGCTTGTCGACCTCGGTAGTGGCGAACAGGAACTTCACATGCGCCGGCGGTTCCTCCAGCGTCTTGAGCAAGGCGTTGAACGCGTTGCGCGACAGCATGTGGACTTCGTCGATGATGTAGATCTTGTAGCGGGCAGATACCGCCGAGTAGCGCACCGCCTCGATGATCTCGCGCACGTCGTCGACGCCGGTGTGGCTGGCGGCGTCCATCTCGATCACGTCGATGTGTCGCCCCTCGGCGATCGCCACGCACGGCTCGCACTGGCCGCAAGGGTCGATCGTGGGACCACCCTTGCCATCCGGGCCCACACAGTTGAGCGCCTTGGCGATCAGTCGCGCGGTGGAGGTCTTTCCCACCCCGCGCACGCCGGTCATCAGGAAGGCATGGGCCAGCCGATCGCGGCGGATCGCGTTGGCGAGGGTCTGCACCATCGCCTCCTGCCCGATCAGCTCGGCGAAAGTCTGCGGCCGGTACTTGCGCGCAAGCACGCGATAGGGCTGTGCGGCGGGCGCCGGCCTGGCGGCGGCAGCCTCGGAAGCGGAAACGACCGGCTCGACAGCTTTCGTTGGCGGCGGCGGTGCGGGTTCGCCGAACATCGAAGCCTGGCCGGCTTCCTCCAGCTCGGCTGCACTGGGCGCGGCGTCATCGTCCTCCCACGGAGGTCCATCGCCGAACATGTCGCCAGAATCGATCATCGGCCTCCAAACTAGGCTCCGCACGCGCGCTTGTCAGGCGGAAAGGACGCGCCGTCCCCCGCCAAGGTGCTCGCTGCACCTTGCTCTCGTCCATCAGCGAAGAGGTAAAAGGAGCCGGCCGACCCGCCGCAACCCGTTGTGGCTGCTTCCTTCCGGACCTGACCAGATTGGCGGACGCAAACGCCCGACCGACTCCCGGCGGCGCATATGGCTGGGGGCCGGCGCTTTGTCCAGCCCTGCCCGGACGCCTCAGCGGAAGTTGTCGGCGTAGGCCTGGAGCTTGAGGCGTCGCGGCGGGGTAGGGTGGACGACAGCATCGATCCCGTACCGCTCGGCATAGGCCTTGGCGTCATCCACCGTGGGGAACTGCAGCTTGACCTGCTGCTGCATGTCGCCCGAGCCGGCCCAGCCCATCAACGGATCGGGACGCTTCGCCTCGACCGGCGCGAACTCGAGGACCCATTGGTCGATGAGAGCCTTGCCGGACTGCATGGCGTTCTTGGGGCGCTGATAGATGCGTGCACTCATAGCCACCGCTTTGCCTCCGAACGACGGCGGAAATCAAGCGCGAATCACCCTTTTCGCGATGCTTCGAAGGCATTGCGGGTCTTGAGGCTGGGGTCCTCGGCCCAGGGTTCGTCCGGCCAGCGGTGGCGGGGGTAGCGGCCCTTCATGTCACGCTGCACGTCGCGCCACGATCCCCGCCAGAAGCCGGGCAGGTCGCGCGTCGTCTGGATCGGGCGCCCGGCAGGCGATGTGAGCTTGAGCAGGAGTGGCTGCTCGGGCTGGCCGAAGCCGGGATGCCGGTCGAGGCCGAACAGCGCCTGTACCCGCACCTCGACCGAAGGGCCGCCCTCGTCCTCGTAGTCGATGGCATGGGTGCTCCCCGCCGGGCTGCGGAACTCGGGCGGGGCGAGGCGATCGAGCGCTTGCTGGTCGTTCCAGTCGAGGCGGTTGCGCAGCGCCTGCGCCAAGGCACCCTGGTCGATCGCATCGAGACGCCTGGTGACGAGCGGGCCAAGCCATTCGTCGAGTTCCGCCAGCAACGCCTGTTCCGAAAGCGCGGCGATGCCGGCATAGCGAGCCCGGCGCAAAAGCGCGTGGGCGGCTTTCCCGAAGGGCACCAGAGCCAATCCATCGCGCCGAACACGGTCGAGCAGGAAAGCGCGGATCGCGTCCGAGTCGGGCGCGGGATCGGGACCGCTCGCAAGCGTGATCGCGCCAAGGCGGCGTTCAAGCCGGGCTTCCACACGCCCCTCGCCCTCGTTCCAGCGCAGGACCGAACGGCGCTCGATCCTGTCGGCGAGCCACTGCTCGACTTCGGCGGCTTCCAGCGTCGCGCCGGAAAGGATGCGTGCCCCTTTTGCGGACCCTTGCGCATCGCCGATCACCATCCACTCGCGCGATGCGAGCGGCGAGGTCGGATCAAGGATGTAACCCCGCCCGCCGACGCTCAGCCAGGTCTCCCCGGAGGCGTCGCGGCGGCGCGCCACCATGTCCGGTCGACCAAGCGCCAGCAGGATGCCGGGCGGTATCTCGGCGGCTTCGGGAGGCGCCCGATCGACACCGGCCAGGCCCCTGGCTTTTCGCGCCCACCCGGCAGCGAGTCTTCGCGAAGCTTCGGCACGCGCGGAACGTTCGGCGTTCCAGCGCGACAGGCGTTGCGCCAGGTCATCGCCGCTGCCGCCGAGCCCGCGCTCCTGCAGGAGCAGGGCAAGTCGTGCCGCGATCGTCTCGGCGCCGAACTCGGCCGCCTTGAGGATCATCGCCGCCTGAGCCGGCTCCACCGGCAGCGCCGCGACCTTGCGGCCGAAGTCGGTAATCCGGCCCTCGCCGTCAAGGGCGCCGAGCCCTGCGAGGCTACGCCGCGCCGCGTCCATGGCAGGGAGCGGGGGCGGATCGAGCCATGCCAGGCCTTGCGCATCTGCCGCGCCCCACTCGGCGAGCGTCAGCGCCAAGGGGGCAAGATCGCTGGTGAGCATTTCCGGCGGGTCGAATGCGGGCCGGCCCGGGTGTGCCGCTTCCTCCCACAGGCGATAAGCCGTGCCAGGCCCCTGCCGCGCGGCGCGCCCGGCCCGCTGGTCGGCCGAAGCGCGACTGGCGCGGTGGGTGACAAGGCGGGTGACGCCGGCCGCCTTGTCGAATTCGGCCCGTCGCGACAGGCCCGCATCGACGACGACCGAGACGCCATCCAGCGTCAGCGAGGTCTCGGCGATGGCGCTTGCCAGCACCACCCGGCGGCGCCCTTGCGGATCACGCCGGATCGCTGCGCGCTGCGCGGCCGGGTCGCATTGACCATGCAGTGGCAGGGCCAGCGCCTGCGGCAACCGTTCGGCGAGGCGCTCGGCCGTTCGCTCGATCTCGCGCACGCCAGGCAGAAAGGCCAGGATGTCTCCGTCTTGCTCGCGCCAGGCGGTGACCACTGCGGAGGCCATCGCATCTTCGAGGCGACGGTCAGGCGCAGCGCCGAGCCAGCGGATCGCGAGCGGCCAGGCCTTTCCTTCGCTCTCGACCACGCGTGTGCCGTCGCCGAGCAGCCTGGCAAACCGCGCCCCATCGATCGTCGCCGACATCACCAGCAGCCGCAGGTCCTCGCGCAAGGCATCGCGGCTCTCGATCGCCAGTGCGAGGCCGAGATCGCTGTCGAGGTGCCGCTCGTGCGCCTCGTCGAACAGGACGGCACTGACGCCCGCGAGTTCGGGATCGGCAAGGATCGCCGACACGAAGATGGCCTCGGTCATCACCAGCACGCGAGTGGCGGCAGAACGGCGGACGTCGAGACGGGTGACGTAGCCGATGGTCTGGCCTGCGGTCTCGCCCACCTGCTCTGCCATGCGCTCGGCGGCGGCCCGCGCGGCCACGCGGCGGGGAGAGAGGACGATCACGGTGCCGGTACACCAGCCCTCGCCAAGCAGTGCGGGCGCGACGGCCGTGGTCTTGCCCGCGCCCGGCGGAGCAACCAACACGGCACCGCTCGCCCCGCGCAAGGCACACAGAAGGTCGGGCAGGACAGCATGGACGGGAAGCGTACTCACGCCTGCCGCCTTAGGCGGACAGGCGCGCGTCGCAAAGTCACTGCCGCAGGACAATCTGCGGGCGATTCATGCGACTTTATCCATTTTTCCTCAACCCTTTGCCGCTACGCCTGCAACATCCTGACATCCCAACAACAAGAGCCAGACAACCTCAGCATGTACCGCTCCGGACAGCATCCCCTACCCGTTGCGCAGTACCTGCGGCTGCGCCAGCAGATCCCGCCCTTGTACGGACTGCTGTCGCTTAACGCGGTGGTTCTGGCATTCACCCACCGCGCGCTTGCACCAAGGTTCCTGGTAATCACCTTTCCGGCGATGCTGATCGCCGCTTGCCTGATCCGCATGCTGACTTGGCTGCGACCGGTCGGCGAGCGCGACATACAGGTCGCATTCGCCATCGACCGGATGCGCCGCAGCACGATCCTCGCCATGGTGCTGGCACTCGCTTTCGTCGGCTGGGCGATCGCGCTCGACCAGTTCGGCGGTCCCTACGAGCATGGTCACGTGGCCATTTTCGTGGCGGTGACGGTTTTGGGCTGCGTGTTCTGTCTCGGTTTCCTGCCGGCCGCGGCAACGGCGGTCTGCGTTTCCGTTCTCGGAACCTTCATGCTCTATGCGCTGTGGCTCGGCACCGAGGTGCTGATCGCGATCGCCTTCAACATCTCTCTCGTCGCTGCGGTCATCCTCAAGACCCTGCATGATTCCTTCCGGGCCTTCGTAGAGCTGGAAACGTCGCAGCGTGAGCTGACAAGCGAACGCAAGCAGGCCCAGGCGCTCGGCGAGGAGAACGCCCGCCTCGCCCAGACCGACGCGCTGACCGGCATGCCCAACCGCCGTTTCTTCTTCGCGACGCTGGAATCGCTGCTGGAGCGTGCCGGACCTGAAGACGTGTTCACGATCGGGCTCATCGATCTCGACCGGTTCAAGCCGATCAACGACACTTATGGCCATGCCCAGGGTGACCGGCTGCTCCAGGTGATCGCGACGCGGATGATGGGTCAATGCCGCGCCGATACGATCGTCGCGCGGCTCGGCGGCGATGAGTTCGGGTTGATCGTCATGGCCGATGCCGCGCAAGCGGAGCGCATCGCGCAGAACGTCTGCAAGGCAATCCACGAGCCGGCCCGCATCGGCGAAGTGCTGGTCTCGGTCGGCTGCTCCGCCGGCCTCGCCGTCTATCCCGAGACGGCGACCACTGCCAACCAGCTGTTCGACCGGGCCGACTTCGCGCTCTATCATGCCAAGAACCAGAAGCGCGGCCAGTGTGTCCGCTTCTCGGAGGAGCTGGAACACCTGATCCGCTCCGAACAGGCGCTCGACGCGGCGCTGCAGCGCGCCGACCTCGAGACCGAGATCTCGCTGGTGTTCCAGCCCATCGTCGCCACCGACGATCTCGAGCCGACCGGCGTGGAGTGCCTTGCCCGCTGGCGCTCGCCGCGGCTGGGACAAGTTTCCCCCGAGTTGCTGATCGCCTCGGCCGAGCGGATCGGCCGTGCCCGCGAGGTGACGCTGCGCCTGTTCGATCTCGCGCTCGACGCGATGGTCGAGCTGCCCGCGCGGCTGCGAGTGGCCTTCAACCTTTCGGGCAACGACTTGTGCAACGCCAGCACCATCGGCGCGCTGCTCGACCGCATTACCGCTTCGGGCTGCGATGCGCGTCGGCTGCTGATCGAGATCACCGAATCCTCACTGATCACTGAACTCGACCTTGCCGGCAGCGCCCTGCGGCGCTTACGCGAGGCCGGTGTCCACATCGCGCTCGACGACTTTGGTACCGGATATTCCAGCCTGTCCTCGCTCCACCAGCTGCCGCTCGACATGGTCAAGATCGACCGCAGCTTTGCGGCGCGGCTCGACGAAGCGGCCGGGCGGCGGCTCATCACCGCGATCCGCCACCTTGCCCGCTCGCTCAGCCTGGAATGCGTGATCGAGGGAATCGAGACCGAGAACCAGCTGGTGAGCGCGCGGTTAGCGGGCTTCAGCCTGGCGCAGGGCTACTTCATCGCCCGCCCGATGCCGCTCGATGCGATGCTGGAGCGGCTGCGCCAGCCAGGCCTTGCGATGTGGAGCCGTACCGGCTGATCAGCTGGCCTTAGCTTCGTAGTCTATCCGGATTCTTACCCAGGCACCCAGCTGCGGCTTGCCGTTGATACGCGGGGGAACCACCTGAAACTGCCAGGCGGCATTGAGAGCCGCGCGTCCCAGGCCGGACCCACGCGGCGATTCCCCCAGGATCTGGCAATTGTCGACCTTGTAGTGCTCCAGCGTCTGGCAAGCGATCATGCCCCAGCCCGCAGGCGGCACGGTTGCAGGCAAGTAGCCGCTCAGCTGGGCGTCGGTCGGCTCGTGGAACCAGTCGGCGTTGTAGAGGATCGCGCCGCCCGGCCCTTCGCCCGGGCCATAGCGCGAGCCGCTGGGGCCGCCGGCGTCCGCCAGCGCGGCGCCCGAGGACTTGCTCATGGCACCGATATCCCCGGCCATCATCTGCGCGTGAGACATCTTGAGAAACGAGAGCGCCGGCGGCGGCTCCCGCTGCGGGGGCTCGACCGGGGGGACCGGCATCGGCATCGGGGTCCGCGCAGTTTGCTCACTGCGCTTCTGGCGCTGTTCTGCGCGCTTCTGCTTGCGCTCGGCCTTGGCGCCCGCATCCTCATTGCGGTCGGACACGTCGAAAGTGACCGGGTTGCGCGGCTTTTCCAGCCGGGGTGCGACCTGGGTCTGATAGATCGCGATCAACAGCGCGACGATGATGATTGTCGCCGACAGCACCGTCGATACGGCGCGCTGACGCGGAGAACCGGGCTGATATCCGGCGTGAACCTGTTCGGCGGCGAGCGACATCGGCCACCGCCATTAAGGGTTTATCCTTGGTCCGGCAATTGGGCCGTTGTCGCGGCTCGTCGCAGAGCGAGACGCGTGGGACAAAAGTTCAGTAGCGGCGCGCCACCGCAAACTCGACCGCCTCGGCCATGGCGGAGCGCGCCTCGCCCGCCGGGAAGCCGGCGATCGCGTCGATGGCGCGGTGGGCGTAGTGCCGGGCACGGTCGCGCGTCGCCTCGACGCAGCCGTGCCGGTTGATCAGCATGACCGCGTGGGCAAGATCCTCGGGCTCGGTGCGGAAGCCGGCGATCGCTTCCTCCCAGAACTTGCGCTCCTCGGCGCTGCCGCGCGCATAGGCCAGGATCACCGGCAGCGTCATCTTGCCTTCGCGGAAGTCGTCGCCCTTGTCCTTGCCGCTCTCCGCCGCGTCGGAATCGTAGTCGATCGCGTCGTCCACCAGCTGGAAGGCGATGCCCAGATTGCGACCGAAAGCCTCGAGCGCCAGCTCTTCCGCCTCGCTCTTCTCGGCCACGACCGCTGCCATCCGGGTCGCTGCGGCGAACAGCGCCGCCGTCTTCGAGCCGATGATCTGGAGGTAATGCTCCTCGCTCGTCTCGATGCGGCGCTGGGCGGTCAGCTGGTCGACCTCGCCTTCCGCGATGATCGAACTCGCCTGCGAAAAGATCTTCAGAATCCGCAGGCTGCCGTCCTCGACCATGAGCTCGAAAGCGCGGGTGAAGAGGAAATCGCCGACGAGCACGGTCGCCGCATTGCCGAACACGATGTTCGCCGCGGCCTTGCCCCGGCGCATGTCCGATCCGTCCACCACGTCGTCATGCAGCAGCGTGGCCGTGTGGAGGAATTCGACGGCGGCCGCCAGCTTGTGGTGGCGCGTGCCCTGATAGCCGCACAGCTGCGCCGCCGCTACCAGTAGCATCGGGCGCATCCGTTTGCCGCCGCCCGAGATCAAGTGTCCGGCGAGCGCCGGGATCAGTGGAATCTCGCTTTGCATCCGGTCGAGGATGACGGCGTTGACGCTGTTCATGCCCGGAGCGGTCAGCGCCAGCATGGGAGCGAGGGAGGGCTGCGACCTGCGCGACTGCAGGGAGACGACATCGGCACTCATCGCGCACGCCTTGCGCGGTCCCCGGCCTTTGCGCAAGGGGCTTTACCGCAAGGCGAGGCAGCCAGCCGACTGGCAGAGGCGACTGGCAGGGCGGGGCCGCCCGTGCTAGCGGGCGCGGCGATGACCCAGGACAAGCCCGCCCCGAACGCCGCTGCCGATCCGGTTCTCGCCGGATACCGCGCCAGCATCGACAACATCGATGCGGCCCTGATCCATATCCTCGCCGAGCGCTTCCGCATCACCCAGGCGGTGGGCGCCTACAAGGCGACGCACGACCTGCCCGCCTCCGACCCCGGCCGCGAGGAGCGCCAGATCGCCCGCCTGCGCAAGCTGGCCGAGGACGCCCAGCTCGATCCCGACTTCGGCGAGAAATTCCTGCGCTTCATCATCGACGAGGTGATCCGCCACCACGAGCGGGCGAAGGCCGGCTGAACGACGCCGCGGCGCGCGACGTCGTCCCGGCCGTCAGTCCTCCACCAGTTCCTGCAGCTTGGTCATCAGCCCCTGGATGCGCATGGCCGCTTCGGTGAAGGTCTGCACGTCGTCGCGGCTGGCGTTGCCGCGTGCTTCCTTCGCGGCCTCGACGTAGCCTTCCAGATCGGCTTCGAGCGCATCGACAAGCATCTCGATCTCGTCCGCAGTGAGTTCGACGACGAACGGCTTGGCCATGGGAGTAATCCTTTCAATTGAATGCGGTGATGCCGCAGGTCAGCCGACCGCGCGCGGCAAGATGAGCTTGACGAGCAGACCGCCCAAGTCCTCGCTCTCGTCCAAGGCTACGGTGCCCCCGTAAATCTCGACAACATCGCGCACAATGGCAAGGCCAAGGCCTGTCCCCGGCTTTCCGGTATCGAGCCGCGCCCCGCGATCGAAGATGCGCACGCGCTCCGCTTCGGGAATTCCCATGCCGTCATCCTCGATCCATATCTCGCAGAATCGCGGGTTCGGCGGCTTGCCCGCGTCCACCGTCACGAAGACGCTGCCGCCCCCGTACTTGGCCGCGTTCTCGATAAGGTTGCCCAGGATCTCTTCCAGGTCCTGCTTCTCGATCGCGACGCTGACGTCGCGGTTGCCGTCGAGATCGAAGCGGGCCTGGGCATAGAGCCGCTCGACCGCGCGCAGCACCGCCTCCAGGCTCGGCCAGACTTCGGCGCGCGACTGGCCGACAGCGCGGCGGCCCACGGCGCGCGCGCGGGCAAGGTGATGGTCGACCTGCCGGCGCATCACGGCAGCTTCGCGGATGACGGTATCGGCCAGGTCGGGTGCCTTGGCGGTGGCGGCGTTCATCACCACCGTGAGCGGCGTCTTGAGCGCGTGCGCGAGGTTGCCGGCGTGCGTGCGCGCCTCTTCGGCCTGGCGCTCGGTGTGGGCGAGCAGCGCGTTGAGTTCCTCGACGAGCGGGGCGACTTCCTTGGGGAGAGGGTCGTTGACGCGCGAGGTGCCGGTGGTGCGCAGCTTCTGGATCGCGCGGCGCACGTGCCGCAGCGGGAACAGGCCGTAGTACGTCTGCAGGCCCGCCATCAGCAGTAGTCCGAAGCCGAGCACCACGAAGCTGTAGAACAGGATCGAGCGGAACATCCGGATCTGGTCGTTCAGATCGCGCCGGCTGGCGGCGACCGTGAACATCCACTGGGTGTCGCTGCCGGGCAGGATGATCGACCGTTCCATGACGCGCAACGGCTCGCCTTCGAACTGGTCGCTGTCATAGACGTGGGGCTGGGAATCGAAGTGGTTGGGTGGCACTTGGAGGCTGCGGTCCCACAGCGATCGCGAGGGAAAATCCTCGTGGCCCTTGGCGCGGATCTGCCAGTAGAGGCCCGAATTGGGCTCCAGGAAGCGCTGGTCGCCCAGCGGCCGGATGAAGAAAACCTCGCCGTCAGGGCCGATTTCCGCCGAACCGATCATTCCGGTCAGCATGTAGCCGAGCTGCTCGTCGAAGTTGCGAGTGACGAGGTTGGTGAGCGTGCGATCGAGCGCGACACCGCCCAGCAACAGCAGGACGAAGATCCACCCGGCCGCGATCAGCATCATGCGCCGCGCGAGTGAGCCGGTGTTGCGGACGGTCGCGGGCGCCGCGGCCGCCTGCGCGGCGGGCTGGGTCACAGGCGCAGCCGTTCCGCGGGCCTCCGCCACGGGGGCGACCTGCGCCGTTTCCGGCGTGGCCGCGTCCGTGTCGGGCTCAGCCGCGGGAGGGCTCTGCGGGATCGTCGAGACTGTATCCAAGGCCGCGGATCGTCGTGATGACATCGGCACCCAGCTTCTTGCGGATGCGCGTGACGAAGACCTCGATCGTGTTCGAATCGCGGTCGAAATCCTGATCGTAGATGTGCTCGATCAGTTCGGTGCGGCTGACCACCTTGCCCTTGTGGTGCATGAGGTAGCTCAGCAGTTTGTACTCCTGTGCGGTCAGCTTCACCGGCTCGCCGGCCAGGGTGACCCGGCCCGAGCGGGTGTCGAGGCGCACGGGCCCCGCGGTCAGCTCGCTCGAGGTATTGCCCGAGGCGCGGCGGATCAGCGCCCGCAGGCGAGCGATCAGCTCCTCGGTCTGGAACGGCTTGGCGAGATAGTCGTCGGCTCCGGCATCGAGGCCCGCCACCTTGTCGGACCAGCTGTCGCGCGCGGTCAGCACCAAGACCGGGAAGTTGCGGTTCTCGCGCCGCCACATGCCCAGCACCGTCAGTCCGTCGATTTCAGGCAGGCCCAGATCGAGGATGACCGCATCGTAGTCTTCGGTGGAGCCGAGGAAATGGCCGTCCTCGCCGTCGGCCGACAAGTCGACGGCATAGCCGTTCTGTTCCAGCGTGGTCTTGAGCTGGTTGCCGAGCGTAGGTTCATCCTCGACGATCAGGATGCGCAATTCCGGTCTCCCTTAGCGAACCCGGGTGAGATGGACCCGATGCCCGAGAGCGTCAAGCGACGGGAACCGCGCTGGTTCCGGCGCATCGATCGCCGAACCGCGCCAGACACCTGGGCACTGCGTTTCAGCGCGACTGGCCGATGATGCGGCCCGAGCGCGCATCGACGTCGACGTAATGCACCTTTCCATTCTCGATGAACTTCAGGCGGTAAGCCATTGCCGCAGGATCGTATTCCGGGCCAAGGTACTGCATCCCGGCCATGCGTGGCAGCACCTGACTCTCGATCTGTCGGATCGAGAGGATGGCGCCGGCCTGCCGGTCCTTGCGCGCGGCGCCCTGCTCGCCGCCGGGGTCTGCCAGGAGCGGCGCGGGCAAGACCGTTGCGGAAAGGCAAAGCGCGGAAATCAAAGCGGTGATAGTCTTCATGTCGACTGGGGTGCCTAATCTCCGGGCGTTGAACAAGCCCTGAATGTGGCAGGATCGTGGCATCTTCGCGCCTACCCCGCAGTTGCATGCTTGCCCTGGCGGGGTCGGGCCCTGTAGGGCGCGCGCCATGGCACTCGCACCGATCCTCAGCTGGGAGGGCCTCGGCCTGATCCAGGGCTCCGGCTGGCTCTTCCAGGACCTAAACATCAACGTCGGCCCACGCGATCGGCTGGCGCTGATCGGGCGCAACGGCGCCGGCAAAACGACGCTGCTGCGCCTGATCGCGGGCGAGGTCGACGCCGACAAGGGCATCCGCTCGGTGCAGCCGGGCACGCGGGTGGTGATGCTGGAGCAGGACCCGTTCTTCACCGGCTACGACACCCTGCTCGACTTCGCGATCGGTGGCGACGACGCTCCGCCGCGCCATGAGGTGGAAGCGATCGCCGACCAGCTCGGCATCGATCTCTCGCGCGAGGCGGCCAGCGCCAGCGGCGGCGAGCGACGGCGGGCCGCCCTGTGCCGCGCCCTCGCCTCCGAGCCGGACCTGCTGCTGCTCGATGAGCCGACCAACCACCTCGACCTTGCCGCGATCGACTGGCTGGAAAGCTGGCTGCAGCGCTACAACGGCGCCTTCGTGGTCATTAGCCACGACCGCACCTTCCTAACCCGTCTGACCCGCGCCACCCTGTGGCTCGACCGCGGCTCGCTGCGTCGCAAGGAAGTCGGCTTCGGCGGCTACGAGGCCTGGGAGGACGAGGTCTACGCCGAGGAGGCTCGCGCCGCGCAGAAGCTCGACGCGCGGCTGAAGATCGAGGCGCACTGGCTGGAGCGCGGCGTCACCGCCCGGCGCAAGCGCAACCAGGGGCGCCTCGCCAAGCTGTGGGAGATGCGGGCCCAGCGCGCCGCGATGCTGAGCCCGCAGGGCGCGGCCAAGCTCGCGATCGGCTCGGACGACAGCAAGACCAAGTCGGTCATCGTCGCCGAGCATGTGACCAAGCGCTTCGGCGACGGAGCGGAGCAGCGCACCGTCATCAAGGACTTCTCGCTGCGCATCCAGCGCGGCGATCGCATCGGCGTGGTCGGCGCCAATGGCTCGGGCAAGTCCACCCTGCTCAAGATCCTGACCGGCGAGTTGCAGCCCGACGAAGGCAAGATCACCCTGGCGAACACGCTCAACGCCACGGTCATCGACCAGCAGCGCAGCCGCATGAGCCCCGAGAAGACCATTCGCGACGTGGTGGCCGAAGGCGGCGACTGGATCGACGTGCGCGGCACCCGCAAGCACATCCAGGGCTATCTCAAGGACTTCCTGTTCGATCCCGGAATGGTCGAGGCGAAGGTCGGCACGCTCTCGGGCGGCGAGCGCTCGCGGCTGCTGTTCGCACGCGAATTCGCTCGGGTGTCGAACCTGCTGGTGCTCGACGAGCCGACCAACGATCTCGATCTCGAGACGCTCGACCTGCTGCAAGAAGTCATCGCCGACTACGACGGCACCGTGCTGATCGTCAGCCACGATCGCGACTTCCTCGATCGCACCGTCAACGTGACGCTCGGCCTCGATGGCTCGGGGCACATCGACGTGATCGCCGGCGGCTACGCGGACTGGGAAGCCAAGCGGCGCCAGCGCAATTCCACGCCGGCCAAGGCGAAGCGCAGCGAAGGCGCACCGACGCCCCCTCCCCCGCCGCCGCGCAAGGCCAAGCTCTCCTACAAGGACCAGCGCGACTACGAGCTGCTGCCTGCCCGGATCGAGGAGCTGGAAGCCGCGATCGTGCGCGACGAGGCGGCGCTGTCGGACCCCGCGCTCTACACCCGCGACCCGGCGCGCTTCGCCGCCTTGACCGCCGCCATCGCTCAAGCGCGCTCCGACAAGGATGCAGCGGAGGAGCGCTGGCTCGAACTGGCGGAGATGGTCGAGGGTTGACGATCGGCGCTGATCCGATGTTAGCTCTTGCCGCAAACCGGTTTTTCGCCGACAGTCCGCAAACCGGATCGGTTAGCGCTCGAGACACATCCCTATGATCAACCGCATCCGCGACATTCGCTTGCAGAAGAGCCTCACCCTGGCCGATGTCGCCGCCGCCTGCCAGCCGCCGACCACCGCGCAGACGATCGGCCGGCTCGAGACCGGCATGCGCAACCTCTCGCTGGTGTGGATGAACCGCATCGCCGCCGCGCTCAAGGTCGAGCCCGAAACACTCCTGCGCAGCGAAGCGATCGAGCCCGCACGCATCGTCGCGGTGCTGGGAGAAAACGGCACCGAGGCTGCGCGCAAGCCGGTCGAAGCAGTGCTGCCCCATGCCCTGTCGGCCGATGCGCCCTGGCTCGTTCTGTCGGTCGAGGCCTCGTCCGGAGAGTTCCGCGCCGGCGACCAGGTGTGGCTGCGCCAGCATGGTCCGGAAGACGCAGGCAAGCTGATGAATCGCAACGTCCTGGCTCCGCAGCCGGGCGGTCGCTTCGCCTTCGGCCGCCTGTTCGAGCGCGAAGGCGAGCGCGTCGCCCTGCTGCCACCCGCCAGCGGCCAGCGGCAAGTGGTGGTCGAGCAGCCCGCCTGGCTGGCAGTGGCGGAAATGCTCGTTCGCAAGCTCTAGAGCCGGCAATGCACGTCCTGTCGATCGCGACCCTGTTTCCCAACCCGGTGAAACCCTCGTTCGGGGTGTTCGTCGGCAACCAGATGCGCGCGGTCGTCGCCAGCGGAGCGGCCGAGCTGACGCTCGTCAGCCCGATCGGCGTGCCGCCCTGGCCGCTTTCGCAGCGCGAGCCTTACGTGCGGCTGAAGCATATTCCTGCGGTGAGCGATGCGGCGGGCCTGACAGTTCACTACCCCAAGTTCACGCTCTACCCCAAGGTGGGGGGCGACACCAATCCGGCGCGCATTGCCCGCGCCGTCCTGCCGCTGGTGCGCAAGCTGCACGCACAGCGCCCGTTCGACCTCGTGGACGCGCAGTTCTTCTTTCCCGACGGGCCGGCGGCGGCGATCGTCGCGCGCGAGCTGGGCTTGCCGCTGACGATCAAGTCGCGCGGGGCGGACATCCACTTCTGGGGCCAGCGCCCGCGGGCGCTGGCGCAAATGCGCGAGGCGGCGGGGCAAGCGGCGGGCCTGCTCGCGGTCAGCCAGGCCTTGCGCGAGGACATGGTCGCGCTGGGGATGCCGAGAGACCGGATCGAAGTGCATTACACCGGGCTCGATCGCGAGCGCTTCCGCCCGGTTGAGCGCGGTGCGGCGCGGGCGCTGGTCTCGGCAATGCCCAACCTGCAGATCTGGCCAGAGGGGCCGCTGATCGTCACCCCCGGTTCGCTGATCGCGCGCAAGGGCCAGGGCCTGGTGATCGAGGCACTGACCCGGCTCCCCGATGCGCGCCTCGCGCTGGCCGGCGCGGGTGAGGACGAGGCGCGGCTCAGGGCCTTGGCGACGCGGCTGGGCGTGATCGATCGCGTCCACTTCCTGGGGCTGGTCGATCACGAGCTGCTGCCGCACGTCATGTGCGCGGCCGATGTGCTGGTGCTGCCGTCCGCCAGCGAGGGACTGGCCAACGTGTGGGTGGAGGGCCTCGCTTGCGGCACCCCGATCGTCATCCCCGACATCGGCGGCGCGCGGGAGATCGTCACCGACGAACGCGCCGGCCGCATCGTCGAGCGCACGCCCGAGGCCATCGCCGCCGCCGTATCGGATCTCGTCGCAGCGCCGCCGAGCCAGGCGGACGTCGCCGAGCACGTCAGCCGCTTCAGCTGGGGCCGCAACGCCGAGGCCATCGTCCACTTCTGGGCCGACGTGCTGGAGGGGCGCGTGGGCACCCGGAAACCCGAAGCCCTGCACGCGACCGCCTGAGCGGGGTCGCGTATTGAACGCATTCTGAGGTTGGCGCCGATCCCCCAGGGATCGCCGTCTTCCAAGGTGCGGAAAGTTTCGCCCCACCGAACGGTTGAGTGCTCGGCTGTGGTCAAGCGCGAGATGCTGGCAGGCGGGCCGCGAGCATCTATGACGGGGCAAACGAGAGAGCATGCCCGCGATGACCGAGACCACCCCCGCCCTGCCCGCCCTGCAGACGATCGAGCTTGCCCGCGAGGGTCGCCTGCTGCGCATCACCATGAACCGGCCGCACGCGCTGAACGCGGTCAACCTCCAGCTCCACGACGATCTGGCCGAGGCGCTGTGGTTCGCACAAGTCGATAGCGGGTCCGACGTCATCGTGCTCACCGGTGCGGGGCGCGCGTTCTCGGCGGGCGGCGACCTCGACCATATCGAGAACAACGCGCGCAACCCCCACCTGTTCGACCACGAAAGCCGCGTCGCCAAGCGCATCGTCACCACCCTGCTCGACATCGACAAGCCGGTGGTGTGCCGGATGAACGGCCACGCCGTGGGCCTCGGCGCCACGCTGGCGCTGCTGTGCGACGTGATCTTCGCGGCGGACAATGCGAAGATCGGCGACCCGCACGTCGGGCTGGGTCTCGTGGCCGGCGATGGCGGTGCGGTGATCTGGGCGCAGCGGATCGGGCTGACGCGCGCGAAGGAGTATCTGCTGACAGGCGACCTGCTCACCGCACCGAAAGCGGCTGAGATCGGCCTCATCAACCACAGCGTCCCGCTGGAGGACCTCGACGCGCGGGTGGACACGTTCTGCGCCAGACTGCTGGCCGGGGCGATGGTGGCGATCCGGGCGACCAAGATCCTCACCAACCTGGAGCTCAAGCGCGTGGCCACCGCACTGATGGATGCCGGGATCGCCTACGAAAGCGTCTCGGTGCGCAGCGCGGATCATAGGGAAGGCATCCAGGCGCTCAGGGAAAAGCGAAAGCCGGTGTTCGTCGGCAGGTAAGGGCGGGCGAACGCAAGCAGGAGCGAGCGCGGCAACCCGGGCCTGCTCGCACCGTTCGAATGAGGTCCCCTCACTCTATCCGAAAGGCTTGCGATGCCGCTCAAGGCGCTCCCGCTCAATTGCACGCTGAAGGCGGACGCCGGCGAAGCGTCCTCCACCGATGCGATGATCGCCGTGCTACGCGATGCGTTTACCGCGCGTGATGTGAACGTGAGCGAGACGGTTCGCGTCGCCGCGCTCGACATCAAGCCTGGCGTGTCCTCGGACGAGGGCCACGGCGACGCCTGGCCCGACTTGCGCTCTCGCATCCTCGACCACGACATTCTGATCTTCGGCGGACCGATCTGGATGGGCCAGATCGGCAGTGTCGCCAAGCGCGTGCTGGAGCGGATGGACGCCTTCTTGTCCGAAACAGATGATGCCGGTCACATGCCGAGCTACGGCAAGGTCGCGGTCGCGGCGATCGTCGGCAACGAGGACGGAGCCCATTTCTCGACCGCACAGCTGTTCCAGGCGCTCAATGACGTCGGCTGGACGATCCCCGCCGTCGGCGCCTGCTACTGGGTCGGCGAGGCGATGGGCTCGACCGACTTCAAGGACCTGAAGACGACCCCGGAGGCGGTCGACAACACCGCCAAGATGGTCGCGGCCAATGCCGCTCACCTCGCCGGCCTCCTCGCCGGAGCGCCCTACCCGCCGCAGTCTTGAAGCGACTGCGACGTCCAGGCACGGCACCCGCGCAGACATCGCTCAGCCTTGCGGGACGACCCGCTCGCCCAGCTCCGTGAACAGTGCAGTATAGCACGTGCCGAAGTCCTGCGCGTCGCTCTCGGTTAGGTCGCCGCCTTGCACCGCAGCGCCCATAGCGCCCAGGAACGCCATCGGATCGTCGGCCTCGATATCGTAGATCGCCAGGAATTCGTTCTCGTCGCTGCCGATCAGCTTGGCCGCCAGCTTGTAGCGTTGGGCGCCGGCCATCCCGAGCTTGTTGACCAGTTCGGGCAAGTGCGTGTCGTTGTACCACTCATGGTACTCGGCCTCTCGGCCAGGCTGCGGGCGAGTTAGCGCAACCAGCTTCATCTTCATAAGCATCCTCCTGATTCCATGTCAGCTACCCCGAGCTTTCGCACGCGGGGCTGCGGATGCAAGTCTGCGCGATCCATCGCGATGCAGCCATTACACCGCCGGACAGATCGGCACCCCGCGGGCCTTACTGCAAGCGGGTGCTTCCGCCAGGATGGACCGGGAAGTCAGCTTCCTGAACCGGCAGCAATTCGGCCTCGGCCGCGGCCAGCACAGTTTCTTCGCTGTAGCACTCGCCACGATACTCGCGCGGGTTGGCACCGAACACGCGCTTGAACATACGGCTGAAGTGCGCCGGGCTCTTGAAGCCCACTCCATAGGCGATCTCGCTGATCGAGATGTCACGCGGGTCCGAGCTGGACAGCCATGCCTTCGCCTTGGCCAGCCTCTGCTCCCACACCAGCTCGGAGAACGACGTCCCGCGCAACCGCAGCAGAAACGAGAGGTAGCGGGGGCTGATCCCGCAGCCCTTGGCCACCATCGCGGTCGAGAGCTGCGGGTCGGACAGATGCACTTCGATGAAGCGCAGCACTTCCTCGAGCCGCCGGTCGGCGATCGACTGACGCGCGGGCTGCGGGTCCTCGCTGGCGCTCACGGCATTGCCGATCAGGCCGAACGCCGTTTCCACCAGCAGACGCGCGGAGTCTTCTCCCAGGCCGCCATCGTCCTCGAACACGTCGGTCAGGATGTTCTCCGCGATCGCCAGCTCGGCACGCTCCATCGCCATGAACAGCCCGGTGCTGAAGTCCTGGCGGACCCACGAGCGCAGGATATGCGTCGGCACCGTGACATGCAGCACCTCATGCACGCAGTCGCCATCGGTGCGGCACTCGATGAAGAACGGCGACATCGAGCGGGTGATGATGAAATCGCCCGGCTTCGCCACCTTGTTGCCGTATTGGTTGGAAAACACGAGTTCGCCGTGCGTGACGAACCACAGGATCGCCAGGTCCGTCGCATCCTCGCGAATGTGCTGGCGTGAGCGGCGAAAGAACAGGTTCGCCGCCGAGCGCTGCTTGATGATCGAGATCGCGCCCACCGCCTTGCGTTCGGAACGGACATCGATCGTCGAACCGTCCTCGATCCAGAAGTCGCCGCGGTAGTATTCCTGGTCGCGCGTGCCGCGGAACATCTGCTGGCAATCGCGAAAATTGCGCTTGTCGAACGAGAACAGAGTCTCTGCCATTATCGTCTCCCACCGACGGAGCGATTATGGCGCCCCGCCCCTAGCTGTGCCGCCGACTCTTGCCGATCGGGTCAACCAGCCTTCTACCACGGACTGAGACCCGTACTCTACCGCATGCGCAGCGGTATCTGCACTGCACGCAGCGACGATTGGACAGCTCGCCGCCGTCTGCTCCCGCGGTTTGGCTTGGGGGCCGCGATGAGCTCCGTCTTCCCCACCGTTCAAAAAGGTGACTATCGCGTCCAGTCAGCGGTTTTCATGTCCCTCGCTCCTGCTTGTGCGCCGTCCCTGGCCATCCTGCGTGCCGACACAGGCAAGCCTGGAGCGATTGGCAATTGGCGCAACGGCCCCGATACTGCGCGGTTGTAATCGATGGAATGAAATCGGGTGCGGCCATGGGACAGGAACTCTTCTTCAGCCTTGACGGACCTCTCGAGGTCGCCCCCGCCGGCGGCCAGGTCCGTGCCGCCAATTTCACCGGCCTGGCGAGCCTGGCCCGGAGCCACGGGCGCGATCCGCGCGGCATCGTCGAGCGCCACGGGATGGAGGCCCGCGTGCTTGTCGACCCCGAGAGCCTGGTCGCCCCGCATCAAGTGGCGGAGACGTTCGAATATTGCAGCGTCCTGTTCGACGATCCCCTGTTCGGGCTGCACTTTGCCAGCACGCAGGACCCCGAGGTTTTCGGTTGCGTCACCGCGCTCTGCCGTTCGGCACCCACCGTGCGCGCCGGCATTCGCTGCCTCATCGACTTCATCCCGGTGGTGCACGCACCCGATTGCGAGGTCGTGCTGATCGAGGGGCGTGAAACGGCGGAGCTGACTTGGCTGGTCAATGCCGACATCGGCATCAACGACCAGGCGAACTACCAGGCGGCGATGCTCAATGCCAAGCTGCTGCAGGCGATCGGCGGCCCGTCCTTCAAGCCCAGCTGGGTCAGCCTCTCGGCCGATCCGCGGGCGAGCGACCTGCCCGAGATCGAACAGATGCTGCGTTGCCGCGTCAAGGGCCGCTCCAGCCGGAACTCGATCGCCTTTCCGGTGCGCGCGCTGGAGCAGCCGGTGCCGAGCGCCAACCGCCTGCTCTACAAGCTCCTGGGCTCGTACCTGCATCAGGTGAAATCCGCCAGCAGCCCTTCGATCATCGAGCGGATCAACAGCTACATCCGCGGCTCACTGGCGCTGGGTTCGTGTTCGATCGAACGCTGCGCCGAGAAGACCGGCATGTCGGTGCGCACGCTGCAGTCCCGGCTGGCCGCCGACGGTGCGCGGTTCTCCGAACTCGTCGAGACGCAGCGCGAGACTTTGGCGCGCGCGCATCTCGCGGATCGGCGGCTGTCGCTGGACGAGATTGCCGACCGGCTCGGCTATGGCGAGCAGACGAGCTTTGGCCGGGCCTTCAAGCGCTGGACCGGAATGACGCCCCAGCAGTATCGGTCGGCAGCCCGCGCCTGAGCCAAGGCGACGTCGGGGCTAGCCTCAGTCCATCGCCAAAACGGTCCGAAGCCGTGGTCAGGCCCTTGCCGCGGTGGCAGACCTTCGCAACGCGAAAGTGGTACGAGCACGCGGCGACGAATGGTGGCGAGGCATCGACGGCATCCCCCCTCTCCCGCGGGTCTTGATCACCCGTGCCTGTCGGGCGATCAGTATATCCCGCCCTGCTCCTCCGCAAAGTCCTGAGCGTCGCCCGGGTCCGTTTTCACCGCTGCGGTCCGTGCCTCGCGCGCATTGCGGATCTCGGCGATCAGCGCGTCGCGTCTGCGGCTGAACTCGTCCTCGGCGCTGTACTGGCGTGGTTCGGTGTCTGGTTTGAAGGCCTCCCAGATCACCGCTGCCTTCGGCTCGTTGGTCGGCTCCACGCCCATCACCCGACGGCCGCTGACGCGATCGATGCGCACCATGCGGATACCGGCCGGCGCGATCAGCGGACGCAGCGTCCAACGATCGCGCGTGGCGAGCACGACATCCTTGAAGATCGGCGCCGCGATGCGGCCGCCCTGAGCGTAGCCGCCAAGGGACCGAGGATTGTCGTAGCCGACGTAGACGCCGCCGATATAGTCCTGGTTGCCGCCCATGAACCACACGTCGGTCGGGCCGTTGGTCGTGCCGGTCTTGCCGAACAATGGCAGGTTGAGATCACGCAGGCGCTCGCCGGTGCCGCGGATGATCACGCCTTCCAGCATGTGGACGACTTGGTAAGCCGTGGGCGCGTCGATCACCTGCTTGCCACGTCGGTCGATGCGGGGCATCGGCTTGCCGTCCCATTGCGGCATGTTGCAGCCATCGCAGTGGCGCCGGTCGCCGCGCCAGATCACCTTCCCGTTGCGGTCCTGCACATAGTCGATGACAGACGACGGGAACTGCACGCCGTTGTTGGCGAGGGCGGAATAGGCATTGGCCATCCGCTCCACCGTGGTCTCGCCGGCACCCAGCGCGAAGCTGAGGTAGTTGCCGTAATCGCCGATGCCCATGTTGTGGAAAGTGCGAGTGACGCGCGCCATGCCGGTATCGTTGGCAATCCGCACGGTCATCAGGTTGCGCGACTGCTCCAGGCCCCAACGCATCGTGTGGCTGCCCGAGCCCCCTTCGCCGCCGAAGTTGCGAAAGCACTTGTTGCCCAGCGCCGCGCCCTGGAACACGCAGAAGGTGCCGTCGAGCACCTGCGACGCCGGCGTCATGCCGTTTTGGAGGGCGGTGGCATAAACGAACGGCTTGATCGTGGAGCCAGGCTGGCGTTCGGCCTGGACCGCGCGGTTGAAACTGTCGAGGCCAGAGTCGAAGCCGCCCTGCATGGCAAGGATACGGCCAGAAGCTGGCTGCTCGATAACCATGCCGCCAGAGACCGCAGGTATGGCACGCAGCGCCCAGCTACCCGCACCTAGCGGGGCAGCCGCTACGAGATCGCCCGCGCGTACCCTTCCGGGCACGCTGCTGAGCGGGCCAGTGTCGCCGTTCGCGAAGCCGATGCGCCCGGTGCCGTTGCCGTCTCCCACGCTCGCGCCAGGAGCCTCAAGGACGACGCCGACGCGCCAGTCCTTGTAGTCGAGCGTCTTGTTGGCAACGACCAGCTGCGATTGCCAATTCTCCAGGCTGTCGAGATGCGCAATGGGGCCAGCCCATCCGCGATTGCCGTGATAGCGCAGCAAGCCTGCGCGCAAGGCATCGCGTACCGCTTTCTGCAACTCTCCGTCGATTGAGGTGCGGACCCACAGGCCGCCGGCGTAGACGCTGTTCGGGCCGTCCTCCGCCTTCTCGCCGTACTTGTCGATCAGCCGCCGCCGGACTTCCTCGACAAAGTAACCGTTCGCCGCACTGTAGAAATTGCCCCGCTGGTTGACGAGGCCGAGAGGCTCGGCCTTCGCAACGGCGGCGTCCTGCGGCGTCGCCCAGCCATTGCGCACCATTTGGTCGAGCACCCAGTTGCGACGCTCGATCGCGCGGTCTTCGTTCTTGGCGCGACCATAGACCTCGGGCGC
>Ga0070667_100000492_pt1 | contig 40164 bp, 40 predicted proteins | sample KBSS33metaG_FD_64659 | JGI IMG/M metagenome (GOLD analysis project Ga0070667, IMG submission 64659) | Switchgrass rhizosphere microbial communities from Kellogg Biological Station, Michigan, USA - KBS S3-3 metaG | ecosystem: Host-associated > Plants > Roots > Rhizosphere > Soil ...
AACCCACTGTGCTCAGACCCTGAAAAATAAATTTTAATCTAACAATTTATCCGGTTCTTCGCTGGTCTTTGCGTCCTTCGGTTACAGAACTTTGCCCCATCTCAGCGACACGTGCAGAAAATTCTGATCATACAAACCGCATTCATTGGAGACGTTGTACTGGCTACACCGCTGGTGGAGAAGCTGCATGCGTTTTATCCCGACGCGCAGATCGATTTTTTACTAAGGAAGGGAAACGAAGGCCTGCTGGAAGGTCATCCCTTTATTCACCGTGTGCTGATATGGAACAAGAAAAAACGCAAGCAGAAAAATCTTGTCCGCACGATTTCGGTTGTGCGGAAGAATCAATATGATATTGTCATCAACCTCCAGCGCTTTCTTGCAACGGGTATCCTTACATCTTTTTCCGGCGCGCGAAAAACAATCGGGTTCGACAAAAATCCTCTCAGCTTTTTATTTTCTGAAAAAATCAGACATGATATCGGCGGCCGTTCGGCTCCTCATGAAACGGAGCGCAATCTTTCCCTGATCCGTCATATCACGGATGATTCCGTGTTTAAGCCCAGACTCTATCCTTCAGCCTCCGACTATAGCCTTGCCGCATCCCTGGTGTCGGGAGAATTTATTACCATGAGTCCGGCTTCCGTATGGTTTACCAAACAATATCCCGCTTCCCAGTGGATTCGTTTTATCGCGGAAGTTCCGGAACGGTTCAGCATTTGTCTTTTGGGCGGACCGGGGGATCTGACGCTCTGCGGGAAAATCGCGGAAGCCGTTCACCCGCGTCCGGTTAAACTGCTTGCAGGGAAGCTTAGTTTTTTGCAGTCGGCTGCCCTGATGAGCCGTGCGTCCATGAATTACGTGAACGATTCCGCGCCCCTGCATTTCGCTTCTGCCATGAACGCGCCTGTTACAGCCATCTACTGCTCCACCATCCCCGCTTTCGGGTTCGGCCCGCTTTCCGACATTCGTCATATCGTGGAAATTGAAGCGCCGCTTTACTGCCGGCCCTGCGGACTTCACGGATACCGGGCCTGTCCGGAAAAACATTTCCGCTGCGCCATGGATATACGCATTGAACAGTTGAGAGCCACCCTGCCCTGAGCGGATCGCGGTCATTGCTTAACTTTAACCCATGGAAATTCCCTGCAGTGATACGGAGCGCATCCTGTTTGAAAAAATCGCGGAAACGGCCGCGCGGATGGGCGTACAGGCCTATCTGATAGGAGGGTTTGTGCGGGACAAGCTTATTGGCCGGCCCACCGTGGATGCAGATATTCTTTGTGTCGGCAATGCGATTGCGCTGGCCCACGAAGTGGCAGATGCCTATTTGCCAAGGCCCGTCGTTTCATTCTTTAAAAATTTCGGCACGGCCCATTTCAAAATACGGGAGGAAGAGGGGATCTGGCTCGACGTTGAATTCGTAGGCGCACGCAAAGAAAGTTACAGGGCGGAGTCCCGCAAACCTGATGTGGAAGCCGGTACGCTGGAGGATGATCAGCAGCGCCGCGATTTCACCATCAATGCCCTCGCCATCAGCCTGAATAAAGGAGATTATGGACGGCTCCTGGATCCCTTCAATGGAATAAAAGACCTTCAGGAAAAAAGAATTCAGACACCGCAGGATCCGCTGAGGACATTTAGTGACGATCCGCTCCGGATGCTCCGTGCAGCGCGCTTTGCCAGCCAGCTGGGATTCCAGGTTGCGCCGGAAACTTTTGAAGCGATGGTGAAGGATGCGGCGAGGATTCCGATTGTCTCACAGGAAAGGATAACCGAAGAATTAAACAAGATGATTCTTTCGGACAAGCCTTCCACGGGGTTTGACCTGCTGTTCCGGTCGGGCCTGCTCAAAATTATTTTTCCGAAAATGGCTGATCTCGCAGGGGCCGAATACGTCGAAGGCCTGGGGCATAAGGATAATTTTTACCATACGCTCCAGGTGCTTGACAATATTTCCCTCCATACCGGGGATCTCTGGCTCCGCTGGGCTGCCGTATTGCATGACATCGGGAAGCCCGCCACAAAAAAATTTGAACCGGGCCATGGATGGACCTTTCACGGTCACGAAGTGGTGGGCGGCCGGATGGTCCCAAAAATCTTCGACCAGCTCAAGCTGCCTCTCAATGAGAAAATGCGGTTCGTAAAAAAAATGGTGGAACTGCATCTGCGACCTATCAGCCTTACAAAAGAAAATATTACGGACTCGGCCATCCGCAGGCTCCTCTTTGACGCAGGGGAGGATATTGAAGACCTGATGATCCTTTGCGAAGCCGACATCACTTCCCGCAATAAACAGAAAGTAAAACGGTACCTGGAAAATTTCAACTGGGTAAGAAAAAGGCTTGCGGAAGTAGAAGAGAAGGACCGCATCAGGAACTGGCAGCCACCGGTATCGGGAGAGATGATTATGGAAGTGTTCGGCATCGGCCCGTCGAGGCCGGTAGGGGAACTGAAGAATCTTATCCGCGAGGCCATCCTCGAAGGTGAAATAGAAAATACATTTGAGGCAGCCTATCAGTACATGATCGCAAAGGCAGCCGGTATGGGAATGAAACCCCTTCGAATACCCGACCCGCATCAAAATAAGCCCGCAGATATATAACGGGTTTCTATTAAATTTGAGGGACTAAAGATCCACGTTTATGGCAGTTTTAAAATTCAGGGTCTACTATGAGGAGGACGATAGTGTGTACAGGGATGTGGTCCTGAAGCACAACCAGCACTTTCTGGAATTGCATCAGATCATTCTGAAATCTTTTGAGTTTGACAATAAACATCAGGCTACTTTTTTCAGAAGTAACGACCACTGGCAACGCGGTCGCGAGATTTCTTTGGAAAAATATGACAGGGAATATAAAGCGCCGCCTCTGATGATGGCGGAAACTACGATCGGTTCCGAAATCCGCGATCCAAATCAGAAATTTGTTTATCTCTATGATTTCGCCAAAAACTGGTCTTTCCTGGTTGAACTGATCAATGTGACCAAGGAAGAAAGCAGCAAGCTGGAATATCCGGCCATGGTTAAATCCGAAGGCATCGGCCCTTCCCAATATGGAACCCGCGGACTCGTCGGCGACAAACTGGCCGAAGTGGAGGAGAAATATGATCTGAACCGCGCTGAGGAAGGATTTAGCGAAGTGGGTGAAGAAACCGGTGATCTGGACGCAGAGGAAGAGCTGGGGCCGGAAGAGGACAGCACACTCGAATAATGTCTCCCAAAACAATTATCATCCTTACCGGTCCGACGGCTTCCGGCAAAACGGATCTTGCCGCCTCGCTGGCTTCTCATTTTCAAACGGACATCATATCCGCCGACAGCCGGCAGTGTTTCAGGGAACTGAATATTGGCGTGGCTAAACCGGATACCGGGCTGCTTGAAAGAATCCCGCATCATTTCATCAATTCACATTCAGTGGAAGATACCGTCAATGCGGCGGTTTTTGAATCCATGGCCACCCGCTGGTGCGAGTCCATTTTAGATCAGCATGAGGTGGTCATCGTATGCGGCGGAACGGGACTTTATATAAAAGCCTTTCTCGAAGGCCTGGATGAAATTCCCGCTGTGGAGGAAGCTGTGAGGCGGGATATCCTGGCACATTATAAGGAAGAGGGCCTGGGCTGGCTTCAGGAGAAACTCAGGCAGGAGGATCCTCAGTTCTATGCCTGCGGTGAAATCGAAAATCCGCAACGGCTCATGCGTGCACTGGAAGTGGTGCAAAGTACAGGCCGGTCGATCATTTCCTACCGTCATCAGCAGAAAAAGCAACTGCCTTACCGGATACTGGAATTTGCCATGCTTGTTCCCCGGCCGCTTCTTTACCGGAGAATCAACGAAAGGGTGGAAGGGATGATGGATGCCGGTTTGCTGGCGGAAGTTCAGTCCCTGTTGCGTTTCCGGCATTTGAATGCACTACAGACCGTAGGATACACCGAACTCTTCGAATACCTTGACGGAATGCGCAGCCTCAACGACAGCATCGCCAGAATACAGCAGAATACGAGGCATTATGCAAAAAGACAAATGACCTGGTTTAATAAAATTGAAAACCTGCAATGGATTGGTGAAGATCATTTTGAGACGATTCTCCGTGCCTATCATTCACTCAAAACTTATAACCGACTGTAAGCAGGATATTGCCGGTCGTTTGTTTTACGGTGGCAAAGACATTGTCCTTCGAGGAAAGGCGGTAAGGAATGCTGACGTCATTCAGGAAGGACTGCACATAGGCGACGTCGATATAAATCCCGCTCTTACGGTAACCGATTCCTCCACCAATAGTGGAGCGGTTCGAATTCAGTTGCCCGGAAGCATAAGGATCCATTGTGTAAGAACCACCCGCCCTCAACGCCAGCTGGTCCAGTTTGTATTCCGCGCCCATGCGGAATGTGAACGAGTTTTTATAATACGATTTGACCGTATTGTTGAGGGGCTGATAATAGGAATCGTCGGAATAACCGTTATCATCTGCCGGAAGACTGAACCGCGAAGACCTGTAAGCGATGTACTCAATGTCTGCCGTAATAAAACCCATGGAACCCTTTGTCTGCTGTCCCGGGAAAATATAAGAACCGCTGGCGATCAGGCGCCATGGTGTCTGCAGATTATATTCTATGCTGTTACCCACACCCGCAGCCTGATCCAGCTCGGCCGACGTCACCGTCTGTGTACCCGCATAGTCTTCCGTGTTGGTCGTCATCGTCGACGACACCCTGTCGGTCAGCGAATAAAAGGTGGGGGTGACGACGGTCAGTCCCGCACGCCAGTTGAGATTCGGCCTGAATATTCCCCCGATGCGGGCATTCACGCCAACACCTGATGACGAATAGGATTCTGTATAGGTATAGGAACCGAAATTATTGTGCAGATCCCCGCTGAGATCGCTTTCCGTGTATTCACTATTCTGCTGATAGTTGATGATGGGAACGCCCACCGATAAACCCCAATACCATTTGTCGTTCGACTGGCCCGCAATGCCTAATGCGATTTCGGTGGCCCCGCCTGATGTGCTGATATTGTTGAGTTGTCCGATCTGACCGTTGGATGCAAAAGCATTCAGAGGCTGTACGACGTTTGCGCCGGTGCTGCCGTTGGCCGTATCGATGAGGTAGGTATACAGGGCCATGCGGGTTCCGTATGAATAATATGGATTCCTGATGGCCTGGTCAATGGGTTGGGGGTTGCTGTTGAATTCTTCTGCATATGCTTCAGCCGCCGAAGAAAATGTGTTGTTTCCCTGGTAGGAAAGATGTCCGTTAAAATCGGCCATCCTGTTGACTCCCAGGGCAAGCGTCATGCTGCTCGTTTTTCCATTTTCATCGCGGCTTTCCGGCATTCCGTATACGATGCCTGAGGTTCCAATTACAAACCGGTTGGAAGGAGCGCTTTTCGTACTCGTGGACAGGTAAGTGCTGGTATTGTTTGAGAAAGACCATCCGGGAGAAAAAACCAGTTCGCGTGTCTTGATCAGGCCCAGGCCGGCGGGATTGACAAACAGCGAACTGACCTCTCCACCGAGTGAACCCATTGCCCCGCCGATGGACTGCTGCCGGGCCGTCCCGGTGGGATGGAAATAAGACATGCGCAGAGCATCCTCGGGAAGCTGAGCATGGACAAATAAAGCAAGAAATAAGAAAAGAAAACTAAAGCCGAATTTTTTCATTCAACTACAAAATTACCTGCCGGCACGTGAAAATCCGCCGCCATGGGATGCGCCGCCACCACCGCCGCTGAAACCACCGCTGCTGAATCCACCTGTACGTGCGGGGCTCGGGCTGGAATTGGCCGGGCGTCCGTTGCTCGGACGGCTGAAATTGCTGTTGGTGTTTGAGTTGTATCCAGGCTGTGCTGAACGGCTGGAGCCCGTGCCGATATAATGGTTTCCGGCAGATGGCCTTGCTGTGTAGTAACTGGAATTATAGCTTTTCGGATTGAAGCTCGCCATACGTGTGTTAACAGGCATGGCAGGGCTGTTTCCTTTTACGACCACTACACCGCCATAATACGGATTATACCAGCTGTTCCAGGCATAGTAGCTATTGTAAAAACTGAGCGGGCTGTAATATCCGAAACCACCGTAATACGGACTATAAAAACCTGTACCGAATCCGATACTTAATCCCACACTGGGTCCGTATCCGTAATTACTCGCATAATAGTCCGTATTGTAGTCGTCGAAATAAGACCACTTCTCAGGATTCTGGGCCTTCATACGGATATAATTATCATTTGGAGTGGAATAGTATTCTGAATTTTCGGGATTCGCTGCAACAGCAGTCTGAACGGGCTGTGACGGAGAATAATATACATCATCCGGCGTGGCGCTGTTTTTATACGGAGAGCAGCTGTTCAATAAAAAAATCATCAGGGCGAATGCGGGTAAAATATAGGGACGTTTCATGGCGAAAGCTTTTAGAAAATTCAATCTTAAGTTACTACTTTTGAGCCTCTTAATCAAAATTAAGAAAATCATTTTATACGGTATCCAAATTCCCGGGCAGAACTGTTAAAAAGAGCTTAATCCGGGTCCGTCTCCCCCATATGAGCAAAGAAATTACCAGCCGACAGGAAGATTATGCGCAATGGTACAATGACCTCGTGATCAGGGGCGGACTCGCCGACTATTCGGCCGTCCGCGGCTGCATGGTGATCAAACCCTATGGATTCGCACTCTGGGAACAGATGCGGGACACCCTGGACAGGATGTTCAAAGATACGGGCCACGAGAATGCCTATTTCCCCCTGTTTATTCCCAAAAGTTTTCTAAGCCGGGAAGCAGCCCATGTGGAAGGGTTTGCAAAAGAATGTGCCGTGGTAACACACTACCGTCTTAAAAATGACCCCGACGGCAATGGGATCATCGTGGATCCGGAAGCCCGACTCGAAGAAGAGCTGATTGTGAGGCCGACCAGCGAGACGATCATCTGGAATACCTATAAAACCTGGATACAATCCTACCGTGATCTGCCGTTGCTGATCAATCAGTGGGCCAATGTGGTCCGTTGGGAAATGAGGACAAGACTGTTTCTCAGAACGACGGAATTTCTCTGGCAGGAAGGGCATACAGCTCATGCCGAAGCCGGTGAGGCGATCGAGGAAGCCAGGCTGATGTTAAACGTATATGCCGATTTTGTGGAGAATTATATGGCGCTTCCGGTGATCAAGGGCGTAAAGACAGCCAGTGAGAGATTTGCGGGAGCCATTGATACATATTGTATTGAAGCCCTGATGCAGGACGGAAAGGCTTTGCAGGCGGGAACTTCTCATTTCCTGGGTCAGAATTTTGCGAAAGCATTTGACGTAAAATTTTCAGACAGGCAGAATAAACTTGACTATGTGTGGGCTACAAGCTGGGGTGTCAGCACAAGGCTTGTAGGGGCCCTGGTCATGGCCCACGGTGACGATGAGGGATTGATCCTTCCACCTAAAATAGCACCGGTGCAGGTTGTCATTGTACCGATTTATAAAGGGGAAGAAAAAAAGGAAGTGCTGGACACCAGGTGCAGGGAGATCACCGCCAGCCTGAAGGCGGCGGGTATTCGGGTAAAATACGATCACAGTGACAACAACCGTCCGGGATGGAAATTTGCGGAATATGAAAAGAGGGGTGTACCCCTGCGCATAGCCATCGGCCTCCGCGATCTGGAAAATAAAACCGTTGAACTTGCCCGTCGCGATACAAGACAAAAGAAAAGCATACCGGAAGAAGGGCTCACAGAGCATATCCTTTCGCTGCTGACTGAAATTCAATCCTCCATGTATCAGAAGGCGCTTAGTTTCCGGGATGCCCATATCACCAGGGCCGACCACTGGGAAGAATTCGAAAAACTGCTGGATGAAAAAGGCGGTTTTATTTCAGCTCATTGGGACGGTACGGCGGAAACAGAAGAAGTCATCAAGGAGAAACTGAAGGCAACGATCCGCTGCATACCCCTCAACAATCCTCCGGAAGAAGGAAAATGCATTTATAGCGGCAAACCCAGCCGGGAGAGAGTTCTTTTCGCCCGTGCCTACTGATCCGGTGAATTTGTTTGGTGAATCGGGGAATTTTCTTTTATTTATAAGATAATTTTTCCCTTAAACAATTCAAATCGCAATCATGGATCAGACAACACAGGAAACACCCGGAGGCAGTTTTTTGGAACTTCACCTTGATCAGCAATCGGTGCTTTATCTGGGAGAATCAGCCAGGTGGGCGAGGTTTCTCGCCATCCTCGGATTTATTTACATCGGCCTCTTATTGCTCATCAGTCTTTTTGCGGGTGCATTTGTCAGTAATATGATGTCGGGAATGGGAACCTCGGATGTCCGTGACATCGGATACTTCAGCACGGGATTCGTAACTGTTATCATCCTTGTCGCTGCTCTTATTTTGTTTTTTCCCGTCTTATATCTCTATAATTACGCTACTAAACTCAGGAGGGCGCTGCGCAACAATGAGCAGGCCGTTTTAACTGAATCCTTAAAAAATCTGAAATCGTTTTTCAAGTTTTACGGAATACTGGCCATCATCGTCATCTCGCTGTATATACTGATGTTTATCGGCGGGATTATTGGTGCCCTGATGGTACATCGTGCCTGATCAGTGCGTAGAATAGTAGTTATAATCTTTGAGCAGGGTTTCCAGGAATTCTGCGTTGGACTGGTCAGACTGCATGTTCAGCTTCCACTTGATCCTTTCCGCAATCCGGAAAGCAAGCTCGTGATTATTTCCCTTTCTAACAGCCCCAATGATCATTTTCAGTGAATTGACGTCCTTGTCACTCATCTGCATGACCTGCGGATAACGGGGTTTATAGTCTGATTCCAGTTCAATAAATACCGTGTCCTGCCAGGAAGTTTTATTTTTCGTGAAGATCACGATGGTGCCTGCAACGAGATCGCCGATCCGCTGGGATTTTGCTGAAACGAAAAAGCATACAATTCCGGAAAACAATAAAACACTCCAGTACCAGGGCAGTACATTCATATAAATGGCCGGCAGAAGCCAGGTAGGGAAATCAGCCGAACGAAAAGCCCAACGCAACAGGTACTGACTCACTGATGCCTGTCCTCCTTCCATGGTGATTACACGGATATTCATGATCCGCTTGCCGATAGTCTGTCCGCTGGTCAGCCATTCCATCAGGGGATAATATATCAGAATAGGCAGATAGATCAGCAGGATATAAACCCAATTCCAGGTATCGGATTTATTTCCGATAAATCCTCCGATGATTTTGTTCCCCATTTTATAAAAAAACCAGAGAAAAAAAGTGTCGATGATCCAGGCAAACATGCGGCGGTGAAAAGGACTTATCGGGAAATCCACTTCAATATTAAATCCGGTATCGAGTTTGACGGTAATCATACATTGATACAGCGAAGTCCTGGGAAGAAAGTTCCTGTGACCATCAGCTATATTTTTCTATATTTAACCATAAATATAATCTATCAGTGCGGGAAGGTCAATTCATCCAGCAGAATATCAGCAAATGGAGAACTTATCAGGAGGAGCCTACAAACGATCCGGACGAAATGGCGGAGCGGTTTACGGAACTCGTGAATGATTTGGGTTATGCGAGGACTTTTTATCCGCAGAGCAAGGTGACGGTTTATTTAAACAAATTAAGCTCAGATATTTACCTGGGCATATACAGAAATAAAAAAGAAGAAAGCTCAAGGATTGTCCGTTTCTGGAAATATGATCTTCCGCTGGTAGTCCGGAAAAATCACCGGGAGATTGGAATTTCCTTTCTGATTTTTTTGCTTTTTGCTATTATGGCGGCATTTTCAGCGGCGCATGATGAAACATTTGTGCGCGGCGTCCTGGGCAGCCGTTATGTGGAAATGACGGAAGAAAATATTGCAAAAGGCGATCCGTTCGGGGTATATAAAGACCAGAACCCGCTGTCGATGTTCATGTGGATCGCGGTCCATAATGTTCAGGTTGCTTTTCTCACTTTTATCGTCGGCATTTTTGCCGGAATTGGCACGATATGGCAGCTTTTTCAAAACGGAGTCATGCTCGGATCTTTTCAGTATTATTTTTTTTCGAAAGGGCTGGGCTGGAAATCGGTCCTCGTGATCTGGATACATGGCACGCTGGAAATTTCATCCATCATCATCGCCGGGGGAGCGGGGCTTGTGCTGGCGAGAAGTCTTATTTTTCCCGGTAGTTACCGGCGTCTCCCCTCTTTACAGCGCGGTGGTCGTGAAGGAATCATGTTGCTGATAGGGCTGGTACCCATTTTTATTATGGCTGCCTTTCTTGAAGGTTTCGTCACACGTCATACCGGTATGCCGGTCTGGCTAAGCCTTATTATTCTCGGGGGCTCCCTGCTTTTTATTATCTGGTATTTTGTTATCTATCCGGTGAAGCTTTCTAAGAAAGCAGGTCCGGTATTAAATTTCTGATCCTGTCTGATCATGCGGAAAACCACTTCTCTGTTTCTTTTCTTAATGCTGTGCTTCACCATGGTAACTTATGGACAGGCAGCACCCGCTGCAGATTCCGGTTCATCAGGCGATGAAAGCGATTCGTCTGAGCAAGTCGATGTGGCGCCCGAAACCGGATCATCAGTAACCGCTGACAGTGCCTGGCACCGAAACGACAGGATACATGCGGTTTCAGGAGACCGGGTGAACCAGATGAAACAGGACCCGGATTTCGCCTACGCCAATGATTCCGAATACTGGCAGCAAAAAAAGACAACCGGCACGACCGTACAGTCGCCCCGTTGGAATGACAGGTTATTTGAAGGATTCCTGATTTTAGTTGTCGCCGCTCTTGGTATCTGGGGGCTTGTGATGCTGGCCAGGGAAAATGGATTTAGCTGGGTGTTCAGGAAAAAGGCAGGCATTACCGGCGAGTCAGCAGATTCGCAGCCTTTGCCTGAACCGCAGTTTGAAGAAGTGATCAGTCAGTACCAGGATGCAAAAGACTATCGCCTGGCCGTACGCTTTCTATACCTGCGCATGCTGGACGGATTGAAAGAACGCGGGGACCTGACGCTGCGCAGTTCATCAACCAATGCGGAGATTGCGCGTCTCCTGGGAAGCCATCCGATGGCGGAAGAATTCAGGTTTTTGTCGCGCTCTTATGAATATGCGTTTTATGGCGGGTTTGTGCCGACCCCTGAAAACTATCACATGCTCAGGAAAAGATTTGACCTGTTGCAGCAAAAATTTTCCGTTTGAAAAAGTTTTTGCAATATGGTTTGCTATGCTGCCTGCTGATGTGTCTGGCTGCCTGTGCAAAGAATAAAATCTTAAATAATTTTATTTCACTTTGGCACAGGGATAAGATCCCTTACGGGACCTACTATGCTTATGAAAATCTGTCTTATATTTTTCAAAACGCGAAAATCCATTCGGGCCGCAGTTTTCCGGAAATCGACCATGAAGATGTGGGAGACAGCTGCCGCGCGCTGATCATTTTATCGAGGCGGTTTTTTCCCGAGGAAGAAGACCTGCACAATCTGGTAAGGTTCGCTGCATCCGGAAACCAGGTATTTATTTCTGCGATGTATTTTAACGATACCCTGTTTGATTTTCTGAATCTGAAAATCAGGAGTGACGATACTATTGAGTCCGACACGGCTGCCTGGAGCCTGCTGAATCCCGTAAGCGGTGAATGGGACCGGTATGCTTATCCGGGATATGAAGTTTCATCCTGGTTCGACTCCCTGGATACCAGCCGATGTCAGGTGCTGGGAAAAAATGCAATGGGGAAACCCGATTTTATCCGGGTAACTTATGATCACGGAGGAGCTATTTTCATTCACCTGGATCCGATGGTATTTACGAATTTTTTTCTCCTCCACGGCGGCAATCATACTTATTACGACATCGCATTTTCTTATATGGCTCAAAAGACGAAGGAAGTGGAGTGGTCTGATTTTTTCCGTTACCAGCGTCAGGAAGAATTTTCCAGCCTCGGTTTTATAATGAACAACCGTTCCCTTCGGTGGGCATTCTGGATCACCCTGAGCCTTTTCGGCATCCTGGCGCTGACGGAATTCAAGAGAAAACAAAGACCCATTCCGGAGATCGCGCCACCACGTAATGCGTCGGAGGAATTTGTGCGTACCATCGGACGCCTCTACTTTCAACAGAAAAATAATCCCAATCTGGCTGCAAAAATGGTAGCCGCTTTCCTGGAACATATCAGGACACAGTACAACCTGCCTACTTCAAGGCTCAATGATGAACTGGCCCTCAAACTTGCGGGCCGGACGGGTCGTCCGCTGAATGATATCCGCAGGATGATGGAACTGATCCATCAGTCGAGGATGGATCCTGATTTTACTGACAGGGACCTTATGGAACTTCATTTGCTCATCAATCAATTCAATACAACCCCGATATAATGGAAGAAAAATTATTTGAAGAACGCACCTCACTGGAAGCCTTCAGTCAGTCTCTGGAAAAATTAAAAGCTGAAATTGGCAAGGTCATCGTCGGACAGGGCCAGATGATTGAATTGCTGATTGCAGGTATTCTGGCCGACGGGCATGTCTTAATAGAAGGTGTTCCCGGTGTGGCAAAAACGCTTACAGCGAAACTGCTCAGCCGATCCATCGATACAGGATTTTCCAGAATCCAGTTTACACCCGACCTGATGCCGGGTGACGTGATAGGTTCTTCCATTTTCAATCCCAAAGAATTGATGTTCCAGTTCCGGCCCGGACCGATCTTCAGTAATATTGTCCTGATCGACGAAATCAACAGGGCGCCGGCAAAAACCCAGGCCGCCCTCTTTGAAGTAATGGAAGAGCGGCAGATCACTGTTGACGGCCAGACAAGAGAAATGCAGCAGCCTTTCCTGGTAGTAGCGACCCAGAACCCGATTGAACAGGAAGGCACGTATCATTTGCCCGAGGCGCAGCTGGACAGGTTTTTGTTCAAGATTAAAGTGGACTATCCCGGTGAAGCCGACGAAATACTGATTGTCCAGCGACATCATGACCATATTGGTGCCCTGATCAGTGATCAGGTAAAGCCCGTGATGAATGCGGAAACCATCCGGTCGCTCCGGGAGCAGGTAGCACACATACATGTCGAAGAAAAACTCATCCGTTTCATCGTTTCCGTAGTCGCATCTACAAGACAGAATAAATCCATCTACCTGGGTGCTTCACCCCGGGCATCCATCGGAATCCTGCAGGCTTCGAAAGCAGTCGCCGCTATGAGAGGAAGGGATTTCGTCGTTCCGGAAGACATCCTTTATGTAATGCCGCCGGTACTTCGTCACCGGCTCGTCCTTTCACCTGAAAAAGAAATGGAAGGGGGAACCACCGACGATGTCGTGAATCAGATTATCCAGGCTTCCGAAATTCCGCGATGATGGGACTGAAATCATTATATGATTCGCTGTATTTCGGCAAATGGTTTTACCGGTTGCTGGGCACAACGGCTTTGCTGTTTCTGTTTTCCTACGGACTTCCTTTTTTATTTCCGGCTGCATCGGTGTTTCTGGTGGCACTGGCTGTTGCGGTATTGCTTGACTTCGGAATTCTTTATTCGGGGAAACAACCCGTGACTGCGGTGAGAATCCTGCCGGAGCGGCTCAGCAACGGGGAGGAAAATTTTTTGCGATGGGAAATCAGCAACCGCTATCCTGTACGGATTGTCCTGCAGCTGGTGGATGAATTTCCGGAAGCCTGGCAGATCCGGAATTTCAAACTCAGGTTCAAAATAAATGCAGGGGAAAAAGTGGTGGGGGAATACCGGTTTATTCCTCTTCAGCGGGGAGAATATTCCTTTGGCGATTTGCATGCTTATGTGAAATCGCCCCTGAGGCTGATCACCCGCAGACATCGTTTCAAACTAAAACATTCTGCCAGGGTATTTCCTGCTTTTCACCGGCTCCATCAGTTCGAATTCATGGCGCATGCTACCGATCCCGGCAATATCGGTTTCAAACAGGTTCGTAAGACGGGCCACAGTGCCGAATACGAACAGATCCGGGAATTTGTCAGCGGCGATGATATCCGCAGCATTAACTGGAGAGCGACAGCCAGGGCAGGCGGGCAACTGATGCTGAACACGTATACAGACGAAAAAAGTCAGCAGGTATATTGTATCATCGACAAGGGACGTTCTATGAAAATGGCCTTCGACGGGATGACCCTGCTCGACTATGCTGTAAACGCTGTGCTGGCCATGAGTTCGGTAGCCATCACGAGGCAGGACAAAGCGGGACTCATCAGTTTTGGAGACCGGTCCGGTGATTTTCTCGCATCCAGCCACCGGCCGGCACAACTATCTGCTATTGTTCAGTCACTTTATAATCTCAATACCCAGTTCAGGGAATCGGATTTCGCCTTTCTTCATAAACTTGTAAAAACGCATGTCACACGGCGCAGCCTGCTGATTCTCTTTACAAATTTTGAATCCATGACGGCGCTCAGACGACAGATGCCCTATTTGCGGAATATCTCGGGCAAGCACCTGTTGCTGGTTGTTTTTTTTGAAAATACTTCTCTGCGCAACCTGGTACAGGGCGAAGCCAACGATATCGAAACATTATATGAGAAAGTAATTGCTGAAAAATTTATTCTGGAAAAAAGGCTGATCGTGAAGGAGCTCCAGCAATTCGGAATTCCCTCGCTGTTGACGGATCCGGGAAAACTCACCGTCGACGTTATAAATAATTACCTTCAGATCAAAGCAAGACGTGAAATCTGATAACCCTGAAATAGTAAACCCGTTTGCGGAGGGTGCCGTGATCCTGGTAAACAAACCGCTTCACTGGACTTCCGCAAATGTCGTCGCGAAGATCCGAAACCGGGTGCACGCGAAAACAGGACATGCGGGCACGCTGGATCCGCTGGCTACGGGATTGCTGATCCTGTGCACAGGAAAATTCACCAAGCGCATCAGTGAATACATGGCGAAAGAAAAAGAATATACGGGCAGTTTTACGCTGGGCGCCACCACAGCGTCTTATGATCTTGAAACAGAGCCGGTGCATTCCAAAGATTTCGGCCATGTAACGCAGGCTATGCTGAACGAAACCGCAGGCAGATTTACGGGCGAAATCATTCAGGTGCCACCGGTGTATTCGGCCATTAAGAAAGACGGAAAACGGTCCTACGATCTTGCCAGGCAGGGAAAAGCTGTCGCCCTGGACGGAAGAAAAGTAGTCATCTCCTTATTTGAAATGCAGATCCGGCAATTGCCCGTAGTGGATTTCCGGGTAGTATGTTCAACGGGAACCTATATCCGAAGCCTCGCGCAGGATGTGGGACAGGCCCTGGGTTGTGGTGCCTACCTCAGCAGTCTTTGCCGCACGAGGATCGGAAATTTTCTCCTTACCGACGCCATGTCGCCCGAAGATCCCGAAATAAAATTCAGTAAGGGCAATTGAAGAAATCCAACAATACGGGCACCGGATCAGAAGGGATAATTGAGACCCAGCTGGAGCTGCCCGCTGCCGATGTTTAGTTTATTGAACCAGTCATTGGAAGTTTCAATTACTTCAGGATCATGAATCTTGTAGGACCAGTCGAAACGGATAAGAAAATAGTCGAAGTCTAGCGCCAGCCCGGTGCCGGCGCCCACGGCAAACTCTCTGTAAAACCGGTCCAGCTGGAAATCACTTCCGACGCCTTCGGGTCCTGGAACGATCGGCTTCCAGTTCCAGATATTCCCGATATCGGTAAACAGTGCACTGCGGAATTTAATTCCGAAAAGAGTGCCCAGCAGGAATCTGTATTCGGCATTGAATTCCAGTCTGACATCACCATAGCGCAGGTCCAGCTCATTCAGGGAGTCAGTATAATATTTGGAAGAACCCAGCCCCAGGTTTCTAACCTGCCAGGCGCGCATGCTGTTGGGGCCGCCCGCATAGAAAGCTTTGAAGGTCGGCAGGGTATTCTCATATCCCGCAGAGGTTTTTCCGTAGGAGAGGCCGGCTCCTCCAAAGGCCCGCAGGGCCAGCTGGTTCCTTCCATAGTCGATGGTGTGGCGGAATTCTATCTGACCTTTAATGAATCGCTGTAAATCCGCATTCACATCCAGCCAGTTGAAAAATCCCAGCAGGGCTCCGCTTTGTTCAAGGTCGATGATCAGATAGTTGAGTTTGTTGCCTTTCGGTCTGATAATATTGTAGGTGAACTGTTGGCCGATAACGAGTCCCGGGCGAAACGTGATTTGAAGGGGTGGATTATCATTCAGAATAGTCTGGAAACTGTCCGTGATGACCGGATAGGTGGTATTCTCGATATTGATGGGCTTCCAGGTATAGTGCTTGGTAACGTTAAACGTCTTTTCACCCCATGTTTTTTGCTTGACTTTGGACCACAGATAGCCAAAGGATCCGTTCACGCTTACCTGTGTAAAAAAGTCGAAGCGCCAGGTATACCCCGCATTTACATTGATCAGGGTTTGCGTTGCATATCCTTTTTCTTCCAGGTGTGATGTTAAAAAACCAAAGGGAAAAATTTTTATAATACGGGGAATAAGCACCGTATGGGAGAAATTGGAGATCACGGTCTGAATAAGGGTACCCGCACCAAGTTCTATCCCGCCCGATAAATTTGTGTTGGTAAGTATCGACTGTTTAAACGCGTTGCGGTTTTGCAGGCTCAGGATCAGACTGGTGCCAAAAAGATTGCCCGTGGTGATGACGCCGTTCGTGTTGTAGCTGGTCTCCAGCGAAAGGGATAGTTTCTGCTTTTTGGCAGGATACATAAAAATATTCACGTCGAGCAGGCTGTCATTGACGGGAGACCTGACAAAATTGAAATTGTTATACTCCCATGCCGAAAACTGACTCAGCCGGTTTGAGGTATGGAAATAATTTTGCTGCTGATAGAGTGCGCCCGGATAGAGGAAAATATTGTTAGCCAGGAAGGGCAGCTTGAATTTGTCTGTCCGGGTGATGAATTCAATCTGGCGGATCATCGTAGTATCCGTATGTACTGAAAGGGTATCTTCAATACCGGCGGGCAGGTCAGGATACACGGTGACTTTACCGATATAATATTTCATCAGGTGGGTCGTGTCGCGTGCGGGACGCTGCCGGATGACGACCGTGATGGTTGGGTTCTCTTTTTTCTGCTTCAGCTTTTCCAGCAGTTCGGCCTGCTCAAGCGGGTCAAGCGACGGATCGATCAGTGCAGAAAACACCGTATCGTGTTCCACAAAAATATCTTCCTTCGTAAAGCGGAAATAGCCATAATTATGGAAACTGTCCACGAGCCGGCTGATCTCATTGACGAGGACCTGTTTTGAGTAGGGCTCGCCCACCTTTATGAGGCTCTGGTTGCGGGAATTCATGGTGATCTGTTGCAGTTCAGGTGTTTCCATGCTGTAACCCACCGAATCAAAATACATCTGTTTGCCCGGTTTTACCTGAAACCGCACATAGACCCTGTCTTCTTCCTTGCTTTGCCCTTTGTTTTTGCCGCCACCATAAACTTTGCCTTTGTTAACAGTATCGTAGATGACCGTGTCCCTGATTTCCGGACTTACATAGCCATTGGCGTTCAACAGCGTGTTCATGAAGACGATGGAGCGGCTGATATTGGATGAATCAAAAACCGGCGGATTCGGCAGTTTTTTGTAAATGAAAGGCGGGGCCCATCTAAAAGCCGTTACCGTATTGGTCTTGAGGCTGTCGTCCAGCTGATTCTGGAGGCGGCTGGTAAGATCCTGCCTGACCGAACCCTTCATTTTGCCCTGCACTTTGATCGTCGACTTATAGACAAAAGCCTTGTTTTTTGGGAAATCTACAGGTATGCGGCAGGAAAAAAGGGTGAAGATCAGTATCGCCGGGACGATTGCAGGTCTGACCAGTGATAACGTAACTTGCCGGCAATAGGACATACTAAAAATACGGGGAAACCATGCTTTCAAAATCGCAGGTCAAATATATCCAAAGTTTGGGCCATAAAAAATTCCGCGATGCAGACGGCGTCTTCGTTGCAGAGGGGCCCAAGATCGTGCAGGAGCTTCTTCATTCTGATCATGTGGAACTGGTGAACTGTTTTGCAACACCTGACTGGCTCGAATCCAGGAGGGACAAATACGCGGATAAATTGTTTACAGAGGTCGACGAACAGGACCTGCAAAAAATTTCCTTTCATCCGTCGCCCAAACAGGTGCTGGCCGTTTTCAGAAAGCCTGTTTTTCAACGGGAGAAGGAAGGTTCCCGCGTATGCCTTATGCTGGAGACGATTCAGGACCCGGGGAATATGGGAACAATCATCAGAACAGCCGACTGGTTTGGAGTACAGATGGTGATATGCAGCCCTGACTCGGCAGATGTATTTAGCCCGAAAGTTGTGCAGGCTGCCATGGGGAGCATCTCACGCGTGGAAGTGTGTTACGCAGAACTGACAGCATATATAGAGCGTCATCCGGATCTTCCCCTTTATGCCGCTTCCCTGGACGGAGAGCCGCTGAATGGAAATGAACAGATCAGTGAAGGTATTTTGCTTTTCGGCAATGAATCCAGGGGTCTCAGTCCGGCACTGGAAGAACTGGCAGTACGAAAATGGCGTATTCCAGGCAGGGGTGGTGCAGAATCGCTGAACGTGGCTGTGGCGGCCGGTATTTTTCTTTCCAGGGTCAGCAGGGCTTAGTCAAAGGCAATGGCTTTCACCGGACTCAAACGGTGAATAATGTAAAAACTGGGCAGCAGCAATACGGCATAACAGACGAGAAAAGTGCCGAGGTTTATCCAGAGAATTTGCTGCCAGCTGATTTTTACTGCCGCTACGGAAATAAAGTAGGTTTCTTCCGGTAATCTGATAAATCCGTACCGGTTCTGAAGCCAGCAGACCAGCAGGGCAGCGATATTTCCGAGGATCAGCCCGCCAAAAGTGATCAGCGCGCCATGATACAGAAATACTTTTTGGATCAACCCGTTTCCCGATCCAAGGGATTTTAAAAGGCCGATCATATGGGTCCTTTCCAGCAGAAGAATGATCAGGCAGGTGACGAGGTTCAATACAGCTACGAGCGACATGATGACGATCGTGATAATGATCGTTGTATCCATCAGGTTAAGCCAGTCAAATATATTTCCATAAATCTCTGTGATGGAACGGGCGGTCCATTTTGCAGGAAGAGACTGATAGATGCGGTTGCTAACCGAGTCGGCCATTTCCCCGTTTTTTATATATAGCTCATATCCTCCGATTTGATCAGGCCCCCAGTTGTTGAGTCGCTGAATCAGCCGGAGGTCCACGATGGCCACTATACGGTCGAAATTCTCCATACCGGTTTTGTAAATTCCCGAAACTACCAGGGGCCGGACCCTTTTGGATCCGTCGGGTTGGATAAAATAGGCGAAGAAACGGTCGCCCGGTTTCAATTTCAGAAGGCTGGCCGTGTAGGAGGAGATCATGATCTCATTGCTGTAGCCGCTGTCGCGCAAATGAGGCCACGATCCCGACTGCAAAAAAGGACCGATGTTTGAAAATGTGTAGCCTTGTGCCACTCCTTTGAGTTTGAGACCCTGAAAGCTTTCCGGTCCTTTCAGAATGGCATCCTTGGTAGCAAACGCGTTGACGGAGACAACGTCCGGATCATTTTTCAACACCTCTAACACCGTATCGTTTACCAAAACAGGTTTTTCTTCTGCAATTCCTCCGCCTTCGGACTCAAAATGCTGCACCCGGATATGCCCCGAAAATCCATACATTTTAGAAGCGATGGCATATTGAAATCCCTTCGTGAAGGCGAAAGTGAGGATCATTGCCATGACACTGATGGCCGTAGCCGCTACGGCGAGCCGGATGATGAAACGGGAAAAGCTATGTTGCCGGTTAAATGCAACGCGGCGGGCTATAAATCCGGACAGGTCCAATAGAAACGGTTTTGCATTCAAATGTAGACTTCAGCCTCCGGCCTGAAAAGTTTTTTAGAGAATTGATTTACATTGCAACGGATGAAAGCAAGATTTCTGCCGACCCTGATCGCGATAGGCCTAAGCGCGGCGTTGAAAGCACAGGTCCCCGATTCGGTCTATACTCCCAATATTTACAGCGCCAAGTTATATCTCAAAGGTAATCCGCTGGCTTATCCGCTGCTCTCCCTGGGCAGCAATGAGCAAATGGAACTTGAATTCGACGATCTGGATGGTGATGTAAAGAATTATTCATATACCTACCAGCTTTGCAATGCAGACTGGACGCCGGTGCAGGTAAGTACATTCGACTATATCCGGGGCTTTGCCGAGAATCATATCACTGATTACCGGCATTCTTCCCTGTCACTGATCGGATATACGCATTATCATGCTGTACTTCCGGATAACAATTCCCGGCTTACGGCTTCGGGAAACTATATGTTAAAAGTTTATCTCGACAACGACACCTCCAGGCTGGCTTTTACCAAACGCCTGATGGTAGTGCAGACAGCCGTCTCTTTTTCTGTTCAGGAAATGCCTCCGATGAACCCTCAGTTCTCTCAGACATCCCAGAAATTACAGTTTACCGTAAATACCAGGGCTCTTCCGATTTCAAATCCCTTTCAGCAGGTTCACGTGGTGATATTGCAAAACAGCCGGTGGGACAATGCCATCTATATGGGTAATCCTTCATTTTATTCAGGAACTAATTTTCAGTATAACAGCGACGACATTCCCGTTTTTCAGGGTGGAAACCAGTGGAGATGGCTGGACCTGCAAAGCTTTCGTTTTCAGAGTGACCGGATCGCCAAAGTGGACTTTCTTAAAAGCGGTTCGGTTGTCCTGCTCAAGCCCGACAAAGACCGCTCGGGAATTCCTTACTATGTATATTCCGATAATAACGGAAAGTATTATATCCAGAGTACAGATCCTATCAATGTAACCTGGCAGGGAGACTATGGACGGGTTCGTTTTGTTTTTGTGCCTCCGGATAATCAGCCGCTGGATGGGAAGGATCTTTATGTGATCGGAGAATTCACTGGATACAAGCTCAACGAAAGTACGAAGCTGGTCTTCAACCCCTCGACCGGCGCATATGAAGGCTCTGCCCTGATGAAGATGGGATATTACAATTATGCCTATGTCACGGTTAATACCGGAGATCCCCATCCCACGCCTTCATTCGAAGTCACCGAAGGCAATCATTTTGAGACGGAGAATAACTACGATATCCTCGTATACTACAGGACGCTGGGTGGAAGAGCCGATCAGCTCGTCGGAATATATTCACTGAACACAGGGGGCGCGGTGAGATAAGGAACCATAAATGCTTTCTGGAGAGTGATCCGGTTCAACCAAAAAATACTTAACTTTGCGGCGGCAAGTCTTATACGGCCAGCTCCTGCTGAATCCCCCAGGGCCGGAAGGCAGCAAGGGTAGGTGGTTGAGCGGTGCGATATAAGTAACTTGCCATTTTTATTAAAATCTGTTAAACTCGATATATGAAATTCTTTATTGATACCGCGAACCTGGATCAGATTAAAGAAGTTAACGATCTCGGCATCCTCGATGGGGTAACGACCAATCCTTCCCTTATGGCTAAGGAAGGTATTCGCGGTGAAGAAAATATTATCAAACACTACAAGACAATTTCCGACCTGGTCAAGGGTGATGTCAGCGCCGAAGTGATCTCTACCGATTTTGACGGTATCATTGCGGAAGGGAAGAAACTGGCTAAGATAAATCCCAACATTATCGTCAAGGTACCCATGATCAAGGAAGGCGTAAAGGCGATGAAATGGTTTACCGACAATGGTATTGCCACCAACTGTACCCTGGTATTTTCTGCAGGGCAGGCCATCCTGGCGGCGAAAGCCGGCGCTAAATACGTATCGCCGTTCATCGGACGGATAGATGATTCAAACTGGGACGGTGTGGAACTGATCGCCCAGATTGCCAGCATATATTCCATCCAGGGATATGAGACCGAAATCCTTGCCGCATCCATCCGCAGCGCCCTGCATATTGTTAAGTGTGCGGAAGCCGGCGCCGATGTGGTAACGAGCCCGCTGGAACCCATACTGGGTTTGCTCAAGCATCCGCTAACCGATATCGGCCTGGCAAAGTTTTTGGCAGATGCCAAGAGTGCCAAGTAAGAATAATTTTGGATCTACGTGCTGCTGTCATATTTTTGCGCCTGGAAATCATGAAAATTTATATCACCATCCACCATCATCATCACTTACCCCGCCGGTAGGCTGCTGATGTTTTGTATGGATCATATCATAGCAGGGGCTTACCAAACGGTGAGCCCCTTGTTTTTTTACCAGTTAAAACGATCGTATGAGAGACAGGCTTAAAATTGCAATCCAGAAATCGGGCAGGCTCTATGATGATTCATTAAAGCTGCTTAAGGATTGTGGCATCGACCTGAAAAACGGCATCAACAAATTGAAAACGGAAGCCGACAATTTCCCGCTGGAAGTGTTTTTTCTCCGCGACGACGATATTCCGCAATATGTGGAGGACGCTGTGGCGGATGTGGGAATCGTGGGCGAGAATGTGATATTCGAAAAAAGCAAACAGGTTACCATCTGCGAAAAACTTGGATTTGGCAAATGCCGGTTGTCGGTGGCCGTGGGAAGGAATGAAAATTATGCCGGCAGTCATTCGCTGGAAAACAAAAGGATTGCCACCACGTACCCGGTGCTGCTCGGTCGTTTTCTTAAGGAGAAAAATGTTAAGGCGGAAATTCATGAGATCAGCGGGTCGGTTGAGATTGCACCGGGGATCGGGCTGGCAGATGCCATCGCGGACCTCGTCAGCAGTGGGTCTACGCTGTTTATGAACGGGCTCAAGGAAGTAGAGACGATATTACATTCAGAAGCCGTGCTGATCCGTCGTCCCGGGCTCGATGCGGCACAGGAACAGATTCTTCAAAAACTGTTGTTCCGCATCCGTTCTGTAAGGAAAGCAAGACATACCAAATACATTTTGCTCAATGCACCCAATGACAGGCTCGAACAGATTATTTCCCTGCTTCCGGGCATGAAAAGCCCCACCGTGCTTCCCCTGGCGGCGGCGGGATGGAGCAGCGTGCACAGCGTGGTGAACGAAGATGATTTTTGGGAGATCATTGAAAAACTTAAGGCCGCCGGTGCAGAAGGTATTCTTGTGGTACCGATAGAAAAAATGATTGTCTGATGTCATTAATCAAACTGATAGAGAATCCTGAAAGAGGGGAATGGGATGAATGGCTGGCCAGGCCTGCCATGACCGCGGCGAACCTGGAAGAGCCCGTGAGAAAACTGTTGCAGTCAGTCAGGCTGGGAGGCGATGCGGCAGTAAGAGCCTGTACAAGAGAATATGATAAAGTGTTGCTTGAAGATTTCTCTGTCTCTAAAGAAGATTGGGAAAGTGCAGCCGGAAGGCTGGATGAAAACCTGAAGCAGGCGATCAGGCAGGCCAGGGAGCATATTGAAAAATTTCACCGCGGTCAGATTTCTGAAGAACCCGGGGTCGAAACCGGGCCCGGGATAAGATGCTGGAGAAAGGCGGTCGCCATTGATCCGGTGGGGCTTTATATTCCCGGCGGGACTGCCCCGCTGTTCTCTACCCTGCTGATGCTGGGAATTCCAGCCCGCCTCGCAGGGTGTACGGAAATCGTCGTTTGTACCCCGCCGTTAGCCGATGGCAGTGTTCATCCCGCCATTTTATTTTGCGCCTCCGAACTTGGTATCAGCCGTGTATTCCGGATTGGAGGAGCGCAGGCTATCGCCGCTATGGCATACGGTACGGAAACGGTTCCGAAAGTGAATAAGATTTTCGGGCCGGGTAACCAGTATGTCACGGAAGCAAAAAAAATTGTCCAGCAGGAAGGGACGGCAATCGATATGCCGGCCGGTCCCAGCGAACTGGCCATCTTCGCCGACGATACGGCGGATCCTGCCTGCATTGCGGCCGACCTCCTGTCTCAATGCGAACATGGGTCGGACAGCCAGGTGATTTTAGTTACCGAAAGCCGCGCGCTGGCCGGCAGCGTAGCAAGGTCGCTGGCCATTCAATGGCCAACCCTGCCGCGGAAGGATGTGGCGGGAAAATCACTGGCGAACAGCCGTATCTTTCTTGTCAATGGAATTCCTGAGGCCATGGACCTGCTGAACGCCTATGCGCCGGAGCATCTGATCCTTAACTGCGCACAAGCGGGCCGACTGACGGGGCTTGTTAAAAATGCGGGTTCTGTCTTCCTGGGAAATTTTTCTCCGGAAAGCGCGGGAGATTATGCCAGCGGTACCAACCATACACTGCCGACAAATGGGTTTGCCCGTTCTTACAGCGGAGTAAGCGTGGATAGTTTTGTCAAGAAAATCAGTTTTCAGGAGCTGACACCCAACGGGCTTCGTCTCATTCAGGAAACTATTGTAAACATGGCGCGGGCAGAAGGACTTGAAGCACATGCACGCGCCGTCGATATCCGGTTTAAGAAATCGTAACACATGACTGATATTAATTCCCTGCTCAGGGAGAACATCCGGAACCTGGTTCCTTATTCCTCCGCCCGCGATGAGTTCAGCGGCACGGCCAACATTTTTATGGACGCCAACGAAAACAGTCTCGGTTCTCCGGTAAGTCCGTCTTATAACCGTTATCCCGATCCCCATCAGGTGAAAATCAGGGAAAGGCTTTCTGTTATAAAAGGAGTGCCTGCAAAAAATATATTTATTGGAAACGGGAGTGACGAGTGCATCGATCTTCTCTACCGGGCTTTCTGCAATCCCGGACAGGACAACGTGATCATTCATCCGCCTACCTATGGCATGTATGAAGTCAGCGCCCGTATACATGATGCGGAAGTCAGGAAAGTGCCGCTGAAAAAAAATTTTTCACTTGACATGGACGGATTCGAGTCTGCCATCGATGAGAAGACAAAAATCATCTGGATATGCTCGCCCAATAATCCAACCGGAAATGCTTTTCCCAAACAGGATATAGAGATCCTGTTGAACAATTTCGACGGCCTTGTGGTTATCGACGAAGCCTATATCAATTTTTCGAAACACGTCTCTTTTATCCGGGAACTTACAGAGTATTCCAATCTCGTTGTATTGCAGACGCTGAGCAAAGCATGGGGACTGGCGGGACTCCGCGTGGGTATGGCTTTTGCGAATGATGAAATTACGGGCGTGCTGAACCGTATTAAGCCGCCTTATAATATCGGGCAGGCTACCCAGGACCTGGTGCTGGCAGCATTGGAAGAAACGGAAAAAGTGAATGAAATGATCCGTGAACTGGTGAGGATGCGGCAGGAATTGGCCGGGCAGCTGAGCCGCATGTCCGCAGTGGAAGCCGTTTATCCCAGTGAGTCTAATTTTCTGCTGGTGAAGATCCGTGATGCGGGTATGGTATACCGGGAGTTGCTGGCTGCCGGTATCGTAGTTAGAGACCGGAGTCATACACCGGGATGTGAAGGTTGCCTGCGTATCACCGTGGGGACGGCGGAAGAAAACACAAGGTTAATCGAAACATTAAACCGTTCCGGAATCCGGTAAAAGCATAATTTTATTGTCCTTTCAAAACAGAAATTATGAAACAGTACGTCGCCAAATTCATGTATGTAATTATTTTGGCAGCTATGGCCTGCCACGGTTCCGGCAATGAACCAAATAATTCGGATACGTCCAAAGCCACCCTTAAACCTCCCGTAGCTGACGTGACCCTCACGGTTCCGGCAGGATTCACAGCGGCCGTATTTGCCGACGGTCTTGGTAAGGCCCGCCATATCGTGGTTACACCTTCGGGTTATGTTTATGTAAAACTCGACGGCACGAGAAATAAAGGAACCATTGCAAGACTGAAAGATACTAACGGAGACGGTGTAGCAGACGAAGAATTGGACTTTGGAGGTTTTAAAGGTACGGGCATAGGAATCCGGAACGGATGGCTTTATGCATCTTCCAATACTTCCGTCTTCCGCTTTAAACTGAATGATGACGGCACCGTTGCCAATCCTGCTCAGCCGGAAACCATTGTTACGGGACTCATTGAGAGGGGTGAACATGAAGCCAAGGCTTTTGCACTCGATCCGCAGGGAAATATATACGTGAATATTGGCGCCTATTCCAATTCCTGCCAGATGGTAGACCGTCAGAAAGGATCCATGGGTATGAAACCCTGTCCGATTCTGGATTCTGCCGGCGGTGTCTGGAAATTCAGTGGAGACAAACAAAACCAGACCTATGCCGATGGGCAGCGATATGCGACCGGGCTGCGCAATGTGGTGGGACTCGACTGGAACACCGCGACGCAATCGCTTTTCGTGATGCAGCATGGCCGCGACCAGCTGAATATGTTTCCGCAGTGGGATGATAAATCAAATGCCGTGCTTCCGGCAGAATGCATGTATGAACTTCATCAGGGATCGGATGCGGGCTGGCCCTATATTTATTTCGATCCTGCCAAGGGACAGAAAATGCTGAACCCGGAGTACGGCGGTGACGGTGTGAAAACCGGTGGTGATTCTGCACTGAATCCCGTTGTAGCCTTTCCTGCCCATCTGGCGCCCAACGGACTTTTATTTTATACCGGCACACAGTTCCCGGAGAAATACCGCAACGGTGCATTCGTCGCGTTCCATGGTTCATGGAACCGCGCACCTGAACCCCAGGCCGGCTTTTATGTGGTGTTTGTTCCTTTCAGCAACGGAAAGCCTTCCGGTAATTGGGAAGTATTTGCAGACGGATTTTCCGGCGGGCCGGAAAAAACAGCTTCCGGCCGCGCCGCGCACCGGCCCTGCGGACTTGCACAGGGGCCTGACGGTTCAATTTATGTGACGGATGATGTGAAAGGAACGGTCTGGAAAATTTCTTACAAGTAGTATGAACGGTAAAAACCGGGAACAAGGCCTCTCCGGTAAAATGGCCGGAGGTTAAGGCCGTGCGGACCCGGTTGAAGAAACCAATATGAAACGAATTTTATTTATAGACCGTGATGGCACCCTGATCAGGGAGGCTCCGCCAACCTATCAGATTGATGATTTCAGCAAGCTTGAATTCTATCCAGGCGTATTCGAATATATGGGCAGGATCGCCAGGGAACTGGACTATACACTCGTGATGGTGACCAACCAGGACGGACTGGGAACAAAAGATTTTCCGGAAAAGAGTTTCTGGCCCGTGCAGGAATTTGTAATGAAAACACTGGAAGGGGAAGGTATCCGGTTCGACGCGATTCATATCGACCGGTCCTATCCTGAGGATCATTCCCCCGACCGCAAACCGGGGACGGGCATGCTGAAGACTTACCTGGAAAATAAAGAATACGATATCGCTAACTCCTACGTCATAGGAGACCGGATCACGGATGTGCAGCTGGCTAGAAACCTTGGCTGCCGGGCCATCTGGCTTAAGCAGGACGCGGGACTTGGCGGGGCTGAAGTCAGGGACTCACGGGAAACGCTGAAAAAATGCACTGCGCTTGAAACGGGTGAGTGGAGCGATATCTATGCATTCCTGAAATCGGGTCTCCGTGAGGTTGTTCACGAGCGAAATACCCGCGAAACGAAAATACGCATTGCCCTGAATGCCGACGGCAGAGGGAAGTCGGAAATACATACCGGGCTGGGTTTTTTTGACCATATGCTCGATCAGATCGCGCGCCATGGCAGGATGGATCTTGATATCAGGGTTCAGGGCGATCTGCAGATCGACGAGCATCATACCGTGGAAGATACGGGCATTGCGCTGGGTGAGGCATTTGCCTCTGCGCTGGCCGACAAGAGAGGGATGGAACGTTACGGTTTTGCCCTGCCCATGGACGATGCAGACGCCAAAGTGCTCATTGATTTCGGCGGCCGGAACTGGATCGTGTGGAACGTCGTATTTCAGCGGGAAAAGATCGGCGACGTGCCGACGGAAATGTTTTTCCATTTCTTTAAATCCTTTTCTGATGCGGCGCGATGCAACCTGAATATTTCCTGCCATGGCGAAAACGAACACCATAAAATCGAAGCCATATTTAAAGCCTTCGCAAAGGCCATCCGCATGGCAGTTAAGAGAGATCCGCTCAGCGAGGAACTGCCCACTACCAAGGGGGTGCTCTAAACCGGATTTGGAAATTTCGAAATTAGCAGGCATATTTGCAAAGCATGATAAAACAGCGTATAAATACAAACTGGTGGTGGCATACAAACGGCTTTCGGGGCGCGTAATGCGATTACTATGTTATTAACATATGATGCCCCGGTGAATTCCGGGGTTTTTTTTTGCCCTTCGGGCAGGACGGTTACAAAGACAGAAGATGAAAAAAATAAAATTGCGGACGACGCATAAAAAGATCCTCTCCGATATATATACACCGGTAGGAATCTACCTCCGTATACGGGACAGGTTCAGGGATACCGTACTGCTGGAAAGCACCGATTACCATGCGGCAGAAAGCAGCTACTCTTATATCTGCATTCACGCCATCGGCGGCGTGGAGATTCGCAACAACGAACAGATGGAATGGAAGCTGCCGGGCCGTCCTGCCGAAAAGCACGCGCTCAGTGATGCCTCCGTTCCTGCGCGGCTCTGGGAATTCATGGGAAATTTTGAGGTCGACAGCGCGACGGAGAAACCTGTAAAGACTGCTCAGGGGCTTTTCGGATATACCACCTATGATGCCGTTCGTTTTTTTGACCGCATACGCTTGAAAGAAAAGGACGAACAGCCCGTCATCCCGCTGATGCGTTACCGCCTTTATCAGTATGTTATTGCAATCCATCATTTCAAGGACGAACTGTATATCTGCGAAAACGTCGTGGATGGCCTGCCTTCAGAGCTGCCTGTCGTAGAATCCCTGATCCGTTCCAGGGATGTGCCTGTTTTTCCTTTTGAAGTCAGGGGTGAGGAGACCAGCAATATGACCGATGAAGACTACCGGCAGATGGTGGAAAAGGGAATTAAAAGCTGTCACCGCGGAGACGTGTTTCAGATTGTACTCAGCCGGCGGTTCAGGCTTGGTTTCTCGGGAGATGAATTCAATGTATACCGGGCCCTGCGGAATGTAAACCCGAGTCCCTATCTCTTTTATTTCGACTACGGCGACTACAGGCTAATGGGTTCTTCACCGGAATCCCAGGTACTGATCCGCGACGGCCGGGCTGTGATGCATCCTATTGCAGGAACCTGTGGCAGGACGGGCGATGAAGAAACCGACAGGGAAAATGCAGACCGTTTACTTGCCGACGCCAAAGAAAATGCCGAGCATATTATGCTGGTAGACCTGGCGCGCAATGATCTCAGCCGTCAGTGTTCGGAGGTTGCGGTTGAGCATTTCCGTGAGGTTCAGTATTATTCGCACGTCATTCACCTCGTCAGCGAGGTAAGGGGAAAGCTGCAGAAAAACAGCAATCCGTTTGAGCTGATGGCGGCCACTTTTCCGGCAGGTACGCTCAGCGGCGCACCGAAGATCAGGGCCATGGAACTCATCAGCGAATTTGAACCCACTTCCAGAAGTTATTATGGCGGCTGTATCGGCTTTGTTGGCTTCGATGGCAGTTGTACCCAGGCCATCATGATCCGCAGTATACTGAGCAGGCACAATGTGCTCACTTACCAGGCAGGTGCGGGCATTGTGGCTGCCAGCAAACCGCAATCCGAACTGGAAGAAGTAAACCATAAACTCGGCGCACTTAAGCGCGCCATCGGGCTCGCAGAAAACTTGTAAACAATGAAGATCCTTGTCTTTGATAACTATGATTCTTTCACGTATAACCTCGTGCATCTTGTCGAGAAGATTATTGCCGGTAAGGTGGAAGTCTTCCGCAACGACCAGATACCGCTTGAGAAAGTGAAGGAATATGATAAAATAATTTTATCGCCCGGACCGGGTATTCCCTCCGAGGCGGGTATGCTCCTGCCGCTGATCCGCGAGTATGCTGCATCCAAATCGATACTCGGCGTCTGCCTGGGACATCAGGCGATCGGGGAGGTTTTTGGCGGTAAGCTGATGAATCTTTCCCGGGTATTTCATGGTGTGGCTACGCCGGTTCAGGTTTTAAAAAGGGGCACAAACGGAAAAAAATCCAATGCCGACCTTTTTCAGGGGCTTTCGGACGGGTTCCCTGCCGGCCGCTATCACAGCTGGGTGGTGGATACGGAGGGTTTTCCGGATGAACTCGAAGTAACGGCTACGGATGCGGCCGGTTATATCATGGCCATGCGCCACCGCTCACTCGACGTTCTGGGTGTGCAATTTCATCCGGAAAGTGTGCTGACGCCCGACGGCGAAAAGATCATGAGGAACTGGCTTCAATGAACAGTCAATAAAACAAGATGAAGAAAATCCTGCAATTACTTTTTGAATATAAGACGCTCACGCGGGAGCAGGCGGCCGACGTGCTGACGAATATTTCGCGCGGACAGTACAATGATACCGAGGTAACGGCATTCATCACGGTATTCCTTATGCGCAGTATCACCATTAACGAGCTGCAGGGCTTCCGGGATGCCCTGCTCGCCCTCGCGGTGCGTTCCGGCCTCGACGGGGATCAGCTTATTGATATTGTCGGTACGGGTGGCGACGGAAAAAACACGTTTAATATTTCCACCCTCGCCTGTTTCGTGGTGGCAGGTGCGGGACAGAAAGTTGCCAAACACGGTAATTATGGAGCGACCAGTATCAGCGGGGCTTCGAACGTGATGGAACAACTTGGCTATAAACTCAGCAACGATCCGGAGAAGCTGAAAAAAGAAGTCGACAAAGCAGGGATCTGCTTCATGCACGCACCGCTGTTCCATCCTGCCCTCAGGGCGGTGGCGGGTATCAGGAAAAACCTGGGAATCCGTACTTTTTTCAACATGCTCGGACCCCTCGTCAATCCCGCATCGCCGAAATTTCAGCTGGTAGGAGTGTACAATCTGGAGATGGCGAGGATCTATACTTACATGCTTCAGCAGAGCGGCAGTCGGTTTGCCATTATCCACAGCCTCGACGGGTATGATGAACTTTCTCTGACAGGCGACGCACGCGTGATCACCACGGAAGGAGAAACGGTGATGACTCCGGAACAACTCGGAAAGAGGATGGTGTCACCATCCGATCTTTATGGGGGAAATTCACCCGAAGAGTCAGCAAAAATATTCCGGGCCATTTTGGCCTGTGAGGGGTCCTGGGCTCAAAATGCCGTTGTACTGGCAAACGCTGCGATGGCCCTTCACTGCACGGGAGCTTTTCCTGACTACGACAGGGCATTTGAAGCGGCGGTTGAAAGCCTTGAATCCGGTCGTGCGAAATCCGTTCTTGATACGCTTATTTCAATGCAATGAACAGAACACTGACAGATATACTCGAACGGATTGTCGCCTATAAAAAGGAAGAGATCAGACTTGCCATGCAATCCGTCTCGCGTCGCGAACTGGAAAAAAAAGAAGGGTTTAACCGCCCTGTCTACTCCCTTAGGGAATTTCTGCTGAAGCCTGAAAAAACCGGCATCATCGCAGAGTTTAAAAGAAAGTCGCCTTCACGAGGAGTATTCAACGACCGGGCTACGGTTCAGGAAGTGACGTGCGGCTATGCGCGTGCCGGGGCATCTGCACTTTCCGTGCTAACCGACGGACCTTCTTTCGGAGGATCTGCCGATGACCTGTCGGAGGCGCGTTTCAATGCGCTGCCCATCCTTCGAAAAGAATTTATCCTGGATCCCTACCAGCTCGCAGAGTCCAGGGCCATGGGGGCCGACGCCATCCTGTTGATTGCTGCCTGCCTCAGCCCCCGACAAACGGAAATGCTCGCACGCGAGGCCCGGGAACTGGGCCTGGAGGTAGTGCTGGAGATTCATGAAGAAGAAGAACTCGGTCAGTTGACGGATTGTATTGATGTCGTTGGAATAAACAACCGGAACCTGCGCGACTTTTCGGTTGACCCGGACCGTTCGATCCGGCTGGCGCAGAAGCTTCCTGCTGAAATCGTACGCATTGCCGAGAGCGGGATCCGGGATGTGGAAACCCTGATGAAACTGCGTTCTGCGGGATTTCATGGTTTTCTTATCGGTGAGCAGTTTATGCATGCTCCCGAACCTGCGTTTGCTTTTGCCTCTTTTGTGGAAGAATTAAAAACCAAACTAAATGAGAGTGAAAGTTTGCGGAATGACGCAGCTCGACCAGGTCAGGAAGCTGGACGAGATCGGAATTGATTTCGCGGGATTTATTTTTTATCCTAAGTCGCCCCGGTATGTGGGAAAGCATATATCCGGCGAGCAGCTGCGCAAGGCCAGACTCCGGATCGCCAAAGTGGGCGTGTTTGTCAATACACCCTATGAACAGATGATGCGCACAGTGGATGAATATGGATTGGACATGGTTCAGCTTCATGGTGATGAGACGCCGCGGAACTGTGAACAGATTGCCAACTACGTCACGGTCATTAAAGTTTTCCGGCTGGGGGAAAATGATCCGATACCCTGGATCGTCAAACCCTTTGAGGAGTCCTGCGATATGTTTCTTTTCGACACCCTGGGGGTGGGCTATGGAGGAACGGGAAAAAAATTCAACTGGGACCTGCTCAGGCCGGCGGGTCCGGATAAATTATTTTTTCTAAGCGGTGGCATTGAGCCGCAGGACGATAGCAGACTGCGGGCTTTTGCGGCGGAAGATTATGGCAGAAAACTTTTTTCCGTCGACATCAACAGCAGGTTTGAAATACACAACGGGGTAAAAGATCTGGAAAAAATACAGGCGTTCCGGGATGCCCTGAATGAAAAATAAAAAGATGAAGAGGACAATTACCTATCAGCAGCCCGATGATCAGGGTTACTACGGAAACTTTGGAGGTTCCTTTGTTCCTGAAATGCTCTATGCCAATGTGGAGGAATTGAAAAAGCGCTACCGCCGGATCATCGATGATCCGGATTTTGAAAAATCTTTTCAGCTCCTGCTGAAGGATTATGCCGGCAGACCCACGCCTCTTTATTTCGCCGAACGTCTCAGTAAAAAATACGGTACCCGTATTTTTTTGAAAAGAGAAGACCTCTGTCATACGGGTGCCCACAAAATCAACAATACCATCGGGCAAATCCTGCTGGCCGAGCGGCTTGGCAAAAAAAGGATCATTGCGGAGACAGGAGCCGGACAGCATGGGGTGGCCACAGCAACCGTCTGTGCCCTGAAAGGACTGGAATGCATCGTCTATATGGGTGAAGTGGATATACAACGCCAGGCGCCGAATGTGGCACGAATGAAGATGCTCGGCGCCCGGGTGATTCCGGCGCTTAGTGGCAGCAGGACGTTGAAAGATGCAACCAATGAAGCCATCCGCGACTGGATCAACCATCCCACCGATACGCATTATATTATTGGCAGTGTCGTCGGACCTCATCCATACCCGGATATGGTGGCGCGCTTTCAGAGTATTATCAGTGCGGAGATCCGGCGCCAGCTTAAAGAGAAGACAGGTAGTGAACTGCCCGGTGCGGTGATCGCCTGCGTGGGAGGCGGCAGTAATGCGGCGGGCGCCTTTTACCATTTCCTGGATGAAAAAAATGTCCGCCTGATCGCAGTGGAAGCTGCGGGTGAAGGAATCCGGAGCGGCCGTTCGGCGGCCACCACGCAACTTGGCAGACCCGGGATACTCCATGGAAGCCGGAGCCTGCTCATGCAGACAGATGACGGTCAGGTGGTGGAACCTCACAGTATATCTGCGGGACTTGATTATCCGGGTATCGGTCCATTGCATGCCCACCTCTTTACGTCAAAGAGGGGGGAGTTTTATCATGCGACGGATCAGGAAGCCCTCGACGCAGGTTTTTTGCTTGCCAAAACGGAAGGCATCATTCCCGCCCTGGAATCCGCGCATGCGCTGGCCGTGCTGGAGAAGATCCGTTTTGACAAAGAAGAAAAGGTAGTCATCTGCCTGAGCGGCAGAGGTGACAAAGATCTGGATACGTATATGAAAAATATGAAAGACTAACAGAACTCATGAGCCGGATAAAAAAATTGTTTGATAAAAAAAAGCAGGATATACTGAGCATTTATTTTACGGCCGGTTTTCCCGCTTTAGAAGATACGATACCGGTATTGCACGCACTGCAGGAAGCAGGTGCCGATATGATCGAACTCGGCGTACCCTACAGCGATCCGCTGGCCGACGGTCCGGTAATCCAGCGCAGCGGTTCCCGGGCGCTCGCCAACGGAATGTCCATCGCGACACTGTTTGAACAGCTGAAGGAATTCAGAAATGAAATTCATATTCCCGTTTTACTCATGGGATACATGAATCCGGTGATGCAATACGGTTTCGACCGGTTCTGCCAGGAAGCGGCAACTCTTGGAATCGATGGTCTCATCCTTCCTGACCTGCCCGCAATGGAATTCGAAACCGAATTCGGAAAAATAATCCGGAAGGCGGGACTTGACTTTGTTTTTCTCGTAACACCCGAAACGTCAGACCAGAGAGTAAAAAAACTGGACGAACTCAGCAGCGGCTTTCTATATGCCGTCTCTTCCTCCTCCACTACCGGTAAACATGCCGTCCTGGATAATCAGGAAGTTTATTTCCGCCGTCTTCGCGGCCTGCGGCTGAAGAATCCGGTGATGATAGGTTTCGGTATCCGGGACAGACAGAGTTTTTACTCGGCCTGCCGTCAGGCACAAGGTGCCATCGTGGGTACCGCATTTATTGAAGCGATGGAAAAGGAAGGATCCGGAGATATTGGAACGCGATGCAAAAACTTTATACAATCCCTGCGATGAACAACACCGTAATCATTAAGTACAATGCCGGAAATATCCGTTCAGTGTTATTCGCACTGGAACGCATCGGCGCGGAGGCCCTGGTTACCGATGAACCCGAAAAGATCCTGTCTGCAGAACGGGTCATTTTCCCGGGCGTGGGAGAAGCCAGTTCGGCCATGGATTACCTGAGGGAGAGAAAGCTCGATCAGCTGATCACGGGACTCCGGCAGCCGGTATTGGGCATTTGTCTGGGGTTGCAGCTGATGTGTAAACATTCCGAGGAAAACGATACGGCCTGTCTGGGTATTTTTGACGAGATGGTCAGAAAATTCAATCCGGGTACCGCCCGGGACCTGAAAGTACCCCAGATAGGATGGAATACGATTTCCGGACTCCGGACCGCACTCTTTGAGGGAGTTGATGAGAACAGTTATTGTTATTTTGTTCATGGATACTACGCCGCAACAGGAAGCGATACCATTGCCCGTACCGGTTATATTCTTCCTTACAGCTCAGCCCTGCACAGGAAGAATTTTTACGGGGTTCAGTTTCATCCGGAAAAAAGTGCGGACACCGGCGAGCGGATCCTGCGAAATTTTATGAAAATTCAATAGAGCAATGCCCATAGAAATTATTCCTGCCATTGACGTGCTTCATGGAAAAGCCGTGCGCCTTACACAGGGCGATTATGCGCGCCAGAAAATTTACAATGAGGATCCGCTGGAAGTGGCGCTCCAGTTCGAAGACGCCGGACTGAAAAGACTGCATCTTGTAGATCTCGACGGAGCGAAGGAAGGCCGCGTAAAAAACTGGAAAGTACTTGAATCGATTGCAGCGAAAACGGGTTTGAAGATAGATTTCGGCGGAGGAATTTCTGCGAATAAGGACCTTCAGATCATCTTCGAATGCGGAGCGAAATGGGCAGCCATAGGAAGTGTCGCCGTCAGGGAGGAGAAATTGTTTTTGGAATGGATGAAAGTTTTCGGTCCTGACGCTTTTCTGCTGGGCGCTGATGCCCGCAAGGAGAAAATTTCTATCAGTGGATGGCAGGTGGACACAGAACTGGTGATCTATGATTTCATTAAAAAATACAGGGAAGCGGGAATCAGCCGGATATTCTGCACCGATATCGACAGGGATGGGGCAATGAAGGGGCCTTCCCTGGATCTCTACCGGGAGATTCTTCGCCGTGAACCGGACCTGCATCTGATCGCCAGCGGAGGCGTGCGTTCGCTTGATGACATTTATACACTGGAAGAAGCCGGCTGTCGCGGCGCCATTGTAGGCAAGGCGATATATGAAGGAATGATTACACTAAAAGAACTGGCTCATGTTAACTAAGCGCATCATTCCATGCCTGGACATTAAAGACGGCCGCACGGTGAAGGGTACAAATTTCGTGGATCTCCGGGATGCGGGCGATCCTGTTGAACTCGGTGCGCGCTATGCCGCAGAGGGAGCCGATGAACTCGTCTTTCTAGACATTACCGCAACACACGAAAAAAGGAAAACCCTTGGTGAACTGGCAAGACGCGTCGCCAAGCATATCAATATTCCCTTTACCGTAGGAGGAGGAATTTCTTCGCGCGAGGACGTCCGGGTATTGCTTGAAAACGGAGCGGATAAAATTTCGGTGAACACGGCGGCATTCAGGGATCCGGGGCTGATCACCAGCCTGGCGGAAAGTTTTGGCAGTCAGTGCGTGGTACTGGCCATCGACGTAAAGAAATCCGCGGACGGACAATACTACGTTTATCTGAACGGGGGCAGGCAGCCTACGGAAAAAACCTGTATGGAATGGGCCGCGGAAGGTGTATCCCGTGGCGCGGGAGAGATCCTCCTGACTTCGATGGATCACGATGGTACCAAATCGGGTTTCGCCGTCGAACTGACAAAAACCCTTGCGGAAAAACTGCCGGTTCCCGTCATCGCCTCAGGCGGAGGCGGAACACTGCAGCATTTTTCGCAAATATTTAAGGAAGGAAAGGCCGATGCTGCCCTGGCAGCCAGTATTTTTCATTTCCGTGAAATCGCAATACCGACGCTCAAACAATTTCTGAAAGCCGAAGGAATCGCGATAAGGATCTAAATTTGCCCAATGAATATTGATTTTTCCAAATACAGCGACGGACTCGTACCGGCGATCATCCAGGATGACCGGACACGAAAAGTGCTGATGCTTGGTTATATGAACGAAGACGCACTTGAAAAGAGTCGTTCGCTAGGTAAAGTGACATTTTTCAGCCGTTCGAAAAAGAGACTATGGACAAAAGGCGAGGAAAGTGGTAATTTTCTTATGATGAAGGAAGTCAGGATAGACTGTGACAATGACTGTCTCCTTATCCAGGCCACCCCTTTGGGTCCCGTTTGCCATACGGGTGCGGATACCTGTTGGGATGACCGGAATGAAGCAGATTTCCTGGTCCGGCTGGAAGAGATCATTAAAGACAGGAAGAAATTTCCCGACGAAAACTCTTATGTTTCCGGGTTGTTTAAGAAAGGAATGAACAAAATGGCTCAAAAGCTGGGAGAGGAAGCGGTGGAACTCGTTATTGAAGCCATGGACAGGGACGATATTCGTTTTGTCAACGAGGCAGCTGACCTGCTGTTTCACTATATGGTGCTCCTGGAAGCAAAGGGACATAATTTAAAAGACATCAGCAACGTTTTACAAAAACGCCACACCCGGAAAGCATCATGAAAAAACATCTCATATTATTTTTCCTTTTTCCATTATTCGGAAAAGCACAGAATCCTGGAAATTATCAACTCGAGGGACGGATTAGCGGCCTGCCTGAGAATTCATGGGTTTTTCTCACCGATGCAAACAATCCGGCAGATACCCTGTCCAGGACGCGTGTAAATAAAGGTGTTTTCATCCTCCGCGGGCAGTTGCATGAACCGACGCTGGTGAGCATAAACTTTGACGGCCCCAAAAAAAAGAAATCGGTTTTCATTGGCAACGAAAACGTGACTGTGAGCGGAAAGGTCGATGAACTTGCAACGCTGGATGTGCGCGGATCTTCTTCGGAACAGGATTTTATAACATTTGAAAAGACATTTAATCCATATTTCCTGCAGATTAACCAGCTGAGCCAGATTGCCAATTCACCTGAAGGTTCTTCAAAGCGGGATTCGGTGAGTGCGGTTTACAGAAACCTGGTTGTTGCCATCGAGACCCAGGTCGACAGTTTTATCCTGCAGCGCAGATCATCCTATGTAAGTCCTTTCCTGCTCGTTGTTGTAAACCAGTTGTCGGACGATGTTTTTCTGCTGGAGCGTCGCTATAAGACCCTTTCTCCGGAAGTTCAGCAGGGTATGTATGGAAAATATCTGTCCGAGCAGATTGAAAACGGGAAGGTGGGGGCGATTGGAACGGAGGCGTTGGAATTTACGCAGGAAGATACAGCCGGGCATCCCGTCAGTCTTTCTTCATTCAAGGGGAAATATGTGCTGATCGACTTCTGGGCAAGCTGGTGCAAGCCCTGCAGGATGGAAAATCCGAATGTGGTGGCTGCTTACGAAAGATTTAAATCCAAGAATTTCACCGTGCTGGGGGTTTCCCTGGACCGGAGCCGGGAGGCATGGATAAAAGCAATTCAGGATGACAAACTTGCCTGGGCGCAGGTGAGCGACCTGAAGTTCTGGAATAATGCCGTAGCTATGCAATACCGGATTCAACAGATACCCCAGAATATTCTCCTGGATCCAAACGGTAAAATCATCGGAAAAAATCTCAGGGGTGCTGACCTGGATTCCCGTCTATGTGCATTGCTGGGTTGCAACTAAGCGGCGGATCCGGCACTGCGCTGCCGGTCATGACAGTTGACGTTTATACAGCTGAATCGCGTTTTCATATCCAAAATAAAGCGCATCGCAGATCAGGGCGTGACCGATGGACACTTCATCCAGGCCGGGAATATGTTTCGAAAAATAACTGAGGTTTTCCAGGTCCAGGTCATGGCCTGCATTGATACCTAATCCGGACTCCCGGGCTCTTTTCGCTGCCTCCTGATAAGGCCGTATAGCCTCTTCGGCATTATGGTGAAAATTCTTCGCATAAGCCTCTGTGTATAGTTCAATGCGGTCGGTTCCTGTTTCAGCGGCTGCTTCAACCATCTCAGGTACTGGATCCACAAATATGGAAACACGGATCCCCGCCCGCTTGAAAACGGGTATGATCGATTTCAGGTAGGCGGCGTGGCGGATGGTATCCCAGCCGTGGTTGGAGGTAATCTGGTCCAGGGCATCCGGTACCAGTGTCACCTGATCGGGCCGCGCAGCGAGCACCAGATCAATGAATTTTTTCTCCTGGCAATTGCCTTCAATATTAAATTCGGTGGTGATGATTTTTTTGATCTCCAGGACGTCATCGTAGCGTATATGTCTTTCATCCGGCCTGGGATGTACCGTAACCCCGTCGGCGCCAAACCGCTGGGCGTCGACAGCGGCTTTGACCACATCCGGGTTATTTCCCCCACGGCTGTTCCTGATGGTGGCGAATTTGTTGATGTTTACCGAGAGTCTTGTCATGCCCTAAAGTTAATTAATAGACGAAGAGATTTTTTCTCATGGCTGCCTGGCCATCATTTGAAAATAAAAAAGGCCCCTGACGGGGCCGTTATCCTGCTGAAGTGAGTTGTAATAAACCTGGTAACGTTTAAAACTTGGTTAGTAAAGAAGTATATAAAGTGTTGTCGTTGGTATTTTTTATCACGAGCTGATAGTTTCCTGCCTGCAGTGAATCAACCTGGTCGACGTGAATCCTGTTTTTCCCCTGACTTAGATTTACACCCATCATCCTTAGTGTTCTACCGTCTTCAACCGACAGCATGATGATACAGTGATCTTCAATATCTGTTTCGATGACGATGGTGATGTCGTCTGAAAATTGATCGGGGCAGTTTGCTATTTCCATGGGTCTTCGGAAAGGTCTTTAAAGACTAGTGACGGCCATTTGGGTTCGGCAGTCTCCTTTCATTATTCCTTACTGGAATGGGAATCAGTTTCATATTCTCGTATTCTGAGCGGTTCTGGGTGGCTTCAGAGATCAGCTCTTTCAGATTTTCGAGAAAATTGCGAATCGATTTCATAAGACGGGTTTTGTCCTATACCTATCGATTAGCTTGCCAGAAGACAGGGTATTGATAATCAAAGGATAACAGCCAATCTGGAAACTGGTTAAATCCCAGGCCGGGAAAATTCCGTCCGTTTCGGGACAGCGTTTAAAATCGGGCCACGAGTTTCAAATTGAGCAGTCTGGGGGTAAGCCGCTGGGGCATAGCGTAGGTGGTGTTGGAAAAATCTTTTACAAAGAGATAGGAAATGGTATTCTCCCGGTCAATGACATTAAAAATTTCAAGACTCAGCCAGATATTATCAAGGGAGCGAAAGGGATTGTGACTTCTTCGGTTGGATTTGTCGTTGTCGAGCAGCAGGGCGCTGAATCCGATATCGGCACGGATATAGGGATCAATGATTAGGGCATTGCGGTATTTTACACTGTTCGGGACACTATAGGGGAGATTCGATCCGTAAATCAGGTTCAGATAAGCCTTGAAATTTTTATTTGTGGACAGATAATCCTGAATGAACATTCCCAGCATGAACAG
>Ga0070667_100000502_pt1 | contig 39615 bp, 34 predicted proteins | sample KBSS33metaG_FD_64659 | JGI IMG/M metagenome (GOLD analysis project Ga0070667, IMG submission 64659) | Switchgrass rhizosphere microbial communities from Kellogg Biological Station, Michigan, USA - KBS S3-3 metaG | ecosystem: Host-associated > Plants > Roots > Rhizosphere > Soil ...
GTGTTGACGACCATCGGGAAGAACGCGATCGTCGTGCCGATGACGATGTTCGGCCAGATGCCGTAGCCGAGCCAGACGACGAAGAGCGGCGCGAGCGCGATCTTCGGCAGCGTGTTGAAGAGGATCAGCACCGGCATCACGGTGCGCATGAGCAGGTCGTTCCAGACGACGACGATCGCCAGCAGCACGCCGAGCACGGCCGAGAGCGCGAACGCGCCGAGCACCGAATAGAGCGTCGCCAGGAAGTTCGCCGTCCAGCGGTAGTTCGGGTCGGCAAGGGTGCGCAGCGCCGACAGCGGCGTCGGCAGGATGTACTCCTTGACGCCGAGCCACTGCACGCCGACCTGCCAGAGAACGAGCAGCGCGAGCATGACGACGACGCTCGGCAGGTAGTAGACGACGGCGGCGCGAAGGCGACGGCCGAGCCTTGCTTCGGATGCGGCGTCGGGTTCGGTCGTCGGGAGCGCGCTCATGTCGTCGGCGGGGAAGGGCGGGCCGGGCGACCCGGCCCCGACGTTACCGCGTCCGGCGCGGCCAGGGATGTGCGAGCGTCGCGCGCGCGCCGAGGCGCTCCTCGATGCGCAGCGCCTCGTTCCATTTCGCCATCCGCTCGCCGCGCGCGAACGAGCCGACCTTGAGCTGGCCGGTGCCCCAGCCGACCGCGAGGTGGACGATCGTCGTGTCCTCGCTCTCGCCGGAGCGCGCCGAGACGATGCCGGCGTAACCGACCGCGCGCGCCGCATCCCAGGCGGCGCGCGTTTCGGTGAGCGTGCCGCGCTGGTTGGGCTTGAGGAGCACCGTGTTGGCGGCGCCCGAAGCGGCGGCCTGACGAACGAGCGCGGCGTCGCTGACGAGGAAGTCGTCGCCGACGATCTGCAGCCGGTCGCCGGCAGCGCGGGTGAGGCGGACGAACGCATCGGCGTCGTCCTCGCCGAGCGGGTCCTCGATCGAGACGATCGGGTAGGCGTCGACCCAGCGCAGCAGGAGCTCGATCAGGCCGTCGCTGTCGAGCTCCTTGGCATCGAGGCCGAGCCGGTAGCGACCGCCGCGGCCGAGCTCGGAGGCGGCGATGTCGAGGGCGATCGCGACCTGCCTGCCCGGCGCGTAGCCGGCGCGCTCGATCGCCTCGACCAGCGTCGCGAGCGCCTGCTCGTTGCTCGCGAAGTCGGGCCACCAGCCGCCTTCGTCGGCGACGCCGAGCGTCGCGCCGCGCGCCGCCATCACCTGGCCGGCGTGGCGGTAGACCTCGGCCGTCCATTCGAGCGCTTCGGCAAAGGTCCGCGCGGCCGGGCAGACGACCATGAAGTCCTGAATGTCGACGCGCCGCCCGGCGTGCGCGCCGCCGCCGAAGATCTGGATCTGCGGCATCGGCATCAGCGTCGCGTCGGCGCCGCCGAGGTATTGGTGCAGCGGCACGCCGTGCGCCGCCGCGGCCGCGTGCGCCGCGGCCATCGAGACCGCGAGCGTCGCATTGGCGCCGAGGCGCGATTTGGTCGGCGTGCCGTCGAGCTCGATCAGGCGCCGGTCGAGCGCGGCCTGGTCGTCGGCGCGCAGGCCGGCGACCGCGCGAGCGATCTCGCCGTCGACGTGGGCGACCGCCCGCATCACGTCGAGGCCGCCGAACGCGGCGCCGCCGTCGCGCAGCTCGTGCGCTTCGCGCGATCCCTTCGATGCGCCGGCCGGAACGATCGCCCGCCCGACCGCGCCGCCGGCGAGCGCGACCTCGGCCTCGACGGTCGGCCGGCCGCGGCTGTCCCAGACGCGGCGCGCACGCACGGTGCGGATGCGGCAGTCGATGTCGGCGTCGGCGCTGGCGCCATCGCCGCGACCACCGCCCATCGGCGCGTCGTCGCCGCGGTCGCGGGGCGTGCTCATGGTGTCGCCAGTGCCTCGCGCCAGGCGTCGGCGACGTCACTCAGGCGCGCCACGGGCCGGCGCAGCAGCACGGCAGCGACGCGGCGAACGCGCTCGCGATCGGCGTCGTCGTCGAGGTACTCCACCGGCGACTTGCCGTCGACGCGGGCGAGCAGGAGTCCCGGCAGCAGCGCGGCGGCGCGGCGCTCGATCGCTTCGCGTGGCTCCCAGTCGACGGCGTCGAGGTAGGCGCCAGCGAGCACCGCAAACGCGGCCAGGAACCCGGCCGTCGCCGCCGGCGTCCAGAGGCACTTGAGCAGCAGGTGGTTGAGGCAGAAGGCGAGGTCGAACGCCGGCTCGCCCCACCAGGCGCACTCGGCGTCGAGGAACACCGGGCCGCTCGCTCCGATCACGATGTTCTTCGGGCTGACGTCGCCGTGGACGAGCGCGCGTTTCGTCGCCGCGGTCGTCGCCACCAGCTGCTCGAGCGCTGGCGCGAGCTCCGGATGGCGGCGCGCGGTCGCGAGCAGGTAGGGCTCGAGCCGGATGTCGAAGAAGATCGCGTCGCTGTCGAAGCGCGCGGCGAGCGCCGGCCGCGCCGCCGAGTACGCGTGGATCCGGCCGAGCGTCGCGCCGACGGCGCGCGCGATCGCCGGCTCGGCGTCGCCTCGGCGCAGCAGCTCCTTCCAGAGGCGGTGCTCGCCGGGCGCGAGCCAGGTCATGACGAGGACACCGAGGCGCTCGTGCTGGCCGAGCACGCGCGGTGCCGCGCCGGGGCTCGCTTCGTGGGCGACCTCGAGCCAGCGCGCCTCGTAGCGGTTGCGGTCGATCGGCGCACGCCAGTCGGCGGCGACGCGCAGCTTGGCGAGGGCGCGCTTGGCGCAGACGGTGCCGCGCGCAGTGTCGATCCGCCAGATGTCCGACGACACGCCGCCGGCGAGCGGCGCGCCGACGAGTCGCTCGCCGGTGCCGGCCAGGCCGAGCTCGCGCAACGCCTGCGCAAACTCGGCCGGCACGGCGACGGCGTCGATCGCGGCGCGGGTCGATACGCCAGCCATCAGCCGCGACCTCGCTCGCTCTCGATCAGCCGGACGAGCGCGTAGAGCGCCTGGTTCGCCGGCGTCGCGACGCCGAGCGCGGCGCCGCGGCGCGCGACGAAACCGTTGAGGTGATCGATCTCGCTCGGCTTGCCGCGCGCCATGTCCTGGGCGGTCGACGAGAGCTGGGCCGGCATCGCCGGGGCGATCTTGCGCATCGCCTCGAGCGCGGGCGCGAGCGGCAGGTTCACGCCTTCGGCCTCGGCGAGGGCGACGACCTCGCGCACGACCGTCTCCTGCAGCGCCCGCACCTCGTCGAGCGCGGCGAGGTGGCCGTACGGCGCCTGGGCGATCCCGGAGATCGCGTTGTAGGCGCAGTTGACCATCAGCTTCGACCACAGCTCGGCCATGACGTCGGCCGAGATGCGGACCGGCACCTGCGCGGTCGCGAACAGGTCGACCAGCGCCTGCAGGCGCGCCGCCAGCGCTGGGTCCCGCGCCGCCCGCGCGTCGATCGGCCCGATGACGAGGTCGCCGCGGCCGTGGTGGGCGACGAGGCCCGGCTCGGGCATCGCCGTGGCGACGTAGACGACGGCCGGAACGACCGCCTGGCGCACGTGGCGCGCGATCGTCGCCGCGTTCTCGACCCCGTTCTGCAGGCTGAGGACGAGCGCGTCGTCGCCGAGGTGAGGGGCCATCTCGCGCGCGACGGTCTCGGTGTCGGTCGACTTGACGCAGAAGAGGACGAGGTCGGCGTCGCCGACCGAGTCGATGTCGGTGCGTGCGGCGGTGCGGATCGTCTCGATACGGCCGCCCATCTGCAGGCGCAGCCCCTCGCGCTCGATCGCCTGCACGTGCGCGGGGCGTGCGATCAGCGTCACGGCGTGGCCGGCGCGGGCGAGCATCGCGCCGTAGAAGCTGCCGACGGCGCCGGCGCCGACGACGGCAATGGAGCGGAACGGCGAGGTCATGGCGGGTCTTGCGTGCCGAACGGGAACGGTCATTCTCACGCGCGGCGCGCCGCGGTGCCGCTGGCTACTTGTCGGCCGGAGCGTCGTCCTCGCGGCAGAGCGACGGCAGCTGCGCCGCCCGCACGCCGACGCCGCCCGAGCAGTGCCAGGTCACCGTGCCGTCGGCGCGTTCCTCGGGAGCGAAGACGAGCGCGCCGCGCGGGCTCTCCACGGTGAGGACCATGCTCTCGGCCTCGAGCGACAGCTGGCTGCCGTCGGCGAGCGTCGCCGGCACGCCGGCGGCTTCGAGCGAGGCCGGCGGCTCCTTGCGTTCGGCGTACCAGGCGGCGAGCGCGCGCCGCGCCGGCTCGCTGCTCGTGTAGGCGAGCGTGAGGCGGCTCTTCACCTCGTGGTCGCGGTACGCCGGGATGCCGACCGCGGCCGCGATGCCGATCACGGCCGCGAGCACGAAGATCCCGAGCGCGCCGCCGCCGCGCCCGACGTAGGGCGAGAACAGCGCGAGCAGGTAGGCGAAGCCGTTGCGCGAAGGCAGGGGCGCCTCGGGATGAAGCACGCGGCTGACGCGCTTGGTCAGCCAGGGATAGCCGCCGGTGAGCTCGTGGTACGACATCCAGAAGCCTCGCGACAACGACGCCTGCGCCTCGAACGCCGCCAGGTCGACCTGGCGCCAGCGGTCGGCACCGGCGGCGAGCGCGACCATCGCGCGCGCCGCCGACTCGGGCGATTCGCAGCAGGCGCGGCCGTGCCGGTCGCAGGTCGATTCCTTGGCGCGCGAGTAGGCGGCGCCGACGAGCGGCAGCCAGAGCACCGGCGCGCGCAAGAGCCGCCCGGTGAGGTGCTTCATTCGAACGTGGCCGAGCTCGTGGCCGAAGTAGAAGTTGATGCCGTCGGGATGCGCCTGCATCGCGTCGACGATGTCGGAGAGCAGGACGACGTAGTGGCGGCCGAGGAAGCGCGTCGCGAACGCGTTGAGAGCGCCGCCGCCCTGGAGCAGGTAGGCCTCGGGCTTGTCGTTGTCGAGGCCGAGCCGGGCGCAGCACGCGTCGAAGCGGTCGCGCAGGTCGGGCAGTTGCTGCGACGAGAGCAGCACGCCGTTGCCGCGCAGCCAGGCAATCAGCGCCGAATGCGCGAACAGGTAGAACAGAAAGCCGATCAGCAGGTAGACCAGGGCGATGCCGACGGTACCGACGATGATCAGCAGCCAGACGAGGACGCCCAGCACCAGCGTGATCGCGCCGAGGGTGCGCTCGCGCGGGTAGACGAGTTCATCTTGCACGGGGTCTCCCTCCCTCCGGATGAGCCATTGGAACACCCGCGCGATGCCGGTCGGACTCGCCGGGGGTGCGGCTCGCTCGTCGGCGTGCACGGCGCGGGAAGCCGCATCGCGTTGACCGGACGCACATCCGTCCCGATACTCGGCCGACCATGGCCGAGGAAGCCCGCAACGACGTCGAGGCCCGGCTTCACGCCGCCCTCGACAACATGCCCGGGGCGCTCGTCTACACCGACGAGGCGCTCGCGATCGTCGTCTGCAACCAGCGCTTTCGCGAGATGTACCCGGTGCCGGCGGAGCTGCTCGAGCCCGGTCGACCCTACACCGACTTCCTGCGCTACCTCGCCGAGCACGGCTACTACGGCCCCGGCGACCCCGCCGAGCTGGTCGCGCAGCGCGTGCACAGCCTGCGCCATCCGACCGGGCGCGCTTTCGAGGACCACGTTCCCGACGGGCGCTGGTACCGCATCCTGCGCCGCCGCGCCGCGTGCGGCGGCACGGTGACGGTGATGACCGACATCACGGAGCTCAAGCAGGCCGAGCAAGACCTCGCCGCCGGTGAGGCGCAGCTGCACGTCGCGCTCGACAACATGCCGGGCGCGCTCGTGTACACCGACGACGACCTGCGCATCGTCGTCTGCAACGACCGCTTCAAGGAGATGTACACCGCGCCCGCGGCCTTGCTGCAGCCTGGCCAGCCCTACACCGGCTTCCTGCGCTACCTCGCCGAGAACGGCTATTACGGCGATGGCGACCCGGTCGCGCAAGTCGCCCAGCGGGTCGAAAGCCTGCGCCACCCGAGCGGGCGCAGCTTCGAGGACCACGCGCCCGACGGCCGCTGCTATCGCATCCTGCGCCGACGCGTCGCGAGTGGCGGCACGGTGACCGTGATGACCGACATCACCGAGCAGAAGCGCGCCGAGCGCGAGCTGCTCGACGCGACCCGGCGCACCGAGGAAGCGAACAAGCAGATCACCGAGAAGAACCGTCAGCTCGAGGCGCTCAACGCCGAGATCCGCGACAAGAACCGCCAGGTCGAGGAGCAGGCGGCGCAGATCGCCGAGTGGAATGCGCGCCTCGAGACGCGCGTCGCCGAGCAGGTGGCGCAGATCGGCCAGATGTCCAAGCTGACGCGCTTCCTCTCGCCCAAGGTGAGCGACCTGATCATGGCCGGCGACGCCGACGATCCCCTCAAGACCCGGCGGCGCGAGATCACGGTCGTCTTCGTCGACCTGCGCGGCTTCACCGGCTTCACCGAGACCGCCGAGCCGGAGGAAGTGATGAGCGTGCTGCGCGAGTACCACGCGGAGCTCGGCCGGGCGATCATGGCGCACGACGGCACGATCGAGCACTTCGCCGGTGACGGGGTGATGATCCTGTTCAACGACCCGGTTCCGGTCGACGAGCACGAGATGCAGGCGATCAGGATGGCGTTGCGGATGCGCGAGTCGATGAAGGTGCTCGCGCGCAATTGGACCAAGCGAGGTCACGCGCTCGGCTTCGGCGTCGGCATCGCCGGTGGCTTCGCGACGATCGGCACGATCGGCTTCGAGGGCCGGCTCGACTACGGCGCGATCGGCACGGTGACGAACCTGGCGGCGCGTCTTTGCGGCGAGGCCGGCGACGGCCAGATCCTGATCTCGCCACGCATCTATTCGAAGACCGAGCTGCTGATCGACGCCGGCAGCGTCGGCGAGCTGGCGCTGAAGGGCTTCCAGCGGCCCGTCCACGCCCACAACGTCGTCGGCCTGCGCCCCTGATCCGGCGCCCCCGCACCGCCCGGCGTGCTCGCCGCTCGACCGTCGCGCCATCTCCACTAATATCGGACGGACATGGCTGAACGTTCGTTCGCAGAGGAAGTCGGCAAGCTCCGGTTGGGCGAGGGCGAGACCTTCCGCGGCGAGGGAATCCTCGCCGTCACCAAGGCGCTGCTCGAGTCCGGCGTCTCGTACGTCGCCGGCTACCAGGGCGCGCCGATCTCGCACCTGATGGACGTCCTCGCCGACGCCGAGGACATCCTGGTCGAGCACGGCATCCGCTTCGAGAACAGTGCCAGCGAGGCGACCGCAGCGGCGACGCTCGCCGCGTCGGTCAACTACCCGCTACGCGGCGCGGTCACGTTCAAGGGCCCGGTCGGCGTCAACGTCGCCTCCGACGCGCTCGCCAACCTCGCCTCGGGCGGCGTCACCGGCGGCGCGCTCGTCATCGTCGGCGAGGACTACGGCGAAGGCTCTTCGATCATGCAGGAGAGGAGCCACGCCTTCGCGATGAAGTCGCAGATCTGGCTGCTCGATCCGCGCCCGAACCTGCCGTCGATCGTCGCCGCCGTGAAGGCGGGCTTCGAGCTCTCCGAGGCGAGCCGGACGCCGGTGATGATCGAGCTGCGCATCCGCGCCTGCCACGTGCACGGCCAGTTCACGGCGGCGGCGAACCGGCGCCCGCCGTTCACGCTCGCCGAGGCGATGGCCGCGCCGGCGCGCGACCTGAACCGCATCACGCTGCCGCCGATGAGCTACGCGCACGAGCGCGAGAAGATCGAGGAGCGCTGGCCGGCGGCGGTGCGCTTCATCGAGGAGAACAAGCTCAACGAGTTCATCGAGGCGAGCGCAGGCGGCGCGAGCGACATCGGTATCGTCGTCCAGGGCGGCCATTGCAACGCGGTGCTGCGCTCGCTCGAGCGGCTCGGCCTGGCCGACGTGTACGGCAGGTCGCAGGTGCCGATCTACGTCATGAACGTCGCCTACCCGGTGATCGAGAGCGAGGTGCTGCGCTTCGCGGCCGGCAAGCGCGCGCTCCTGATCGTCGAGGAAGGGCAGCCCAACTTCATCGAGCAGACGCTGGCGACGGTGCTGCGCCACGGCGACGCTGCGGCCGTCCTGCACGGCAAGGACCTGCTGCCGCGTGCCGGCGAATACACGCTCGGCGTCGTCCGCGACGGGCTGCGCGAGTTCCTCGAGCGCTACGGCCGTCTTTCGCCGGCGAATCGTCCGGTCGCGCCCGCCGCGATCGCGCCGGCGGCGCTCGCTGCGCACGTGCACGCGCGGCCGCCGGGCTTTTGCACCGGCTGCCCCGAGCGGCCGATCTTCAGCGCGATCAAGCTGGTCGAGCGGGAGCTCGGTGAGCACCACATGAGCGCCGACATCGGCTGCCACCTGTTCTCGATCCTGCCGCCGTTCCACCTCGGCAACACGACGATGGGCTACGGGCTCGGCACCGCCGGCGCGTCGGCGTTCAACGCGCCGGTCGCGCGCGGCGCCGGCGAGGCGCTGCCCGGCAAGCGCGCGATCAGCGTCATGGGCGACGGCGGCTTCTGGCACAACGGCCTGACCAGCGGCATCGCCCACGCGGTCTTCAACCGCAGCGACAACCTGACCATCGTCGTCGACAACAACTACACCTCGGCGACCGGCGGCCAGGAGCTGCTCTCGTCGCACGCCGCCAACAAGTCGCGCAGCACCGGCCATGCGATCGAGCGCGCAGTGCGCGGCGTCGGCGTCGAGTGGGTGAAGACGGTGACGCACACCTTCGACGTCTCGGCGATGCGCGACGCGCTGCACGAGGCGCTGACGACCAAGGACGCCGGCCCGAAGGTGGTGGTCGCGCAGTCGGAATGCATGCTCAACCGGCAGCGGCGCGAGAAGCCGCTCGTCAAGGCGGCGATCGCGCGCGGCGAGCGCGTCGTCCGCGAGCGCTTCGGCGTCGACAGCGACACCTGCACCGGCGACCACTCGTGCATCCGCCTCTCGGGCTGTCCGTCGCTCTCGATCAAGGCCAACCCCGACCCGCTGCGCACCGACCCGGTCGCGACCGTGCTCGACAGCTGCGTCGGCTGCGGCGTCTGCGGCGAGGTCTCGCACGCCGCCGTCCTCTGCCCCTCGTTCTACAAGGCGAGGATCGTCAGCAACCCGACGGCGTGGGATCGCTTCCTGGCCCGGGTGCGCGCTGCCGTGATCGGCGCGATGCAACGGCGCGATGCGCGCCGGCGCGCTCGCTTCGCGTTCTGAGCGCAGCGCCATGACCGCCCAGCCCATCAAGATCGCGATCCTCGCCATCGGCGGCGAAGGCGGCGGCGTCCTGTCCGACTGGATCGTCGAGCTCGCCGAAAGCAACGGCTACCTTGCGCAGGCGACCTCGGTGCCCGGCGTCGCGCAGCGCACCGGCGCGACGATCTACTACGTCGAGCTGTTCCCGCGCGCCGACGCCGAGGCGGCCGGCTTGGCGCCGGTGCTGGCGCTGATGCCGATGCCGGGCGACGTCGACATCGTCCTCGCCTCCGAGCTGATGGAAGCGGCGCGCGGCGTCCAGCGCGGCCTCGTCACGCCCGACCGGACGACGCTGATCGCGTCGACGCATCGCGTCTGGTCGATCGGCGAGAAGACGGCGCTCGGCGACGGCCGCGTCGACGCCGGCGCGCTCGCCACGATCGCCAAGGCGTCGGCGGCGCGCTGGATCGCGTACGACATGGCACAGATCGCCGACGAGTCGGGCAGCGTCATCAGCGCGGTGCTCTTCGGCGCGCTCGCCGGCAGCGGCGCGCTGCCGTTCGCGCGGCCGGCGTTCGAGGAAACGATCGCGCGCGGCGGCGTCGGCGTCGCCGCGAGCCGGCGCGCCTTCGACGCCGGCTTCGCGAGCGCGCTCGGCCGCGACGCGACGCCGGCGAGCGCGCGCGACGCGAGCGTCTCCGATGGCTCCGAGCTCGCGGCGCCGTCGGCGGCGACCGCGTCGCCGCAGCCGCTCCCTCTCGCGGCTGCCGCGGCGACGCGACCGCGCGATCCCGAGGTCGCCGCGCTCGTCGAGCGCGTGCGGATGAGTCTTCCGGTCGAAGCCCAGGAGATCGCGATCGAGGGCCTGCGCCGGACGATCGACTGGCAGGACGTCGACCATGCCCGGCTTTACCTCGATCGACTCGACCGCGTCGGCGCCGTTGCGGCCGATGCGCCGTCGCGGCTCGTCGCCGAGACCGCGCGCCACCTCGCCCTCTGGATGACGTACGAGGACACCATCCGCGTCGCCGCGCTGAAGACGCGGGCGACGCGCTTCGAGCGAGTCCACGGCGAAGTGCGGGTCGGTGCCGGCCAGGTCCTCGCGATCGACGAGTACCTCCATCCCCGTGTGCAGGAGATCTGCGAGACGCTCCCGGCCGGGCTCGCCCGCTGGCTCGAGCGACCCGGCTGGCCGCGCGCGCTGGTCGAGCGCTGGACCGAGAAGGGCAAGGTCGTGACGACGAGCTCGCTCTCGGGCTTTCTGCTGCTGTATGCGATCGCGGGGCTGCGGCGCTTCCGGCGCAAGAGCGTGCGCTTCGCGGTCGAGGCCGAGCGCATCGACGCATGGCTCGCCGAGATCGTTCGCGTCGCCGCGCTCGATCCTGCCCTCGCCGTCGAGGTGGCGCAGTGCCAGCGCCTCGTCAAGGGCTACGGCGACACGCACGAGCGCGGCTGGCGCAACTTCGGCGTGCTGATGGGCGTCGTCGGCAGGGCCGGCGCCGCACTCGCGCCCGCGACCCTCGCCGAGCTGCGCGACGCCGCGCTCGCCGACGAGCACGGTCACGGGCTTGCCGCGGCGCTCCGGCGCCACGCACTGGCATGAGCTCGACCCGAGGCGACGAGACGATGACGACCGCGACGACGCCGACCGCCGCGACCGGCTCGCGCTATCGCGGGCGTCCCGATGCGATCCGCGCGCTGGTCGAGCCCGACCGCGTCCACCGCGACCTCTACATCGACCCGGAGCTTTTCGCGCTCGAGCAGGAGCACTTCTTCGCCAACACCTGGAGCTACGTCTGCCACGAGAGCCAGCTGGCGAACGCGGGCGACTACGTCACGCTCGAGATCGCTGGCCGGCCGCTGGTCGCGGTTCGCCACGACGACGGCAGCGTGCGCGTCCTGATGAACCGCTGCGCCCACAAGGGCGCGCGTGTCGTCAGCGCACCGGCGGGCAACACCGGCAGGTTCTTTCGCTGCCCGTACCACGCCTGGGCCTACAACACCGACGGCAGCCTGCGCGCGATCCCGCTCAAGAGCGGCTACGACGGCACGCGCCTGGCCGAATGCGAAGCGTCCAAGGGTCTCGTTCCGGTCCGGCACGTCGAGCGCTACCGCGGCTTCGTGTTCTGCAAGCTGAGCGACGCCGGCCCCGACTTCGCCAGCTACTTCGGCGCGTCGCTGACGTCGATCGACAACCTCGCCGACCGCTCGCCCGAGGGCGAGCTCGAGATCACCGGCGGGTGCCTGCGCTTCCTGCACGCGTGCAACTGGAAGATGTTCGTCGAGAACCTGAACGACACGATGCATCCGATGGTCGTGCACGAATCGTCGGCGGGGACCGCGAAGGCGATGTGGAAGGACCAGCCCGTGGACAAGCCCAAGCCGATGGCGATCGAGCAGTTCGTTCCGTTCGTCTCCGACTACAAGTTCTTCGAGGACATGGGCGTTCGCGTCTTCGCCAACGGCCACAGCTACTCGGGCGTTCACTTCTCGATTCACAGCGGCTATTCGGGAATCGCCGGCTACGAGGAGGCGATGCACGCGGCTTACGGCGCCGAGCGCAGCGCCGAGATCATGAAGATCGCACGCCACAACACCGTCTACTACCCGAGCCTGACGATCAAGGGCGCGATCCAGTCGATCCGCGTCGTCCGCCCGATCGCCGTCGACAAGACGGTGATCGAGAGCTGGACCTTTCGCCTGAAGGGCGCGCCCGAGGCGCTGCTCGCCCGCACCGTCACCTACAACCGCCTCATCAACTCGCCGTTCTCGGTCGTCGGCCACGACGACCTGCACGCCTACCGGGCGATCCAGAGGGGGCTGCAGGCGAGCGGCAACCCGTGGGTCAGCCTGCTGCGTGACTTCGATGCGGCCGAGGTCGGCCAGGCCGAGGTCACGGCGACCGGAACGAGCGAGATCTCGATGCGCAACCAGTACCGCGCCTGGGTGCAGTACATGACCGCGACGATGCCGACGGGCGAGCCATGACGGGCGCCGACTCGACCGAACGCGAACTGATCGACTTCGTCGTGCGCGAGGCGCGCCTGCTCGACGACAAGCGCTACGCCGAATGGCTCGACCTCTGGACCGATGACGGCATCTACTGGGTGCCGCTGACGCCCGAGCAGACTGACGGCGTCCACCACAACTCGCACCTGTACGAAGACAAGCTGCTGCGCGAACTGCGCGTCGAGCGGCTGAAGAGCCCGCGCGCGTACTCGCAGCAGCCGCCGAGCCGGGCGCTGCACCTGCTGCAGACGCCGACGCTGGAGACGAGCGACGGCGCCGCCCAGCGCTTCGTGCTGCGAACGCCGTTCCACTACACCGAGGCGCAGGGCGACGAGATCCAGACCTTCGTCGGCACCGCGGTCCATCATCTCGTCCGCGACGGCGGCGCGTTGCGCCTGCGCCTGAAGCGCGTCGACCTCCTCAACGGCGACGCCGCGTTGCCCGCCGTCCAACTCTTCATATGAACGCACCCACCGCCACCGTCTACGACGCTTTCCGCCGGGTCGCCGCACGCCGCGCCGACGCCGAGTTCCTGTGCGTCGAGCCGGTCACCGCGGCCGCCTACGGCATCGACCCGGGCCCGCGCAGCTGGCGCGAGGTCGCCGGCGAGGTCGAGCGCCTGCGCGTCGCCTACGCGCAGGCCGGCTACGGCCACGGCCACCGGGTTGGTCTCCTTCTCGAGAACCGGCCGGCGTTCTTCACCCACTGGATCGCGCTCAACGCGCTCGGCGTCAGCATCGTGCCGATCCACGCCGACCTGCGCGGGAACGAGCTGACGTACCTGATCGGCCACAGCGAGATGTCGCTGGCGGTGGTGGTGCCGGCCCGCGAAGGCGCGCTGCGCGCGGCCGGGATCGAGGCCGGCACGACGCTCGACACGATCCGTCCCGAGGTGGCGGGCCGCATCCCGGCGGCGCGGTCGCCGGCGCGCCTCGGCCGCGAGCCGATCGGCCGCAGCACCGAGTGCGCCTTGCTTTACACGTCGGGAACGACCGGGCGGCCGAAGGGATGCCGCCTTGCCAACGGCTATTTCCTGCGCGCCGGCGAGTGGTACCTCGGCCTGCACGAGCTCGCCGAAGTCGTTCCCGACATCGACCGCTTCATCACGCCGCTGCCGCTCAGCCACATGAACGCGCTCGCGTTCTCGTCGATGGCGGCGATCCTCTCCGGCGGCTGTATTGTCCAGCTCGACCGCTTCCATCCGAACACCTGGTGGCAGAGCGTCCGCGACAGCCGCGCGACGGTCGCCCACTACCTCGGCGTGATGCCGGCGATGCTGCTGCAGGCGCCGGCGAGCGAGCTCGATCGCCAGCACCCCGTGCGCTTCGGCTTCGGCGCCGGCGTCGACGCGCGCCACCACGCGCCGTTCGAGGAGCGCTTCGGCTTTCCGCTGCTCGAGGCGTGGGCGATGACCGAGACCGGCGCTGCCGCCTGCATCATGGCGCACCGCGAGCCGCGCCACGTCGGCACGAACTGCTTCGGCCGCGTCCCGCCCAACGTCGAGGTGCGCATCGTCAGCGAGAAGGGCGCCGATTGCGGAATCGACGTTCCCGGCGAGCTGCTCGTCCGCGCGACCGGCGTCGACGCGCGCCGCGACTTCTTCAGCGGCTACCTGAAGGACGAACCGGCGACCGAGGCGGCGTGGCAAGACGGCTGGTTCCACACCGGCGACGTCGTCCGGCGCAGCGCCGAAGGCGACTTCCACTTCGTCGACCGGCGCAAGAACGTGATCAGGCGCAGCGGCGAGAACATCTCGGCGATCGAGGTCGAGAGCGTGCTCAACGATCATCCGGCGGTCGCCGCATGCGGCGTCGCGGCGACGCCGGACACGGTGCGCGGCGACGAGGTGCTCGCCTGCATCGTCCTGCGCAAGTCGCCGAACACGCCGCCGCCCGAGCGGCTCGCGACCAGCATCGTCCGCCACGCCCTCGAGCGGCTCGCCTACTTCAAGGCGCCGGGTTACGTCGCCTTCGTCGACGCGCTGCCGCTGACCGTCTCGCAGAAGATCCAGCGCGGCGAGCTGCGCGAGCTGGCGCGGACCCTGCCGGGTGCGCCGAACTGCATCGACACGCGGGCGATGAAGCGGCGCCGCAAAGCCGTGACGTGACGTCGCGCTCCTCGCGCCGGTCGTATGAAGGCGTCGCCGTCGCGGTGCCGGTGACCGTCCCGTACGTGCGCTACTCGACGCACGGCGCGCACTGGTTCATCGGCCGGGCGATCGAGGCGCTGGTCGAGCGCTCGGGAATCGCCAAGGACGCCATCGACGGCCTCACCGTTTCGAGCTTCTCGCTCGCACCCGACACCGCCGTCGGCGTCACCCAGCACCTGGGCCTCAGCCCGCGCTGGCTCGACCACATCCCGACCGGTGGCGCCTCGGGCGTGATGGCGCTGCGCCGGGCGGCGCGCGCGGTGCAGGCGGGCGACGCCGACGTCGTCGCCTGCGTCGCGGCCGATGCGAACCACGTCGAGTCGTTCCGGCAGATGCTCGGCGGCTTCTCCCATTTCGCGCGCGACGCGAGCTACCCGTACGGCTCGGGCGGGCCGAACTCGATCTTCGCGTTCATCACCGCGGCCTACATGCGGGCGCACGGCGCGACGCGCGAGGACTTCGGCCGCATCGCCGTCGCGCAGCGAGCCAACGCGCTCGCGAATCTGGGCGCGCTCTTCAAGACGCCGCTGACGCTCGAGCAGTACCTCGACGCGCGGCCGATCGCCGAGCCGATCCATCTGTACGATTGCGTCATGCCGTGCGCCGGCGCCGAGGCGTTCCTGGTGATGCGCGAAGAGCGCGCGCGCGGTCTCGGCCTCCCTCACGTCCTCGTGCGCGGCGCGATCGAGCGCCACAACGCCTTCGCCGACGACCCGGTGCTGCTGCGCGGCGGCTGGCTCGTCGACCGCGACGACCTGTACGCGCAGGCCGGCGCGACGCCCGACACGATCGACTTCGTCCAGACCTACGATGACTATCCGGTCGTCGTCATGCTGCAGTTCGAGGACCTCGGCTTCTGCGCCAAAGGCGAAGGCCCGGCGTTCGTCCGCGCGCGAACGCTGACCCACGACGGCGACTTCCCGAACAACACCAGCGGCGGCCAGCTCTCGGCCGGCCAGGCCGGCTGCGCCGGCGGCTTCCTCGGCATGACCGAGGCGATCCGCCAGCTCACCGACGACGCCGGCGCGCGCGCCGTGACCGACGCGAAGGTCGGCCTCGTCTCCGGCTTCGGCATGGTCACCTACGACCGCTGCCTGTGCACGGGCGCAGTCATCCTGGGCCGCTCATCGTGAGACGCGAGGTGTCGTCGTGACGATGCCGCTGATGAAGCCGCGCCGCAAGAACCCGGTGCTGCGCACGCGGCAGATGAACCTGCCGCCGTTCGCGCGCGGCCGCACCGCGCTCGGCATGACCGCCGCCGCCGCCGAAGGCCGCTTCGAGCTGCAGGTGTGCGAGCGTTGCGCCGCCGTCCAGTACCCGCCGCGCGACGCGTGTCATCGCTGCCTGTCGTCGCAGCTGAAATGGACACCGCAGGGCGGCGCCGGCGAGCTGATCAGCGAGACCGTGCTCCACCACAGCAACGATCCGTTCTACCGCGAGCGGCTGCCGTGGCGGCTCGGCCTCGTCCGTCTCGACGCCGGGCCGACGGTGATCGTGCACCTGCACGGCGACGTCGCGTCGCCACCGCCTGCCGGCGGCGGCGAGCCCCCGCTGTCCAGGAAGGAGGTGCGCGTCCACGTCGGCGCGCGCCTCGACCGCGCCGGCGCCGCGGTGCTGATCGGATTCCCGCCCGAGGAGAGCGAACACATGGCCGACGACAAGATGCTGCGCGAGATGACCAGCGACCCCAAGTTCCGGAAGATCCTCGTCACCGACGGCAAGACCGAGGTGGGCCAGGCGCTCGTCAAGGCGCTCGTCAAGGCGGGCGCCGAGATCGTCTGGCTCGGCCACGCCGAGCCATGGAAGAAGCTCCCCGGGCTCGCCGACATCACGTCCTTGCCACAGGTGACGCTGGTGCCGCTCGACCTCACCAACGGCCGGTCGGTCGGCGCGCTCGCCGGCGAGATCGGCGGCAAGGTCGACATCGTCGTCAACAACGCCGAGGTCCATCGCGCCTTCGGCATCGCGGCGCGGCGCGGCACCGATGCCGCCAAGGCCGAGATGGACATCAACTACTTCGGCCTGCTGCGCCTGGCGCAGGAGTTCGGGCCGGCGCTGAAGGCGCGCTCGGCCGACGGAGAGACGCATGCGGCCGCGTGGGTCAACGTGCTCTCGGTCTATGCGCTCTCGAACTACCCGCCGCACGGGACCTTCTCGGCGTCGAAGGCCGCGGCCTATTCGCTCGCGCAGTGCCTGCGCGCCGAGATGCGGCCGTCGGGAATCCGCGTCGTCAACGTCTTTCCCGGACCGATCGACGACGAGTGGAACCAGAACCTGCCGCCGCCGAAGGTCGCCCCCGGCGCGCTCGCGAGCGCGATCGTCAAGGCGCTCAAGGAAGGCATCGAGGACGTCTACCCGGGCGACGTCGCGCAGGAGTGGGTCGAGCGCTGGCGCGAGAACCCGAAGGTGCTGGAGCGCGAGCTGGCGGCCGGAGGGTGAGCGCGCGCAACGTCGGGTTGCGCTGGATCAAGCGGCGACGGGCGAGTGCGCATAGAACACGCGGTCCCGTCGTCGACGGGATGGCGTTCGTCGCCAGCAGGAATGAACGACAACGGGAGCCGGCATGGACGGTGATCAGGGATCGAACGACTCGACTTCGCGGCGCGATCTTTTTCGCATCGCCGGACTGGGGGCGGTGTCGTGGGGCCTCGGCGCGGGGCTCGCGAACAGCAAGGCCGCCGCGGCGACCGCGCCCGCGGCACCGGGCGCCGCGAACGCGCGAGCGAGCGGCCCCTACAACATCCTCTTCATCCTCACCGACCAGGAGCGCTTCTTTCGCCCGGGCGAGCTTCCCCTCGGCTACAGCCTGCCCGCGCACGACCGCTTGAGGAAGCAGGGAACGACCTTCGTCAACCACCACATCAACTCGTGCGTCTGCACGCCGTCGCGCTCGGTGATCTACACCGGGCAGCACATCCAGCAGACGGGGATGTTCGACAACACGAATTTTCCGTGGATCAAGAGCTTGTCGCCCGACATCCGGACCGTCGGCGACATGCTGCGCGATGCCGGCTACTACACCGCGTACAAGGGCAAGTGGCACCTGACCAAGGAATTCGAGACCGTCAACACGCTCGCGGCCCCGTCACGGATCTTCACCAAGGAGATGGAGGCGTACGGCTTCTCGGACTACTTCGGCATCGGCGACATCATCGCCCACACGCAGGGCGGCTACCTGCACGACGGCATCACCGCGGCGATGGGCGCGAGCTGGCTGCGCGGCAAGGGCCGCGCGCTGGCGGCCGACGGCAAGCCATGGTTCCTCGCGGTCAATCTCGTCAACCCGCACGATGTGATGTTCTACGACACCGACGCCCCGGGGGCGCCACTGCGGCCGCAGCGCGGCCTGACGCACGTCGCGCGTGACCCGGCCGATCCGCTGTACGCGAAGAAGTGGGAGTTCGCGCTTCCGGCGAGCCACTTCCAGCCGCTGGACGCGCCCGGGCGCCCAGCGGCGCATCGCGATTTCCTGCGCTCGCACGACGCAATGGTGGGCGAGATCCCGAACGAGGAAGCGCGCTGGCGCAGGCGCCACAACTACTACCTGAACTGCCTGCGCGACGTCGATCGCAACATCGCGACCGTGCTGGCCGAGCTCGACACTGCGGGCCTCGCGGACCGAACCATCGTCGTCCTCACCGCCGATCACGGCGACATGGACGGCGCGCATCAGCTGCACGCCAAGGGCGCGGCGGCGTATCGGGAGCAGAACAACGTCCCGTTCATCGTCGTTCATCCCGCCTACGCCGGCGGCAAGCAATGCCGTGCCGTCACCTCGCACCTCGACATCGCGCCGACGCTGGTGGGTATGACCGGCGTCGCGCCGGCGAAGCGGGCCGAGATCGTCAAGGGATTGCCGGGCAAGGACCTGGCCCCCGTACTGGCCGCGCCGGAACGGGCCGACGTCGACGCCGTGCGCGACGGCGCGCTGTTCAGCTACAACATGTTCGCCTACCTCGACGGCGACTTCTTCTACAAGGCGGTCGAGCATCTCCAGAAGGGCGGCAAGCCCGACCAGCTGAAGAGCGCCGGGCTCGCGCCCGACATGATGAAGCGCGGCGCGCTGCGATCGGTCTACGATGGCCGCCACGTGTTTACGCGCTACTTCTCGCCGAAGCAGCACAACCGGCCGACGACGATCGAGGATCTCTACAGGGTGAACGATGTCGAGCTCTACGATGTCCGCGCCGATCCTGCCGAGATGAACAACCTCGCCATGGGTGCCCGGCCGCAGCGCGAGCTCGTCGTCGCGATGAACGAGAAGCTCAATCGACTCATCGCCGCTGAGGTCGGCGAAGACCGGGGGCAGATGCTTCCTGGCGGCATCGACGCAGGCTGGGAGGTCACGCGGGAGACGATGGCGCCCTAGAGTCGCCGGGCGCGTCACACGTCTGCCGGGCGACGTCGCGAGGAGTGGGTCGAGCGCTGGCGCGAGAACCCGAAGGTGCTCGAGCGCGAGTTGGCAGCGGGGGGTAGCAACCCTTCGTTTGAGGACGTCCCGCACCGGATTTCGATGGACCGCAGCCGGCGAGAAGCTCAAGATGCGGCTCGCTAGCCGCTGGCTATCGTCATTGCTCCAGGAGAACCTCATGGTCGCAAGTGCTCATCGCGGCGCCGTCATGCATCGCGAGAGGAACGTCGTGTGCGCGACGACGCGGACACTTCGCACGGCGGCGTGCGCAGTCGTTGGGCTGGCCCTCGCGCTGTTCCCGGCAGCGGCGAGCGCCGATGCCGTCACCGACTGGAACGTGATCGCCTTCGACACCTTCAAGGCCGCCAACGTCGCCGGCAACCCGCAGGTCCGGGCACTGGCGATCGTTCACGTCGCGATGGCCGACGCCGTCAATACGGTGCAGAACCGCTATACCCGCCATGCGCTCAAGAGCCCGCTCGATCCGTCGGCATCGGCCGAGGCGGCGGCGGTCGCCGCGGCGCGAGCCGCGCTGTCGACCCTCGCGCCGACCCAGAAGGCCAAGGTGGATGCCGCCTATGCGGCGGCCATCGCGGCGCTGCCCGACGGTGCGGCGAAGAGTGCCGGGATCGCGATCGGCGAGCTGGCTGCCGCCGCCGCGATCGCCGACCGCGCCGACGATGCGACCACGGCGCCCGACACCTATAGACCGGTGACGACCCCCGGTGTCTGGATCCCGACGACGCCGCCGCTCTTCGCCGAATACGCGCGCGCCAAGCCGTGGGTGTTCGCGCGCGCCGACCAGTTCAGGCCGCCGCCGCCGCCGGCGCTGACGAGCGCGCTCTACGCCCGCGATTACAACGAGACCAAGGAACTCGGCGGAGCGAAGAGCACGCGCCGGACGGCGCAGCAGACGGACGCGGTCAAGTTCTGGTCGCAGCCGAACCTGACGACGGCATGGTACGAGTCGGCGCGACAGCTCGGCGCAGCGAAGGGCCTCGACCTCGCCGACAACGCGCGGCTGTTCGCGTTGCTGTCGATGGCCGCCGCGAATTCGTTCATCGTCGACTGGGACGCGAAGTTCCAGTACAACCGCTGGCGGCCGGTCACCGCGATCCGCAATGGCGATCTCGACGGCAACGACGCGACCGAGCGCGACCCGGGCTGGACGCCGCTCAACGCGACGCCGATGCATCCCGAGTACCCGTCGCAGGCGGCGATCCTGGCCAGCGTCGCGCTGGGCGTGTTCGAGTCGGTGTTCGGCGCCGGTCCGTCGCCCAAGCTCGTCATCACCGACAGCGCCGACCCGAAGCTGACGCGCTCCTTCGACAACCTCGCGGCGCTCGTCGAGGAGACCCGCGTGGTCCGCATCTGGGGCGGCATCCACTTTCGCAGTGCGCTCGAAGCGAGCGACGCGGTGGGCCGTCAGATCGCGAGCTACATCGTCGCCAACTCGATGCGACCGGTGCGCTGAGCGAGGGGTCGCCGCCCGCGCCTGTCCGCGCCGGCTGGCGCTCCAGCACGATGGAGGCCCTGCGCCCGACAGGTTCCAGGCGAATCCTTTCGCCGGCTCCTGCCGATGGGCCGAGTCTAGGCTTACCGCCCGGACGCCGACGCGAGAGATGATCGCCGGCGCGAAAGGAGCAACGCGATGGACGCGCACAGCGAAGAGCAGGCACGACGGACGGCGCTCCTCTCGGCGCTGACGACCGAGCACTTCGTCCTGCAGACGGCGACCGGAACGACCTACACCGAGGCGAACGCGCGCAGCTCGCTCTACGTCATGGCGCTGTCGAGCTCGCTGGTGGCGATGGGCTTCCTGGCGAGTTCGCCCGAAGCGTTCGTTCCGTTCGCGGCGACCGTCCTGCCAACGCTGTTCCTGCTCGGCCTGTTCACCGTGATCCGGCTCGTCGAGACGGCGCTCGAGAGCATGCATTGCCTGGCCGGAATCGCCCGCATCCGCACCGTCTATCGCAGCCTCGGGCCCGACGCAGCGCGCCATTTCTCCGCCGCGCGCGGCCGCTGGCCCGAAGCCGATCCACCGGCGACTCGCTTCGGCTCGGTGCTCGCGTTCTTCGGCACGACGGCCAGCATGATCGCCGTCATCAACAACGTCGTCGCCGGTGCCGGCGTCGCGCTGCTCGTCCATGGGCTCGCGCCGTCCGCCGCGCGGTCGCTCTACGCTGCGGCGGGCGTGATCGCCGCGGCCGTGCTGACCGGCGCGTTCTACGCCTATCAGCGCTGGCGCTTCGCCGACTTCGACGCCTCCGAGCCGCACGACGACTGAGTCGTCCCGCGCCCCGCGGCGCCGGGCGTCAAGTGTCGCGCCGCTTCCCCTCGGCGACGAGGAAGGCGTCGGCGGCGCGCAGCCGCTGCGCCAATTGCGGATCGCTGGTCTCCCAGCGATCGTGCAGGAAGCGCAGCTCGCGTTGCGCCTTGGCGCGGCCGTAGGCCTCGAGGCCGTGCCAGACAGCGAGGCCGGCGCGTCGTGCCATCGTCACCAGGGCGGCGGTGGGCCGAGGCGTCCGGCCGGCGTCGACCTCGTGGGCCGACGGTGCGAAAGTGGTCGTGTTCATGGGCGCTCCCGTGAGAGGTCGGTGGATCTCGTCGGAGGGGAGATTAGGGGTAAACCCGAGGTGTCGGGAAGTTGCGATCCCGAATGCCGCCATCACGCCGACGAATGCCGCGACGCTGCTCGGCCGGTCCGACGGAACGTTCAGCTGCCGGGTCGGCTGTCGGGCGCGATCCGGCGCACCGAGCGAACGCGAATCGGCTGCGCGAGGTACTGGTCGGCCTCGCCGCGCGCGTGCAGGGCGCGGACCACGTCCATCCCTTCGACGACGCGCCCGAACGCTGCGAAGCCGAGGCCGTCGGGGTTGCGGCCGCCGCCGAAGTCGAGCTCGGGCTGGTCGCCGATGCAGACGAAGTACTCGGCGGTGGCGCTGCCGGGCTGCGCGCGCGCCATCGAGACGGTGCCGTCGCGATGGCGCAGCCCACTCTGCCGCGTCGTCTCGTGAACGATCGGCGGCAGCGGCGGCGGCTGGTCGTCGGGCCGCATCATTCCCCACTGCACGACCTCGATCTTGTGGCGCGTCTCCGGCGCCTGGTTCGCGAGCGTGACGATGCGATAGACCGCGCCGCCGTCGAGCAGCTGGCGGTCGACGTGGGCGAGGTAGTGGGCGACGGTGATCGGCGCGACCTCGGGGTCGACCTCGACGACGAAGGCGCCGGCCTCGGTCTCGACGCGGGTCCTGACCGCGCCTGGCGCCGCGCGCGGGCATCGCGCCGCCAGGGCCAGCGCCGCAAGCACGAGGAGGCTCCTTCGTCGCATCGCGATCAGCCGTAGACCAGCGCGCCGGCGACGACGGCGATGTCGAGCGCGATCCAGCCGATGCACGGCAGGTAGATGTTCCGGTCGCGCTGTTGCAGGCCATACCAGAACCAGAGCAGGGCGGAGAGCAGGTAGGCGGCCCACGACACGACGGAGACACCGGCGGCCTGGCGGTGCACCCAGATCGCCAGGATCTGGGGGATCGACATCACCAGCGTGAAGATCGACATGCCGCCGAGCACACGGCGCAGGAGCGGGCTCGGCGACGTGCCGGGGTCGTGGTGGGGCATCGGAACCGGGCCCATTCGTGTCTCCTTTGTTCGCCGCGTTGCGTGAAGCGCCGCTAATCGATCAGCCGATCGGCCCGCACCATCAGCGCCCGCGGGATCGTCAGACCGAGCGTGCGCGCGGTCTTGCGGTTGATCACCAGCTCGTACTTGTCGGGTTGCTCGACGGGCAGGCTGCCCGGCTTGGCGCCCTTCAGGATCTTGTCGACGTAGGTCGCGGCACGCCGATACATCTCGACCAGGCTTGGCCCGTACGAGAGCAGCCCGCCGGCCTGGACGAAGCCCTCGGTCTCGTACACCGCCGGGAGGCGGTGCGTCGCGGCTCGCTCGACGATGCGCGCGCGGTTGTCGATCGTCACCGCGCTGGCCTGGACGATCAGCGCTTGCGCGCCGCCGCGCTCGATGGTGGCGAACGCATTCGCGATGTCGGCGCTGCTGCCGATCCCGGCCACCACCAGCGACATGCCGAGCTGCGCCGCCGCCGTGCGCAGCTGCTCGATCAGGAGCGCGTTGCCCTGGTCGCCCGGACCCGGCGCGCTCGTTCCGAAGAGCAGCACCGCGACCCGCGTCGTCGAGGGGAGGAACTCGCGCAGCAGCTGCAGCCGCTTCGTGGCGGTGTCGGTCGACACCATGCTCAACCCGGTGACGTTGCCGCCCGGCTGCGCATGGCTCGCGACGATGCCGGCGATGATCGGGTCGGCCGATGCCGCCATGACGATCGGAATGCTCCGGGTCGCCCGCATCGCGGCGCGGATCGCAGCGGTCGTCGCCGTGACGATGACTTCGACGTCGCTCGCCACCAGTTCGGCCGCGAGCTCCTCGGCGCGCCGTTCGCTGCCGGCGGCCCAGCGATAGTCGATCTTCAGCGTGCTGCCCTCGACATAGCCCAGGCGCCTCATCGCGTCGCGGAACGCGGCGTCGTACTCGTTGGGCTCCGCACGCAGCGTCAGGAAGCCGATCCGGCGCAGCGTCGCCGCAGCCTGCGCGGCGATGCGCGGCGACGCGAGCGCGAGGCCGATCGCCAGCGGCGCGAGCACCGCGCCGCGACGGTGGAGGCGATCGACGGGCGACACGCTGCGCACTGTAGTGGACTCGGCAAGAATGCCTCCCGAGGAGAGCCGCCATGACGATGCTTCGAGACGCCGCGCGCGCCTTCATGCCGTACCCCGACGCGCCGGTCGGGCACGCGCCGTCGGGCCCGCTCGCCGGGCTGACGTTCGCCGTCAAGGACCTGTTCGACGTCGCCGGCTACCCGACCAGCGGCGGCCAGCCGTTCGTGCTGGCGATGTCGGGGATCAAGACGACGACCGCGCCGACCGTGCAGCGGCTGCTCGACGCCGGCGCGCGCTTCGTCGGCAAGACGATCACCGACGAGCTGGCGTTCTCGATGAACGGCCAGAACGCGCACTTCGGCTCGCCCGTCAACGGCGCCGCGCCGGAGCGCATCAGCGGCGGCTCGTCGTCGGGGTCGGCGTCGGCGGTGTCGAACCACCTGTGCGACTTCGCGCTCGGCAGCGACACCGGCGGCTCGGTGCGCGCACCCGCCAACCATTGCGCGCTGATCGGGCTCCGGCCGACGCACGGGCGGATCAGCCTCGCGGGCGTCCTCGACCTCGCGCCGAGCTTCGACACCTGCGGCTGGTTCACGCGCGACGTGGCGACCTTCGCGCGCGTCGCCGACGTCCTGCTCGGCGCCGATCCCGCGCCGCTGCCCGAGCGCGTCCGCCTGCTCGCGCCGACCGACCTGTGGGGCCTGCTCGCGCCCGAGGTGCTCGACGCGCAGCGCGGGCCGCGCGATCGGGTCGAGTCGGCGCTCGGCCGCGCCGCTGCAGTCGACGTCGTCCTCGACGACTTCGACGCGATGTACTGGAGCTTTCGCTATTTGCAGGGTCGCGAAGCGTGGCGGACCGACGGCGCGCTGATCGATCGCTTCAGGCCGCCGCTCGGGCCCGGGGTGAAGGACCGCTTCGCCTGGGCGCGCGAGGTCAGCGACGAGGAGGTCGCCACAGCGAGCGCGTTTCGCGAGCGCTTCCGCACCCACCTCGGGCAGTTGCTCGGCCGCGACGGCGTGCTCGTGATGCCGACGATGCCCGACGTCGCGCCGCTCGCGAGCGCCGACGAGGCCGGCCTCGAGGACTACCGCAATCGCGCGACGCGGCTCCTCTGCGGCGCCGGCCTGGCCGGATTCCCGCAGCTCTCGCTGCCGCTCGGCTCGCGCCTCGGTGCACCGCTCGGGATCTCGCTGCTGGGCCCGGCCGGAAGCGATCGCAGCCTGGTCCGGCTCGCCGAGCGGATCGCCGCCTTCGGCCCGCCCGCCGCGGCATAGGCACAACTCCCCGAGACCCGCCGCGCCAAGGCGTCTACGCTCGCTGACCGGTCTCACTGCGAGGACACGCTCATGACCCGAAGACTCGCCGCCATGGTGCTCGGGTGCATCCTGCCCGCTCTTGCCGCCGCGCAGACCTTTCCGAGCAAGCCCGTCCACGTCGTCGTTCCGTTCGCGCCGGGAGGCGCGTTCGACGTGCTCGCGCGGGTGATCGCGTCGAACCTCGAGCAGCAGTGGCGTCAGCCGGTTCTGGTCGAGACCAAGCCCGGCGCGGGGTCGGTGGTCGGCACGACGTTCGTCGCGCGCGCCCCTGCCGACGGCTACACCGTCGTCCTCGTCGCCAACAGCTTGGTGATCAACGCGAAGCTGCGGCCGACGCTGCCGTACGACGCCATCAAGGGGTTCGAGCCGATCGCCCTGATGGTCAACTCGCCGCAGGTCATCGCGGTGAACCCGAGCAGCCCCTATCGCACGCTCAAGGAATGGCTCGACGCGGCAAGGGCGCAGCCCGGCATCCTGACGCTGGGCACCGTCGGCCCTGGAACGACCCAGCACATCGCCGCCGAGATGCTCCAGCGCGCCGCGGGCGTGAAGCTCGTCTACGTGCCGTTCCCCGGCGGCGCCCCCGCGGTCAACGCGGTGCTCGGCGGCCATGTCGGCGCCGTGCTCGGCAATCTCTCGGAGGTGTCGGCGCAGATCGCCGCCGGCAAGCTGCGCTCGCTCGCGGTGACCACGCGCGACCGGCTCGATGAGCTCAAGGCGGTGCCCACCGTCGCCGAGTCCGGTTACCCCGGCTTCGAAGCGGTCGTCTGGTGCGGCGTGTCGGCACCGACAGGAACGCCACGCGAAGTCGTTCAGCGCATCAGCGACGGCATCGCCCAGGCACTGAACGACGCCGAGGTGCGGCAACGGCTCGTGGTCGTCGGCTTCCAGCCCGCCTACCTCGGCCCCGCCGACTTCGCCGGCCACGTCGCCGACATGGCGCAGCGCTATTCGCGAATCATCGACGACGCGAAGATCACGCTGGAGTAGGCACGGCGGCATATCCACCTACGCGAGAGTGCCGCGAGCTCCGATGGCCCCGGTCCCTGCGCCGCGCGATCATGTCGCCAGTAGCAGGAGGACCCCATGGCCAACCCTTGGCTGAAGAAGAACCCGTTCATGAGCATGTGGCTGAGCGGCGCCCACTCGGTCGCCAATACCGCGCGCGGGCAGATCGCCGCCGAAGCCAGGCGCCAGTCCAGCGCGGCGATGAACACCGCCGCGCGCGACGTCTTCGCGGTCTGGGCCGACGCGATGACCGGTGTGTCGGCGGCCAAGCGCAGGAAGCGTCGCTAGCCGGATGGCGAAGCGGCGCGCCGCGTCGTCCTGGCCGGCGCTCTTCCAGCGCCAGCTCGCGGCGCTGATCCGCACCGGCCTGGGCGCGGGCTCGCGCTCGCTCGGCCGCGCCCTCGCGCCGCTGCGGGCGCGCCGCGCGGCCCCGCGCGGCGCGGGCGACTGGCTCGCCGGCATCGTCTTCGGGCCGACGGGCGCGCAGCGCTATCGCCTGTTCCGCCCGGCCGGCGTTCGCTTCGGCGAGCGGCTGCCGCTGCTCGTCATGCTGCACGGCTGCAGCCAGGACGCGAACAGCTTCGCCGCCAGCACGCGCATGAACGTCGTCGCCGCGCGCGAGCGCTTCCTCGTTCTGTACCCCGAGCAGGATCGCGTCGCGAACGCGAACGGGTGCTGGAACTGGTTCGACACCCGGTTCGGGCGCGCCCACGGCGAGGCGGCGCTGATCATGGCGGCGATCGACCAGGTGGGCACGCTCTACGGTGCCGATCGCGCTCGCGTCGCGATCGCGGGACTGTCGGCCGGGGCCAGCATGGCGGCACTCCTCGTCACCCGCCATCCCGAGCGCTTCACCTCGCTGACGATGCACTCGGGCATCGCGCCGGGCGCGGCGCATTCGACGCTGTCCGCGGTCGGCGCGATGCAGGGACGGCGCCGCCCCGGGCCGCTGCCGGCGAGCGCGAACGAGGCCGCCGCCTGGCCGCCGCTGATGGTGATCCAGGGCGAGCACGACGCCGTCGTCGCGGTCGGCAACGGCCGCGCCGCGGCGCAGGTCTGGGCCGCGGCCGCGGGCGCGCGTGCCGGCGCAGCGCGCGGCGTCCAGCGCGGCAAGCGCTATCCGATGACGGTCACCGAGTTCAAGCACCGCGGCGTGACCCGGGCGACGCTGGTCGAGGTCGGCCGCCTCGGCCACGCCTGGAGCGGCGGCGCGCACGGCGAGCGGTTCAGCGACGGCAACGGGCCGGACGCATCGCGAATGGTCTGGGGGTTCGCCTCGAAGGGGTTCATCGTTCCGACCTGAAGCGAGCGCCACCGCGCGCGCCGAGTCGTGCGACCATTTGGTCCATGACGCCCGCCCGCTCCCCGCTCGCGACGAAGAAGGCGAAGGCCGTCGCGCCCGCGCCGACCTCGCTCCTGGCCCAGCTCGCTGCCGCGCTCGCCTCGCGGCGCATCCGCGTCGTCGACCTGACGCAGACGCTCAGCCCCGACTTTCCGCAGATCGCGCTGCCGCCCGAGATGGGCCAGTGCTGGCCGTTCCGGATCGAGGAGGTCTCGGCGTACGACGCGCGCGGGCCCGGCTGGTACTGGAACAACTTCTCGTGCGGCGAGCACACCGGCACCCACTTCGACGCGCCGATCCACTGGATCTCCGGCAAGGACCTCGCCAACAACTCGGTCGACACGATCCCGGCGCAGCACTTCGTCGCGCCGGCGTGCTTGATCGATTGCAGCGAGCCCGTCAAGGCCGACGCCGACTACCTCATGACCGTCGCCGACATCGAGCGCTTCGAGTCGGCGCACGGGCGGATCGGCGCCGGGTCGTGGGTGCTGATGCGAACCGACTGGTCCAAGCGCGCCGGCGACGCCGAGGCGTACCAGAACTTCGACGAGACCGGGCAGCACACGCCGGGGCCGTCGACCGAGGCGGTGCGCTTCCTGGTCGAGGAGCGCGGCGTGCTCGGCTTCGGCTCGGAAGCGATCGGCACCGATGCCGGCCAGGGCTATCACCTGCGGCCGCCGTACCCGTGCCATTACTACATGCACGGCGCCGGCCGCTACGGCCTGCAGTGCCTGACCAACCTCGACCTGCTGCCGCCGACGGGCGCGCTTCTGATCTGCCCGCCGCTCAAGATCGAGAAGGGCAGCGGCAGCCCGCTGCGCGTCCTCGCGCTGGTCGAAGAAGCCGCCTGACGCGGGGAACGCAGCCCGACGGGGCGTCGATGCACGCCGGTGCGCGCTACTCGGTGCCGCGCTCGCGCCCGCTCAGCTCGCGGCTGGTGATCTCAGGAACCGATGATCGGGCTTCGCGAATCACCTGATGCCACTTCAACGGGCCGTACCAGCCGGGCTCGAACCAGGAAGTGCGCGTGATGCGGGTGCCGTCCTCGCGCAAGCCGTTGAGCACGACCTTGTAAGCGTCGAAGGTGCCGAGCGGCACGGTGACGGGCTCGCGCGCGACGACCTTGACCTCCACGTCCATCCACTGCGCCGGTCCGGACGACGGCTTCCACACCGTTCGCGACTTCGCGGTCTGGCCGACCTGCCAGACGTCCCCGGGCACCAGCGGGATCGGCGGGTCGTAGGTCCCCGACTCGTCCTTCTCGGTGAATCCCGCGCGGGTGCCGCGCACCGTGGCGACGCTCGCGTGGCCGCGGAACCACATCTCCCACACTTCGTCGCCGCGGATCTCCAGGCGCAGCGAGCCCATCCCCGTCGTCCGGCCGGTGTAGCCGCTGGACACGTGATACCAGAAGCGGTCGCCGTCGTTCATCGCTTCGCCCCAGACGTCCCCCGGCCGTCCGCTCGCGTCGCGTTGCGGCTTGATCTTGGGCGCCTGCAACGCGTCGATGCGCGACTGCGCGAGCGCCGCGATCATGCCGCTCGGGTACTTCTCCAGGTAGGCGTAGAAGACGGCCGCGTCCTTCGACTCGCTGATGCGGTCCCATTCCGCCTTTTGCAGCGCGAACTCGCGCTCGCGCACGCGGGGATCGTCCCGAGCCGGCGCGGCCGTGCCCTCGTCGAAGTAGAACTCGTCCTCGAGGCTCGAGCTGTCCCAGGGAATCTGGCGGCCTTCGGTGCGCTGGCGAACCTGCAGTCGAACGCGCTTGAAGACTTCCTCGATGCGCGACTTCGGCTTTTTCAGCTCCAGGACGAACTGCGCCGTGAAGAGGCTGTTCCCGTCTCTCGACGCGCCGTCCTCGGCGACGTTGCCGGGCGCCGTCGAGTAGGCCATGTACGTTCCCGGCGGCGCGTCGAGGGGGGCGAGGCCCTTGCTCGAGCCGCTCGGGCCGAACGGGTTGTCGCGGCAGGCGTCGAGGACGACGATGTTCATCCGGTTGCCGGCTGCCTTGAACGCGTCGAAGATCGACTGCATGTCCACGGTCTGCAACTGCACGTCGCGCGCCTGGGCGAGCCGGGCGTCGACGGGAACGAGGTAGTTGTGCCAGTCGACTTGGATGGCGTGACCCGCGTAGAACAGCAGCCCGGTGCCGCCGAGGCCCTTGAGGCGCTCGCGCGCTTCGGCGACGCCCCGGACCATCTCGAGCTTGTTGGCGTCGATGAGCTCGATCACCTGGAAGCCGAGCTCGCGCAGCGCGAAGGCGACCGCCTTCGCGTCCTTGACCGAGTTGTCCAGCGGCGCCGCGGGGTAGGCGGCATTGCCGATGACGAGAGCGACGCGGTCATCGGGTCCGGCGTGCGCGCCGAACGACAGGACGCAGGCGACGAGGAATGCAGCGGGCGCGCGTCTCATCCGGGGCGAGCCTACACCGCCTGGAGATTGCCGCTTGCCAAACGTCGCGGCTCGCTCTAGATCCACGGCGCCGGCTGCGCGTCCTCGCGCTGGTCGAGGGATGAGCGAACGCCAAGGCTCGCAGCGGCTACTCGATGACCTCGTCGGCCCGCAGCAGCAGTGACTGAGGAATCGCGAGGCCGAGGCCCTTGGCTGTTCGCACGTTGACGACCAGATCGAACTTGGTCGGCTGCTCGATCGGCAGCTGCGCGGGCTGCGCTCCCTTCACGATGCGGTCGGCGTACTTGGCCACGGCGCGCCACCGCTCGCTCAGACTCGCCGAGTAGCCGATGAGCCCGCCGGCCCGGGCGAATGAGCTGGTGCCCACGGCAGCGATGCGGTGCCTGGTGGCAGTCTCTGCGATCAGCGCGGCCTGCGCGGCAAAGAGCGTTTCCGACTGGACGATCATGGCCCTGAGGCCGGCGTTCAATACCGTGCGCATCGCTGGCTCGATCTCGCCCGGCCGCTGAGCGTCGAAGCGCTCGACGTGGACGCTGAATCCTTCGGCCACCCGCTGCAGCGCCGCAAAAGTCAGTGCATAGTTGGGATTGGCTGGATTCATGAGCACGGCGACGCGCGCGATTCTCGGCATCACCTCGCGAAGCAATTCCAACTGCTTCGCCGTCACCTCGGGATTCATCAGCGACACGCCCGTAACGTTGCTGCCGGGCATCGCCAGGCTGCCCGAGAATCCGGCGAGCACCGCGTCGCCCATGTTGCTCACGACGATGGGAACAAGGGAAGTCGCCTCTTTGGCGGCCATTCCGGCCTTCGAGCCACTGGTCACAAGCACGTCGATGCGTTTGCCGACCAACTCCTTGGCGAGGCCCGGCAACCGGTCATATTCTCCGTTTGCTGCCCTGACTTCGAACGCGAGGTCGATCCCTTCGACATAGCCTAGCTCGCGAAGTCCCGCCCGCAGGCGGTTGAGATCGGCTTGAGTCCGCTCAGCTGATTCCGCGCCGAGAAAGCCGATCCGCACGACCTTGGCGCGCTGCGCATGGACCGCGAGCGGCATCGGGATCACGCCAATGGCCACAGATCCGAGCACTGCGCGCCGTCTCATGATGCCTCTCGTCGATGTCGAAAGCTGGCTCGTGCCGACGCCAATCAAGTCGATGCCGAGCGGATGATGCACAGCGCGTGTCGACGGCGCAACCCTCGTCTCGGTCTGGCGGGCCCCTCGCCCGACGCCCGCGAGGTACGTCGGCCGGGCATTCCCGCTTGCCAAACGGCGCCGCCCGCCCTAGACTTGCTTTACTGGTCAACTATTCAAGGCTGATGTGAAGATCGTCTGCATCGGCGGGGGCCCGTCGGGACTCTATTTCGCGCTGCTGATGAAGCAGCAGGACCCGGCGCACCGGATCGTCGTCGTCGAGCGCAACAAGCCCTACGACACGTTCGGCTGGGGCGTCGTCTTCTCCGACCAGACGCTCGGCAACCTGCAGTCGGCCGACCCGAAGAGCGCGGCGCAGATCCTCGACGCCTTCAACCACTGGGACGACATCGAGGTCACGATCCGCGGCGCGAAGTTCGTCTCGGGCGGACACGGCTTCTGCGGCATCGGCAGGAAGCGCCTGCTCAACATCCTGCAGGCACGCTGCGAGGACGTCGGCGTCGAGCTGGTGTTCGAGACCGACGTCAAGTCGGCCGCCCACTACGCCGACGCCGATCTGGTCATCGCCAGCGACGGCCTCAACAGCCGCGTCCGCGGCGAGTACGCCGAGACCTACAAGCCCGACGTCGACATGCGCCGCAACCGCTTCGTCTGGCTCGGCACGACGCGCCTGTTCGAGGCGTTCACCTTCGACTTCCAGGAGACGCCGCACGGCTGGTTCCAGGCGCACGCCTACCGGTTCGATGCGACCCACTCGACCTTCATCGTCGAGACGCCCGAGGAGGTCTGGAAGAAGGCCGGCCTGGACCGAATGGAGAAGGAAGAGGCGATCGCGTTCTGCGAGAAGCTCTTCGTCGAGACGCTGCACGGCCATCCACTGATCTCGAATGCGACGCACCTGCGCGGCTCGGCGCAGTGGATCAGGTTCCCGCGCGTCGTCTGCGAGCGCTGGGTGCACTGGCTCGACCACCGCCGCGGCGGTGGCGGTCTCGGCGCCGGAACGCCGGTCGTCCTGATGGGCGACGCCGCCCACACCGCGCACTTCTCGATCGGCTCGGGGACCAAGCTCGCGCTCGAGGACGCGATCGAGCTGGCGCGCTCGATCGGTGCGCACCCGCGCGACCTGCCCGCCGCCCTGCTGCACTACGAGGAGCTGCGCAGCGTCGAGGTGCTGAAGATCCAGAACGCGGCGCGCAACTCGACCGAGTGGTTCGAGCACGTCGACCGCTACGTCAACCTGCCGCCCGCGCAGTTCGCCTACTCGCTGCTGACGCGCAGCCAGCGCATCAGCCACGAGAACCTGCGCCTGCGCGACAAGGAGTACGTCGAGGACTTCGAGGACTGGATCGCGGTGCGGGCGGGCGTCGCGCGCGAGTCGACGCGCCACTCGATCCCTCCGATGCTGACGCCGTTCACGCTGCGCGGCGTGACGCTGGCCAACCGCATCGTCGTCTCGCCGATGGCGCAGTACTCGTGCGTCGACGGGATGCCGGGCGACTACCACCTCGTCCACCTCGGCGCGCGCGCGATGGGCGGCGCCGGCATGGTCGTCGCCGAGATGACGTGCCCGTCCCCTGACGCGCGCATCACGCCCGCCTGCCCGGGCCTCTGGAACGGGCAGCAGCGCGACGGCTGGAAGCGGATCGTCGACTTCGTCCACGCCAACACGCCGGCGAAGATCGCGATGCAGCTCGGCCACGCCGGCGCGAAAGGATCGACGCGCGTGCCGTGGGAAGGCGAGGACCAGCCGCTCGCCGCAGGCAACTGGCCGCTCGTCTCGGCGTCGCCGCAGCAGTACCTCGATGGCGTCAGCGACTGGTCGCGGGCGATGACGCGCGCCGACATGGACCGCGTCACCGCCGAGTTCGTCCGCGCGACCCAGTACGCCGCAGAAGCCGGCTTCGACTGGCTCGAGCTGCACTGCGCGCACGGCTACCTGCTCTCGTCGTTCATCTCGCCGCTCACCAACCAGCGCACCGACTGGTACGGCGGCTCGCTCGAGAACCGGCTGCGCTACCCGCTCGAGGTCTTCGCCGCCGTTCGCAAGGTGTGGCCCGAGCGCCTGCCGATCTCGGTGCGGATCTCGGCGCACGACTGGGTCGAGGGCGGCATCACGCCCGACGACGCGGTCGAGATCGCGCGCGTCTTCAAGGCGGCGGGCGCCGACATGATCGACTGCTCTTCGGGCCAGGTCAGCAAGAAGCAGCAGCCGGTCTACGGCCGCATGTACCAGACGCCGTTCGCCGACCGCATCCGCAACGAAGCCGGCATCCCGACGATCGCCGTCGGCGCAATCTCGGAAGCCGACCACGTCAACAGCATCATCGCCGCCGGCCGCGCCGACCTGTGCGCGGTGGCGCGGCCGCACCTCGCCAATCCGGCGTGGACGCTGCTCGAAGCAGCCAAGATCGGCGTCACCGACGTGCCGTGGCCGAAGCAGTACCGCTCGGCCAAGGTCCAGCTCGAGCGCAACCTCGAGCGCGAGAAGTCGATGGCGGCGCAGAGCGCCGGCGTGTCGCCGCTCGAGGCGGCCAACCGGGCGCTGGGGGTGTGATGCCGCGCCTCGCCCGACCCGCTGCACGCAAGACGAGTCCACGATGAAGAACGACCCTTCGCACGCCGTCCTGCGCGAGGCCGACGGCCTCGGCCACGAGGCGCGTGCCGGCCGCGGCGACCACGCGGTGCTGCGCCTCTGGCTGCGCCTGCTCGCGAGCACGACCCAGATCGAGAACGAGGTGCGGCGCCGCCTGCGCGAGCGCTTCGGCATCTCGCTCGCGCGCTTCGACTACATGGCACAGCTCGACCGCGCCAAGGACGGCCTCAAGATGAGCGAGCTCTCGCGCCTCCTGATGGTGACCGGCGGCAACGTCACCGGCCTCACCGACGAGCTCGCGCGCGACGGCCTCGTCAGCCGCGAGGCGAGCCCGGCCGACCGGCGCGCCTGGATCGTCCGCCTCACGCCGAAGGGCAAGAGCACGTTCGCGGCGATGGCCGAGGAGCACGAGCGCTGGATCCGCGAGCTCTTCGCCGGCCTCGATGCGCAGGCCGTCGCCACCCTCCATGCGCATCTCGGTACGCTGCGCGTGCACCTGCTCGACAAGCTCAAGCCCCCCGAGGCAGAAACGCCATGACCGACATTCCCATCCCCGGCCTCGACCCGGCGCTCGCCGCCGGCAACCGGCGCCCGCTCGCGGGCTATCGCGGGCAGCACTTCCAGTGGGCGCTGAGCGGCGGCGTCGCCGCGATCACGCTGAACCGCCCCGAGCGCAAGAACCCGCTCACCTTCGACTCGTACGCCGAGCTGCGCGACCTGTTCGAGCGGCTGCGCCACGCGGGCGACGTCAAGGTCGTCGTCCTCGCCGGCGCCGGCGACAACTTCTGCTCGGGCGGCGACGTGCACGAGATCATCGGCCCGCTGGTCAGGCTGAAGGCGCCCGAGCTGCTGATGTTCACGCGCATGACCGGCGACCTCGTCAAGGCGATGCGCGTCTGCCCGCAGCCGATCGTCGCCGCCATCGACGGCGTCTGCGCCGGCGCCGGCGCGATCCTGGCGATGGCGAGCGACCTGCGCGTCGGCACCGCGCGCTCCAAGACCGCGTTCCTCTTCAACCGCGTCGGCCTCGCCGGCTGCGACATGGGCGCGTGCGCGATGCTGCCGAGGATCGTCGGCCAGGGCCGCGCGAGCGAGCTGCTCTACACCGGCCGCGCGCTCGGCGGCGAGGAGGGCGAGCGCTGGGGCTTCTTCAACAAGCTGGTCGAGCCGGCGAAGTTGCTCGACGAGGCGATGGCGCTCGCCAAGGAGCTCGCCGCCGGCCCGACCTTCGCCAACGGCATCACCAAGGCGATGCTCCACCAGGAGTGGGCGATGACGATCGAGCAGGCGATCGAGGCCGAGGCGCAGGCGCAGGCGATCTGCATGCTGACCGAGGATTTCACGCGCGCGTACGAGGCGTTCGCCAACAAGCAGAAGCCGAAGTTCGAAGGGAACTGATCACATGCTGAAGCTCCACGGCTTTGCCCAGTCGGGCAACACGTTCAAGGTCGCCTTCCTGCTGCGCGCGCTCGGCGTGCCGTGGCAGCCGGTGGCGATGTCGTTCGCCGAGTTCGCGGGCGGCGCGACGCGCGACCCGGCGTGGCGCGAGGGCATCAACGAGATGGGCGAGGTGCCCGTGCTCGAGCTCGACGACGCCACGAAGATCACGCAGTCGGGCGTGATCCTGACGATGCTCGCCGAGCAGCATGGGAAGTTCGGCGGCAAGGACGCCGACGAGAAGCGCGAAGTCCTGCGCTGGCTCTTCTTCGACAACCACAAGTTCACCAGCTACTTCGCGACCTGGCGCTTCATGAAGTCGTTCGCCCCCAAGGCGCCCGACCCGGCCGTCGCCACGTTCCTGAAAGGCCGCATCGACAACGCGTTCGCCGTCGTCGAGAAGCACCTGGCCGGACGCCAGTACATCGTTGGCGACGCGTTCACGATCGCCGACATCTCGCTCTCGGGCTACCTGTTCTTCCCGGCCGACGAAAGCGGCTACGTCCTCGAGGAGCGCTTTCCGAACCTCGCCGCCTGGCGCGATCGCCTCAAGGCGGCGCCGGGCTGGGGCGACCCGTACGACGTGCTGCCGGGCAAGCGCATCGCGCCGACCTGGTGATGGCCATGAACCGTGCGATCTCCGACGCCCTCGACTGGCCGTTCTTCGAGCCGCGCCATCGCGAGTTCGCGACCGAGCTCGACGCCTGGGCGACGACGGCCCTCGGCCACGCGCACGGCCACGACCGCACCGAGGTCGACGCGACGTGCCGATCGCTCGTCCGCGCGCTCGGCGACGCCGGCTGGCTCGCCCACGCCGTCGCCGGCCGCATCCACGGCGGCGCCGGCGACGACATCGACACACGGACGATCTGCCTCACGCGCGAGACGCTCGCGCGCCACGACGGCCTCGCCGACTTCGCGTTCGCGATGCAGGGCCTCGGTTCGGGCGCGATCAGCCTCGCCGGAACGGCCGAGCAGAAGGCGCACTACCTGCCGCGAGTCGCCGCCGGCAAGTCGATCGCCGCGTTCGCGCTCTCCGAGCCCGACGCCGGCTCCGACGTCGCCGCGATGGCAAGCTCGGCGCGCCCCGACGCCGGCAACTACGTCCTCGACGGCGAGAAGACCTGGATCTCGAACGGCGGTATCGCCGACTTCTACGTCGTCTTCGCGCGCACCGGCGCCGCGAGCGATCCGGCGTCGAAAGGCGCGCGCGGCATCAGCGCGTTCATCGTCGACGCCGACGCGCCCGGGTTCTCAATCGCCGAGCGCATCGACGTGATCGCGCCGCACCCGCTCGCGCGGCTGCGCTTCAACGGCTGCCGCATCCCGGCGACGCGCCGCATCGGCGCCGAAGGCGAGGGCTTCAAGGTCGCGATGCGGACGCTCGATGTCTTTCGCACCTCGGTCGCCGCCGCCGCGCTCGGCTTCGCGCGGCGCGCCTTCGCCGAGGCGATGGAGCGAGCGACCTCGCGGAAGATGTTCGGCGGCGTCCTCGGCGACTTCCAGCTCACGCAGGCCAGGCTCGCGCAGATGGCGCTCACGATCGACAGTGCCGCGCTCCTCACCTACCGCGCCGCCTGGCTGCGCGACACCGGCGCCACCGTCACGCGCGAGGCGGCGATGGCCAAGCTCGCCGCGACCGAAGGCGCGCAGCAGGTGATCGACGCGGCGGTGCAGATGTGGGGCGGGCGCGGCGTGCAGAGCGGCGAGACGGTCGAGCGGCTCTACCGCGAGATCCGCGCCCTGCGCATCTACGAAGGCGCGAGCGAGGTGCAGCAGCTCATCATCGGCCGCGACCTGCTCAAGGCGCATGGCACCGACCACAAGGACAAGGCATGACGACGACCAACCAGGCGCTCCTCCCCGAAGGCTGGCCGCGCCCCAAGGGCTACGCCAACGGCGTCGCCGCGACCGGCCGCCAGGTCTACGTCGCCGGCCAGATCGGCTGGACGCCGCAAGGCGTCTGGACGAGCGACGACTTCGGCGAGCAGGCCAAGCTCGCGCTCGCCAACGTCGCCGCCGTCCTGCGCGCCGCCGGTGCGCGGCCCGAGCACATCGTCCGCATGACGTGGTACGTGACGAGCAAGCGCGAGTACCTCGCCGCCGGCCGCGACATCGGCACGGCGTTTCGCGCCATCATCGGCCACTACGACATCGCCATGACGGCGGTCGAGGTGACCGCGCTGATGGAAGACCGCGCCAAGGTCGAGATCGAGGTCACCGCGGTCGTCCCGGGCTGATACCAGCGGCCGACCGCCGCACGAACCGAGCAGGAGAACATCACATGGCCAAAGCCAAGGCAAGCTTCCACTGGGACGACCCGCTGCTCCTCGACCAGCAGCTCACGGGCGACGAGCGCGCGGTGCGCGACGCCGCGCGCGCGTACGCGCAGGACCGGCTCCTGCCGCGCGTGACCGAGGCGTTCCGCCACGGCACGACCGACGCGGCGATCTTTCGCGAGATGGGCGAGCTCGGCCTGCTCGGCTCGACGATCCCCGAGCAATATGGCGGCGGCGGAATGAACTACGTCTGCTACGGATTGGTCGCGCGCGAGGTCGAGCGCGTCGACTCGGGCTACCGCTCGATGATGAGCGTGCAGTCGTCGCTCGTGATGGTGCCGATCAACGAGTTCGGCACCGAAGCGCAGAAGCAGAAGTACCTGCCGAAGCTCGCGCGCGGCGAGTGGATCGGCTGCTTCGGCCTCACCGAGCCGAACCACGGCTCCGACCCCGGCAGCATGATCACGCGCGCCAGGAAGGTCGCCGGCGGCTACTCGCTCAGCGGCGCGAAGATGTGGATCACCAACTCGCCGATCGCCGACGTGTTCGTGATCTGGGCCAAGGACGACGAAGGCGCGATCCGCGGCTTCGTCCTCGACAAGGGCGCCAAGGGCCTGTCGACGCCGAAGATCGAGGGCAAGGTCGGCCTGCGTGCGTCGATCACCGGCGAGGTCGTCATGGACGAGGTGTTCTGCCCGGAAGAGAACGCCTTCCCCGAAGTGCGCGGCCTGAAGGGCCCGTTCACCTGCCTCAACTCGGCCCGCTACGGCATCGCCTGGGGCGCGCTCGGCGCCGCCGAAGACTGCTTCCACCGCGCCCGCCAGTACACGCTCGACCGCAAGCAGTTCGGCAAGCCGCTCGCCGCCAACCAGCTGGTGCAGAAGAAGCTCGCCGACATGCTGACCGAGATCGCGATCGGCCTGCAGGGGTGCCTGCGCCTCGGCCGCATGAAGGACGAAGGCACGGCGTCGACCGACCTGACGTCGATCATGAAGCGCAACTCGTGTGGCAAGGCGCTCGACATCGCGCGCACGGCGCGCGACATGCTCGGCGGCAACGGCATCAGCGACGAGTTCGGCGTCGCCCGCCACCTCGTCAACCTCGAGGTCGTCAACACCTACGAAGGAACGCACGACGTGCACGCGCTGATCTTGGGGCGCGCGATCACCGGGATCGCCGCGTTCTGAGGGAAGAGGCACAGATGGCCATCGACGCCGGGCCGTCGCGCCGCCGCTTGTGCCTCGGCATCGCGGCATGGGCCGGCGCACCGTCATGGCGTTCTGCCCGGGCAGCGGTGCGCCGGGTCGGCTTCATCAGCGGCGGCAGCGCCGACGAAGCCGCAGGCTTCCTGACGCCGGTGCGCGGCGATCTCGCTCGCCGCGGCCATGCGGAGCCCGACTCGCTGGCGCTCGATCTTCGCTTTGCCGACGGCAACCTCGCGCTGATCCCGACATTCGTCGCCGACCTCGAGCGCGCCGGCGTCGCCCTGATCGTCACCCACGCGGTGGCGACGACGATCGTCGTGACGGGCAAGCGGACCGTCCCCGCGGTCTACCAGTTCAGCGCCGACCCCGTCGCTGCCGGCGTCGCGACCGACCTCGCCCATCCTCTCTTCAACGCCACGGGCGTGACGCTCATGCTGGCCGAGATCAACGGCAAGCGCCTGGAGCTCGTTCAGCAGATCCTGCCCTCGATGCGCCGCGTCGGCGTTCTCGCCAACGCGCTGCATCCGGGGCAGGAGCGCGAACGTGCCATCGTCGAGGACAAGGCGCGGCAGCTCGGCCTTCTCACGTCGGCGTATACGACGCGCAGCGAGGCGGAGCTCGACTCGGCGCTCGCCGCCCTCGCGGCGTCTCCGCCCGAGGCCTTGCTCGTGCTGTCGGACGGCTTCGTCGTCGTCCATCGGCGCAAGATTCTGGACTTCGCGCTTGCGCGGCGCCTGCCCGTGATCTCGGGCTGGGCCCTCATGGCGGACAGCGGGGCGCTCTGCACGTACGGGCCGCGCCTCGCCGATGCGTACGCGCGCGTCGGCTACTTCGTCGACCGCATCCTCAAAGGTGCCGCGCCGTCGTCGCTGCCCATCGAGCAGCCGACGATCCTCGAGCTCGTCGTCAACCGCAAGACCGCGAGGCAGCTCGGCGTGTCGATCCCACCCGGCGTGCTGGTGCGAGCGGATCGCGTCATCGAGTAGCGCATGCCGGCGCCGTCGTCGAGCCCTCTTTGCCACCCGCGAGGACCATGAGCACCTACACCGCCCACGTCGACACCTTCGCGCGCGACCGGCTGCCCGCGCGCGAGGCGCAGCCGGAGTTCCGGTTCGACCTGCCCGAGCTCAAGTTCCCCGAGCGGCTGAACTGCGCGACCGAGCTGCTCGACCGCCACGTGAAGGAAGGCCGCGGCGACCGGCGCTGCGTCAGCGCGCCCGGCGGCCCTTCGTGGACATACGCCGAGCTGCAGAAGCAGGCCGATCGCATCGCCCACGTCCTCGTCGCCGAGTGCGGCCTCGTTCCCGGCAACCGCGTTCTGCTGCGCGCCGCCAACAAGCCGATGCTGGTCGCATGCTGGTTCGCGGTGATGAAGGCCGGCGGCATCGCCGTCGCGACGATGCCGATGCTGCGCGCCAAGGAGCTGGCGCAGATCATCGCCAAGTCGCGCGCGACGATCGCCCTCTGCGACGCGGGCCTGCGCGGCGAGCTCGACGCGGCCGCGGCGGCG
>Ga0070667_100000503_pt1 | contig 39598 bp, 40 predicted proteins | sample KBSS33metaG_FD_64659 | JGI IMG/M metagenome (GOLD analysis project Ga0070667, IMG submission 64659) | Switchgrass rhizosphere microbial communities from Kellogg Biological Station, Michigan, USA - KBS S3-3 metaG | ecosystem: Host-associated > Plants > Roots > Rhizosphere > Soil ...
TGGGGAATGGGCTGGTTTTCCATAATTTTGTTATTTTTTTGCTTTTGTTGCTTTACATATATACATTAGCACAATGTTGCTTTTATTTCAATACTCTGTTTCGAAATAAAGCGCGCTAACGATCAATTGCAGTGTAACCGCGGATGACGGCGCTGCGCCTGTCAGAACCTTCATCCGGCCCGGCAATGGTTTGAAAATCGTGCACGTTAGGGCTTGCACCAGTGAGGCGGTTAACTACGATGTCACCCGTTTCAATTCTTGCCCGGTACACTGTTCCCGAAAAAATGCGTGGGTCGACCCTGCCGCTACGCATGGTAGCTTCGGCGCTTCTGCTGGCAACGGTGTTGGCGTCAAAACGGGCTTCGGCAGATATGCCCTGCACGCGCGTCCCGTACTCAGGAGTGAACGTCCCCAGGGTGTGCATGTGGGTACCCACATTGCTCAGGTGATGGATTATGGTGGTGGGGGCGCCGGAATCTGGTATGCCGTGGGCGTGGTAGCCCATATCGGCCATCTCTTCGGTAACGAGGCTACGGCTTTCATGTGGTCCGCCATTCCCCGGCGTGCCGTTGGCGTTGGAAGGCACAATTAGGCCAGTCGGCACTACCAGGCTCGCAACTTCATCGAGGGAGCTCTGACGGATGACAAATCCCGGGATAGCATTCGCCAGCATTCGCCGGTACAGCCCTAATAAATCTTCAGGCTGGCGCACTGAAGTTTGTGGAATCGGTAGAACCTCATACTGTAGTAATACCATAATTAAACTACTATACAATGAAATTATTCTACACGCAATTAAACAGCTGCAGGGTTATCATGCAAGGCCCACGCCTCTTAGGGCACGGATTCCAAGGCCTCTCACGTTGCGTTTGCGATAAATCTTATAATGAGTTCTACATTATTCTGTCGGATGACCTCTTTGATATCTATTTCCGGCCTTCTGTCGGCAATAGCAAGTACTTTCATGTTGGTATTATAGCCAACTACCTTTCTATAACCAGCTTGTCGTCTATTTTTTTGATGGTACCGCGGTTGCTCAGATGCTTTTCAGCGATCACCTGCCGCTTGTGGCCAGTCCGCATATCGTCGGTGAACGATGCGCCCAGAACTTCTGAGTAATCTATGTATTTTTTATTATCTGGTTTGATGGCGGCTTGCAGCTCTTTGGTAAGTTCCGCGTGGTCGCCGCGGTGGAGTGAGGCGAAATTTTCGAGGCGCACTTTTTTATCGTCGTACAGCAATATGCCTGCTGGCTTGTGGGCGCTGCGTGCCAGTACTTTTAGCCACGTTTCAGCATCCTTACGCGCGGCAACAAAATACATTTGCTCAACTGACACCGCAATGGCGACTTCTTCTACGCTCGAACTTTCCTTGTATACATCAGCATCTCTATGGAGTTGGGCATAGAGCTGGGTTACGTTCCCAGCGCTAATAGCGGAGATTACCTCGGCAGTACTCATGCCCTCAAAATCACTGCCTTTTAGGCGGCCAGTATCAACGAGTGCTTGCAGCCATACCGCGGCAACCGGGATTTCACCGTCTGCATCTAGTGAAGAGAGGAGGTCAGGACTGAGGGTTATTGCCCCGTTCTGTGCCGCCGAATAGTTATCTCGCAATGTTTTTTCATATGATTCGTCTTTCAGGCTTGGTAGTATGGCTCGCAGCTTAGGCTCGTCTCCATCTTCTTGCGTAATTATTTCGAGCAGGCCACCTAACACGGAGTTGCGGTCGTAGGCTTCGTACAACTCTAGCTGAGTCTTGTCGGTGTAGTATTTCTCTACCGCAATACTGTCGTCAATAAGTACTACTTCATTGGGCGAAGGGCGAGAAGGTACGGCGAGTTGGCCGCCTTTACTCAAAACCGCCTCTGGTGCAGCCACAAAACCAGCCAAGTGGTATCGGTCGCCCGGCAGTGCGTCAATGCCATTCATGCTCCAGGACACGCCTTCGTAACCGGAGTTATCGCGGACAATCTGCGTATCCCGCCCTTCGGCCTTGGCGGCTTCATTTTCGCGCTGTTTAAGGATTTTGGAATTCGCCAATATCCCCGTATTCAAGATTTGCACTAACTGCTCTGTTCCGGTGCCATGGTACAGGAAATTGCCCGACGGAAAATCGGCAGCCACTTTGATTGATTCAGCTGGGCTCAGCTTGGTGAGGTCAATGGTGTGTTTACGAAGAGCGTCAACCGCGGCTTTTTCTGCCTTGGCGTCTAAATGATGGCTGGCTATGTATGCGGCGATGGGTTCCTCAAAGTCTTGCTCCTGCTCTTTGCGCTTGGCGTGGATGGCGTCTAAATAGCCATTTGTTTGCAATTCTTTGAGAGCATCAGCCCTGGCTTCTTCCTCCGTGTAGCCCCATTTTTTGCGTTTTTGCACCGCGTAGGTAATGCGTTCATCCGCCCCATCGCCTTTATCGGCACGCCACACACCGCTTTCGGTGGCCCGAGTTTGGATGTCGGCCAGTTTTAGCGCCAGCTCATCATCAGAGAGCAGGAACGGTTTTAGGGCCTCTAGCTCTGCTTTAAGCGCCTGGGCTTGTTGGGTTAAGCGTTGGGCGTGCTCCTTGGACATAGCACTTTCACTAAAGTACGGGTCGGCGTCTGTCATTTGGGCGACTAATTCTTGGGGCACGTGGGGAGTAGTTCTCATGGCTACCATTATAAATCAGGATCCGGGTCTGCTGGCCTTGGCGCTTCTGCAGGGAGGACATACAGCCCATATTTGTGCGGCGAGCCTTCATCATAATGCCGTTTTATTTGGTCCAAGCCGACGATACCGACTGGCCCATCGGCGCTTAGTGCCTGAAGCGCGGCGTCGCTTTCTTCACCTAATCCGGAAACGCTATGATCAGCACGAATTACACCGTCGGCGGTCTTATACCCAATAACGCCGTGCTGGCCAAGAGCAAGCCTGTCGACAAGCACACCACGCTCAACAATATGTTTTGGCGGGGCTGTTATACCCACGCCGCCCTCTATGGTCTGAGCCCAACGGTGACAGTTTATGCGGTCCCTGGTTTCGGGGGTAACAGGAAGAGAGTATTGCTCCGCCTCTTCTGGGATGTACTGCTGAATACCGCGCGCGGCGTCCGGAGATGTCCATAGCACTCCCTGTGCTGACTCTATTCCCACTACCTGCCGGTAGGGTTCGTCCAATTCTGTACCTGGCGCGCTTATTTTACTGGGAACCGTGTAGACAGTCAGAGAGTCGGGAGAAGCGGAGACTAGTGAGGGTAATTCCTTCGGCATCGTGGCCACTACCGATTACCCCTAGTTCTGAACAAACCGTGCATCATTCGTTCTCCCAAGGCTCGCACGCGACCGAGCTGGCGCTGCGCCTCCCCAAACGCTGGGTTGGCGTGGAACTCGCCCGTCGTTTGGTTAAAATAACCCATCACGAACTGCGGCTCTATACGAAGCGTAAGCTCCTGCTCACCAAACTCACCCGGGCGTGCAGGTCCCACTTGCCTTACAAACGGACCGCCTGGCTGAAGACGAGGGTCTTCACACGCTTGCTTGTTACTTGCCGCCTCCGGCCGCTCCATGGGCAGGCGTACCACAATTTTCACCTTCTCCTCGGCGCCGGAAACGTTCGTATTATCGTGCCAGTAGTTCAATAATTTCGTGTTTACTTCTTCCTGAGGAAGATCAGTTTCTGGGCCGGCCATCATGTGCGTAGCTTCTTCAAGTCGCGGCTCTATCGTCCCGTCGCCCAGTACGGCGCCAGTAAAACGAAGGCCCTCACGGCAAATGACAGGGCCCGATAGTCGATTGGTGGATTTTACCAGAATTGTGCTTTGCCCGTCATTATCAATAAGCTCGCGGGCGACCGGGTCCTGCGTACCGGTAAATGTCTCTGTGTAGTTGTCGCACAGCGCGGCTGCCATCTCCCTATTAAACTGCTCCATATTAGGATGGGGTTCAGTAGGTATAGGTTCGGTCGGTCCTGTTTTCATAATTTTTGTTATTGATTAACATTAGTACAATAGCATTTTATTGATTATAATTCAATAAAATTGTGCTTAAAGATAGTTTGTATTGTCTACCTCTGTTATACTGTCTTACATATGAGTTCGTTATCCATCGGCATCGTTGGCCTACCTAACGTTGGCAAATCTACCCTTTTCAATGCCTTGACCAACAATAATATTTTGGCGGCCAATTATCCATTTGCCACCATTGAACCAAACACCGGTATTGTGCCGGTGCCCGACGAACGCTTGCAAAAATTAGGCGAATTGTACCACACGCAAAAAATCGTGCCTGCTACAGTAACATTTGTAGACATTGCAGGCTTGGTGGCTGGCGCCAGCAAGGGCGAAGGCTTGGGAAACCAGTTTTTGAGCCACATCCGCAACACGAACGCCATCGTGCAAGTGGTGCGCGCCTTTGCCGACCCCAATGTATTGCATGTAGACAACACGCTAAACCCGGCGAACGACATCTCTGTTATTAACACCGAGCTCGTTTTGGCCGATCTGCAAACCGTAGAAAAACGCCTGCCAAAAGCCGAAAAAGAAGCCAAGGGCAACCCTAAATTAAAGCCCGTGATTGAAACGCTGAAGCGCGCCTACGAACTACTGAACGACGACAAACCGCTTTCCAGCGTAGACGACATTGATCTTACCCACCTAGACGACCTGCATTTGCTGACTGCAAAACCAGTAATTTACCTGTTCAACCTCGACGAGTCCAGTATGCAAGACGAAAACCGCAAGAAAGAATTAGCAGCGCTGGTTGCGCCCGCCAGCTCCCTGTTTGTGTGCGCCCAGCTGGAGAGCGAACTGCGCGATTTAGACGAACAAGACGCCAAAGAACTGTTGGAAAGCTATGGCCAGAGCGAATCTGGCCTGGTGCAGTTAATCCACACAGCTTACGACGTGCTCGGTTTACAAAGTTACCTCACCGCGGGCGAAAAAGAGGTGCGCGCCTGGACTATCCGCAAGGGCTTTACCGCACCACAAGCCGCGGGCGTCATCCATGGCGATTTTGAACGTGGCTTTATTGCCGCCGAGATTGTCAGCTACGATGATTTAATTGCGACCGGGAGCGAGCAGGCCGCCAAAGCCGCGGGCAAGCTCCGCACCGAAGGTAAAACCTACGTTATGCAGCCGAACGACGTGGTGGAGTTCCGCTTCAAGGTCTAATAGAATTAGTTAGTTTGGCCGGGTAGCTGCTGTCCAATAGGAAAACCTCTGCGCAAAAAGTTCATCAAGCCGTTGGCTTCTGATCTCTCTACAGCAACACCTGAGTGGCCGCTCAAAAAATCGGTGAGCCCTTCTACTAGCTGATCTTGTTCGGAGCCAGCCTCGCCTGTGGCATGGCGGCGTGCCTCCTCAGGAGTAAAATCGAGGCGCATTACCGACGGTTGTGGGTTAGTCACCAAGCCGTTATACAAATGGACAGCTCTAGGGCGCACGATTTGCACCTGAAAATCGGCCTCACCGGGAATATTTGACCGCCAAATTTGAGCCGTTGCCGTCCCGAAAAAGCTAAGTAGTAGATTATGCTGCCGCTCAGGGTCACCCGGCTCCGGCGGAAGGGCGTAATTGACATGCGTTAAAAGTAACCCATGGAGCGACCTCGACAAGCCTGTTGCCGCCAGCTTTGCCTCTTCGGCATCAACCAATAAGCCCTCAACGTTAGGCGGTTTCATAAATTGCAATAGCTCTACCTTTGTCATGCTACGCGGCGCCCTTATATATGTTCGGAGAAAGTTTGTTCATTGGAGGAGTATAGCCGAATGTACTACTGTTGCAAAGGAATTTAACCCGAGACAATTATGGGATGCCCACCTTGTAGATACTCTACGAGGTCAGCCGCCTCCGCGTGCCCGGCTAACGCAGTCTGCTTAACAGCTGTGCTTTCAGGCATGAGCATGTTTGCATTTTGCGTGTCGCCTGCGGTCAGACGGCGGTAGTCTTCATGACTAAAATCAAAACGCTCGGTAACAGGTTGTTTGCTGGTTGCATCGCCGCTGTAAATATGCACACCGTACGGCGTCATAATTTGTACCTCAAAACCTGCGTATCGTTCTTTTAGGCTACTGCGAAAAATCTTTCCGCTAGAAAATTCTGGTTTAGGAAACTGCAGTTGCATGTCAACACCACAAACACCCGCTGGACGCACAAAACCCAAATTTCTAATGAGCAACAGCCCTAAAGCTGACGATAATTGTAGGGTTATACGTGAAGCTTCTTCGGCAAGTACCATCTGCCGGTTAAGTGGGCCAGGTTCTCGCATAAAGGGCAAGAGTTCTACAGCCATATCAATTTTTGGCCAGCAATCTAGCCACCTCTTCAGCGCCCATAAGCGACTCCCGCATAAACAAATATCTCATGCCTATACTACTCTTTTCATTGTTGTAAATATTATACTTTTATAGATTTTTCGTCAGTAATGCCGCATCTATACGGGTTAGGGTACTTACACTTCGCCCAAAGGTGTACCGATCAACGCGAAGGCCAGATTCTCTGTCACCGGGACAAACAACCCTGCTTCGCTTTTCTGCAGCAGGTACTCATGCATGCCAGTAATTTCCCCAGGGCTTACCACGTCGCTACTGAGCGCGTACCTGCTCATATCTACTGTGGGCTTCTGTGTTTTTGGTTGGCCAGCAATCCGTCGGCGCGCTTCTCGCAGCATGGCCTCAACGTCAAATGCTGTAGCCGCATCATGATCCTGCTCCTGACTCCGGACTACGCCTCTTGATTCTGTCGTGTACCGCTGCAATTCACGCGGGGCGGGCGCCTCGACAGTGTCAGTGAATGTGACAGAGCCATGAACGAGCTTTTCCTTCCGCAAGATGCCGCTAAAGACAACAACCTCGTTAGTTTCGGGATCGTGCAGATGCACATAATAGGCCATGCCTCTCGGGCGCACATCTTGTGAATCTGCAAAGCCGGCGTAGCGTTCCAGAAGCGCAGCATTCATACGCAGTAGCCCGGTTAAGGCTGCGCTCTTCTCCGCCTTTGTCTGCTGCAGCGGGACGCCGTCAAACTCCCGCATAAATTCGTGCTTCATAAGTAGGTAATTATATACTTTTTGCATTATATTGTCAAAACATACCTCTGTAAAACAAAGAAATCCGGCCTTTGCAGGCCGGTTCTCTTCGCTGGTGCTATCTGCTAGTAAAACTTTGGATAGCGTCGCCTGCGCATCAGCGTTGGCATTTTGGTGTACGGGTTCACCGGCAGGCTAAATTGTGCATTGGTCGCATTGCCCTGCATAGCCAGCCCGCCCATAGCTGTTGCGTTGACCGTCTGAGCGTAGCCCTGCGCCGCCTGCAAATGTTGTAGCATGAAGTGCTGGCGGATTTCCATAACTCGCTCCTGTGTGTAGTCTACCAGTCGGCGCAGCCGTGTCTGGTTCCAGGCGATAAATGACAGTTTGTGTGTTGGAGTGATGACATGCACCGAGCCATCCATAAGGCGTGCGCTGAAATCTATCTCCGAGATCATGTCAAACCGAATGTCTTCCAGCGTAAAGAACATCGGTTTGCGGTCTACGAGCAGTAAGCGGTGGTCGGTCACTACCAGCATTGCAAACCCGCCCTCGTAGTGGCCATTTACTGCTTGCGCAATTGTTTCCTCGGGAAGTAATATATTTGCCAGCTCGCGAATCTCCGCGCGACCCCACCAGCGATAGTGGCATCCGACTCGCTTCAGCTGCTCCTCAATGATTGCTAATGTTACCATGGAGCCTCCCTCCTTTTACCCTGAGTGTTCCCACTCATAGTTTTATCTTACGGGGAGGACAAAGGGTTGGTCGGTAATCTTCGTCACATTGGTCATGAGAGTTACGTCACATCTTGCAGCAGATGACCCCTTATGAGATAATAGTGATATGTTGACGGACGATAGCCAGCAAGCCGCCCTCGTCAACCTGTTCCACCAGGGAACGCGATTGGTTTACGAGAAAGGTGAGTTTGTCATACGCCCAGGCGGTCCGCCCCAGGGTGTTTTTTATATCCTGAAGGGCCTTGTTAAGGCGTACGACATCACTAAGTACGGCGAAGAAAACCTGCTTATTATCCGCAAGCCGGGCGAGATCATTGGTTTAACGTGGTCTATCACTGGCCAAGACCGGCATATTATTTACGCCACACTGGCAAAAACCGAGCTGCTGCAAATCTCGCGCGAACAGTTTACTAACTTTGTTCGAACCAATCCTTCTGCCGCCCTACCCCTTGTGGATATGCTAGTGGACATGTACCGCTTGCACAGTGAACGTATTTTAAACCTAGAATACCGTACGGTGCGCGAACGCCTGGTGTCGTTCCTGCTGAGCATGTCGCGCCGCTTTGGTGAGGAATCGCCTGAAGGCCTAGTGTTGCAGGTGCCGCTGCGCCACCAGGACATTGCCAGTTCTATTAGCGCTACGCGTGAATCCGTTGGCCGCGAGCTGGCCGCATTTGAGCGCCAAGGCTTAATCGCCAACAAGCAGCTCACTATTGTACTGAAAGACGTCGACCGACTGCGCAAATTCCTGGAATAACTGCTTATTTCCAGTGGCTGACGATTTCGTCAACTGTTTTCACGACCTTGTCGTGCGGGGGTACATCTTGGTTGTCGTAGTAATGGTCGGTGAACATATAGTCCTCTACTACGCTTAAACAGAAGATCTCGTCGGCCAAGATGTGCATGCGGTCTACGGCTTGCACGCTGGCCAGTGGCGTCGCTACTATTAAGCGTTTAATGCTGATGGGCTTTAAAAATTCGGCGGCAATATCCAGTGAAAAGCCATTGCTTAGCCCGTCGGAAACCAAAATAACGTTGTGGTCGCGCAATAAATCTTTGCGGATCAGCGCCCCGCCATGCCCTGTCAGCCGCTGCAAGTCCTGGATTTTACTAAATTTTTCCTGCTCGATAAAACTGCGGTATTCCGCCACCAGGTCTTCGAGTTCACCGGGCGAATAGGCCTTGTTGTAGCTAAACGACCCGTCGGAACTAATGCCCGCGATAGCTTCCGGCTCGCGTGGCAGTTCAATAGCCTCGCTCATCAGCATGGTAAGTACGCAGTGCAATTTAATGGCAATCTGTGCGCCAATAACCACACCGCCATCACTTAAAGCGACGACAGCACAAGGTTTCCCTGCGTATTTTTTAGTTATTTGGCTGGCCAGTTTTTGCCCGGCTTCCACCCGGCTTTTGAAGTACATACCCAGAGTTTAACACTTTACAGGTTACGCTTACAAGGGAGTGGAGCTGGTTAGGGGTGGTATGGCCAGTTATTGTGCCCGCGACCGCCGCCTTCCGATTCACCCCACAATGTCTTCCTCAACAAGGCCGCCACTGTGCGGGCAGTTATTGGGGCGGGCAGTTCTATCGGCTCGGCGCTCAGCACTAAACGGGATAGGTCCACGGCTTTTGGGTAATTAGGAGGGAGCGTTTTGGGCTTTTTAGCGTGATCGAACTGCACCTCTTCAGCGGTAGTGGTGCCGGTGAACCACGATACTCGCAGACTATCATCAAACACTTGCATGCCGTATTTTGCCATGTCTGTTGGTATATTTTTGAGGCCGTGCCACTTCGTGACAACCACCAGCGCGCTCATACCGTCAATAATGCTCCGCCCGTAAGCAGTACCGATTGCACCGTTGCCGCCCGGCACCAGCTGCCAACGTCCCTCGCCTGCGTGAGCAACCAGGTCGCCGATATGTTGCTCTAGCAGAGGCAGACGTTCAACTAACAATTCAGCCGGTGGCTTTGGGGCTCCACCGGCTGCCGCTTCTGGCGCGCTCATACTACGCCGCCTTCCGTAAGGAGTAGAACCGTTCTAAATTGCCTTTGGCACCGGCAATTTCAGAATCGGCTTTGTCTACAATTACAAAATGTTGGCGTGCCCAATCTTCAAACTCTTTGAGGATGTCGCGGCGCATACGGTCGTTTTTGATGACACCTTTGTGTTTGAGATTAGCCGCTGTGGCCTCAAACTGTGGTTTAACCATGGCTATAATCTGCGTTTGTTTGCCTGAAAGGCGCGCGACCGTGGGTAAAATTTCGCGCAGGCTAATGAATGAGACGTCTATTACCACGATGTCCGGTGTTTGGGAGAGGGTTTGCATGTCGCGGATATCGGTTTGCTCGTGGAGTTCAATTTCGGGGCGGCCATGTAAACTGGGGTGCAGCTGGTTGGTGCCAACATCTACGGCAATAACTTTGCGGGCGTGATGCTGCAGGGCGTAGTCGGTAAAACCGCCGGTGGAGCTGCCCACGTCTAACATTACTTTGTCACGGAAATCTAGACCGAGCGCTTTGGCGACAGAAGCCAATTTGAGCCCGGCGCGCGACACATATTGTTCGGTGGCTTGCAATTTTACGTCCGCTTCTTCCGATACCATACAGCCCGGCTTGGTTTCGACCTTGCCGTTTACGGTAACTTTTCCCAAGCGAATCCAGCTTTCGGCCTGGCTGCGTGTTGGCGTGAGGCCCAATTGTACCACCAGCTGGTCGAGCCGGATTTTAGCCATTGCTCGGCCCCGCCCTTAATTCAAAATTGCCGATGATTTGACAACTGTTGTCACGCTGCACTTGTACTAGATAAAAATCGTGAAGCGCTATGTGGTCGCCCTCGTTGGCGTAGCGGCCTTCGTAGCGGGAAATATGTGCACGGTAGTTTTTATCTACATAATCGGCATTCACCAGAGAGATTTGCAGCAGCTGCGTCAGGCTCAACAGGGCTTGGTGCAGTTGCTGCAACGCGGCCGGATCGGCAATTACATTTACCGGGATATCTTGCTGGGGGCCAAATTGCGCCTCCGCGCCAACAGTAACCGTAAAAGGCGCAGCGGCAAACGCCAGCTTTTGGAGTTGCTCGCGCAGCCGTACCACCTGCTCCGCGCTGGCGCTAAACCATGGCAACAACGTAATGTGCAGCGGCCAGCGCTGACAGCTAAAATATGAACCCACAGCCTGCGGCTCAAGCATATGCACCAGGATGAGGTCCCCAGGCTGCGCCATATCTACTCCTTTACGCGCTCACGATACGCGCCGGTTGCAGTATCTACCGAAACAACGTCACCGGTTTTTACAAATGCTGGTACGCGGATGGTAATGCCAGTTTCCAGAGTTGCGTCCTTGGTTACGGCGTTGGCGGTGTCGCCCTTCACTACGTTTTCGGCGTAGGTAACCTTCAGCGGAACGTTTTTGGGAAGTTCAACGTTAATGGGACGCCCGTCGAAAAACTGCAATTGCAGGCGGTCGCCTTCTTTAACGTAACCTGCACCGTCGCCTACTAAGTCGGAGCTCACTTCGAATTGCTCGAAAGTATCTTCGTTCATAAAGTAGAACGTGTTGCCGTCGTTGTACAAATATTGCACATTTTGGTTGGACACGTCGGCGCTGTCTATTTGCTCGTTGCCCTTAAATGTTTTTTCGAGTACTTTGCCGTCAATGAGGCTTTTAATGCGGACGTTCACAATGGAACCACCGCGGCCCATCACCTTTTGGCCGTACTCAACCACGCGATACGGCACGCCGTCTAGTGCAAAGATGGTGCCTTTCTTGAGGTCTGTAATGCTTAATCCCATATTTTCTCCTACTTACAAGTGTGCCATTAATTGCTGGGTTTGGGCCGATAGATGCCCTACGTCTACCGCTCCAAATAAATTGAGCTCGCCAGCTTTGACCACAGCTTGTTCAAAAGTGTGTAAACGCTGGCGAATTTCACGGGCTAACCGGTCTTGCGCTGCTTTGGTGTCGGCGACGCCGTAGTCGCGCAGATCGAGACGCACATCCGCTGCCAGACGTTTGATAGAGCGCAATAGCTCACGCTCACCAGCGGGCAGCGCATCAATATCAAACTGCATAAGCAGCGACGTGATGTGTGTTTCTAGCGCTTTTACCAGCGCAAACGGTGACAAACCCTCTTCCACCCGCTACACCTTATTAGTTGTTAGCTACGAACGGCAGCAGGCCGATGTGGCGAGCGCGCTTGATAGCAGTAGCCAAACGGCGCTGTTGGCTTTCGGTGAGGCCGGTTTTCTTGCGGGTCTCAATTTGGCCGTATACGTTTACGAAGCGCTGCAAGGTTTTTACATCCTTGTAGTCGAAGTACGGAACGTCCGTCTTGTGTTTAAAAATCTTTGCCATTACTTAATCCTTTACTTAATTATTAGAGATTGTTAGAAGAAACATCCTGTGGGCATGGTGAACGCCGCGGCGATAATCCATATAACTGGGGCGAGCACAATGCCACCGGCAAGATATGCAGCCCGTAGTGCCTTGCTGGTTTGGCGCTTACTTTCGTGCGTCATAAAGACGATGACGCAAATAGCAACGCCGGTTGCAGCAATCATCGCCAAAAGCGATGGAAAGTACTTTGCCGTGGTACACGCTGTTACTGCAAAACCAAACATGGCTGACCCCTTAATTTGCTAGCTAGAACGGGATGTCGTCTAGGTTGATTGGCTCGTCGCCAATATCTTCTACGACTTCGTCTTTCTTTTTGGATGAACTTCCGCTGCCGTTGGAGCTGCCGGAACTGCGGCTTGGTGCCGGGCTGGAACCGCCGTCATTACCGCCGCCACCTTCGCTATCGCCACCGCGACTGTCGACAAACGTTACGTCGTTAGCCAGCACTTCTACTTTGCTGCGCTTTTGGCCGTCCTGTTCCCAGCTACGGCTTTGCAAGCGACCCTGCACCAGGGCGCGGCGCCCTTTAGTGAGGTATTGGCTGACGCGTTCGGCCAGCGGACCCCAGGCAACGCAGTCGATGTAATCGGTAGCTTCTTGCCAGTCGCCGTTTTGAGCCTTGTAGGCGCGGTTGAGCGCCAGGCTAAAGCTGACAACGCTTTGGCCGCTCGGTGTTTGACGAAGTTCCGGATCGCGTGTTAAGTTCCCCATTAAAGTGACTTGGTTGACACTTCGTGCCATAGTTCTACCCTCTCTTACTTCTAGGCAAAAGTTATCACTTCATGCCTGCTAATTCAACTATTCTTCTTCAGATTTTTCTTCGGTGGTTTCACCGCGCTCAGCAGCCTTCTTGGCCTTCAAAGCCTTCAGGGCTTCAGCCTTGGCGATTGCCTTGAGGTCGGGCTTGGTGATCAAGAAACGAATCACCTCGTCGGTGATGTTCAAGGTGCTTTCAACCTTGCGTACGCTCTCAGCTGGCAGGTCTACGGTGTAGATAACGTACACAGCCGACTCGTTCTTCTTGATTGGGTATGCCAGCTTGCGCTTGCCCCAATTGTCGGTGTTTTTTACTTCACCGCCGTTGTCGGTAAAAATTTTCTCGACACGGCTGGTGGCCTTTTCCAGATCAATTTCTAGATCCGGGTGATAAAGAACCGCAATTTCGTATTGGTTCATGCTTCCTCCTTCGGAATCGCCCCGCTACTAAACGGCGCGATGCGTATAAGCTGCCTCACACGCAGGTTAGTTAATAACAGAGGTAATTATACCGTTAAAACAGATTAGATGCAAACCGTATTTTATATAGTTATATAATATTTTATGCCACTTGTGATATAATAAGGGAAATGACTGTCGTGAAGGAGCCTCAACCAGCAGCACTCCCGAGCCTTGAAGCACACCCTGCTTCCGACCCACTCACCACAGGGGAAATGGACGCTAAGGCTTACTTCGCGCACCTCGAATATCTAGGCGAAACAGGCAAGCAATTGGCTTACACCGGCCAAGACGACGCCGCGCTTGCCGTGCGCGCCGAAGCCGAAAACACCTACTACACCGACCCCGCCGACGAAATCACCCTAGCCGTGATGGAGCATCGCCTCGGCCGCGGCGACACCGGTGAGGGCGTTGCAGCCTTCGACCAAATATCGCCCAACATGCGCCCCTGGGGCATCATAAAAATGCTAAAGCACGACGTGGAACCGCACCAGTGGCAACTGCTGCGCTATCCGCTTGAAAATTCGTGGGCCCAGTACAATCTGCGGCAGCAGCGCGAAATCATCGGCGACCTTTTAGCCATGCAGGAGTACGACGCCGCCATCCATTATGCCAACCGCATGGTGCCCGAAGATGCCATTCCGCCAGAACGCCGCGCGCGGCGCGACACACTTATAGATATCGCTCACTACCGCGCCGATTACGGCGACGTGCAGGGCGGACTCGACATGCTAGCCAACCTTCAGGCAGAAGCAGAAGCTGGACTGAACGGCCTCATCGAACAGCGTATGAACCTGCCCGAGGACCCTGGTGCCAACATCCTGCTGGAAGAACAAGACCTCACCGACACCTACAACCTGGCTGAAATGCACACCATTGCCGTGCGCGCCCACCAAAGCGCCAGCCATGCTGGTGCCCTTTTAGGGCGCGCCGCTTTTTATGGCGAGAATGCCAACGACCAAAAATACCGCACCATGGCCGCCAGCCTTCTAGGAACTACTATCACCAATTTGCAGTTATATGAACCACCCACCCCGCTGGCGTCGCGCCACGTACAAACCGAACAACGCTCCAAAATCGGCGAGCATTCCCTGCTCGACCGCGCCCGCAAATTGGCGCTGCGCGGCATGCGGCGCGTTTTACAGCATCTGCGCCGCCGTTAACCTGTCAGATCAAGAGTTCAAGGGGTTGTAGCCAATCTGCCAGGCTGCTACCATGGATAGGATGAACAAAACTCCTATCGTTATATCGGGTTCAATTGCTATTGACCGGATCATGAATTTTAGCGGCAAATACCGCGACCACATTAACCCTGAAAAACTGGACTCCCTGAGCATTTCCATCTTTTTAGATAGCCTACTCGACGCCCGCGGCGGTGTTGGCGCTAACATCGCATACTCTCTGGCGCTGTTGGGCGAGGAGCCATTCCTGCTCGGCTCCGTGGGCGCGGACGCTACGGCGTACATGGAAAGCCTGGCGCACACCGGCGTGAACATTACCCACGTACATGAAAGCAAGCTGCCTACTGCAGCTTTCAACGTCATTACCGATGCCGCACAAAACCAGGTTGGCGGTTTCTACCCGGGCGCCATGTTCGACAGCGACAGCTTAAGCTTTGAACCCTGGAAAAACGACGACCCGCTGGTGGTCATTTCCCCGCACGACCCTAAAGCCATGAAGCGTCAAGTGGCCGAGTGCGCCCAATGGAAACTGCGCATGCTGTACGACGTTGGCCAGCAAGTGTCTAACTTAAACGGCAAAGACATGGCCGAAGGGTTGCGCGCCGCCGAAATCCTCATCTTAAATGATTACGAACTGAGTGTCCTCGCCAAAAAAACCGGCTGGACAGTTAAGCAAATCAAGGAACAGGTCCCTATTGTTATCACCACGCTCGGCGGCAAAGGCTCGGTTATTGAAGGCTCGCGTGTGCCAAAACCCATTACCGTGGGTGTAGCCAAACCAAAGCAAGTCGCCGACCCAACCGGCGCGGGCGACGCTTTCCGCAGCGGCTTTTTGTACGGTTTTGTGCGCGGTTGGCACTTGAAAGCCTGCGCGCAACTAGGCGCCGTAACCGCAGCGTACGCGATCGAGGCCGTCGGCACGCAAAACCACCGCTTCACCCTGGCCGAAGCCCGGACGCGCTACGCCGCCGCATTCAACGAAGAATTACCAAAAGAATCATAGTTTTTGGAGAGGAGAACATATGAGCGACTATAAAGTTAAAGATATTAGTTTGGCCGATTGGGGCCGCAAAGAAATTATTTTGGCCGAGAAAGAAATGCCTGGCTTAATGGCCATCCGCGAGGAGCACAAGGGCAAAAAACCGCTAAAAGGTGCGCGTATTTCCGGCAGCCTGCACATGACCATTCAAACCGCTGTTCTAATTGAAACGTTAGTTGAATTAGGCGCTGACGTACGCTGGGCGTCCTGTAACATCTTCAGCACGCAAGACCACGCCGCTGCCGCAATCGCCAAGGCGGGTATTCCGGTATTTGCCTGGAAAGGTGAAACCGAAGAAGAATACTGGTGGTGTACCGAACAAACTCTAAAGTTTAAGGGCGGCAAAGGCCCGAACCTGCTGTTAGATGACGGCTCCGACCTCACCGGCCTGGTACACGCTAAGCACCCAGAATTATTGGGCGAAATTAAGGGCGTTTCCGAAGAAACCACCACCGGCGTCCACCACCTCTACCAAATGCTGGAAAAGGGCGAGCTGTGCATTCCAGCCATTAACGTGAACGACTCCGTTACCAAGAGCAAATTCGACAACAAGTACGGCTGCCGCGAATCCCTGGTAGACGGCATTAAGCGCGCCACCGACGTTATGCTCGCCGGTAAAGTTGCCGTTGTTGCCGGTTACGGTGACGTTGGCAAGGGCTGCGCCCAGTCGCTCGCCAGCTACGGCTGCCGCGTATTAGTAACCGAAATTGACCCCATCTGCGCCCTCCAGGCCATGATGGAAGGTTTTGAAGTCGTTACTATGGAAGAAGCCGCGCCGCAAGGCAACATCTTCGTAACTACCACCGGTGGCAAAGATATTATCACCATTAAGCACATGGAAAAAATGCCGGACACGGCAATTGTATGTAACATCGGGCACTTTGATGTTGAAATTCAGGTTGCGCCTTTGAACGCCTACAAGGGCATCAAGAAGGAAGAAGTGAAGCCGCAAGTTGATTTGTACACCTTCCCCGACGGCCACCGCATCATCATGCTGGCCGAAGGCCGCTTAGTAAACCTGGGCTGCGCCACCGGCCACCCGTCGTTCGTTATGAGCAACTCCTTCAGCAACCAGGTTATGGCCCAGCTCGAACTATGGAACAAGAGTTATGAAGTTGGCGTATACCTCCTGCCGAAAGAATTGGATGAAAAGGTTGCCCGCCTGCACGTAGAAGCCTTGGGCGGCAAGATTAGCAAGCTTTCGAAAGACCAAGCGGAATACTTAGGTCTTCCAGTGAACGGCCCGTTCAAGCCGGAACACTACCGCTACTAGTAGCCTGCAAACCAGTCACCTACGCGGAGAGCTGCGCGGCCCACCCAGGTGGATGCGTTTTGCCGCCGATAAAACCTGCGCAGGCGCTCAGGGCCAATTTCGACAGTCCGCAACACCCGTAGCAACTCTTGCGCTTCGGGTTCGTGCACTATATCCAGGCCAAGCCGCGCATGTTCACCGCGTTGTTCTTGGGCGAATGCCTCCATAGCCGCTCTTCGGCGTTTTATCCATTCAGTGAAGCCGGAGGCCTTTTGTGCGGCGTGCAGCTGCTTGTTCCACTGTCTACTAAACTCATACCTACCTGGAGATATAGGCGCAGGCCATCGCGGTTCTCTGTATTTCGGTTCTGGCTCAGTAAAATGAAACTTGCTGTAATCTACTGACAATCCCTTCCTAATCCGTTCTCCGGCTTGTGTGACGTAAAAGTTGTAGTGAGTGGAGGCTTCTTCGCCGACCGTTCCTTCAGGATAGACAATAATACCGCCGCGAGCGCCCACATCCCCTCTTGGGGCTAACTTTGTATGAATGAATATTTTTGCCGCTTCGCCATCAAATATCTCATGGAAGGTAAAAGTACGACCAACTAAGGGTAGCTTTGGTTGGCTACCAACAATGACGTTCACTTGATCTAGTATTTCACCTACGGTTTGCGCAGATGCTTCTTGTGGTGGTATATATTCATGACTTGCTGTCATAGCTTCAGCGTAACATCATATTTGATATATATCAACAATATATAACGAATACTGTGTCAAATTCTCAAGCTATTATTCAGACTCAGGTCTTGCCAGACAACTCACCACTTTAAGAGAGTGGGCTATAAGGTAATCGCTTCCACCCACCTTAATTGCTAATTGCCTTTGAGCCAGTTAATGGCCTGGCGAGCTATGCTGCCCAACCAACCGGCAATCGAACTGCGGCGACCCGCTTGGTATTGCTCTGCGCGGGCCTGCTGTTGCCGCAACATCATGCCACCGGCTTCCAGGGCACGCAACAGTTCCTGGGCCTGTGGTTCGTACACCACGTCCAAGCCGAGCGCTTCATCGGCAGCACGTTTTTCGGCGATATACCTCGCTTTCGCCTCATTGTAGCGCCGTTCCCAGATGTCAAAGCCAGTCGCCGCTTTCGCCGCAGCAATAGCTTCGTAGTATTCCTCGGTAAATTCCATGTTGCCGTTTTCATCCGGCTCGGGGTACGGAGGAAATTCGGTTTCTGGCGCGTCTTCAAACAGGAAATCGCTCAAATCCACTGGGAGCAGCTTCTTTAGCTGTACACCGTTTTCAGTTTGCATAAGGGCAAACTTAGTGCTGTTATCGGCAGCGGGAGAATCAGCCGGATGTACTGTTACACCGCCACTACTGCCATCTAACGATGCTTCTACGGGCTGCAACTGCACCATAAAAAAGGTTAGTTCACCCTCAAAATCTGTCACAAATTCAAAGGCACGTCCTGCACCTTCGTACACTTGCTGGCCCGTAAGCAAAGCATCCATCTGTGTGATGATCGCTTCAGTAGTCTCAGGGGTGACAGGCTCTGGAATTTCTCGACCCTGAATACCTTCAGGGGGTATACTCATAATAATTTATTATAACATAAATATTAGTATAAGCGAGTACAGCTACTCGCCTTCGGCAGGCGGAACCGGTACGGCGGCTGGGGCTGCTGCCGGAGCTGGCGCGCCAAATACTTCATCGAGGCTACTTACCAGTACTTCGCGCGGACGGGCGCCGTCAGCCGGGCCAACAATGCCCTGTTCTTCCATTTCTTCAATGAGGCGCGCAGCACGGCCGTAGCCAATGCGCAAGCGGCGCTGAAGCAAGCTGGTGCTGGCCTTGCGGCCTTCTATTACGCAGTGCACGGCGTCGCGGAACATGTCATCGTCGGAACCGCCAGCCCCGCCGCCCATGTCGGCCACAATGCCGCCCTTACCGTTCAACTGCACCGGCTGGCTCACCACTTCGTTGTCGTACTGCGGCGGACGCTGCATACGGATAAAGTCGTTTACCTTCACGGTTTCTTCGTCGCTTAAGAAGGCGCCCTGGACGCGCTTCGGCTTAGGCATATCAGCAGTTAACAGCAGCATGTCACCCTGGCCAAGCAGTTTCTCGGCACCCATTTGGTCGATGATAGTACGGGAGTCAACCTGGCTGGCCACCGTAAACGCGATGCGCGCTGGCACGTTGGCCTTGATGAGGCCGGTAATAACGTCTACACTTGGACGCTGCGTTGCCAACACCAGGTGGATACCGGCGGCGCGAGCCTTCTGTGCCAGGCGCACAATTAAGGCTTCCACGTCGCGGGCCGCCATCATCATAAGGTCGGCTAACTCGTCTATAACAATGACGATGTAGGGCATGCCCTCTTCCTTTTTCACATTGTTGTATTCGGCGATGTTGCGTTTGCCCACTTCGGCCATGGTGCGCAGGCGGCGCTCCATTTCGGCCACGGCCCACTTCAGGGCGCTGATACATTTTTCTGGCTCGTTAATAACAGGTGTTAAGAGGTGTGGCAGGTCGTTGTATGGCGCCATTTCAACTTGTTTGGGGTCCACTAAAATCAGTTTCAGGTCGGATGGACTGTTGCGGTACAGCAAACTGGTCAAAATAGCGTTGATCATCACCGACTTACCAGAACCAGTCTGACCAGCCACCAACAGGTGGGGCATTTTGGCGAGGTCGGCGACCACCGCCTTGCCGGCAATGTCTTTACCAATGGCGAAACCGAGCGGGCTGTGCAGCTCCGCCCATTCGTGCGATTGCAGCAGGCTGCTGATGCGCACGGTGGCCGGTTTTACGTTTGGTACCTCAATACCCACTGCGCGTTTGCCGGGGATGGGCGCTTCCATGCGGATGCTGTGCGCAGCCAAGTCGAGCGCCAGGTTGTTCTCCAGCGCCGTAATTTTAGTGAGCTTGACATTCGCCGGTGGCTTTAAGGTGTACTGGGTAACGCGCGGGCCAACGTTGGCGCCTTCCATTTCAACATCGATATTGAAGTTGGAGAACGTTTCCTCGATGGTTTTGGCGTTGCCTTCTACGTTGCCAGCGTCGGCTTTTTCTTGCTTTTGGTCGAGGAGGTCGAGGCCGGGGAATTTCCAGTTCGGGTCGGTTGCCAGGGTAAGCGCTTGGTGGTCGTCGGCGGGAGCCAACTGCGCAGCCGCGTTCTTGAGCGCCGCGGGCGCAGCCTTGCCGCTGTGGTGCTCAACAGGAACGCCTTCGTTCAACTTAAAGCCGCTGCTTTCGGCACGCGCCTTCAAGCCGACCAAGCCCTCGCCTTCTTCGGCCGGGCGGTGACGGAATGGTGACACAATGCCGGTCAAAATCTTCAGGCTAATGCCGAACGCAAAAAATACCGACAAACCGGCTAAAATGGCAAACAACAGCGACGCCGGAAAGCTATCCAGCGCTTGGCGTACGGCGCCGCCAACCACAGCGCCAACTTCACCGCCGTGCCCGCCCGTCCAGGTAGTGGCGCCTAACGGACGCGAGGCAAAGGCTGAAAACAGCCACGACGCAGTAAATACCAAAATGCCCAGCATTGCCAGCAGTTTCGAAAACTGAATGCGGTGGTCTTCATTCTTAAATTTGTACGCACCCCAGTAAACAAACGCCAGTGGCAGTAAATATGCCGCCCAGCCCAGCGCCCAGTACGCACCCTTAAACATCCCTTTTGGCAGTGGGCCGCCGGTGCCAAACCCGCCCAGCAGCACAAACAGCGCTACAACAAACAGCAGCACCGCCCCAGCCAACGGCCAGAACGGTGACCGCTCTACAATTTCTTCTTCTTGGTGTTTTCGCCCTCGGGATGACTTTTTCTTTTTGGCCATACGCTGCTTATTATAACAGCTTATGGTAAAAGAGTCACTGCTTGTTTCTAAGCGTCTTGATGATGTTCCCGAGGCCAGGCTGGCTGACAGCCGGTGCTGTCGGCGGGTAGAACTTTTTGATAGGAGCAACACGGCGGTTATACCCGCCCGCTGAGCCCTGATCGCGACCAGCACCTAAGCCGTCAACATTGGAAAGTGTGATTACAGAGGCGCTCTTACCCTTGTTCGCGTCATCGTCAAGATACGGTACCATTGCATCTAACATGCCGAGCGCCCGCTGCAAACGTTCAAAATTTTCACGATCCTTGCCCTTCAGTTTGCTCGAATCGCCCAACTGTTCCAGTTCTGTAATAATAGCGTTCTCTGCCAGCGTGCGGGTGGGGGTGGGATTGCCGACAGCCAACATGGTATCTATATCCCGGGCGGCGCTCAAAGGAAGTACCTGGCGCAAGGTAAGGCTTTGCGCACCATATTTATCCCTTAAGCCGTAATTCAGGCTGGCGTGGTAAATTACGCTCACCTGTGGTTCTCCTTGCAGGTCTTGTGGCATTTGCTCGGCATACGCCCCGTTGGTGTGAGCGTAAACTACTACTTCATGCGGGCGCACCTGGCCTTCCGGAGATTTGTCGGCCGCTGCTAGTGCCTCAAGGTTCGCGACAGTAAAGCCGCCTACCACAGTGCCGTGCTCAGCCGCCTTACTGTATGCAGCGCCACCGACGTCGTTGGCAAAGTCTTCGGTTTTATCAGGATTGCCAGCAGGGCCGAATGTGAGGATTTGCGGGCACCGTGCGGCTACATCTTCTAACGCGCCCATTATTTGTTCCGGAGTTCGGGAGTCTACTTTGCTTGCAGCTTCTGCAGGTTGAGCCGGGGCGAGCGCGTCGGCAACGTCGCTCAGCGTTTCAGTTGCATTGCCCTCTGGCTTCGGTTGCACAGCCTCCAGCGCGGCAGCGCTGGCGCCGACAGAGCCTACGGTCGGTTTTTCAATCAATGTGCGCACAGCGGCTGTGCCAGCACGGGCGCCAGCGGCAAAAACACGCTGTGCAAATTCCTGCTGTTCCGCACTTAAAGGCTGACCGCTGGCAATAATTTCCTGGGCGAGCACAGATTGGTATGCGGGCATAAGCACGTCAGGGACGGGAGACGCGGGCACGCCGCCATCAGGTAAAGACATAGAAACTCCTTAATTCAGGAGTTAATTATACCACTAAACGAATGATGTGTCTACTTTAGCGGGGTTATTCCGCGGGGCGTCCACGTTGCGTAAATTACGGAAGTGATCGCGGTGTGAATAAATCGGCGCATCAGTATAATCGGTCGGCTCAATTAACTCTGGGTTCATCTCAATGATCGCGGGCTCGGCCGTGTCTTTTGGACGAGGGCCATGCCCATAGTGGTGTGGTGTAGCAATATCATTCAGTGTCAGGAAACCGTCGTCGTCAACGCGCATATGCAGCACAGCGTCGTCAATATCATTAAAGGCGGCAGGAGCAGTTACTTCTTTACGCTTGCCCTGATGTGAGATACCAGGGCGGCCAGGCACCCAACGGGCACGGCCAAGGCTGGCTCCGTACGGACGTTGGCTGTTGCTTTCATCGTGCTTTTCACGGAGGTGAAGCATACCCGCCCCAACTTCATGTGCTGCGGCAGCGTCACCTTCTTCAATAGAACGACGAATTTCGTCGAGCTGGCTGGGGGTGGCGAAACGGTAATCTACGTGTTTGTTGTCTTGTTCGTCAAAACGGACATTCCGAAACGCGTACACGGGCTCTTGAGCATGCGGTAGGTGGATGACAGCTTGCAGGTCGCCAAGAGTAAAACCCATTTGCTCTTTCATTTGTGTTGAGGTGAGCATAGGTTTGCGAGTGTCGGGAAAGGCACTGCCGCGCGGCTCTAACCTTTCGGCCACGCCCCGTTTAAACAGTAAGTTTTGCGGCCGGGACATTTCAGGCGCTTTTTGCTGCTCTACGACAGGAACTTTAGCGACGCCAACCGCACGCTGCGGCGCAGGAGCTTCTTCCTGAAATACAACACGGGCGGTGCCGCGATAGCGCACAGCAATAGGCTCCGACTGGCGATGTTGGACGTGTGCCATTGCAGGAGGGTGCGCAGGAGCCTCTACGTGATGAGCCCGTGCGGCGTGCGGCGCATGGGCGACTTTATTGCCGCGGCGCAGCACAAAGTTTGCTACCTTACGGGCAATGCTGTGGCGGGGTTGGGACTGGTGCACTTCGTGTGCAATTTGCGGAGCGGGAGCCGCTTCGTGGCGGGGGCCCTGATCAATCGACGCTGGCAGCGTAACTGGACGCGTCTCTGGATAGCCCGGGATAACTGGGACATAGGGTTTGGCGGGTCGTTCGAGTAATTGAGCTGGCATATTTGTATATTTGTGATCTTACATAATCACACTAACACAAATTGTGCTTATGGTCAATATTATAGAGCGGTTGCCGATTAGTCGGCGCGCGAGCCTTCGCCCAGCAAGCGGGCGCGCATAGCCTCGAAGCGCTTTTCCTGCTCCACCGCCAGCTCTTCGCTGGTTTTGGTGGGCGCGTCTTTGTGCACGGTTTTGGCTGTTGGCTGGCCCTGGCCGCTCTCACCCTTACCACCAATGACGTTCACCACCGGGATGACGATGGGCGTGCGGTTGGTTTGCTCAAACAGATAGTGCGTGATGTGGTCTTTCAATTCGGCCTTGAAGCGGTCGAGGTCGATGCGCTTGAAACGCTGTTGTACAGCGCGGCGCAGTTCGGCGCGCAGGCCGTTCATAATTTCCTCGTTGTCGCGCATGTAGATGAAACCACGGCTGATGATGTCGGGGCTGGTTAACAGGTTGCCGGTCTTTTTATCTACGGTAATGACGACAGCTACGAGGCCGCCTTCGCTGAGCAGCACGCGGTCTTTCACCACGATACCGTTCACCATAGCGCCGGTTTGATCGACTAACAGCGAGCCGTGCGGCACTTCGCCGACCAGTTCCCAGCTGTTAGCAGTGAATGCGTATGTTTCGCCGTCGTGCGACATGATGACGTTTTTGCGTTCCCAACCCTCTTCAATGGCCATTTCGGCGTGGTATTTGCGGTTACGCGTACCAGCGTAAATTGGCATGAAGAATTTGGGGCGCACGATGTGCATCAGTTCGCGGTGTTCGTCGCGGCGGGCATGGCCGGAAACGTGCAGCGGGCCAACGCCGTCTACTTCGTGGGTGGGGTGGCGGTACAGGTGTACGCCGAGCTCGGTAAGGTCATTGCCGATTTGCTCGTAGCGGCGCTCGTTGCCAGGGATTGGCGAGGAGCTAACCACCACGGTATCGCCTTCGTGTAGTTTGATGTGCTTGTGTTCGCCCTCGGCCATGCGCTGCAGTGCAGCGCCGGGTTCACCCTGGCCGCCGGTGCAGATTACCAGCACTTCGTTATCGGGGATGTTGGGCATTTCGCGCATTGCCAGCACGGTTCCCTTCGGAATCTTCAAAATGCCCTGGCGCACGGCGATTTCGGCGTAACTCATCATACTGCGGCCGTCTAGGGCAACGCGCCGTCCTGCGGCTACAGCGGCATTTACAGTCATTTGCACGCGGTTCATGTTACTAGAGAAAAGCGCTACGAACACACGGCCTTCGGCATTACCAATTACATCGTGGAAACTTTGCTGCAACGTGTGTTCGGTTGGCGTGCGGCCCGGCAGCTGGGCGTTACAGCTGTCGCTCATTAGTAGCAATACGCCTTCGTCGCCGAGCTCGCGCAAGCGGGTTACGTCGCTGGGTTTTTCGTCGAGCGGTTCTGGGTCGAGGCGCCAGTCGCCAGTGTTGATGATGCGGCCAACCGGCGTATCCACCACTATACAGCTGGATTCTGGCACAGAGTGCGTAATGCGCACCAGCTCAATCATGAATTCGCCGAGCTTGAGGCGTTCGTGGTTGTCCATGTTCATAATGACGAGTTCTGGAGTGAAGTCGAGGCCGGTTTCGGCAACAGCGTCTTCAAATGTTTTTTGCACTACGCCCAAGGTAAAACGGCTGCCATAAATTGGTGCTGGGAACTTCGGCACGGTGTGCTTTAAGCCGCCAATGTGGTCGAGGTGGCCGTGAGTTACTACATAACCGCGCAGTTTGTGCTTAATAGTTTCGAGGTATGAGGGGTCGCTCACGGTGTAGTTGATGCCCGGAAGGTCCACATCCAAGTTGTTGCCGCAGTCGAGCACCAGGGCGTCGTTCTGCCATTCAACCACCTGCATGTTCTGCTCGCCGATGCCGCCCTGGCCGCCCAAAAACGTGATCTTCAATTTGTCTTGATCGTCGCGGATGACGTTGGCGCGGCGCGGCTGCTGTTGCTGGTCACCCGCGTTAGCGGCTGCCGATGCGTACTGATTGGCGATTTTTTGGGCGTCGGCTTGCACGCGACGCTGGGCGCGCACGGCTGCGCCACGCGATACGTTGGCGCCCTGCACGGTTAAGCCACTTTGCTGGTTGCCACCGTTTCCGCCGCTGTTATTGCCGCTTCCGTTGCCGCGGCGGCCATTTCCACCACCGGTGCTGTTGTTATCGCGGCTGTTCTGACCGCTGCGTTTAGGCCTGTTTCCACCTGCCCTAGTGTTGTTTTGTTGGTTGTTATCCATTCTCTATTTCCTTTCTGTGGTTCAGAGATATTTGTTGGTTACGAAAGTAATGTGTTGATGACCTTAAAATCATCGAATAATGTTTGCCGCATTTTGCTGTTATACAGCACCGCCGCCGGATGGTAGAGCGACAAAATGGTATAGCCTTCCCACGCTTGCGGTTGCCCGTGCACCGCGCCAATGACTGCCTTTGGTAAAAAGCAGTTTAGGCCGTGCCGACCCAGCGTCACGATTAATTGTGGCTGGATAACCTCAAGCTGCGCCTGAAGATAAGGCCAAAACTCAGCCTTTTCTGCGGGCTTCGGGTCGCGGTTTTTGGGCGGCCGGTATTTCAGGATGCTGGTAATATACACGTCCTTGCGCGCAAGTCCAATACTTTCCAGCAGTTCGTCCAGGAACTTGCCAGCGGCGCCCACAAAGGGCAAGCCGGTTTCGTCCTCGTTCCGCCCAGGGGCTTCACCAATAAAAATGATCTTGGCTTCAGGGTTGCCTTCCCCGAATACCAGGTGTTTGGCTGTCTTAGCCAAATCTGGGCAGACATTGTTTTTGACAATATCTGCCGCAATTTGGTCGAGACGTTCTTGGGCGCTATTATTCAACCCCGTTTCCTCGTTTTCTTGACTGCTAGATAGGTGCGGCCTAGCTCTTGGATAAACCTCAAGCCGCTACGCAGTGCTAGCACTACAAAGATAAGGGTGAAAAAATACGCCCACAGCCTGCCGGTTTCGAACGCCACGGAGATGGCGAAGTAGGCCAAAATGAGCCACAGGAACATAAGAGTTGCCTGGCCACCCCAACCCTTCGGGGTGAGCACCCAGAGTATCCGCCGCGCCACCGACCGTGCCATTGCTTAGGCCTTCTTTCCTTCCGCCAGTTCGCGGGCAGCGGCTTTCATGCTCAGCTGCAGGCGGCCGCGGTCGTCAATCGCCACTAATTTTACCGTAACTTTGTCGCCTTCTTTTACGACGTCGCTTGGTTTGTCCACGCGCTCTTCCTTCATTTCGGAGACGTGCACTAGGCCGTCTTTGCCCGGCATAATCTGTACGAAAGCGCCGAAGTCCATCACACTTACCACCGGCTTGTCGACGTAAATTTTGCCGACTTCTGGTTCTTCGGTAATGTCTTTAATCCACTGTATGGCTTTGTTGATGCTGTCGCCGTCTGGGCTGGCGATCATAACGGTGCCGTCGTCTTTAATGTCGATTTCCGTACCGGTTTCGGCGGTGATCTTCTGGATCATTTCGCCGCCCTTGCCAATAACCTCGCGGATTTTATCTGGGTTGATCTTGATGCTCTCGACGCGCGGCGCGTACGGGCTCAGTTCCTTGCGCGGTTCGGCGAGGGTGGTGAGCATGTGCTCCAAAATGTGAGCGCGACCCTCTTTGCCCTGCAATAGCGCCTTCTTGAGGGTTTCTACGGGCAGGCCGTGCACTTTCATGTCCATTTGCAGAGCGGTGATGCCCTTGGCCGTACCGGCGGTTTTAAAGTCCATGTCGCCTGCGAAGTCTTCGGCGTCGGCAATGTCGCTCAAGATAATGGTTTTGTCGTCTTGGATCATCAGGCCCATGGCGATGCCGCTCACTGGTGCGGTAAGGGGTACACCAGCGTCCATCAATGCCAAGCAGCTGGAACAAGTTGCCGCCATGCTGGTTGAACCGTTTTGGCTCATGATTTCGGTCACCGAACGGATAGCGTACGGGAATACGTCTTCTGCCGGTAACACTGGTAAAATGGCACGCTCGGCCAAGGCGCTGTGGCCGATTTCGCGACGACCCGGGCTGCCGAGGCGCTTAATTTCGCCAACGGTGTAGCCAGGAGCGTTGTAGTGGTGCATGTAGCGCTTTTCTTCGTTGCGTTCCATGGTGTCTACTAACTGCGAATAGCTCAATGGTGCCAAGGTTACGATGTTCATACCTTGCGTAAGGCCCCGGGTAAACAGTGCGGAGCCGTGCGTGCGCGGGAACAGGCCAACTTCAGAGCTTAACGGGCGAACTTCGGTGAAGTTGCGGCCGTCCGGGCGCACGCCATCTTCCAAAATGCCCTTACGGACGTCTTTGTTGGCGGCGGTGGCGAAGGCGTCTTCGTATTCGCGCTTGGCGTTGTCCCATTCTTCGCCGAGCTGTTCGGCAAAGTGGTCGAGCAGGCTGACGCGGAGTTCATGCATACGCTGGTGGCGTTCAGCCATTGGCGCGCGCAATTTGCCGCCCATTTTACCGTCCAGGAAGGCGTCCACTTCTTTTTGGATTTCTTCGCTGGGCAGACTGAGCTCGTATTCCTGCTTGGTTACGCCAACCTTCTCTACTAATTCTTTCTGTAGTTGGATGGCTGGCTGGATTGCTTCATGCGCCCAGGCTAATGTGTCGGCTACCAGCTCTTCTGAAACTTCGCTGGCGCCAGCCTCTACCATCATGATGCCGTGTTCGGAACCGGCTACAACCAGGTCTAATTCGTTGGTGCGGCCCTCTTCCAAGCTCAAGAAAGCAGCTGGCTTGCCATCTTTAATACCAACACGCAGGCCCGCTACCGGGCCGTCGAACGGCGCGCCGGTAAGCATGAAGGCAGCGCTCATGGCGATCATGGCGATCATGTCCGGGCGGAAAGCGGGGTCGGTGCTGAGCACACTGGCAACACCCTGCACTTCGTGCCGGTAACCCTTTGGCCACAAAGGCCTAATTGGGCGGTCGATGAGACGGCCGATGAGGATTGCTTCCTCGGAGGGACGGCCTTCACGCTTAATGAAGCGGCTGCCGCTGATTTTGCCGGCGGCGTAAAATTTTTCTTCGTAATCGATGCTGAGCGGAAAGTAATCAAAACCGGTAATTGGCTTATCGCTGACCATAGCGGTGCCGAGCACTACTGTTTCGCCGTAGCGCACAATAACGCTGGCGCTGGTGCGGAAGCCCACGCGGTTCACTTCAAGGCTGAGCTTGCGGCCCAAAAAGTCGGTCTCTACCGTGATTATCTGTTTTCCGTAGGGGTTTATTGTCTGTCCCATCGAATCCCTTTCTGCTAGTTCGGCTCGCGGGCAAAGTGCAAATATATGCGCCCTTGTGCTTGTTGGTGCGATATATCTGACCCCTGCCTGTGAGCATGCGTGAATCTAGAGTGTTTAATGTGCACAAGCTGTGTGCCCCGAGACTTGCTCAGGGCAACGAGTCAATGCACTAGCGGCGAATACCGAGCTTTTCGATAAGCTTGAGGTAAGCCTGGCCGTCTTTGCTGGCAATGTATTGCAGGTGGCGCTTGCGCTTGCCCACCAGTTGCAGCAGACCGCGGCGGGCGGCGTAGTCGTGCTTGTGAACCTTGAGGTGCTCGGTTAATTCTTTGATGCGTTCGGTCATGATGCCAGCTTGTACAGCGGCGGAACCGGTGTCGTCTTTTTTAGTTTGCAGGCTGGTAACGACGGCCTGTTTCTTCTCACTTGAAATCATACTAGAGCGATTGTATCAGATTAGAACAGCGTACGCAAGGCCTTTTACTCTTGTGGATTTTGCGGGACGGCAACCGGCGCAGGAGTTTTAGGGATCGGCTGCGTAGGTATCACACCGGTCTTCAGGACCAACATAAAGCCGGGCTTTACCTGTTCGCGTACCTCGTCCTGGGTGTAAGTACGCAGCGGATCCCTGTGGGTAAGGTATTCTTCCAGTTTACGGTAGACGGTTACCAGCTGGCTCCTCTGTGAGCCGCTCAACGCGCCATCTTGTGGCAGGCTTGAGGTGATAACGCGCATGTCGTCCATAATGGGGTCGATTGCCCGCGGGTTAGAAGCCAAGTTAGCTACGGCAACGAGGCTGTCGATGTAGTCGCGGTCGGTTGTTGCCGTGGCAACAACAGCATTATCTTGGTGGGCAGTTAGCAGGCGGAATTCGTAACTGGCCCGCAAGAATAACACTGCCGAAGCAATGAATCCCCACAGGTACACGCCGTAATCTTCGTACCAATCGCCGGTAGTAAGAAACCAAGTGGTGACGATTTCGTGTATCGCGCCCAGCACAAAGGCCACAAAGGCCATGGTTTGCCAGCGCAGTGCGGTGCTGTAGCGCGGGCCGATGTTTCGTCTGATTTTCCAGGCCAGTAGCGCGGCAAAGGTAGCATACGCTCCCGCCCAGCCCATGGCTGCCTCGTAAAAAGTTATCCCTTCAAGATCGTACTGCAACAATTTTGTAGATGCCGCCCAACTAGCCACGGCTACACCCAAACTTATGCCACCAACTATCCATACAGAAGTGAGCCAACCTTTTACCTCCAGCGGCCGGGCCAGCTGACGCATGCTCAAATGCATAAAGAACGTACCTAGCACAAAGAACCCGAGTAAGGCGCCACCGGTAGCCCAGGCGCTTTCCCAAGCATCCAGCACGGCAATAATAGCCAATTGCAGCATGGCCGAGCTGAAGAATATAAGACCAACTCCCAAAAGTATGTACGCTTTGCGCAGGCTCACCTTAAATTCGCGCAGGCTCACCATGAACCATATGGCCGAGGCGGTGATAAGCGTCGTCAGGACCATCGTAAACACCATGCGCCAGTGCGTGGCGACCGGATTAGTCACCGAACCTACAACCGGCACAAAATACGAAAGCCCTGCAAGTAGCAGCGCTGCCAGTATAAGAGTATAGAAAAGCTTTTGCTGAGATTGTTGAGATTGTGAAGGCATATTACCTATAATCGCGTCCTAACATTAAGCGAGTATTAAACCCTGCCTTTCTAACTGATTATGATTATAGGCTGGTTGCAGAATGGCGCAAGGCCTTGTGTATGGCTTCGGCGGTGAGGCCGTCCATTTTTACCGCGTCTTGCAGCTGGAACGCGCCGACGCGGGTACGGTTCAGGCCCGCCATGTATGCGCCTGCACCAAGCGCTCTGCCAATGTCCTCTACCAGTGAACGAATGTACGTGCCGCTACTGACATGTGCCGTAAAATGGACGTCGGGATATTCGTATTTTGTTGGGATAATGCGCTCGATGTGCGCCGGGCGTGGCTCCATTTCGGGCGCCTTGCCGTCGCGCGCCAGCTTGTATGCCCGCTGACCGTTAATTTTAATCGCCGAGAAAACTGGAGGCGTTTGCATAATGTCACCCTCAAACCGGGCCATAGCAATGTGAAGCTCTTCTTTTGTGGGCACCAAGTTGGAAACGTGGGTCTTCTCCCCTTCTTCATCGCCGGTGGTACTAGTTTGACCCAGGCGCATAACTACGTCGTATGTTTTATCCATTTTGGTGTATTCAGGAACTTTTTTGGTGTACTTGCCCAACATGAGCACGAGCAGGCCAGTCGCCAGCGGATCAAGTGTGCCGGTGTGCCCTACCGGAAAACGCTTTTTATTAGACGTACTGAGTTCGCTCTGCTGCACCATGCGGCGCACCTTATTTACAACGTCAAAGCTCGTCCAATCAACAGGTTTATCTACGAGTAACATGCCATCCATCACCTTAGAGGATAACGGCCGCGGCCGTTATTAGCAACCTTATTACCCGGCTACTGGCCAGGTGCGGCTGGTGGCATCATTGGCGGTGGCGATGCTGGCGGAGCTTGCGTGGTAGGACCAGCCGGTGCTGGATCTACATCAGGCAACGTAAATGTTGGATTAGCGGCGGCATCTAAGTTTATGGCTGGGGCGGCAGGAGCAGGAGCTGGCGCTTGGGTTTGAGCCTGAGCGGCAGCTTCATGCAACGGCACACCGAGCGGCTGCGCGTTTAACGCCTGAATTGGTTCTGGAGAAGTAGTATCGGGATGGGAAGCAATTGCCTGCATCACCGCATTACGGGCGCTTGCCAAATCGGCTTCGGGGGCGGCTGGCGCCGGAGCAGCACTCGGCGCGGGTTGCGAGAGATCTGGCAGGTCCGCAGCGGCTGGTTCACTAGGAGCTGCGGGGACTGGCGGTAAGCTGGGAGCAGGCGATGGCGTGCTTGGCGCACTGGGCGATTGCAAGCCAGCAAACAACGGCGTGCCTTGAGCCGGGGGCTGAATAGTGGGCGCAATGTTCGGTGGATTTAGAACGCCACCTGCAGGTTGATCATTCGCTGGCGCAGCTACAGTTGGCGAAAATGACGTGCCTGGCATTTGCAAGTGCGGACTGTTCACATCGGCTTCAATTTCGCTTAATGTTTCCCCACCGGGTTCGGCTGCGGGCGTCATCGGCAAAGCCGGGGTGGCCATGCTGCCGGGCTGCGGCATTAGAGGAGCGACCGGTGCGTTTGCCGGATGTACAATTTGCGGAGGAGCTGCGGGCGGCGGAACCATCTTAGATTCGGGATCGTCCTCTTCAGGGGCAGCCTGAGCATCTTGGTCACCCGCCTGATCGTCTGTTTGGTCATCTGCTGAAGCCGGAGGTACCGGCAACGTGCCTGGCGAAACACCGCCGCCTGGCTGCATACTTGGCGGCAAGAACGGCATTTCTGGAGCCGCAATGTTTGCCGAGGCCGCGGGAGAGCCACCAAAGCCATTACCGCTCTGGAAGCCTGAGCCTGGCGTTGACAGCGACAGCGGGTCGGTAGAAACTTCGTCGTCAGACATTCCTAGGCCGCTCATACCACTCATCTGGCCGCCTGCGGGCGGTTGCAAAATCATATGATTACTGGCCATATGTTTGTTAGGGTCGGTGTTTCCGCCCACCATCGGCTCACCTTGATGGTTGTTGACGCCTTCAAGCCCGTGCAGCGAACCGTGTTCATCTATATGAATTTGTGGGACTTCGGGTTCTACCTTGGGAAGCTCGAGCGAGGGTTCGTACGCCGGAGCGGCTGGCATAGGTTCAGGTTTGATTTCCTCTTCTGGCTTGTGCTCGGATTCGGGAGTCGGCAGCGCAGCTGGTTGTTCTTTGCGGTGCTCTTCGTCGTGGTGTTCGGGAGCAGGCTGGGATTGATCACTGTGCTCTTCGACGGGTTTGTCCGCCTCTGGGTTCCACGGTTCTTCGTGCGGTTGGTGGGCAATTTCTAGCGTGCCGTCATCGGTGTGTGATTCAGGGTTCCCTTGCTCGCCTTGTAGCTTTGCGCCTGCGTCGTGCGCAGGGGTAGCTACGGGAGCAGGAGGCGGTGGCGGCGGGGCAACCGGCTCTTGCAACTTAGTAGCGACCAGCATTGGGTTAGCGCCAAAGCCCATAAGCTCGGCACTGGCGCTCATTACGGCGGGAGTGGTTTTCTCGTTACTGAAGCGGTTGGTCTCGGCAACAATACCGGTGAGCAACGCGGTAGCCATTTGGCCGTCCATTACCTGCTTATCTACCAGGTCGATCAACTGCACAGTAAGCTCAGATAAGCTGCTAGCAGTGGTGTCGAGCCAGTTAATGGTGCCCAATTCCCCGCCCGGCTTTACGTTAACTGTGGCCACAACCGCGTCGTGCAAAATGCGGCCGTGGGCGGTGATGGCTTGGTCTAGCTCGTTTTGCTGGTGTACACCCAAAGCAATTACTGCGTCTACATTGAAATCGCCCTGGCTAAAGTCGAGGTCTTTCTCGCTAATAGACGTTTTGTACGGCGTAATGAAAATTTTGACGACCTTGTCTTCCACTTTGTAGCGGAGCTTGTCGGCTTTGGCTTTGTCGAGCGCAATGATGAAGTCTCGCAGCGAGTCAGTATTCTTTTCAAGCGTTTTGTCGGGTTGCAGGAACTCCAAAGTACTAGGCACATTACCGCTGAACACCGCAGTCGCGTGCTTGCCGAGTTTGTTAAGCGCCAAGGTAAGGCCAATACAAGCCGACAGCTGGTCAACGGACGGATTATTACTAACCGTTACCAGTATGTTGTTCGATTGTTTTAAGCGGTCGGCTATTGCCTGTTTTTGTTCCATGCTTTTTGTTGTCTTCTATCTGTAAAATCAGCGTATCACAGAAGCATAAGCTTTGCCAACTTTTTTACTAGTTAGGCGGTTTTACGTTTGCGGCTGAACACTTTGCTGACGATGATCGTGCCAATCAGTACTACAAGGATCACCAGCGGAATGGCCTTGGCGGCACCCGCTTTAACCGCGCCGAACGATAACAGTACACTCAGGCCAAGCCAAGCCAGCACCGGTGTGCGGCCGATACGCGTGCGCAAAAACTCGCCGCCCAGATAGTAGTACGGGAACACCGTAATTACCAGGAACGTACTGGAGAGCAGTCCGCAAATAAGCACCACGGTAAGACCTTCCCAGAACGGGTCAGACAGATACAGTGGTAACAGCGATACCACCGCCGTTAAACTGGTGGCAATCAGCGGGCGGAATCGCTCGCGCAATGCGCCAACGGCAGCATCTACCGCCGATTCGCCGGAACGGCGCAGCTGGTTCGCGTAGTCTGTCAGCAAAATGGTGTTCTTAATACTCAGGCCCAGCAATGCAAAGAACCCAAGCATCGTGAAGAAGCTAAAGGCGTTCTTAGTAGCGTACAAGCCTAGCGTAATGCCGAATAGGCTGAACGGAATCGCCATAAAAATAAGCAACGGCTGCAACAGCGAGCGGAACTGAATACTCAAAAGGATGAAGATCACGCCCAACAAAATGGGGAACGCGGTAATTAGTGTGCCGAAGGAGTTTTGGTTCTCTTCTTCCTGGCCCAGGTCGTATTTCAAAACGTCTTTTTGCAGGCCGTAGGAAGCGATTTTGCTATCGGTAAACTCCTTCTTCACTGCATTTTGCGCCAACGTAACGAGTGTGCTGGTGTCATTGCCATCGAATTTGGCGGTTACCTCAACATATTGCTTGCCGTCTTCGCGCTCATAAATGCCAGGGTCGGAGATGGTGGTAGATACAATTTTGGCTTTTTCGCCGCTGACGCGGGTAAGTTCCCGGCCGTCCAAGTATTTCTGAATGTCGTTCGCCAGGCGCAGTGACGCTTCGCGATTCGTGCTTACAATGCGTACGCCGAAGTTAGAGCTTGGCGGGCCAATGTCTTGCTGGTTGATTTCAACCTGCGCACCCTTAAAGTCCGCAAATTGCGCCTTCAGTTGGTCTTTCAATTGCGGGGCGGTAACATCACGCTGTTTAAATGACTTCAGATATATGGAAGCCTGCACTGTTTGCGCGTCGGCATTACTGTAGTACGCCGCTGTTTTAAAGTTGTCGCCCAGATAGTTGCCTACTATTTTGTTGGCGTTGTCGGCAATCTTTTCGGCTTGCTGCACGGTGGTGCCAGGCGCAAAACTCAGCTGCACAATAAGACCGTTGCTGTCTTTGCTGGGCGGGAAGATGTTAAATGTTACTTTTTGAAACAAGAAACCGGCCGCCACAATAAAGCTCAAACCGATCAGCACGGCAACCAGCCCAACGCTCACCAATTTCTTTTTAGAGCCGCGTGCCCACAGCATGGGTTTGCCTACAAATTGTGCAACTTTGTCTTCTACTCGGGCGGCGGGTTCGGTTACATCGCCCTTCGGCCCCATCTGTTTTTTGCCTAATAACAGATAGCGCGCAAACAACGGGATAAATATAAGCGCCACCAACAAGCTAGTTATCAAACTGGTAATCACCGTTACCGGAATAGCGCGGATAAAGCTGCCTAGGATGCCGCTCACAAAGAGGAGTGGCGCGAAGCTAAGCACGGCGGTAGAAGTAGCGGCAACCATCGCCCGGCTTACTTTGCGGGTTGCCACCTGCACTGCCTCACGCGGATCTTTTTTGCGACGCCGCTGGGCGTCAATCGCCTCAACCATGATGATGGTATCGTCAACAATTAACCCTAAACACAGCACCAGCGAGAACAGCGTAATGGTATTCAACGTATAGCCAGCGACATAGAGCACGCCCAGAGTGATAGTAAGCACGGTGAGCATCGCCAACACCGTAATAAATGCAGCGCGTACGGCAATCACCAATGAGCCAATAATAAGCACTGCGCCCAAACCTTCCAGGAGCGACTGCTGCAAGCCGCCAATTTGGTCTTTGATGTCATTGGCGTAAGTGGCGCTGATTACAGAGGTGTACGGCGAGTCTTTATGCTCGGCGTTGTAGGCTACGAGCGCTTCTTTCAATTTGTCGTCGAGCTTAATCACATCCGTGCCAGCTTTTTGCGTGTAGCCAACAGATACAGAATCATAAAACTTATTTTGATCACCCTGGCGCTCGCCGTAGCGGTCGAACAGCTTTTGGCTGGTAACAGCCACGCCGCTTAGGGGGTCGGTACCTTCAACAAACGGGTCGACAACCGAAACACTTTTGATCGAGCTGAAATTCTTGCTCTTGATGTACGCGGCCACTTTTTGGCCTTCAGCCGTTAGCTGTTCTACCGTTGCACCGTCTTTTTTGGCATATACAGAAATAACACCGTCATCACCGCGTTGTGTAAAGCCGAATTTCGGGGTTTGCACGGCAATGGTAGCGCGCTCCGGCAAAATGTGAGCGTCGGCTACCTTTTGTTGTAATTGCTTACCGACGGTATTGGCGTCAGTGCCCTCTTTATATTGCACTTGCAGCACATAAAAATTTTCGTGAGAAGTAGCCTGCACGCTCTTCACGTGACTGTCTTTCAATACAATGTCGCTAATTGGCCCGGCAACCTGAGAGTCCACCTTGCCCGAATCATTTACGAAATATGTACCATTAATAATGGAGAATGGGATATTGATGCTGGGAAAACCTTCGCGCTGCAACAGCGTAGTGTAGCTAACAATCCCGAAAATGGTTAGCAGCAGCCAGAAGACAGCCGCAGTTTTAGAACGATTAAATACAGCGAGACTTAAACGAGGCAACAAACGATCTTGGCCGTCATTCGAGTACATCTTTTTCAGCTTATTTTTCACCAGAATTCCCCTTTATGCCCTCATACTAGCAGCCCCTGCCCGCACGCACAACGTATACATGTTAAGCAAAATGTGCTCTTGCTTTACAAAGAGTTCCACCTCTGGTATATTACGTGTAGTAAATAACAACAAAGGTACGTTTAATGCCCATCATTAAGTCAGCAAAGAAGCGTGTTCGCACCAGCACCAAGGCCGCCGTGCGCAACAGCAAAACCAAGCGCAGCCTGAAAGGCGCACTTAAAGCTTTCACTAAGGCCATCACCGGTGGCTCTAAGGAAGTTAAGAGCCTGCAAAGCAAAGCTCAAAGCGAGCTCGACAAGGCCGCTAAAAAAGGTGTAATGCACAAAAACAAGGCCGCTCGCAAGAAGAGCCAGCTCGCTCGCGCCGCCAAGGTTGCCAGCACGGCTACTCCTAAGGCTGCTAAGAAGGCTCCTGCCAAGAAACCAGCAGCCACTAAGAAGCCCGCAGCCAAAAAAACTACCAAGAAATAACACGCCCACTGGCCTGTTTGTAACGCACGTCACAAATGACGTGCGTTTTCTTAAGATTTGCCCGGTTTACTCTGGTAAACATATTGCCTTTTATGGTTATACATGCTATAGTAAAAGCGTATGATAGATGGAAAATCAACCCACATTCCTAATGAAACGCTAATCCTCGAGCCTATTGTGCCTGTAGGCCGCCACGCCGCAAACGAAGACCTGGATCCGCTGGAAGCAATCGGCGCAGTTGCAGACGTTGTTGCAGCACACAACAGTGACCCTAAGAACGAAGATGCGAAGAATACGCTCGATATTTTAGCCGCACACGCGCTTCCCTATGGATGGGATTCTCGCTACGGGGAACATATTAACTCTATGGCCGCGGCTGCCAAAGAATTCAATGATAAGGGCGACCGCAACACTACTATTAACGACGGCATTGGTGTTAAGGTTGGCAGCGAGCGTATGGCGCACCAGGCGGCAGTTGCTGCTGGTAAAGCCGAATCCCTTGGTGGGGGCAGTGTAGTATCTAATGCACGTATGAGCCGTGAGGGCTCCGAAGAAGTAGACAATCTTATAGGGGGCGGAATTTTAGATCGCTTGCGCCGCGCAGCAAGAACTTCGGACGCAGACTCCGGAGAAACCGTTAAAGTATCTAGCGTAGTTGGCGAGCCCAGCCAAGCTTTGCCTGCTGCCGCTACTCCTGTTACAGAGGCTATCCCCTCTAGTCGGCCAGCAGAACGCCCCGCCACCCTGGAAGACTTACAGGGCAGCACACCAATCGATCTCACCCGCCGCCCTGCTGCAGTATCCGAAGAAACTCGCGTTATTCCTGCCAGCACAATCGCTGCAGCCCTTGGTAGCCGCGCCCTGCCTCGCCGCATAGCAAGCGGCGCGGAACAACCCCCTATTGTTATCACTCCAGAACCTGGCGCAGTCTACATAGATATAGCACCTACTAGCCCGGTAGTAACACCGGAAAGCCCCGCTGCGACTGCAGATATGACTCAGCCGCGCGTACCGGCATTCACAGGTGAAACCACTCAACAGATTGCTCCACTTGCCGAACAAGCTACTCAGGTCATCGCACGCCCTGTGGACTGGCCGACCATGAATACGAAGCGCAGCGTAGGTGAAGCTACTGTAATGTACACCACAGGAGGCATGGAATCTACCCGCGTCATCCCCGTTCCGGGTGCTGACGAAGTCGCTCAAGTAATTCCTGGCCAAAAATAATCAATATAGAAGTTTTGCAGCTACAGCGTCAGCAAATACAATTGCAACGCCTCGTCAGCGTCCATTGATTTGGTTTTCAGGTTTAAGTCGAGCTCCAGTAGCTCGGCTATTTTTTTACGCAGATTTACGAGGGTGAGGCCGCGGGCCAAACCCTGGCTTTTGCGAACCACGAATGGATTGAGCTTGCTTGCGCGGGCAATATCGTCTACACTGCGCGCGCCAGCGGTTTTTATAACCGCTAGCACATGGAGCTGCCAGGCCAGCATGGCGATGATGGCCTGCGGTTCCACTTTGAGGGCGCGTTGCTCACGGTACAGTTCAAAGGCACGTTTTGTCCGGCCGGCAAAGGCGGCGTCTAGCAGCTCGAATACTGTGCTTTGCGGCGTGGCTTCGGTTAAGAGTTCTACGGTTTCGCGGGTGATGTGCAGGTCGTAGGCCAACAGTTTATCCAACTCTTGCTGTAGGAGTTGCTGGTTGGCGCCTATGCGGTCGACGATTAACTTGGCGTCGGCCTGGGTGAGCGTGCCGTTTTGCGTCTGAATGTACTCTGTCGCCCAGCGTGCCAGGCCCGCAGCGTCCAAGTCGTTTAGCTCGCGGAAATCGGTCTCTTTCTTCAGGGTTTTGTAGTAGCTTAAACGCTTATCGAGTTTGGGCTCTACAATGATGAGGTCGGTGGTGTCGGCAGTCTCTTTTATGACGTCGGAGATGTGCTCGGCAAAGGCCTTTTGCTTGCCCGGCTCACGCAGCAGCACCATTTTGCGGGCGGTTAAGAATGGCAAACTGGCGGCGCTTTCACGCATGCGGGCGGCGTCGTGCTCTTCGCCATCTAGGCGTTCCAGGCCCATGTCGGTGTGCTCGTGCACAAAGGCGGCAACGAGCTTTTTTAGCTCGCGCGTACGCGCAAAATCGTTACTCCCGGTTATCGTCACTATCATAGCTTCCTTATGATAGCATTTGTTGGCCTGGCGTGTAGTAACCGTGCGTATCTGTAATTAGGCCAAGTACTGCTGGCAGTGCGGACAAATGTGCGTACCGCGGCCCGCTACGCGCATTTTTACGATGGTGGTGCCACAACGCGGGCACGGCTGCCCTTCGCGGCGAAAAACGTTAGCAAAGGTAAGATAACTTCCCCGTTTACCCTCGTGATTCACGTAGTTGCGGTCGGTACTGCCGCCCTTCTCGATACTGAGGCGCAGCACGGCTTGCAGGCTTTCAAACAGCTTTTCCAGCTGTTTCTTCGGGATATCTGCCACGCGTGTTTCGGGGTGAATCTTCGCACCCCACAGGCTTTCATCGGTATATATGTTACCAATGCCCGCCACCACCGTTTGATCCAGCAAAACCGCTTTTATGCTGCTGTTTTTGCGGCGCATAAGGCGTTCTATGAACTGCGCGCTGGTGAAATCTGCCGCCAACGGCTCGGGGCCTACTTTTTGGAAAAAATCGAGCTGCTCTACCTCTGGCGTAGGCAGTAAGCGCATCCAACCAAATTTACGCTGATCGTTAAAGTACAGCGTACTGTTGTCCGCAAAAGTGATGATTACACGTGTAGATTTATCCGGCAGTTCGCCCACTAAGCTGTGATTGGGATGGCCTGCACCAAAATGCTCTGTACGGCTGCGAAACACGAGTTGGCCGGTCATTTTTAGGTGCACAACCAGAGAATAGCCGCTGGAAAGATCAATAATGAGTACTTTTGCCCGGCGGCGCACCCCTGTTACCTGCGCGCCCTGCACAAAGTTTTCCACATCCTGCGGGGAGTTGGGGAAACCTTTAGGCCAATCGTGCGTGACGCTGGCAATAGCCCGGTCAGGCAACAATCCGGCAAGTCCTAGGCGCACTGTTTCTACTTCTGGGAGTTCTGGCATGAGTTTATTGTAGCAAGGC
>Ga0070667_100000504_pt1 | contig 39552 bp, 32 predicted proteins | sample KBSS33metaG_FD_64659 | JGI IMG/M metagenome (GOLD analysis project Ga0070667, IMG submission 64659) | Switchgrass rhizosphere microbial communities from Kellogg Biological Station, Michigan, USA - KBS S3-3 metaG | ecosystem: Host-associated > Plants > Roots > Rhizosphere > Soil ...
CAGGCGGCGCCGCGCTGATTTCGGCTCTCCGGGCTACGCCCTCCGTGCCGCAATCAGCGCACCGATCGTAGCGGACAGTTAATGTGCTACGAAACCGGACAAATCTACTTGCTACCAACATTTTCGTGACCGCCTTGCCCGGAAAATGGTAAGAATCCCGATCTGCCGCTCCGGAGACTCCATGCCACCCCCCGCCAAGCCTATCGCCCAGAACGCCGACATCCGCTACCTCGGCAAGCTGCTGGGCGATGTGATCCGCACCTACGGCGGTGATGAGCTTTTCCAGCGCATCGAGTCCATCCGCGCCGCTTCGGTCGACCGTCACCGTGGCATCGCTGACGCCGGGGAGCGGGATCGCGGGCTTGAGGCTCTGACTCTCGATGACACGCTGTCCTTCGTGCGTGGCTTCATGCTGTTCTCCATGCTTGCGAACCTGGCCGAGGATCGCCAAGGCGGCCTCAACGAGTCGGGCGAGAGCGTCGCCGCCACCTTGCAACACCTTGCGGCGCAGGGTATCGGCCCCGAGCGCGCCGCCGCGCTGCTCGATGAGGGGCTCATCGTGCCCGTGCTGACCGCACACCCCACGGAGGTGACCCGCAAGAGCATGATCGATCACAGAAACCGGATTGCCGACCTCATGCGGCAACGCGATCTCGGGCGCACCGAGACGCCGGACGGCGACCTGATCGAGGAAGCCATCGTGCGGCAGATCGCGCTCCTGTGGCAAACGCGGCCCCTGCGCCGCGAGCGGCTGTACGTCGCGGATGAGGTGGATATTGCGCTGACCTACCTGCGCGATGTGTTCCTGCCGGTGCTGCCCACGCTGTATGCGCGCTGGGAGCGGGCGCTGCGGCACCGTCCCAGAAGCTTCCTGCGTCTCGGCAGCTGGATCGGCGGCGACCGGGACGGCAATCCCAATGTCACCGCGGATTCCTTGCAGCTGGCGCTGGCCCGCGCCTCGCAGGCCGCGCTCGCGAGCTACCTCGAGCAGCTGCATGCTCTCGGGGCCGAGCTCTCCATCTCGACGGAGCTTGCGAGCACGAGCGAGGAGCTCCAGCAGCTGGCCGACCGCAGCGGCGATGTCAATCCCGTGCGGCGCGACGAGCCCTATCGCCGCGCCATCAGCGGCATTTACGCCCGGCTTGCCGCTACCTATGAGAAGCTTACCGACCATGCGCCGGCGCGGCGCGCCTCGGTATCCGCGGATGCCTATGCGACGGCGGGCGAGCTGCGGGCGGATCTGGTTGCGCTGGCGCACTCGCTGGGGCGCAGCGGCACCGGCCTGCTGGGCACGGGAGGCGCGCTGGGTCGGCTGATCCGTGCGGTCGAAAGCTGCGGATTCCATCTGGCCACCCTCGACCTTCGCCAGAATTCCGATGTGCATGCGCGGGTCGTAGCCGACCTGCTGAAGGTGGCAGGAGTCGAGCCCGACTATGCGGGTCTCGATGAGGACGCACGCATCACGCTGCTGCGGCGCGAGCTCGCGAGCGAGCGGCTGCTGGCCAGCCCCTTCGCCACCTATGCCGATGAGACCCGCTCCGAGCTCGCCATCGTGCGCAGCGCGGCGCGGGCGCATGAGCGATATGGCAGGGAGTCCATCACCACTTACATTATTTCCAAGTGCGAGAGCGTCTCCGACCTGCTCGAAGTCAATCTGCTGCTCAAGGAGGCGGGCCTGTATCGGTCGCATGAGCCGGAGGCTGCGAGCATCATGGTGGTGCCATTGTTCGAGACCATCCGCGATCTCGAGCACGCACCGCGCATCATGCGGGCCTGGCTGTCGCTGCCCGAGATGCGGCAGGCGGCCGCGACGCGTGGCTACCAGGAGGTGATGGTCGGCTACTCGGATTCCAACAAGGACGGCGGTTATCTCACTTCCGTGTGGAGTCTCGATTGCGCCACCCGCGAGCTCGCCGCGGTGTTCAGGGAGATGGGAGCGGCCATGCAGATTTTCCACGGCCGGGGCGGCGCGGTTGGGCGGGGCGGCGGCTCATCCTTCGCGGCCATCCGTGCCCAGCCTACCGGCACCGTGCAAGGCCGCATCCGCATCACTGAGCAGGGCGAGGTGATCGCGGCCAAGTACGGCACGCGCGAGAACGCCGCGGCCAATCTCGAGGCCATCGCGGCCGCCACCTTGCTGGCTTCGCTCGAGCCGCCGGTACTCTCGCAGGATCAGGCGAGTCGTTTCGCGGAGGCCGTGGAGAGACTGTCCAAGGACGCTTTCAAGGCCTACCGCTCGCTGGTGTACGAGACCGAAGGGTTCAACACTTTCTTCCGGCAGATGACGCCGCTCGCCGAGATTGCCGAGCTCAAAATCGGCTCGCGGCCGGCTTCGCGTACCCCCTCGCAGCGCATTGAGGATTTGCGCGCCATTCCCTGGGTGTTCAGCTGGGCGCAGGCGCGGGTGATGCTGCCGGGCTGGTATGGAGTGGGGCAGGCGCTTGAGGCCTTTCCCGACCGCGGTCTGCTGCGCGAGATGGCCGACGCGTGGCCCTTCTTCCAGGCCACTCTCGACAACCTGGAGATGGTGCTGGCCAAGTCCGACATGGCGATCGCGCAGCGCTATGCCACGCTGGTGCAGGATCGTGCCCTGGCGGAGAGCATATTCAGGCGCATCCGTGCCGGCTGGCAGATGACCCATGATTGTCTGCTTGCCGTCACCGGCCAATCGCGGCTGCTCGAGAAGCATCCGGCGCTCGATGCCTCGATCCGGCTGCGGCTGCCGTACATCGAGCCCCTGAATCTGCTGCAGATCGAGCTTCTGAAGCGGCATCGCGCGGGGGAGAAGGATGAGCGGGTGCGGGAGGGGATTCAGCTGTCGATCAATGCGGTGGCGACGGCGCTGCGTAACAGCGGCTAGTTATCTCGTTACGAAATCCCGCGGCAGCTCGGTCGGCGCCATGTCGCGGTCCTGCGCATCGACCGCGGTCACTTTGGAAGCGGATGAGCCTGTCCACAGCCAGGCGACGAACGTCGCCACGACCTCGGCGGGCCCGCAAGCCAATACTTCCACGCGGCCGTCAGGAAGATTTTTGGCGTAACCGCTGATGCCGAGCTCGCGCGCGCGGTGCGCCGCGGTGGCGCGATAGAAGACGCCCTGGACCCGACCGCTGACCCAACATTGTTTGCAGCTGACGCTCATTGCCCATTAGCGTTCAAACGTCAGGCGCAGCGACAAGTCGATCGCCCTCACATGCTTGGTCAGGGCCCCGACCGAGATGAAATCCACACCGGTTTGCGCAATCTCCCGCACGGTCTGCAGGCTAATGCCACCTGAGGCTTCGAGCGCGACTGGCCTGCCGTGCGCACGATTGCGAGCCACGGCAGTGCGCATGTCATCGAGCGAGAAATCGTCCAGCATCACGATATCCGGCCCCGCCGCCAGCGCCTCCTCGAGCTCCGTCAGCGACTCGACCTCGATCTCAACCTTGACACCCGGCGCCGTGCGTCGCGCCGCCGCGATGGCCGCGGAAATCGATCCCGCCGCGACGATGTGGTTCTCCTTGATCAGCACCATGTCATACAGCCCGAGCCGGTGGTTGCTTCCCCCGCCGCACTTCACGGCGTATTTTTGGGCGAGCCTCAGTCCCGGCAGAGTCTTGCGCGTGTCGAGAATGATGCAGCCCGTGCCGGCAACGGCCCCCACATAGCGGCGCGTTTCCGTGGCCACCGCCGACAGCAGCTGCAGGAAATTGAGCGCGGTGCGCTCGCCGATGAGAATGGGCCGCGCCGGGCCGCTCAACTCAAAAACGGTCTGGCCGGCCTTCAGCGGCTCGCCATCGTCCGCATGCCATTGAAGTTGAACCTGGGGATCGAGCTGGCGGAAGGTCTCGACGGCCCAGGGCCGTCCGCATAGCACCGCATGCTCGCGGGTGATTACGCTGCCCCGCGCCGTCTGGCCGGCGGGAACGAGATTCGCCGTGACATCACCGCCGCCTACGTCCTCGCGCAGCGCGGCGGCCACTTGCGTCTCGATGTCAGGCGGCAGCTCGAGCATTCATCCCCGGCCTCGCACGGCCGCAAACGTAGTCAAAATGGCAATCCATGGCTCGCCGAGCCCATGCACATCAGCATAGGAATCGAAAGAACGAAATTGGTCCGTGAGGCGAGCATGGCAACGCGGCGGGCCTTGGCTTTCTCTTCATCGGTCGCAGGCTTCAAGCCCAGTATTTTTTTCTGATTCGGCCAGATCACACCCCAGACGTTGAGCAGCATGATGGTGCCGAGCCAGGCGCCGATGCCGATGATGAGAAAGTAGTGGGTGGGGTCTTCGACCCCTGCGCCGAGCGTGAAGGCATGCAGGAAATTGTTACCGAGAAGCCAGGCACCGCCCAGCCACGTTGCAAGCGCGGCCCATCGAAACCAGAAAAGCGCGCGGGGTGCGACATATTTCGCGATTCCCGCGCCACCGGGTCCGCCTTTGTCGGCCGCGGCATCCGCAAGGGCGGGAATCTGCGCCACATTGAAGTAGTACAGGAGCCCGATCCAGAACACGCCCGAGACGATATGGAACCAGCGCGCGAGCCCGAGGGGGTTGAGCTGGTGCTGGCCGATGGCCGCGGCCAGGATGAGGGCGAGAATGATGCCCAGAATCAGGGCATGACGGTGATTATTAAGCAGATTCATCGGGTGGCTCCCCAAGTTGTTGTTCTGACTGGACCTTAACGGGGTTTGAAGAATAGGCGAGAGGCCCCCATAATTCAACGACCCTCATGGACTGTCCGCCTTCCCCCTGTACCAAGGTGTGCATTCTGGATGCGGTGGGCTATTGCATAGGCTGCCTGCGCACCGGCGATGAGATCGCGCGCTGGACCTCCATGGGGGCTCAGGCGCAGTGGCGGCTGCTGGACACGCTGGCCGAGCGGCGCCGGCAACGTCAGCCTAAGGCAGTGGAGGGGTCGAAAGATGCGTAAGTGGATGATTTAGTGAAAGGTTGAAGCGATGGACGTGAACGAGCGGATCAAGAGCGAGCTCTCCTCGAGTCCCGTGGTGCTCTTCATGAAGGGCACGCCGGATTTCCCGCAGTGCGGCTTCTCGGCGCAGACGGTGGCGGCGCTGCGCGCGTTGGGCGCGAAGTTCAAGCACGTGAACATTTTCGAGGACCCGGAGATGCGCGATGCCCTGAAGCGCTACTCGAACTGGCCGACCTACCCGCAGCTTTACGTCAAGGGGGAGCTCGTGGGAGGTTGCGATATCGCGCTCGAGATGTACCGTAACGGGGAGCTCAAGAAAGTGCTCGAGGAAGCCGGCGCGGCGAATTGACGACAGAGCGCGGTGAAGATTTTCTATCGCGGCTCGCTGCTGTCCCCACGCGATCTCCTCGACTCCTTCAGGTCTCCATCTGTGGGTCTTCAGTCTCCGGCTCCGCCGGCGGCGCATTGAGCCACCCGAGCGCGCAGGCCTTCTGCTCCGCCTCGTTGAAACTGTCGCGCAGCTTGTTGCAAACATGGCAGAACAAATCCGCCGTGCGCTCCGCATCATAGCCGGCGGAATGCGCCGAAGTCTTGTCCCACGGAAATCCGGCGATCGTCACGGCCTTCGCGAGTACCGTCTGCCCCAGCGCCGCGCCAGCCAGTGTTCCCGTATCAAATGTCGAGAACGGATGAAAGGGATTGCGCTTGATGCCGCAGCGCGCCACCGTGGCGTTCAGGAATCCGAGGTCGAACGAGGCATTGTGTCCCACTAAAATCGCCCGCTTGCAGGCGTAGACTTTCATGGCCTGACGGATCTCGGGAAAGATCCTCTGCAAGGCATCGCGCTCATCAATGGCCGGGCGCAGCGGATGCCAGGGGTCGATGCCGGTCACTTTGAGCGATGCGGGATCAAGTCGTGCGCCTTCGAACGGCTTGACGTGATAGCTATGGGTGGCGCCACGTTTCAGCACGCCGTTCTCATCCATGTCAATCAGCACCGCGGCGATCTGTAGCAGCGCGTCCGTATTGGCGATGAACCCGCCGGTCTCCACATCCACCACCACCGGGAGAAAGCCCCGAAAGCGCCGGGCCATGAGGGGCGAGAGCGGGGGCGCGGGCGTCGTGATCGGTGCCGGCGTGGCTGCCGCAGTCTCGGATGACGGCGGGATTGCGCTCTGCTGAGGGGTATTCATGGTTTGAGACGCCAGCCCATCTTTTCTCCCGCGCGCAACGGCACCAGCACATCGTCCGCGAAAGGATAGCTGGCCGGTACGTCCCAGGGCTCTTTCGTGAGCGTGATGCGCGCTTCGTTGCGCGGCAGCCCATAAAAGTCCGCGCCGTACTCCGAGGCGAACCCCTCCAGCCGATCGAGCGCTCCCGCGGCTTCGAAGGCCTCGGCGTAAAGCTCGATGGCTGCGTGCGCGCTGAAGATGCCGGCGCAGCCGCAGGCCGCCTCCTTGGCGTGTTTGGCGTGCGGTGCGCTGTCCGTGCCCAGAAAGAAGCGCGGATTGCCGTTGGCGACCATCTCGAGCAGCGCCCGCCGGTCGCTTTCTGTCTTGAGCACGGGCAGGCAGTAGTGGTGCGGGCGGATACCGCCGGCGAAGAGCTGGTTGCGGTTCATCAGCAGATGCTGCGGTGTAATGGTGGCGGCGATGCCTTCGCGCGCCCGGCGCACGAACTCCACGGCGGTACTCGTGGTGATGTGCTCGAATACGATGCGCAGCTTCGCAAACCGCCGCGACAGCGGATCGAGCACACCGTCGATGAAGCGTGCTTCGCGGTCGAACACGTCCACGGCGGGATCGGTGACCTCTCCGTGTACCTGCAGGATGACGCCGAGCTCGCTCATGCGCTCGAGTACGCCATATACGCGCTCGATACTCGTGACGCCGGCACCCGAGTTCGTGGTGGCGCCCGCGGGATATAGCTTGAATCCGTGAATGTGCCCGCTCGCTTTGGCGCGTTGCACCTCAGCCGGATCGGTGCGGTCGGTGAGATACAGCGTCATCAGCGGCTCAAACCTTGAGCCGGTGGGCAGCGCCGCAAGAATGCGCTCACGGTACTGCAGCGCCTGCTCCGTGGTGGTCACCGGCGGCTTGAGATTCGGCATGACGATGGCGCGCACGAACTGCGCGGCGGTGAAGGGGAGCACCGAGCGCAGCGCAGCGCCGTCGCGCAGGTGCAGGTGCCAGTCGTCGGGCCGGCGCAGCGTGAGCGAATTCATGTCACAGACTCGAGGATCTTCTGTCCAAGCAGCAGCTCGAGCGTGTAGCGCACGCCAAAGCCGGTGATATCGGTGTTGATATGCGCCAGTCCGCCGCTTCTGTGTGCGGCGGAAAGATCGAGATGCGCCCACGCCGTGCCCTTGGGCACAAAACGGCTCAGGAACCGTGCGGCAAGAATCTGATCGCCCTTGCCCTCGACCGCGCACTGGGCCACATCGGCCACCTTGCTCTCGATATCGCTGTCGTAGTCCTCATCGAAGGGGAAGGGCCAGACCCGCTCGCCGCTTGCGCGGCCCGCGGCTACCAGCTTTTCCTCGAGGCTGGGGCGATTGGTCAGCACACCGCTCATGCGCTCGGTGAGCGCATAGACGCAGGCGCCGGTCAGCGTGGCGTAGTCGAGCATCAGCCGCGGCTTGGCGCGGCCCGCCAGGGCCAGCGTATCGGCCAAGGCCATGCGGCCCTCGGCATCGGTGTGGATCACCTGGATGGTCACGCCGTTAGCGGCGGTGATCACATCCTGGGGCTTGTAGGCAGTGGGGCCGATGCGATTCTCCGTGATCGCGAGCCAGGCGTCCGCGGCGATGGGCGCCTTGAGCTCGGCGAGCGCGATTACGCTTGCGAGCGCCACCGCGCTGCCCGACATGTCGATGTGCATGTCGAGCATCGAGCGATGTGGTTTGAGATTGGTGCCGCCGGTGTCGAAGATAATGCCCTTGCCGATCAGGGCCAGATCCAGCGCGGCGGATTTTTGCGGACGGTATTCGAGGTGCGCGATGCCCGCTGAACGGTCGGCATTGCCGGCGGCCACGGCGAGGAAGGCATGGGCACCGAGCTTGCGCAGTGCCGCTTCGTCCAGCCAGCGCATTTTGAGGCCATGCTGGCGGGCGAGCTCGCCGATCACTGCGCGGTACGCGGACGCATCGAGCTTGTTCGGCGGCAGCGCGGTCAGAGCGCGCACGAGATTGTTGCCGCGCGCGGCGGCGACGGCCCGCGCCAGGTCGAAGGTCGTCTCCCCCGCCAGCACAATGTGCCTGGTGCGCTGCTGCTCCGCGGGCGAGGAATGAAAGGCTGGCAGGGCAAAGGCCTGCGCCAGCGTGGCGGCCAGCAAGGGCTCGGCATCTGTACCGGCGAGAGATTGAAGTCCCACGGCAGCGGGGCAGCGTCCGGCCGCTTCCTTCACCATCCGTCCGGCCAGCGCCAGCTGCTCGAAGGGCGTGGCCTGAGGCTTCAGATATCCGAGGACCGCCAGGGTCTGGCGGCGATTCGCCAGCGCGGTGCTGCGCACGCTGCCGCCCCGCGCCTTGGCGCGGGCGTGCAGTTCCTGCCAACGCTGTGCGCCGGGCAGGGAAGCCAGAGTCTTGTTCGTGGCGCGCTCGGGCACCATTACCAGCAGGGCATCCAGGGAGTCCGCCGCACGCGCGCTGAAGGCGGCTCGCATGCGGGTGATTCGGGGGGTCGTAAGGCTCGGCAGGAGTGACATGCGAGTTCCGCTTGTGCGACCATCCGCGGTCGCTGCTTGCACATCCTATCAGACCGCTGAATGACCGAACTGCCGAAGCTCGAGGACCTCGATCCCACGGAAACCCAGGAGTGGCTCGAGTCGATAGACTCCGTCCTGAAGACGCACGGGGCGGAGCGCGCGCACTACCTGCTCGAGCGGCTGATCGACTACACCCGCCGTTCGGGCGCCTACCTGCCGTTCAAGCCCAACACCGCCTACGTCAACAGCATCTCGACGGGCGCGGAGCCCGAATACCCCGGTAATCGCGCGTTGGAGCGGCGTATCGAGGCCTACATCCGCTGGAATGCGCTCGCGATGGTGGTGCAGGCCAATCGCGTCTCCTCGGAGTACGGCGGGCATATCTCCACGTATGCCTCGTCCGCCACCCTGTACGAGGTGGGATTCAACCATTTCTGGCGCGCGCCTTCGGACAAGCACCCGGGCGACATGGTGTTCATGCAGGGGCATTCCTCGCCCGGCATCTACGGGCGCGCGTATCTCGAGGGGCGTCTGCGCGAATCACAGCTGCGGCACTTCCGCCAGGAAGTGGGCGGCGAGGGGCTCTCGTCCTATCCGCATCCCTGGCTGATGCCCGACTTCTGGCAGTTTCCCACGGTGTCGATGGGCCTCGGGCCCATGATGGCCATTTTCCAGGCGCGCTACATCCGCTATCTGGAGCACCGCGGCCTAGTCAAGCCCTCGGACCGCAAGGTCTGGTGCTTCCTCGGCGACGGCGAGATGGACGAGCCGGAATCCATGGGCGCGCTCACCATGCCGGTGCGCGAGAAGCTCGACAACCTGGTCTTCGTGATCAATTGCAATCTGCAGCGGCTCGACGGACCGGTGCGCGGCAACGGCAAGATCATCCAGGAGCTCGAGGCGGCCTTTCTGGGCGCGGGCTGGAATGTGCTCAAGGTGATCTGGGGCTCACGCTGGGATCCGCTGCTCGCCAAGGATCACAAGGGATTGCTGCGCCGCGTGATGGAAGAGTGCGTGGACGGGGAGTACCAGAACTTCAAGGCCAAGGGCGGCGCCTACACGCGCGAGCATTTCTTCGGCAAGTATCCCGAGCTTAAGGCCATGGTGGCCAACATGTCGGATGAGGAGATCTGGCGCCTGAACCGCGGCGGCCACGATCCACGCAAGGTGCATGCGGCCTATGCCGCGGCGGCCGCCCACAAGGGCCAGCCCACGGTGATCCTCGCCAAGACCGTCAAAGGTTTCGGCCTGGGCAAGGGCGGCGAGGGGCAGATGATCGCGCACCAGCAGAAAAAGCTCGATATCGAGGCGCTGATGGCGTTTCGCGACCGATTCCATATTCCGCTCTCCGACGACGATCTGAAAAACCTGCCGTTCTACAAGCCGGCGGACGACTCCGAAGAGATGCGCTACATGCGCGAGCGCCGCCTGACGCTTGGCGGCTCGCTGCCGGTGCGCAGGCTCGAGGCGGCGCCGCTGGCCGTTCCGGCGCTCGAGGCCTTCGAAGCCCTGCTCGAGGGCACGGGTGAGCGGGAGATCTCGACTACCATGGCGTTCGTGAGGATTCTCACCACGCTGCTCAAGGACAAGAACATCGGCAAGAACATCGTGCCCATCGTGCCGGATGAGGCGCGTACTTTCGGCATGGAGGGATTGTTCCGCCAGATCGGCATCTACTCCTCGGTGGGTCAGCTTTACACGCCGCAGGATGCCGAGACCCTCATGTCCTACCGCGAGGACAAGAAGGGGCAGATGCTGGAGGAGGGCATCAACGAGGCGGGCGCGCTGTGCTCGTGGATCGCGGCGGGGACGTCCTATACGAACCACGGCCTCAACATGGTGCCGTTCTACGTGTTCTACTCCATGTTCGGGTTCCAGCGCGTGGGCGATTTCATCTGGGCGGCGGGCGATATTCAGGCGCGCGGCTTTCTGATCGGCGCCACGGCGGGGCGCACCACGCTGGCGGGCGAGGGCCTGCAGCACCAGGACGGGCACAGCCAGCTGCTGGCGAGCACGGTGCCCAATTGCGTGGCCTACGACCCCACCTTCGCGTATGAGCTTGCGGTGATCGTGCATGACGGCCTGCGCCGCATGTATGCAAGCCAAGAGAGCGTTTTCTACTACATCACCTGCATGAACGAGAACTACGTGCAGCCGGCGATGCCAACCGGGGTAAGCCAAGGCATTCTCAAGGGGATGTACCTGTTGCAGATCGGCGGCCGCGGCAAGGTGCGCGCGACGCTCCTGGGCTCCGGCACCATCCTGCGCGAATGCCTGGCGGCGGCGCAGCTGCTGGAGAAAGACTATGGCGTGCCGGTGGATGTGTTCTCCGTGACGAGCTTCAGCGAGCTGCGGCGCGAGGCGCTCGAATGCGAGCGCTGGAATCTGCTGCATCCGGGCCAGAAGCCGCGCGTGTCGCATGTGGAGCAATGCTTCAAGGACCGGGAGGGTCCGGTGATCGCGGCCACCGACTATCTGCGCACCGTGCCGGATCAGATCCGCCAGTGGGTGAGCGGACGCTATCTGACCCTGGGCACGGACGGCTACGGCCGCTCGGACTCGCGCGCCCAGCTGCGCAAGCATTTCGAGGTGGACGCGAAGTTCATCGCCTTCGCGGTGCTGCGGGCGCTCGAGGATGAGGGTAAGGTGGATCGCAAGACGCTGACCCGCGCCATGGAGGCTCTCGGCATTGATCCTTCGCGTCCCGATCCCTGGAAGATCTGAAAATCCCATGAGCGCCATAGAAATCCGTGTGCCCGATATGGGCGGCTTCAAGGACGTCGCCATCATCGATGTGCTGGTGAAGGCCGGTCAGAAGATCGAGGTCGACACTCCACTGGTCACTTTGGAAACCGACAAGGCCACTATGGATGTGCCGTCGACGACGGCGGGGGTCGTGGAGAAGGTGCATGTGGCCAAGGGGGGCAAGATTTCCGAAGGCGATTTGATTGTCACGGTGAGCGCGGGCGAGACCGCGCCGCAGAAGGAAGCCGCGCAAAAAGCCGCTGTGCAGGAGCCTGTATCGAAGCCCGCGCCCGCTGCCGCACCGCCGAAAGCCGCTGTATCGGTACCTGCTGTAGCTGCGGCAGCGCCCGCTAAATCCGCGCCAGCGCCAGCCAAGGCCGCGGCCGCAGGCAAAACAGCCGAGGTCCGCGTGCCCGACATGGGCGGCTTCAAGGATGTCTCGATCATCGATGTGTTGGTGAAGGCGGGCGACACCATTTCTGTCGATACACCGCTGGTCACTCTCGAGACCGATAAGGCCACCATGGACGTGCCGTCGACCGTGGCCGGTGTCGTCAAAAAAGTGCATGTCGCCAAGGGCGGCAAGATATCGGAAGGCGATGTCATTGCCACGGTGAGCGCTTCAGGTGAGGTGGCGGTACCCACCGAGGAGAGCGCCGCTCAAGCCGCAGCGCCTCAACCTTCGACGCCTGCGGTCGCAGAAGCTCCTGCGGCACAGGCTCGGTCCGCGGCGTCCGGCGGTGAAACCCCGCAGGCTGGGGCCGATCGCTCAGGTCTCGGCGGCCGCAACGATCTTGCGCCCATCAACGAGTCCGGGTTCTCGCGCGCGCATGCCGGTCCCTCAGTGCGCCGCCTGGCGCGCGAGCTGGGAGTGGACCTTACACAGGTGCAGGGCAGCGGAGTCAAGGGCCGCATCATGCACGATGATGTGAAGACCTACGTCAAGAAGCTTCTGAGCCGCGGCGCCGTGACCACTCCCGCCCCCAATACCGCCAGCCGCGGCGCACTGCCCGTTATCGCGACGCAGGAGTTCGAGGCGTTCGGCGCCATCGAAGTGAAGCCGCTATCGCGCATCCAGAAGATCTCAGGTCCACGCCTGCTCGGCAGCTGGCTCAATATCCCTCATGTCACGCAGTTCGATGAGGCCGATATCACGGCGCTCGAGGATGTGCGCAACAAACTCAAACAGAAGGCCTCGCAAGAGGGCATCAAGCTCACGCCGCTCGCCTTCATCATGCGCGCCTGCGCCAGGGCGTTGCAGGAGTTCCCGCAGTTCAACTCCTCGCTCGACGCCGACGGTAAGAATCTCATTCTCAAGAAGTACATCCATATCGGCTTTGCCGCCGACACGCCCAATGGCCTGGTGGTGCCGGTGGTGCGCAATGTGGACCATTGCGATATCTATGAGATCGCCCGCAAGCTCGCGGAGCTGGCCGAGAAGGCGCGCGCCGGCCGATTGAGTCCCACGGACATGCAGGGCGGATCCTTTACCATCTCAAGCCTCGGGGGTATCGGCGGCACCGCCTTTACCCCGATCATCAACTGGCCGGAGGTGGCGATTCTCGGTGTGTCGCGCTCCGCCATGCGCCCGGTGTTCGACAACGGCGGTTTCGTGCCGCGCATGATGCTGCCGCTGTCGCTGTCTTACGATCACCGCGTGGTGGACGGCGTTGCGGCGGCGCGCTTCACCACCTTCCTGGCCAAGGTTCTGGCCGATCCGCGCGCATTGATCGAGGCAGTGCCGTGACCCAGCTGCTGGTACTGGGCTCAGGGCCCGGCGGTTACGCCGCGGCATTTCGCGCGGCGGACTTAGGTGTGCAGGTGACGCTGGTAGAGCGCTGGGCGAGCCTGGGCGGGGTCTGTTTGAACGTGGGCTGCATCCCTTCCAAAGCGTTGCTGCACGCGGCCAAGGTGATCGAGGATGCCGAGGCCATGGCCGAGCACGGCATCGTGTTCGGCGCTCCCGCCATCGATCTTGCGAAGCTGCGCGGCTGGAAATCGGGCGTGGTGAAAAAGCTCACGGGGGGACTTAAGCTCCTGGCGAAACAGCGCAAGGTGGCAGTGATTCAGGGCACGGCCAAGTTCACGGGTCCGAAAGAAGTTGAAGTGACCGGTGCCGCCGGTGCCCAGCGGATTTCATTCGAGCAGTGCATCATCGCCGCGGGCTCCGAAGCCGTGCGGCTGCCGGGTTTGCCAAACGATCCGCGCATCATGGACTCGAGCGATGCGCTCGAGCTGCCGGAGTTCGCGGGCGGTCTGCTGATTATCGGCGGTGGGATCATCGGGCTTGAGATGGCCTGCGTGTACGAGGCGCTGGGGAGCAAAGTCAGCGTGGTCGAGTTGACGCCGCAACTCATGCCGGGCTGCGACCCCGATCTGGTACGGCCGCTGGAAAAGCGTCTACGGGCGCGTTACGAGCAGATTCTGCTCGGCACCAAGGTGACGAAGGTTGAAGCCTTGGCGGATGGGTTAAAGGTGACCTTCGAGGGTGAGAAGGCACCGCCCCCGCAAGTGTTCGGCCGTCTGCTGGTCGCGGTGGGGCGCGTGCCCAACGGCAAGACGATTGCCGCGGATGCCGCCGGCGTCAAGGTGACGGACCGGGGCTTCATTCCCGTGGACAAGCAGATGCGCACCAATGTGCCGCATATCTTCGCGATCGGCGATATCGCCGGCCCACCGATGCTGGCGCACAAGGCGACGCACGAGGGCAAGGTGGCGGCGGAGGTGGCCGCGGGCCAGAAGCATTCCTTCGATGCGCGGGCCATTCCCTCGGTGGCGTACACGGACCCGGAGATTGCCTGGGCGGGTCTTACGGAGAGCGAGGCCAAGGCCAAAAATATTCCCTACAAGAAGAGCCTGTTTCCCTGGGCGGCGAGCGGGCGCTCGCTGTCGCTGGGCCGTGACGAAGGCTTCACCAAGCTGCTGTTCGATCCCGACACGCACCGCATTCTGGGCGCGGGTATCGTTGGCACCAATGCAGGCGACCTGATCAGCGAGGTGGCGCTGGCGATTGAGATGGGCGCGGATGCGGCCGATATCGGCCTTACGGTTCATCCGCACCCGACGCTGTCGGAGACGGTGGCGTTCGCGGCGGAGGCTTTCGAGGGGACGCTGACAGATCTCTATATGCCCAAGAAATGACGGGCCGCGGTCCCGGCTGGCGATCGGACGCTATGCCTTGCGTTTTCTCAGCTCGGTTCGTATTCGCTGCGCCACCGGCGCATCCGAGGTCGGCAGCGCCTTTGGCGGCGTCTTGTGCGGATATTCGCAAAGATCGCGGATGATGCACTTGGGGCAGGCCGGCAGCCGCGCGGTGCACACATAGCGTCCGTGCAGCAGCAGCCAGTGGTGCGCGTCCTTGCGGTAGGCCTTCGGCACATTGGCGACCAGCCCATCCTCCACCTCCCTTGGATTTCGCCCGGGTGCAAGACCGGTGCGGTTGGACACGCGGAAAATATGCGTGTCCACCGCGATCGTCGCTTCCCCGAACACCATATTAAGAATGATGCTTGCAGTCTTGCGGCCCACGCCGGGCAGTTCTTCGAGCGCTTCGCGCGTATTCGGGATCTTGCCGCCATGCCGCTCGACGATCATCCGTGACAGTCCGATGAGATTCTTGGCCTTGCCACGATAGAGGCCTACGGTTTTGAGATAAGGCGTCACGCCTTCGACGCCCAGCGCCAGGATCTTCTGCGGCGTGTTGGCGACCGGGAAGAGCTTGCGGGTGGCGGTATTGACACTCTTGTCGGTCGTATGGGCTGAAAGCATCACCGCGACCAGAAGCTCGAACGGCGAGTCGTGCAGCAGCTCGGTGGTGGGTGTGGGATTGGCGGCCTTGAGCCGGCGGAAGAGGGCGAGACGTCTTTGTGGCGACATACTCAAGGCGCGTGTGCGCTCCGTTTCTTCGTAGCCAGAAGGACCGCCTGCTTGGCCGCGCGCCGCTGGGTGCGGGCATCGTGCGCCTGAATGCGCGCGCGGTTCACCCGGGCGCCGGGCGCGGCGGGCGCAGCCGGTATGGCGCTGCGAGGGACCATGACGATGCAGTCCACGGGGCAGGGTGCGAGGCATAGTCCGCAGCCGGTGCAGAATTCCACGAGCACGGTATGCATCTGCTTTTTGGTGCCCAGGATAGCGTCGAAGGGGCAGGGCGGCAGACAGCGGGCACAGCCAATGCACCGCGCTTCATCGATCTGCGCCACCTCGCGGATCATTTCACTTTCATGCCGGGCTGGGCGCCCGAGTCCGGCGAGAGAATGAAAATCCCGGGGCCTACGCCTGCGGCGGCGAGCACCATGCCTTCGGAAAGCCCGAATTTCATTTTGCGGGGGGCAAGGTTGGCGACCATTACGGTGAGGCGCCCTTTGAGAGCGGCCGGATCGTAGGCCGACTTGATACCGGCGAACACCTGGCGCTTGCCCAGGGGGCCGAGGTCCAGCGAGAGCCGAAGGAGCTTGTCGGCGCCTTCCACATGCTCGGCTTCGGCGATGAGCGCGACGCGCAGGTCGATCTTGGCGAACTCGTCGATGGAGATCGTCGCGGGGCCGGTCGCCGCAGCAGGGGCAGGGGGCGATGTGGGAGCAGTCGTCGGTTCAGTCGTCACAGTGGCGGGTCCTTTGTCGAAATCGAACAGCGCGTCGAGCTGCTTGGGGTCGACGCGGGTCATGAGGTATTGATAGGGCGCGATGCGCGTCGGCACGCTGCTCGCATCGCTCCAGGCAAACGGCCGGTCCCGCCCGAAGAGTTCGCGAGCGACGCGCTCGGCGAGCCTGGGCAGCACGGGCGCGATGAGCACGGAAAGCAGCTGGAATCCGTACAACGCACGCGAGCAAATGCTCTGTAGCGTCGCATGCTGCGCCGGATCTTTGGCCAGTACCCAGGGCTGGTGCGAATCGAATTCCTGGTTGATGCGGTCGGCCAGCGCCATGATGTCGCGCATAGCTTTGCCAAACTCGCGAGCCTCGTAGCTTTCCGCGACGGATTGCGCGATCTTGCCGAATTCCACGGTGCGATCGGCGCCATCGACCTTCAGCTCGCCGTTGAAATGCTTCGTGACGAAATTGGCCGCGCGGCTCGCAATATTGACGTACTTGCCCACCAGGTCGCTGTTCACCCGCGCCACGAAATCGTCCGGATTGAAGTCGACATCCTCGACATTGGCGTTGAGCTTGGCGGCCACGTAGTAGCGGAACCACTCGGGATTCATGCCGCTATCGAGATAGCGCAGCGGATCGATGCCGGTGCCCCGCGACTTGGACATCTTGAGGCCGGATACGGTGATGAAGCCGTGCACGTAGACATGGTCCGGCACTTTGTAGGGCTTGCCCGCGAAGTGGAGCATGGCCGGCCAGAACAGCGTATGGAAGTAAATGATGTCCTTGCCGATGAAATGAATCTGCTCGGTGTCGGGCGCCGCCAGGAATTCCTCAAAGCTGCGTGTCTCGCCGTGGGCACGCGCTTTGCCGCTCGCGAAGTAGCTCTTGAGCGAGGCGAGATAGCCTATTGGCGCATCCAGCCAGACATAGAAATACTTCCCCGGCGCATCCGGAATCGGAATGCCGAAGTAGGGCGCGTCGCGCGAGATGTCCCAATCGGCGAGCTTAGCGTCGCCTGCGCCGGCCAGCCACTCGCGGGCCTTGTTCACGACCTGCGGCTGCAGGCGCTCGGGCGCATTCAGCCACTCCTTGAGGAAGGCCACGCATTTGGCATCTGAGAGCCTGAAGAAAAAATGGTCCGAAGTCTTGAGCACCGGCGTCGCGCCGGTCAGCGTCGAATATGGATTGATGAGCTCGGTGGGATTATTCACCTTGCTGCAGCTTTCGCAGGCGTCGCCGTACTGGTCCTTCGCGTGGCAGTTCGGGCATTCACCCTTGATGTAGCGATCGGCCAGGAACATCCCCTTCTCGGGGTCGTAGAACTGCTCGACGGATTTGGAGTAAATGAGGCCTGCGGCCTTCAACCGCCGGTAAATGTCCTGCGACAGCGTGACATTCTCCGGCGAGTCGGTGGAATGCCAGTGATCGAAGGAGATATGGAAGCCTTGCAGGTACTTCGGGCGATCGGCCGCGATGCGCCCTACCAGCTCCTGGGGCGTGATCTTCTCCGCCTCGGCCTTGAGCATGATGGGCGCTCCATGGGCGTCGTCGGCGCAGACGAAGTGCACTTCGTTCCCCTGCATGCGCTGGAAGCGCACCCAGATGTCGGCCTGGATGTACTCCATGATGTGGCCGATGTGGAAAGGGCCGTTGGCGTAGGGCAGGGCGGTGGTGATGAAGAGTTTGCGGGGCATCGGTGTAGTCTACCGCGCCCGTCGAAAAATAGGCACGGCGATCCGACGCGTCGGGTCAGGCCGTTTTTTGCGCAATACTCAATACGGCGATGAGTCCCGGATGATGGTCCTTAAGCCGCAGCGATCCACCATGGAGCTTGGCGACCGCGTCTACCAGGCTCAAGCCCAGCCCCGCGCCCGGCGTGCCGCGGCTGGTATCTCCACGATAGAATCTTTCGGTCACTTTGAGTTTCTCCTCATCGGAGATCCCCGCACCGCGGTCCGCCACCGCAATCTCGACTCTGCCGGCCTGCACGTGCCTGACCTCGACCACGATGGACTCGCCCGGATGGCCGTACTTCAAGGCATTGTCGATCAGATTGTTCACGGCCTGCGCGAGCAGGATGGGGTCGCCGGCGACGGGTGCGGGGCCGGGCCCTTCAAAGTACAGCGTGAAGCCTTTCTCCTCCGCCGCCGGCTGATAGAGTTCCACCGCCTGGCCGGCCAACGCCGCCGCATCCACGGTGACGAATCCCGAGCGCCGCATCCCGGTGTCGATCTGGGCGAGCCGCAGCAGGGCATCGAAGATGCCGATGACGCGGTCGACGTCCGTCACGGCATCATCGAGCTCGGCGAAGGTCTCCTCGGGCGGCGGCCGGGTGAGCGCCAGCTCCTCGAGGCGTGAGCGCAGCTCGGCGAGCGGTGTGCGCAGATCGTGCGCGATGGAGTTGGAGACGTTGCGCACTCCGTTGATGAGATGCTCGATCTGCTCGAGCATGCGATTGATGGTCTGTGCCAGGAGGTCGAGCTCGTCGCCGGTCTGGCGGGTCGGCAGGCGATGACTCAGATTGCCTTGCATGATGGCGGAGGCGGTGGCCTGGATACCCTGCACACGCATGAAGATGGCGCGGCGGAGTGCCAAGCCGCCGACGATGCCCACGACGCTCAAGATCGCCACCGCGAGGGCGAGCCCCCGCCAGAAGTGCTGCTCGAGCGGCTCGAATCGCTGAATATCCCGGCCAACCAGGAGGTGGTAGCCCTCGCCCAGCGCGACGTGTACGAGCGTGACGCGGGTAAGGCGCCCCTCGAGCTGTAAGGCCACGGTATACACGCCGGCTTGAGTGGGCGCGCCCGAGGGCCACACGACAAGATTGCCCGCCAGCGGCCGTAGGTCGCGATCGGTCAGCAGGAGAATGCGCTCGCCGGCGATCTGCAGGCCGACGCGCTCGCGGATGAAGGCCGCGAGACCGTCAGCGCCGCCGCGCCGAAACACCTCGGTCAGACGCTGCGCATCGGCTTTCAGGATCTCCGCGCGGCCGGCTTCGATCGTTTCCCGCCACGCCACCCACAGCGGCGCGGCGAACAGGACCAGCGCGACCACGCCGAACGCGATGTAGCCGATGGCAAGCGTACGGGCCGGCGAGCGCAGCAGGCTAGCCATCGGCGGCGATCATGTAGCCGGCGTTGCGCACGGTGCGCAACAGGGGTTTTTCCGCGCCCACGTCGATCTTCTGCCGCAGCTTGCTCACGTGCACGTCGATGACGTTGGTCTGCGGATCGAAATGATAGTCCCAGACGCTCTCGAGCATCATGGTACGGGTGACCACCTGGCCCGCGTGCCGCATGAGATATTCCAGCAGCTTGAACTCGCGCGGTTGCAGGCTGATGGCGCGGCTGCCGCGCTGGACCTTGCGGGCGATGAGGTCCATGCGCAGGTCGCCCACTTCCAGGCAGCGCTCGGTCGCGGCGTCGGCTCGCTGGGCGCGCCGCGCCAGGATATCGAGCCGCGCGAGCAGCTCGCCGAAGGCAAACGGCTTGGTGAGATAGTCATCGCCGCCACTCCTTAGGCCGCGGATGCGCTCATCGACGTCCGACAGCGCGGAGAGGATCAGAATAGGTGTTTGATTGCCCGCGTGCCGCAACGCCTCGATGATCTTCAGGCCGTCGATCTGCCCGGGCAGCATGCGATCCATGATGATGACGTCGTAGCGCTCGCCGGAGGCGAGAAAAAGCCCGTCGCGGCCGTTGTCCGCATGATCGACGGTGTGGCCGGACTCGGCGAGCCCCTTGGTCACGAACCGGGTCACGCGCTCGTTGTCTTCGACCAGGAGCAGCTTCATGGCCTTTAGATCCCCTCAGGCTGCGGTGCCGCGGCGGACGGCGCGGTCTTTTTCGCCCGCGCCGCACGGCGCTGCGCGATGCGGCTGTTCCAGCGATCGAGATAGAGATAGACGACGGGCGTGGTGAACAACGTCAGGGCCTGACTCAGGATCAATCCGCCAACCATGGTATACCCCAGGGGCTGGCGCAGCTCCGATCCGGTGCCATGGCCCAGCATGAGCGGCAGGGCACCCAGCAAAGCGGCCATGGTGGTCATCATGATGGGCCGGAATCGTAGCAGACAGGCCTGGCGGATGGCTGCTTCGGGCTGAAGATGCTGCGCGCGCTCGGCCTGGATGGCGAAGTCCACCATCATGATGCCGTTTTTCTTGACGATGCCGATGAGGAGGATGATGCCGATGAGCGCGATGACCGAGAGGTCGAAGTGGAAGGCCATGAGCATGAGGAGGGCGCCGACGCCGGCGGAGGGCAGGGTGGAGAGGATGGTGAGTGGATGGATGTAGCTCTCGTAGAGCATCCCCAGGATGATGTACACGACGATCAGCGCGCCCAGGATCAGCAGCGGCTCGCTCTTGAGCGAGGACTGGAACGCCTGCGCGGTGCCCTGGAAGACCCCGTTCACGGACTGTGGCATCCCCAAGGCGAGCGCGCGTTGCTCGATGGCGTCCACGGCCTGGCCGAGGGAGTAGCCGGGTGCCAGATTGAACGACAGCGTGACCGCCGGGAACTGGCTCAGGTGATTGATCGAGAGATACCCCACGTGCTGGGTGTCGAACCTGGCGAAGGTCGACAGTGGAATCTGCGCGCCCGTGAGCGGGGACTTCACATAGAGCTGATCGAGCGTGCGCGGATCGGTCTGCAGGCGGGGGGTCACTTCCAGGATGACATGGTAGGTATTGAGCTGGGTGAAGTACTGGCTCACCTGGCGCTGGCCGAAGGCATCGTAGAGCGTCTGGTCGATCAATGACGGCTGTATGCCGAAGCGGGCGGCCTGGTCGCGGTCGATGTCGATCGACAGCTGGGTGCTATTGGCCTGCTGGTCCGAGGCGAGGTCCTGCAGCTGCGGCAGCTTGGTCAAGCCTTCGAGCATGCGCGGCGCCCAGGCATTGAGCTCATCGAGATTCGCATCCTGCAGAGTGTACTGATACTGAGTCCGTGCGATCCGGCCGCCTACGTTCAGGTCCTGGGCCGCCTGCAGATACAGTGTCGCGCCCTGCACGCGGCCGATTTTCTTGCGGATCCGGGCGATGATCTCATCCGCCGTGGCCTTGCGCTGCGAGCGGGGCTTGAGCGAGACGACCGCGAAGGCGTTGTTGATTGGACGCTGGCCACCCACGAAGGCCGCATAGGAGGCGACGTCTGGATCCTGCGCCACGACGTCCATCAACCGGTGGTGCAACTGCACCATCTGCGAGAAGGAGACGTCCTGGGAGGCATCCGACAGCCCCGCGATGATGCCGGTGTCCTGCTGCGGGAAAAAGCCCTTGGGCACCGCCACATAAAGCAACGCGCTCGCCGCCACCGTGGCGATGAACACCAGCGCCGTGGCGCGCTGATGCCGCAGCACGAAATCGAGACCGCGGGTGTACCCCGCGAGCAGCCGCTCGAAGCCGCGTTCGGTCGCGGCGTATATGCGACCGTGCTGGCGCTCCTTCTCGTTGCGCAGGAAGAGCGAGCACATCATGGGTGACAGGGTGAGGGCGACAAAGGCGGATACGGCGATGGTGACCGTGACCGTGATGGCGAACTCGCGGAACAGCCGGCCGACGATGCCGCCCATGAGGAGGAGCGGAATGAACACGGCGACCAGCGACAGGCTGATCGACAGGATGGTGAAGCCGATCTCACCCGCGCCCTTGAGCGCGGCTTCGCGCGGGGACATGCCCTCTTCGATGTGCCGGTAGATGTTCTCCAGCATCACGATGGCGTCATCGACCACGAATCCCACTGCGATGGTGAGCGCCATCAGGGACAGGTTATCGAGGCTGTAGCCGACCACGTACATCACCGCGCTCGTGCCCAGCAATGCGAGTGGCACGGTGACTGCTGGGATGATCGTGGCCCAGGCGCTGCGCAGAAAAAGAAAGATCACCGCGACCACCAGCGCGAAGGTCAGCATCAGGGTGAGCTCGACATCGTGCACCGAGGCATTGATGGTCGTGGTGCGGTCGATGACGCGATCGACCTTGAGCGAGGGAGGCACCGAGGCCATGATCCTGGGCAAGAGCTCATCGACCTTGCGCACCGCCTCGATGATGTTGGCGCCGGGCTGCTTGTAGATGAGCAGCATCACGCCCGGCTTGCCGTTCTGCCAGCCGGTGATCTGGGCATTTTCCGGGCCGTCCACGGCCACGCCGATGTCGCGGATGCGCACGGCTCCGCCGTTGCGGTAGGCGACGATGACGTCGTTCCAGGGCGCGGCCTTGAGCAGCTGGTCATTGTCGTAGATCGCGAAATTGTGCTGCGACCCGTTGATCGACCCTTTGGGCGAGTTGACGCTGGCCGCGCTGATGACCCCGGCCACATCCTCGAGCTGGATGCCGAGCGTGGCGAGCTTGGCGGGGTCGACCTGCACGCGCACCGCGGGCTTTTGCTGCCCGCCGATGCTGACCTGTCCGATGCCGGGGATGCGCGAGACCTGTTGGGCGATCTGGTTCTCGGCGATGTCGTCGACGGTGGTGATGGGCAGGACATCCGAGTGCACGGCGAGGATCAGGATCGCCGAGTCGGCCGGGTTCACCTTTTTGTAGCTCGGCGGCGCCGGCAGGTTTTTCGGCAGCTGGCCGCCCGCCGCGTCGATGGCGGCCTGGATGTCCTGGGCGGCGGCGTCGATATTGCGATTGAGATCGAACTGCACCGTGATCTGGGTCTGGCCGAGCACGCTGCTCGAGGTCATCTGCGACACGCCGGGAATCGCGCCGAATTGGGTTTCGAGCGGCGTCGCCACGGAAGAGGCCATGGTCTCGGGGCTCGCGCCCGGCAGCTGCGCCGAGATCTGGATGGTCGGAAAGTCGATCTGTGGCAGCGGCGCGACTGGCAGCAACGGGAAGGCGGCGATGCCGACCAGCAGAATGCCCGCCATGAGGAGCGAGGTGGCGATCGGCCGGTTGATGAACGGCGTCGAGATGTTCACGGGCGGGCCATCGGCTTGACCTTGGAGCCCGGCTGCAACCGGTATTGATTGCTGGTCACGACGCGATCGCCCTCGGCCAGTCCCGCGTACACCACGACGACATCGCCGGTCTCGCCATCGGTCTTGATAGGCCGCGCCTCCACTGTCCCGTCATTCTTGAGCCGATAGGTGAAGGTGCCGGACGGCCCCCGCTGCAGGGCAGCGGTGGGAATGACCAGCGCGTTGCGCTCGGTCCGCACCAGCACGCGCGCCGTGACGAACTCTCCGGGCCAGAGGTGGTTGTGAAGATTGGGAAAGGTCGCCTTGAGTTTGACGGTGCCGGTGGTGGGGTCGATCTGGTTGTCGATGAGCGTCAGCGTGCCCTGATCGAGCTCGGCGCGGCCGTCGCGCGACAGGGCGGCGACGCTGACCGGGCCCGCCTGCAGCGCCTGATTGACGGCATCGAGCGACTCCTCCGGCAGCATGAATACCGCGGTGATCGGCTGCACCTGGGTGACCACGACGATCGAGGTGGCGGCGCTCGCATGGACGTTGTTGCCGGGATCGACGAGACGCAGGCCGGTGCGGCCGTCGATAGGAGAGGTGATACGGGTGTAGTCGAGCTGGGTCTTCGCGTTGTCAATCGCGGCCTGATCGGCTTTGACTTGCGCTTCGAGCTGGCTGACCAGCGAGGTTTGGGTGTCGAGGGTTTGCTTGCTCGCGAGGTCATGCGGCGCGAGCAGTTGATAGCGCTCGAGGTCGTGACGGGCGTTGGCGAGCTGCGCGGCGTCTTTTTGCCGCGCCGCCTGTGCCTGCTCCAGCGCGGCCTGGTATTGGCGCGGATCGATCTGCGCCAGCAGCTCACCTTTGCGCACGGTCTGGCCTTCCTTGAAGGCGACGGTTTGCAGCTCGCCATCGACACGCGGGGTGATGTTGGCGGTGTAGAACGCCTGGGCCGTGCCCAACCCGTCGAAATAAACCGGCACGTTGGCGCGCTTCACCGGCGCGATCTGCACCACGACCGCGCCGCCGTCCTTGCCCTTGGGCGGTGCGGCCTGGGCCGCCGTTCCCGGAAATCCATGATGCAGGAGAAACACCGCCGCGAGCAGCACCGCCAGTCCCAGCATCGCCCAGCGAATGGTTCCAGAATGTCTCACGATGTTTGCCACCCTCCGCCCAGCGCATTGAACAGACTCACGAGCGCCGCGAAATGCGCGAGACGCACCTGGACGCAGGCGTCTTGCGCATTGAAGAGCGCGTTCTCGGTGTTGAGTACAGTGATGACGTTGACGGTGCCGGCGCGCATCTGCTCCTGCGCGAACTCGTAGGCGCGCCGCGCCTGCGCGACAGCGTCTTCCTCGCGCTGTTCCTGCTCCGCGGTATGGCGCACGCTCGCCAGCGCGTCCTCGACGTTGGCGAGCGCGGACAGGACGGCCTTGTGGTAGTCGGCGACGAGCTCGTCGTAGCGGGCGTGCCGCAGGGCCAGCTGTCCGGAGAGGGCGCCACGCTCGAATATCGGTTGGGTCAGCGCGGCGGTCAGCGAGAAGATGCGGCTGCCGGGGGACAGCAGGGCCTCGAGGGCGCTGCTCTGGTAGCCGCCGCTCGCGGTGAGGTCGATTTGCGGAAACAGAGCGTCACGCGCGGCGTCGATATCGGCGTGCGCGGCGATGAGCTGCGCTTCGGCCTGGGCGACATCGGGCCGGCGCTGCAGCAGCTGCGAGGGCAGGCCGGGGCTCACCTGCGGGAGGGCCAGGTCCGCGAGCGCGCCGCTCGCGACGTCCACGTTTTGGGGCGGCTGGCCGATCAGGATGGCGAGCGCATCCAGGGTATGGATGAATTGCTCCTGCAGCGGCGGCAGTGCCGCATAGAGAGTGGCGACCAAGGTTTGCTGCTGCGCCACGTCGAGGGCGTTGGCGGTCCCGACCTGGCGCTCGAGCTCCAGGCCTTCGAGCAGGGTTCGCGCGTTGGCGAGATTCTGTTGGGCGACGGCGAGCCGCTCGCGCAACGCCAGCGCCTGAAAATAGGTGGTCGCCACGTCCGTCATCACGGTGAGCGCAACGGTCTGGCGGTCGTAACGGCTGGCCGCGGCGAGTGCTCGCGCCGAGGCGCGCGTGGCGCGCAGGCGGCCGAACAGGTCGAGCTCGTAGCTCGCGGCGAGCTGTGGGCTGTATAAGGTCCGCGTCTGCGCGTTACCGCCGCCGACCGGCTGGATGCGCTCGCGCGAGGCTTGGGCGTTCAGGCCGAGGGTCGGCCAGAGCGCGCCGCCCGCAATCCGCACCTGGGCGTCAGCCTCGCGTACGCGCGCGATCGCGGCGTTGAGATCGTCGTTGGCCCGGACCGCCTGATCCATGAGCTCATCCAGCCGCGGGGAATTGAAGCCTTTCCACCAATCCTGCGAGGGCCAATTCGCGGCGGGCGCGATGGCACCGTCGCGCCAGGCCGGCGGGGCGGGCGTCGCCGGCCGCCGGTAAGGGATTGTGGAGCAGGCCACGAGGGCCAGCACCGCGGCGAGCGCGAGGACGGTGGGGACCTTAAGCATACGGGCAGCTTAATGAGGGGCGCCTGCACCCAGCATGAGCGAATCATTAAATTTCGTTAACGTGGCGGAGCGCTTAGAATGCGCCCAGTTACAGATACAACCGGGGAAACGCGGTGATCGAAGGCGAGGCGCTGATTTGCCGGCTCGGTCGCGTATCTGGTGTCGACGAATATGTTCGCGTCGGATGAGGACGATGACGGCACGTCGGATCAAGCGGTCGCGTTCTCGAAAATCACCGCCTAAGGGGCTGTCGGGGGTACGGCTGTCGCCCAGGGCGTTCAGCTGCCGGCCGGTCTGCGGCTTGACTATGGCATATGCCAGGCATATGCTATGTACCGAAGGAGATTGAGCCCCATGAAACGTCCCCGCTCTGCAAAGCAAGCCGCAAAGCCGCGCCCGGCCAGCCCAAAGCTCTTTTCTTCCGCTACCGTCAAGCGAGCCTCGATATTCCGCAACGGCAGAAACCAAGCCGTGCGTCTGCCTCAGGACATGCGGTTCGCGGAAAGCATCAAAGAAGTCCGTATTCGCAAGCAGGGCGACGGGCTGGTGATTTCTCCTGTCCGGCCCGACTGGGCCTCTTTTTTTGCGCTCAAGACCGAGGTGCCAGACGATTTCCTCGCGAACCGGCTTGACGCGCCACCGCAATCCCGTGAGCCGCTATGACCGGCTTCATGCTGGATACGGATATTTCCAGCTACATCATCCGCCGCCGCCCTGAGTCGCTGGCGGAGAAATTCGATGAACGTGCAGAAGCGCTCTATGTGTCCGTCATGACGGCGGCGGAGCTGCGCTTCGGGGCGGAAAAAGCAGGCCGCCCCGAACTTGCCAAGCTTGTCGAAGCCTTTCTCGGACGCCTCGCGATCCTCGACTGGACCGACAGCGTTTGCGCTCACTATGCGCGGATCCGCACCGCCTTGGAAAAGGCGGGCAGGCCTATCGGCAACATGGATCTCCTGATCGCTGCGCATGCCGTATCGGAAGATCTGACGGTCGTCACGAACAACCTCAAGCATTTCTCGGCTGTGCCGGGGCTTAAGGTGGAAGAGTGGACCTGACGAGCGGCAGCAGGTACTAGCCCACCTCGATATTCAAAACGTTGTTCCGCTCGAGCAGCCGCCCGGTGAGCTCCCCTCGAGCGACAAGGGCCGCGCCGCGCCGGTGCGGGTTCGCGCGCGTCGTGAAGGCAAGCGGCGCACCGTTCAACACGAGCCGGCTCACGCCGCAGCCGGATCCGCCGATTGTGTAATGCAGCTGCAGTGGCTGGCCGAACAGTTGGGTTTTGACGCGCATGCCATCGAGCGCCGGTGGAATGACCGGGTCGAGGCTCAGCCCATCCGACTCCACGCTGAGTCCCAGAAACCGTCGCACGATGAGCCCGAGCGCAATGCCGGCGCCGCTCGAGTACACCCGCCAACCGCCATCGAGCGCGACCTCTCCGCGCGCCACGCGCGAGTACTCGGCGCTCGCCTGGTAGCGGTCGTCGAACGCCGCATCCGAGCTCGAGTAATAGCAGTTGGCCTGGCGCAGCGTCGCGTTCGGCACCAGGGAGCGGATGCCGATGGGATTGGCCTGGCACAGCGCATGGAAGAAGCGCTCGGCGTCGCCCACGTGCGCCAGAGCCTGGGCGTAGCGCAGATGCGCATGCATGTACATGAGTCCGATCTCGCGGCCGAAGTAGGTCGCGCTCTCGGCGCGCTGAAACAGCCGTTGCGGGCCGCCGTGATAGGTCATGGGGCGGTCGAAGAGTCGCAGGCCGTCGGGTCCGCTGAGATGGGTCTCGATCAGGCGCAGATGCGCGCGGCTCTGCTCGGGCGTGAGCAGATCTTCGAGAATCGCGTGGACCATGGCGAGCGAGCTGTAGCGCACACCGGTCGTCGTGTCACTGGGATGGAGAAGGTGATGGACGCGGCCGCCCTCTTCGAAGAGGGCGTAGCCGGTGAGCACGCCGTCCGCGATCAGAAATTTCTGAAAGTCCCGGCGCACGGCCGCGACGCGGCTTTCAAGCGAGGCGGCATCGTTTGCGCGGCCCACGGCGCGCAGGCCCTGCGCGAGCGTGGTGAGGGTCTGCACGTGCAGCGTGGCGGTCCAGGCGCTTGCGAGCCGTTCGCGCATCAGGGGGTCGGCCGGCTGCAGGGAATCGTTCCAATCGCCGTGCCCGTAAGCGGGCAGGGCTGTCCCGGGGATGATCCGTCTGTCGATGACGGCCAGCGCGCGCTCCACGTGCTGCCATACCGTGGCTCGCTCGCCGGCATTGGGCCCGCGAGAGTCGAAAAACGGGACCTGTTTGCCAAGCAGGTCGCCCTCGCCCGAGGCGATGAGATATTGGCCCAGCACGAGCAGCGGCCAGAAGACGATATCGCCGTGCGAGTCGCCCGGCCGGATGTTGCGCTCGCGCTCGAAGAACATGAACCACTGCGGCCAGTCGCCGTCGGCGTTCTGTGTGCTCATCACGCGCAGCAGCAGATCCCGGATCGGTGGCACACGGTCGAGCGCCAGCAGCATTTCCACCGGGCCCTGGCAGACATCGCGCGTGCCCCAGCCGCCGCCGGAGTATTGTTCGAGGCCGCGCGGCGCAAGATAGTGAACGAGCGCGTTGTGGGTAAACCAGGGTGTGATGTCGGCGAGGCGCGTGAGCTGCTCGCAGCGCGGGCTTGTTGAATTCACGTGCAGGGAAAGCCGTGGAATCAGCTCCTCATCGGTCGCGACTCGCAGTGGAGCTTCGGGTTCCGCTGCAATCAGCTCGCCGCGAATGCGCAGGCCGATGGCTTGTGCGGGCGCGGTCACAATGCAGAGGAACGGTTCCTGGCGCGACCGGCCGTCCAGGAACAGCAGTTCGTCGCCGCCGATCTGCTGAAACTGAGTTCCGTCAAGAGGCCCGATACGGAAGCTCCCGTTGGGGAAGCGGCGGCCGACGTCCGAGTCTTGCGCCGCGACGACGACGATGTCCTGCCCCTCCTGGCGCCACAGCGCCGGCCCCGGCGTGCTGCCATCGTCGCCGTTCAGCGCGATGTGATGCGAGATGAGACATCGCCTCGGCGGCCCAGAGCTCGTTTCAACGGATAGTGTGAGCTCGTGAGGGTCGCTGCGTGCTGCGCAGCGCACGCGAATCTCGCCACCGTCGTGCCGATAGAGCCACAGGCAGGAGTCGCACGAGATTTCGAATGCGGAGGGAACGTCGAGCAGCTGCCAGGCGCCGCCGACCTCCACGAACACGCGCTGACCGTGCGAACGGAAGAGGCTCAGGTAGCTGTGCACGGTCGACAGCATGCGATTGATGCTCACATGTCCTTGTGTGAGCATCGAGTGGAAGACCCCGGCCATCCAGGCGGTCGAGGTCAACGCGGATTCATCGGGCGTCAGGTGACGGCCCGTGCGCAGCAGATGGCCATGCGGGCGCAGCACACGCAGCTCTTTCGCACGCAGCACGACGTGTCGGTCGGCATCGTGGAAGAACGACAGAGGGCGATTGCGATCATCGCGCTCCTCGTGCCGCCAGGGCATTGGAAACACTGATTTCAGCGCGGTCTCGTCCAGGTCGAGCGTGCGCAGCAACGGAGCTTTGCTGAAGAGAGTCGCCGCGGTTGCCGCTGCGGCGGCAGGCCTGGATTCGATATGGATGGGTTTCGCTTCAGGCAGGGAAAGCACTTCGCTCGCGCGCGGCAGATCAGCGTTCGAAGTGGCCTGCGGATGATTTTCCCAATAGCCGCCGAAGAAGCCGGCATCGATGCAACCGTGCGCAGCAAGCTGGATCGGCGTGTCTCGGACGACCACGAGCGAGTGCTCGTGCTGCAGGCGCCGGTTCGGCAACTCGCCGGCGAGACCCGCGGGCGTGGCTCCCGCGCGCGTGGCCAGCGCGTGGAATTGCAGAGCATCCGTCGCATAGGAAGCGCCCGAGCGCAGCGAGCCGACGAGACTCCAGGGATTGCGGCCCTCCGCCGCCTGATTCTGCCGTGAAGCCACGAGCACACCGGCTTGCGGATGCAGGAGGGCAGAGTGGTCGAGATACTGGCTGACGTAGAACTCGTTCAAACGAACCGCGCCATAGGGCGCGAGCGCCAGGTCTTGCGCGTACGTGAGATCGAGACGCTGTGCGGTTGCATTGGTGTTTTCGAGCCGCACGTGCCAGAACCACGCCGGCGCGCTCCTCGCCAGCACGAGCGCGATGGAGTATTGGATCCCGAGCCACTCGCCAAATCCAAGGATGGCGCTGTCCGGGCCCTGCCTGTGAAATCTCGTCGGACTGGATGGTCCCAACAGCGGCGTCGACGCGGCCTCATCGCCGAGGCGGCGCAGGTAAAGATTTCCGACGCTGCCTTCGATCTCGTTGCCGACAAACAGCGCGAGCGCGATACCGCCGCAGTCAAAATGACGGATCCCGCCATTTGCATTGAGCTCGATGCGCATTCCCGAGTGGCCGCTCAATAGCGTGCGCGGCGCCGTCCCTCTCACCCCTGCTCCTTCACCGCCTCGAACTTGGCCTTGTTGATCCCTTTCTTATAGGCTTCCTTACCGGTGATCTGCCGCGAATTGAGCAGCTCCTGGATCGCGGTATCCATCGTCCTCATGCCGAACGCTCCGCCCGCCTGCATGGTGTTCTCCAGCTGATCGAGCTTGCCCTGGCGGATCAGGTTCGCCGCCGCCGACGTATTGACCAGGATCTCGAGCGCCGCCACCCGTCCCGACTTGTCCGTCTTCTGCAGCAGCTGTTGCGAGACCACGCCCCGCAGCGAGGTGGAGAGCATGGTGCGCACATGCGATTGCTTGTCCGCCGGGAAGACATTGATGATGCGGTCCACGGTGGGCGCCGCGCCGTTGGTGTGCAGCGTGCCCATGACCAGAATGCCCATCTCCGCGGCGGTCACCGCGATGCTCATGGTCTCGTAATCGCGCAGCTCACCCACCAGGATCACATCGGGATCCTCGCGCAGGGCCGAGTGCAGCGCATCGGCGAAGGAGCCGGTGTGCACGCCTACCTCGCGCTGGCTGATGAGGCAGCTTTTTCTCTGGTGCACGAACTCTATTGGGTCCTCGATGGTGAGGATATGACCCTTCACCCGAGTATTGATCTCATCGATCATGGCGGCAAGCGTGGTGGACTTGCCCGAGCCTGTCTTGCCCGTCACCAGGATGAGACCGTGGCTGGCCCGGCACATTTGCCGCACCGCCTCGGGCATCTTGAGCTCATCCATGGTCAGCGCCTTGGACGGAATGGCGCGGAACACGGCGCCCATGCCGTTCAACTGGCGCATGACGTTCACGCGGAAACGGCCGCGCTCGGCCAGCGTGTAGGCAAAGTCCGCCCCGTCCTTGGACTCGAAGCGGTCCACCGCCGTCTTCGGCATGATCTCATATAGCGCGTCTTTGACGTGGGCTTGCTCCAGCCGGTCGTTTTTCAGCGGTGTGAGGTCGCCGTGCAGGCGGATGCGCGGCGGGTCGCCGGCGATGAAGTGCAGGTCCGAGCCGCGGCGCTGCAGGATGTCGAGCAGGTACTGATCGATGACCGCCATCTACTCCTCCATGGACTGCGTCTTCATGGTGCCGGTCATCTCGAGCTTGGGCAGCATGGTGGTGTCGGTGACGTATTTCTGGAAGTTGCGCTTCTCCGTCGCATAGTAGTACGCGTCGTCGGGGTCGATTTCCTTGGCCTGGATGGCGGCGAGCAGCGCCTGATCCAGCATTTGCATGCCCACATCGCGCCCCATCTGCACCTGCGTGGGGATCTGGTGGGTCTGATCGGTCTGAATGAGCTTGGCGATGGCCTTGGTCATCACCATGATTTCGCAGATGGCCTTCCTGCCGCGCGCGTCGGCGGTCTTCGCCAGTACCTGCGTCACCACGGCCAGCAGGCTCTGCGACAGGAAGCTCTTGGTCTGCTCGCGCTCCTCCACAGGCAGCGCATCGATAATGCGGTCGATGGTTTTCACCGCGCCGGTGGTATGCAGCGTGCCGAGCACCAGGTGCCCGGTTTCCGCCGCCGTCATGGCCATGGAGATGGTCTCCGCATCGCGCAGCTCGCCCACCAGGATCACATCGGGGTCCTCGCGCATGGCGGCGCGCACGCCCTCGGCGAAGGTGGGGATATGGGTGCCGAGCTCGCGCTGGATCACCTGCGAGTTCTTGCTGCGATGCACGAACTCGATGGGGTCCTCCAGACTGATGATATTGAGCTTCCGCGACTGGTTGAGATGGTCGATCATGGCCGCGAGCGTGGTGGACTTGCCCGTGCCCGTGGAACCTGTGACCAGCACCATGCCCTGGTGGTAGTCGCAGAGCTTGCTCACCACCGGCGGCAGCGCCAGCTTCTCGAGCGTCGGCACCTCAGTCGGGATGGCGCGAAATACCGCTCCCACACCCGTGTCCTTGCGGAACACATTGACGCGGAAGCGGCCGCCTTCCCCCGAGACATAGGAGAAGTCGAGATCGTGGCCCTTGGCGAAGTGCTCGGCCTGGGTACGGGTCAGGATCTCCGCGATATAACCCTCGAGCTCGGGGCCCCCCACATTGCGGAACTTGATGGGCATCAGGTCTCCGTGCATGCGCAACATGGGGGGGATGCCCACGGCCAGATGCACGTCGGAGCAGCCCTGCTGCGCGCCCAGTTTCAGGAAGGCATCGATGCGTGCCAAGAAGGAGACCCCGGAGCGGAAACTGGGGGTATTGTCCCGGCAGGAGCCCGGCTAAAGCAAGGTTCTGGCCTAAAGATAGCGCGCCAGTGCGACGCGCATCTCTTCCATGGTCTGGAAGCGCTTGGATTTGTCCACCGACATGGCTTTCATGACCAGGTCCCCCAGGCCCTCTGGCAGGTGGGAGTTGAGCTCCTTCGGCGGCCGCGCCTTGCCCTGCACATGCTGGTACATCACCGACATGTGGTCGCCGCGGGAATAGGGCGGCACGCCCGTGATCATCTCGTAGAGGATGACGCCCACGGCATAGATATCGGCGCGCTCGTCCACCTTCTTGCCGAGGATTTGCTCCGGCGCCATGTACTTCGGCGAGCCGATCACATAGCCCGTCTTGGTGAGCTGCGTGTCGCCCTCGCGTTGCGCGGCCGCGACCCCGAAGTCCACGATCTTGAGCAGCCCCTCCTTGTTGATCAGCACGTTCGCCGGCTTCAGGTCGCGATGCACGATGCCCACCTGGTGCGCCACCGTCATGCCGGTGCACATATCGCAGCCAAAGCCGATGGCGCGCTTCAAGTCCATGGGCTTCTCGTTCACCACCTCGCTGCCGAGGGTATGTGAGGGGAAGTACTCCATGGAGATGGCGTAGTTGCCCTGGATGTAGAGAAAATCGTAGATGCGGATGACGTTCTTGTGGGTGATCTTACGCGAGTAGCGCAGCTCGTGCACGAAGCGCTTCATCACCTCTTCGTCCTCGGAGACGTTGGGATTTAAGAACTTCAGGATCAGCCGCTCATCGACCACGGTGTCTTCCATCAGGAGCACGGTGCCGAAGGCGCCGCGGCCGATGCGGTCGATGTACTTGTAGCGGCCTTCGATGACATCGCCGGCCTTGAGTGTGGAGATGTCGAGCTTGGCGGCATCCGTGGCCTGCTTGGTGACATGCGCGATCTGCGCCTCGGACATGTACTGGGTCTTGGCGTCGGGCGCCGCCACCTGGGGCGGGCGGATGGCCGCCGGCGTGGGGGTCGCGGCCGACGAGACCTGCGAGGCGGCGCCGCTGCCCGAGCTCGATACCGGCGAGGCACCGCCTCCGAGCAGTCGGTTGTCGAGCTCCGACAATGCCGCGCCCGCCATGCGCGCAATGGTCTGGTCCGCCTGATTGCCGGCCTGCGCCTGCAGCTGCGCGCGCACCTGGTCCACATGGCGGTCGTCCGTCAGCTTGGCGAGCGCCTGGATCACCTCGACGCGGATCTCCCGCTCCGGTCGCGCGATCAGCGGCAGCACCGTCCCCAGCACCTTGGCATCGCCGATCTTGCCGAGGGCGCGCACCACCACCGGCATGGCCTTGATATTGCCGCTTTGCAGCATCTCCATGAAACGCGGCACGGCTTTGCGGCTGCCGATCTCGGCCAGCGCGTCCACGGCGCGTTCGCTCACCCACCAATCGGAGTCGCGCGTGGCCTGGATCAGACTGTCCACCGCGCGCTCGTCCTTGGTCTGGTTCAAGATCTCGATGGCGGCGCGGCGGATGTCCTCGTCCTTGTCCCGGATCAGCTGCAGGACGGCCTCGATGACCTTCGGGCCGCCAATCTTGCCGAGCGCGTCGGCGGCGCGGCTGCGCACCCACCAGTCGCTGTCCTTGAGGGCAGCGAGCAGGTACTTCACCGTGTTGGCATTGCCCACCTCGTTCAGCACTTCGACCGCTGCGCGGCGCGCGTTCTCGTTCTCGTCCTTGAGAATCTCGATCAAATACTTGATCGTCTCCGGATGGTTGGCCTTGATGACCACATCGATGGCCTTGTTCTGTACATCGATCTCGGGATCCTTGAGCAGCGCGCAGACGCGCTCGACGTCGATGGGGCCGTCCATGCGCTGCAGCGCCGAGAGCGTGGCGGCCCGGATCAGCTTGTTGGGATCTTTGAGCTGGCCCTGAAGGGCGGTCTGCACCTCACGGGTGTTGAAGCGCGCCAGGATATTGATGATGTGTACCCGCGCGATCGGATCCTTGCCGCCCATGCGACCGATCAGCTCGGGCAGCGCCTGGGTGTCGGCGATCTCGCCGATGATGCGGAAGATGGCGGCCTTCTCATTGGCCTCTTGGCTGTAGGCCACGTTCAGCAGCTCGCGCACGCCGAAGCGCTGCTTCTGCGCGGAGATGACCTCGAGGATGGCGGGCTTGGAGATGCCGGGGGTGCCCAGCGCCTCAAGCAGCAGGTTTGGCGGGAAGTTGCGGCTGCTGGTGAGCGCCCAGGAGATCCCTGCGATCACTCGCGGGCTGCCTTCCACCAGGCCCCGCACGAACACCGGAAAGGATTTGGGGTTGGCGAGCGTGGTGAGCACATCGACGAAGGCCACCGTGGCATTCTTGTCCGCCTCCGGCAGCGCGGCGAATATGGGCTCGAGCGCCGCCGATCCCACAGACTTCAGCTTCGCAATGGCTTTCTGCGTTGCCGGGCTCTGCGGGTTGTTGGAAGACCGGATCTCGGTGACGAGACGGTCGGCGCGCAAGGTGGTGAAAAAGCCCATTCAGCCTTTCCGGTAGGATTCTCTCGCGCCAGGAGGGGAAGGGAATTATGCCACACCCGTCAACGGAGCCATGCGCCGCCGCGCTTCAGGCACTACAATCACCCCATGCCCCTCGATGCTGCCACCCTCGCGGCCGTAAAGTCCGCGCTCGATGCCTATGTCGAGCCTTATCTCACAGAGCCCCTGGGCGCCTCCCAGGCGGTCCGGGAGATCCTCCCGCGCGGTGAGGGGATACTGGTGCGCATCCGGCTGGGCTTTCCGGTGGGCGGCTATCACCAGGCGCTGCTCGCGGCGTTGCGGGTGCACCTCGCCGATGCGGGACTTGCCATGCCGCTCGACATCGAGCTGAGCGCGGAAATCCAGGCTCATGCCGTGCAGCGCCATCTGAAGCCCCTCACGGAGATCCGCAATATCGTGGCCGTGGCCTCCGGCAAGGGAGGGGTCGGTAAGTCCACCGTGGCTGTCAATCTGGCGCTGGCCTGGGCCGCCCAGGGCGCGCGGGTGGGGATCCTCGACGCCGACATCTATGGCCCCAGCCAGCCCCTCATGCTAGGTCTCGCCGGTGAGCATCCCACCTCCGACGGCAAGCACTTGCAGCCCCTCATGGCACATGGCATTGCCGCTATGTCCATCGGCTTTCTGGTCGATGCCGAGCAGCCCATGGTGTGGCGCGGCCCCATGGTGACCCAGGCGTTGTCGCAGCTCCTCTCCGAGACCGACTGGGGCATGCTCGACTACCTGGTGGTGGACATGCCCCCCGGCACGGGCGATATCCAGCTCACCCTCTCCCAGAAAGTCCCGGTGGCCGGTGCCGTCATCGTCACCACACCCCAGGACATCGCGCTGGCCGATGCCAGGAAGGGCCTGAAGATGTTCGAGAAGGTGTCGGTGCCGGTGCTGGGCATCGTCGAGAACATGAGCGTGCATGTATGCACCCAATGCGGGCATAGCGAGCATATCTTCGGCACTGGAGGTGGGGAGCGCATGGCGCGGCAGTACGGCGTCACCCTGCTCGGCGAGCTGCCGCTCGATGCGCACATCCGCGAGGAGACCGACGGCGGTCGTCCCACCGTGGTGGCCGCCCCCGGCTCGCCTCGTGCACAGGCCTATCTTGAGACCGCCCGCCGCACCGCCGCCGCCTTGGCGCGCCGCGCGCGCGACCGTAGCACCCTGTTTCCCAAAATCGTCGTCGAGGAAAGCTGAAGCCAGATGAGCATCAAGTCAGACAAGTGGATCCGGCGCATGGCGCAGCAGCACCGGATGATCGAGCCATTCGCACCCGAACAGGTGCGCGACGGCGGCAACGGCCGGATCGTTTCCTTCGGCACTTCCAGTTACGGCTACGACGTGCGCTGCGCCAACGAGTTCAAAATCTTCACCAATATCAACTCGACCATCGTCGACCCCAAGGCCTTCGATCCGAAAAGCTTCGTGGATTTCACGGGCGATGTGTGCATCATTCCGCCGAATTCCTTTGCGCTGGCGCGCACCGTCGAATATTTCCGCATTCCCCGCAGCACGCTGGTGGTGTGTCTTGGAAAAAGCACCTATGCGCGCGTAGGGATCGTGGTGAATGTGACGCCGCTTGAGCCCGAGTGGGAGGGCCACGTCACGCTCGAGTTCTCCAACACGACACCGCTCCCCGCCAAGATCTACGCCAACGAGGGCGTGGCTCAGATGCTGTTCTTCGAGTCGGATGAGATCTGCCAGACCTCTTACAAGGACCGTGGGGGTAAGTACCAGGGACAGACGGGCGTGACGCTGCCCAAAACCTAGTTGCGTTTGAGCTCGCGAATGCTGAGCGTGAATTCCGCCTTGTCGTGCCGCGCCTGCTGCGCCCGCACGGGCAGGTAACCCAGCGACGGCGCGAACCACAGACGCGTCACCCGGCTCGAGCCCGGATGCTGGCTGCGGTAGATCACCGTGTCGAGCTTGCCGAGCGGTGTATCGAGGGTGGCCTTGCCCTCGCGCGTGTACTCATAGTCGTTGACCTCATCCTTGCTGATCAGCCAGAAGCGCTGCGGCGAGCGCCCCGCGACCAGCTCGCGCATCAGCTCGATCTGCACTGACAGGCCATCCTGAGTATTGGGCTTGAGCGGCTGATTCACCGGCTTGCCCTCGGCTGTGCCGGTCACGCGCATCAGGCTCCAGTCAAAATGCAGCGAGATCGAGCGCTTCGGGTCCGAGGAGCCGTCATCCGCGCGATACACCGAGGGCCTCACGACTCCGTTGACCAGGGAGAATTCGCTCACCTGGGTGATGGCATCCGGAAAGGCCAGCTTGAACAGCCCCCGCGCCATATTGCTCGAGCGATAGGAGTAATCGTTCCCGCCGATGTGCACCAGCTCCAAGGTGGAGATTCCGGCGGTCAAGCCCCGCCACTCCACCGTGTAAGTGCCGGTGAAAGTAGCCAGCCCCGCCTCTGATTCCTGCGCCGCAGCCGCTCCGGCGACAGTGCAGCACAGCGCGGCGAGCGCGCCCAATACGCGAGGGTCACTCATCGAAATCCTCCACCACCGGCGACTCAAGCGGGCGTCCGTCGAGCCACGGCTTGCCGTCGCGCCAGGCGAGCCGCCCGTCGGACATCCAGCCGATGACCCGCGGATAGATCATATGCTCGGTTTTCTGAACGCGCCCTGAAATGGCCTCCTCGGTGTCGCCCGGCCTGACGGCAATCCTCGATTGCAGAACGACCGGGCCGCCATCGAGTTCCGCCGTCACGAAGTGGACACTGGCGCCGTGCTGCGCATCGCCCGCCGCAAGCACCCGCCGGTGAGTGTGCAGGCCGGTGTAGCGGGGCAGCAGGGAAGGGTGGATATTGAGCATGCGGCCGGTGTAGCGCTCGACAAAGGGCGTGGAAAGAATGCGCATGAAACCCGCCAGCACGATCAGATCGGGGCGGTGCGCCACGAGCAGGTCAGTGAGTACCTGCTCGGCGGCCTCGCGTGTGTCGAGCGCTTTCCAGGGCACCACCGCGGTCGGTATCCCGAGATTGCGTGCAGCCTCGATGCCCGCGGCCTGTGTGCGATCGGCGATGACGACATCGACCTCCGCGTGGATCTTTTTTTCGGTGCAGGCCTGGGCAATGGCCAGCATGTTCGAGCCGCGCCCGGAGATCAGGATCGCAAGCCGCAACGGCTCGCCCGCGCTCATTCTTCGATCACGACGCCGTGCGAACCGGCGCGCACCTCGCCGATGACACCGGCCTGTTCACCGCGCGATTGCAACAGCTGCACAGCCGCCTCGGCCTGCGCCGCCGGCACGATGGCAATCATGCCGATGCCGCAGTTGAAGGTGCGGTACATCTCGCCGCGCTCGATATCGCCGGTGGCGCGCAGCCACTCAAAGAGCGGGTCGCGCGCCCAGCGGCGCCGCTCGAGCACCACCTCCAGCCCCTCGGGCAGCACCCGCGGAATATTGTCGGTCAGACCGCCGCCTGTGATATGCGCCAGGCCATGCACCGGCATGGCGCGAATCAGTGCCAGCAGCGGCTGCACATAGATGCGCGTGGGCATAAGCAGCCGATCGAAAAGCGGTCGCCCCTCGAGCACAGTCCTCTCGTCCGCCTTAGCGAGGGCGATCAGCTTGCGGATCAGCGAGTAGCCGTTGGAATGAGCGCCGGAGGAGGTGAGGCCGACGACCGCATCGCCCGAGCGGATCCGCGTGCCGTCGATGAGGGCCTCCTTCTCCACCACCCCCACGCAGAAGCCCGCCAGGTCGTAATCACCGTGCGTGTACATCCCCGGCATCTCCGCGGTCTCGCCGCCCACCAGCGCCGCGCCCGCCTGGTGGCAGCCCTCGACGATGCCACGGATCACCGCAGTCGCCACCTCGACACTGAGCTTGCCGGTGGCGTAGTAATCGAGGAAGAAAAGCGGCTCTGCGCCCTGCACCACCACATCGTTGGCGCACATGGCCACCAGGTCGATACCAATGGTGTCGTGTCGTCCCGTGTCGATGGCCAGGCGCAGCTTGGTGCCGACGCCGTCGGTTCCGGACACCAGCACGGGTTTTTTGTATCCCGACGGCACTTCCACCAGCGCGCCGAAGCCGCCGATACCGGCCAGCACCTCGGGCCGCTGGGTCCGCTTCACCAGGGGCTTGATACGCTCGACCAGCTCATCTCCGGCGTCGATATCGACGCCGGCATCGCGATACGTGACGCCAGGGCGGTTGCTCATACGGCATGATATCGTACCTGCGTCATTATGCTCCGACGCGCCCGTTTAACCGTCCTGTCCGGCCTGCTGCTCTCGCCGCTCGCGCTCGCGCAGCAGGTGCTCTCCCCCTCGCCCATCACCCCGCCGCCTGCGCCTGCCGCCGCACCCATGCCGCCGGCCGAGCCCGAAGCGATGGCTGTGGTCGAGGTCAGCGGCGTGGAGACGCTCAACGACTACGCCACCATCGGCCGCCTGCTCGGAGCAGCCGAAGGTGTGCGGCGCGTGGATGTGAGCGCAGCGGGCGGCGGGACCGTCACCTTCCGCGTGCTGGTGCGCGGTGGCGGGACGGCGCTGGAGCACACGCTCGAGAGCGTGGCGCAGCTCGCGCGCGCGCCGACCTCTGCGGCTGGCCGCCTCGTCTACGAATATCGGCGCTGAGCCCGAGCGCCGCAGTGCGACACCTGCCCAATATCATCTGCCTGATCCGCATCGCGCTCATCTGGCCGACGCTCGCCGCGCTGCATGCCGGCGATTACGATATCGCGCTGCTGCTCTTCACCATGGCCTCGGTGTCCGATGGCCTCGACGGCTATCTCGCCAAGCGCTTCCACTGGACCTCGGCGCTCGGTAAGGTGCTCGATCCGCTGGCGGATAAGCTGCTGCTGGTGTCGGTGTTCATCCTGGCAACATGGATGGGACTGGTGCCGCCCTGGCTCACCGCCGCCGCCGTGGCGCGCGATGTCATGATCGGCCTGGGCGCACTGATCTTCTACTTCTGGTTTGGCCCGCTGTATGGCCGGCCTACTATCATCAGTAAAATCAATACCTTGTTGCAGCTTTCTT
>Ga0070667_100000506_pt1 | contig 39414 bp, 32 predicted proteins | sample KBSS33metaG_FD_64659 | JGI IMG/M metagenome (GOLD analysis project Ga0070667, IMG submission 64659) | Switchgrass rhizosphere microbial communities from Kellogg Biological Station, Michigan, USA - KBS S3-3 metaG | ecosystem: Host-associated > Plants > Roots > Rhizosphere > Soil ...
GGACGCGTCGCGAGTTCTTAGCCAATATTGCCGGAGCGAGTGTTGCGGCAGCATCGACCGGCGCCCCTTGGGCAGCTAGTACAGCTGCGCCTGCTCGAGCCGGCCCTGCCAAGCGGGTGCGGGGAATCGTGCAAAGCGTGCAAGGGCCACTCGATGCATCCAGGCTCGGGTTTACCTTACCTCACGAACATATTTGCGCGAGTTCCGCCGGATTCTGGCAAGTCTGGCCGGAATTCTTTGGCGGCAGGGAGAACTTCATCAATAAGGTGGTCGATAAGCTCAAGGCCGCCAGAGACGAAGGGGTGGACACTATCGTCGATGTCACTCCCGCCGATGTGGGTCGCGATATTCGGCTTTTTGAGGAGGTATCGCGGAAATCCGGTATGCACATCATCGCGTGTACGGGTCATTGGCTTTACCCCTCCTTATCCATGGCCGCGCGGACCGTGGAAGAGCTCACCGAGTTCTTCATTTTTGAAATCGAGCGCGGGATCGAGGGAACGGATATCAAGCCGGGTGTCATCAAAGTAGCGACCGACCATGAAGGCGTGACTCCGTTCCTGGAAAAAGCCCTGCGAGCCGCGGCCCGGGCGAGCAAGGCCACCGACGTTCCGGTGACTACGCATACCTACGCCGCCGACCGCATCGGCGAGAAGCAGGCCCATATATTCGAGGATGAGGGCTTGAATTCGGCCATGGTATGCCTGGGGCATTGCGACGACACGGACGATATGAACTATCTCACCGGGCTGCTCAAGCGCGGGTATACCATCGGCATGGATCATATGCCTTGGGGCATAGAGGCTCCGGAAGGAGAAGAGCCAAAAGCCCTGACGTGGCAACAACGAGCGAAATGCCTCAAGAAACTGATCGACGCGGGATTCTGCAGCAGAATATTCCTGTCCAACGATTGGTACTTCGGCATCTCGATGGCTCCTGCAGGATTCATGGAGGCCAAGGAGAAGGCGAACCCCGATGGAATCCTCTTCAATAACCGCAAAACAATCCCTTACCTCAAGACACTGGGCGTCACGGACCAAGAAATCAGGATGATCACCGTGGAAAACCCGAGGCGTTTTTTCGGTGGCTTGTGAGCGGAGGAGGAGTGGTCGGGCGCGCGTCGTTTCGAGACGTGCGCGAGTCGGACACATTGCTGATGCGAGTGCTTTACTGCATCTTCCGCGCGATATCCTTGAGCTTTTCCGGCAAGTGCGCATCGAACCCTTCGATGCGACGGACAATCTTCCCATCGGCGTCGGCAATCAACACAGCAGGCACGTTCATGATCTGAAAGGATCGGAACCACACCCCCGATTCATCGAGAGCGAGCGGGATTTTGACCTTGTAGTGGGCCTGATAATCGCTCAGGTCGTCCCGCGTTGCCCATAGCCTCGAGGCGATGCCCAACCAGCGCACATCCATACCCTTTGCCAAGGAATCGATCTGCTCCCGTACTTGGCGGCAGCGGGTGGAGAGGTCCGCGCGCCTTGGCGTCAAGTAGGACTCGCACCACGGCGATAGGAACACCAGCACGGTGGGACGTTTCGTGCTGGGGTCGAGACTGCGAAACACATGGCCATCGAGTGTCGTCACCGAAAGACTCGGTAAACGATCGCCTACCCCGTAGCCTGGGGTACTGTCCGGCACACCGGCAGGCGAGGGTTGCATTCCAGCGGATCTTGCCGTTCGCGCTGACTGAAGCGTCGCATCCAGGCGCTCGTCGGCAAGGTGTCCGACGTACTGAACGCGTCCGTCCCGGCCGATGACGATGTGCTGTGGTGTGACGCGCAGGTGAAAGGCCTCGCCCAGTTTTCCATCGTCGATGACGATCGGCATGGTGAGGCCGAATTGACGGCGGAACTTTTGCACTTCTGCCAGCGAATCATCAAAACCCGCATTGACTGCAATGACGGCGATATCAGGGCCTGCGCTTCGGTAGGTACGTTCAAGATGCGGCATCTGCTCGCGGCACGGAATACACCAGGTCGCCCAAAACTCGAGGTATACGGCTTTCTTGCCGTACAGAGATCCCAGATCGATCGTATCGCCGTCGATTGTCTTGAGCACTAGCTTTGGCGCAAGCGATCCGACCAGGCCTCGGCTCGCCACCTCGGCGCGCTGCTGGCCCGTCAGTTCGGCTGCCGCTTCGACCTGTAGCGACTTGAGGGCAAAACTGGTGCTGAGGAGCGCAAGGATTCCGATGAACAATGCCCGCATATGGGCTCTACTTTTGCTTTATTAGGTGTGCTTTTACGGGATCGAAAAACTTTTTGGCTTCCCCTGCTGGAGCCCAGATCACCAAGAGCTTGACGTCGGCCGTCTTGGGCACGACGTGACGAACGGAATCTTCGGGTCTGACCACCCCGACCATGCCCGGTGTCAGCATGTGCATTTCCCCGTTTACTTCATGGCCCAATGTTCCCGATAGAACATAGAAGATTTCCACCACTCCGTGTCGATGACTACCGACGACCTCGCCAGCGGGAAGCGTCAGTTCGGCCATTTCCAATTCTTTGCCGCCCAGATTGGACTGATCCAGGAGCAGTTTCCAATATTCAACTTTCCCAGCTTCAACCTGGGACTGGAATTCCATAAGGCCTTTTGTCGCATAAGAGTATCTCTTGGTTTCCTTGGCCTTTTCTTGTGTGGTCGCGTGACTCCCACTTAAACTAAGGGCGATCGCTGCCAGCACGCAGACCGTTACCGAAAATGAAGTGGTGTTCTTAATCATCTTGCTCTCCTGTGGAAGTATGAAGTTGGAAGATCCCAGGCTGCATTTTCTTGAGGCTATTCAAAGCGAGATCAGCGCTATTGCCGGTCGCGCCACCCGAGATTGCGAGAGGCCTCCGCCGCCATCGTGTGTAGTTGTGCGGTCGCCTGTCGGCTGAGGCCGCCCTGCAATCCCACCAACGTGAGGACCGCCGCCGCGTTGCCGCTGCTGTCGAGGATAGGCGCTGCAGCTGCAGACAGGCCGGGTATCAGATCACCCGATACTTGCGCGATCCCTGATTTGCGGACCTTATTGCGCAGCGCCGCGACGTACTCTCTGTCGCCGCCCTTGGCTTCCTGCGCGATCAGCCCGGCCGTTTGTTCGGGAGGTAAGTAGGCCAGAAACGCGCGTCCCGTCGCGGAGCCGAGGATGGGCAGCGTCGAGCCTATTGATAGGGTCGTGTGTACGGGCTGGCGGCCGGGTAACCAGCGGACGATCACAGCGCCGCGCTCGCCGAGAATGGCCAGCAAGCCGGTGTGGCCTGTTTCCTCCACGAGGCGCGATAGCGCGGCGAGCCCCGTCGCCACTGAATCCAGCCGCCCAAGCGCGGCAAGGCCGGCGCGCACCGCCAAGGGACCCAGATCGTATCGGCCGGTCGCGGCGTCCTGAGTCACAAAGCCAGTGCGTATGAAACTGGCTAAATAACGGTGGCAGTTGCTTGGGGAGATATTCGCAATCTGGCTCAACGCCTTGAGGGTCTGCGGACCCGTCACTGCGGTCAGAGCTTCAACGATGCGCAGCCCCACTTCGATGGACTGAATACCGCGTCGGTCGGACGCAGGATCTGTCCGCCGGGTCTGGGTTCGGGTTGGTCGTTCCTCCGTCATACGTCCACGGGTCGCCGCATACGCCACGTTGGCTTTAGTATAATCAATTTGCCAATGTTGTATAGGTGGGGCGATTTTCTGGGGTTCGACCGTCGCGCTGGTGGTCAGCCCTCGACCCGGTTACCTACTCGAGCGGCACTCGGATCGCAGTTGTGCAGCGCCGGCCTCGATCTCGGCCCATGACAAGCCGCCATAGCGCAGAAAAAGGCCATCGCGTTTCAGGGGACGCAGGGCGTAGCTCGACAGCGTGGCCAGCGAGAGCCTGCTTTTGCCTGCCACGGCCCGCGCCAACCCCGAGCGAGGCTCGAGCAATGCCACATGAACACCCACCGCATTGGCGCCCAGATTCCAACCAGCCTGGGTCAGCGAGGCGAGCTCCGCGACGAGCCGCGCGCGTTTCTCGGCATAGATCGCGCGCATGCGGCGCAAATGGGCGGCGAGGTGTCCTTCATCGATAAACGTCGCCAACGCGGCTTGAACGGTGAGGGGTGGGAAAGAATCGAGTTGAGTGCGCAGATTGGCGAGCGGCTCGACGAGGGACTCGGGCAACACGGCATAGGCGAGCCGCAGTCCGAGAAACATTGCCTTGCTCAACGTGCCGACATGGATGACCCGCCCACCCCCGTCCAGCGCCTGCAGCGCCGTCAGGGGTTGGCCCGCATGACGGAACTCTCCATCGTAATCATCTTCAAGCACTATCGCGTTGTGCGCCTCTGCCCAGGCGAGCAGCTCCAGGCGCCGCGGCGGGCTCAGCACCGCCCCGGTGGGATATTGATGCGCGGGGGTCACATAGCACAAGCGCGCTCGTGCCGCGCGCCGGCGGGCGGCGGCCACCACCAGTCCTTCGGCATCTACGGGAACGGGTATGATGCGCGCTCCGGCCAGCTTGAGCGCTGCGCGGGCGCCCGGGTAGCCCGGATCCTCCAGCCATGCCGAGTCATCCCGTTCGAGCAAGAGAATGGCGAGTGCCACTAGCACTTGCTGGGAAGAGGAGAACACGACGATACGTTCGGGCGTGGCGCGCACCCCGCGAAATTGCGCAAGATGGCGAGCCAGGGCGGCGCGTAACGGCCAGTACCCTCGTGGGTCTGCGTGATTGAGCGCCTGCTGATCGAGCCCGCGTAGGCTCCGATGGCTGCAGCGTTTCCAGAGCGTCCAAGGGAAAGCGGCCACGTCTGGCACGCCGGCGTCAAAGGCACGCACCCGATCGGGCTCACGGCAGCGTGCATCGCCCGCCAGTTGCGCACCGCGCTGGGACATGGGGATTGAGGCAGCCGCCGTGCGAGAGGCGGCGGGCGGGGCCAGGCGAGGCCCGACAAACGAACCACTGCCGTGCGAACGCAGTAGAAACCCTTCGCTCTCGAGCTGCTGATACACATCCTCGGCGGTCGTGCGCGAAACCCGGTACTCGCGTGCGAGCTCGCGCGTGGAGAGCAGCCGGGTCTTGGACGGCAATGTCCCATCCAGGATGCGGTCGCGAAGCAGGCGGTAGATATCTGCGCGCCGCACGCGGGGCATTTCAAGAGGAGGCAGCAGCGCTCCCCGAGCGGATTTCGGCATAACCGAGCTCCAAGTGGTCCAGAGTTCAAGCTCCAAGTGGCCCTTCTATTAGGACCACCTCAGCGTAGCATACGCTCTGGCCGGCCCGGCAAGGGCACTCATCGAGCGGAGCATGTGTGAATCCTCAAACCCTCCGATTTTTGGCGGCGTGCGCCGCGTTGACGCTGGCCGCCTTCCACTCAAGTGTCCCTTCGGCTCGTGCCGAGGAGCCCTCCGGCGCCAAGGGATATGCCTACGCTACGCGAGGCATCGTCGACATTCCGAACCATTTGAAACTGCTTCTGGATGCATCCAATCTCGGCGGCAATGAATTGGAGATGGTCGAGATCACCTTTGCCGCGGGAACCGTGGACGGCAAGCACCGGCACGGCTCGGTCGAGATCTTTTATGTCCTGTCCGGCATGCTCGGTCATGAGGTCAACGGGGAATTGCATTGGTTGACGCCTGGCATGGTCGGAGTGGTAAGGCCTGGCGATACGGTACGGCACATCGCGCCCAAAGATGTCGACGTCAAGACGCTCGTGATCTGGGCGCCGGCCGGGGAGGCTGCACGTATTGGGATCAAAGCGCCGCCCCTGCACTGTCCTTTATTGCAGGTGGCGACTTATAAAGGTACGGGGAGCACGAGTCGAGCCGAGAACTTCGAGTGCAAGGGGACGTTGAAATAGCGCGTCGCCTCGCATCGTGATCGGCCTCTGACGGGGCGTCATGACCAGTATCCCCGATGACCTGCTGAAAATCGACGAACAGGCTGAGGCGAGTCGCCTGTCCCGTTCGTCGAAGGCCTTCGAAGTGCTGCTCGAGCGAGGCGATCTATCCGTCGAGCTCTTTGTGCCACGAGGCACGGATACACAAAGTTCACACGAGCGAGACGAGGTCTATATCGTATCCAGCGGAACGGGACTTTTTCGCCGCGACCGGGACACCGTCGAATTCAGGACTGGAGATTTGCTGTTTGTTCCGGCCGGCGTTGACCATTGGTTCGAGCGCTTCAGCGCAAATTTTCGAACTTGGGTGATCTTTTTCGGTCCTCGAGGAGGGGTTCAAAATTGACCATCACCGGCTTTGTTGCCGGCAGCGGTCACGGGCTCGCCGGAGGTCAGTCCGAGCTCACGCTATAAACCCGCTGACATTGCGGGCAAGTCGGTCGGGCCTGGGTCGATTCCACACTGTTTCATCAGCGCGGTGACCTGACCGCGGTGATGAGTCTGATGGTTGAACATATGCGTCACCAGGAGCCACGCCGGATAGGTGTAGGTTCGTCCATAAGCGATGCTCGTGTACGTAAAGGGTTGAGCCAGCCAGTCCTCCCTCAAGTCGGTGGCAAACGTTGTGATTTCCGTATCGAGCGCCTGGCGGTCGGCCCACAGTTGATCGAAATCCTCATGAATGATCGCATCGAGCATCAACGGCGGCAGCGGCTTGCTGGTAAATCGCGCCATCCACATTCGATCGCCCACCAGGATATGGTTGAGTGTGCCGTGAATAGATCGAAAGAACGCTCCCATGTCGTTCTTCCGCTGCACATCGGAGAGCTTCGCGCAACCCGTGTAGAGGTTCTGATTCATCCAGACGTTGTAACGGGCATAGGTCTGAAAAATCGCAGGTATCATGGACGATCTCGCTTCATCGGGCGGTCGCAGGAATAAACGGAGTGTAGAGGGTCTCACTTCTTAATGGTAATCTAATCCCATGCTCCACTACACTAGTGCACAGGATGGCAGCTGAAGCAGGCTTCCCCGGGATACCCTTGGATCAGAAGGCTTGAAGGCGGCCCCAGCATGCAGCTGATCGGTTCCTTCAATTCGCCATTCGCGCGCCGCGTCGCCGCGTCGCCGCGTCGCCGTGACGCTGCGCCATTACGACATCGCGTTCGAGCACCGAGTCCTTCTGACATTCGGTCATTTGTCATGACTAATCTGCGCAACAAGAACCCGGAATTGATTCATGCGCACTTCTCGCCCCTTCTTGAATGGGCTGAGCGGAGCGAAGCGCTGCCGGCGTTCCGTGCGGCTCCGTCCACGAATGATTGACTGAGAGAGGACACTTGTGAAGCTTGAACACATCGCCCTGTGGACGCAAGACATTGAGCGTCTCGCATCCTTCTACCACACTTATTTCGGTGCCACTGAAGGAGAAACATACACGAATGCGGCCAAGGGCTTCGAATCCCGATTCTTGAAGTTCGATGCCGGGGGAAGGCTGGAGATCATGCGCACGACCACGCTTTCGCCCGTGAAATACGAGCCAGGCGCCCAGAGGATGGGATTCACCCACATAGCCCTATCCGTGGGCTCTAAGAAAGGTGTCGATGATCTGACAGCACGTCTGCATCGTGATGGCTATCCCGTTCTCGAGGCTCCTCGTGACACGGGAGATGGGTACTACGAGAGCGTCGTGCTCGATCCGGACGGCAACCGCTTGGAAGTCACAGCTTGAGCGTGCGCGCCGAAGCTCATAAGGATGTGAGTATTTTGGCAACGGAAGTTTTGACCTGCGATGAATAACCGATCGCCATTCGTCCGCGCCTTTGTCTCCAGCGATTTGAGCGCGATGATAGAGGTCTTCCGAGCCTCGGTCCGTGTCGTCGCTCGACGGGATTATTCCGAGAGGCAAGTCATGGCGTGGGCTTCCGATGAGATCGATCGCGAGACCTGGGCGAAGCGGTACCTCCACAGGCAGGGTTGGGTGGCGGAAATCGATGGTGTTCTCGCGGGCTTTAGTGACCTGGAACCCGATGGACATCTGGGTATGATGTACGTGCACCCCGATTATCAAGGCTGTGGCGTTGCGAGCGCGCTTCTCGCGCAGATCGAGGAGACGGCACGTACCGGAGGTCTTGGTAGGCTGTACGCACAATTACCGGATTGCGTCGTTCCCAGGCGCGCGGACCCAGACGTGGCATGGGTCGCATTTTTGAGGATTTCGGAAGATACCTGTCACCTATGTGGTGCTGCACAACAACGAGCCAGGGCCTCGCGCAGTTCGTGCAGGCGCGGCGGCTTGCTGAGCACCCGATCCACGTGCGGCGGCACATCGTCCTCCGCCATGAGCCGCTGGCCCCAGCCGGTGAGCAGGATCACGGGTGTGGATGGAGAAGCCGCCTTCACGCCACTGGCAACCTGGCGCCCATCGATGTAAGGCATACCGAGATCCGTCATCACGACGTCGAATGTCGGTTTGTCATTCAGTGCCGCGCGGAAGAGATCGATGCCTTCCTGACCGCCGTTCGCCGTCACGATCGTATGGCCGTCGCCCTCCAGGGTGTCGCGCAACGATTTGAGCAGCAATGGATCGTCGTCCACGATCAGGATGCGAAGGCCGGTCGGCACGGCAGGCGCGGCTGCGGGTTGAATCGGGGCCGCGACGCCCGGGCCCGCAACCGCAAAACTTAAACGTACCGTGGTGCCCCGCCCGACCGCGCTCTCGATTTCAATGTCGGCGCTGTGTCGTCGCACCATGCCGTACACCATCGCCAACCCCAAGCCGGTGCCGCGTTCTCCTTTGGTCGTAAAGAACGGTTCGAGGCAGCGGCGGCGCGCATTCTCATCCATGCCGATGCCCGTGTCGCTCACTTCCATCCGAACCTGCCGCGAGAGTTCCGATGCGCCGCCCATGGTTTCCGTTCGCAGGGTCAATATTCCACCTTCCGGCATGGCGTCCACGGCATTGAAGATGAGATTGGTCAGCGCTTCGCGGATCTCGCTCTCCACGCCCATGATGGCAGGCAAATCGGGCGCGAGCTGGGTCTGCAGCTGAATCACGATGCCACGCCGCTGCGGCATGTCGCTCCAGCGGGCCCGCGTCAGGTCCACGACCTGCTCGGCCAATTGATTCAAATACACCGGGGTCAGGGTCAATTGCGGTTCGCGCTGGCGATAGAATTCCCGCATACGGGCGACTGTTGCCGCCACGTCATGGATGGCGCGTTGGATGGTCTGCAGAAACCCGCGACCCTGTGCGCTGAGGCTCGGCTCCGTCTCCAGGAGCGAATCCGTATAGAGCGCCACGGGCGAGAGGGCGTTGTTGATGTCGTGAGCGATGCCGCTCGCCATCTGCCCGAGGGCGCGCAGCCGCTCCTGCTGCATCACAGCCTGCTGGGTCTGCCGCAAATCCTCATAGGCGTTCTGCAGGGCGCCATAGAGCTGCGCCTGATGGGCCGCAAGCGCGACATGCTCGGAGAGCTGCCGCAGGAATTCGCACTCGCCGCTGCTGAAACTGTGCGCCGGGCGGCGCGCGACGATGAGCGCGCCGAAGACCTTGCTTTCCACCAGCAGCGGGGCCGCGACCAGCGCGCGTAATCCGCCTTTCGCCAGACGTTGCGGAAAGGGAAACCGCGCCTCCTCGATGTCCGGCTCATAGACCAATTGTCCGCGCACGCAGCGGGACAGGCCGTTTTCATCGATGGCGACACGAGCCTGTTCCGTCATCGCCAGTTCCATCGCGAGCTCCCGACTGCGCAGGCCGACACGCGTCACGATAAGTTGCCGGTCGGCCGGCTCGTAAAGGCAAATACAACCGAAATCGATGGGCAGCTGATCTTCCAGAGTCCGGATCACCACCTGGAAGATGCTGGCGAGATCCTGGCGCTCGCCGATCGCCTGTGTGATCTGCTGCAGCAGGTTCAACCGTCCGAGCTGCGCCTGAAGCTTGTGCTCCGCGAGCTTACGTTCGGTGATGTCGCGCGCGATTTTTGAAGCCCCGACGATCCCGCCCTGGCCGTCCTTGATCGGGGAGATGGTGGCCGAGATGTCGAGGCGTCGGCCGTCTTTTGCGACCCGGATGGTTTCAAAATGGTCGATGGATTCGCCGCGCGCGATCCGCGCCAGAATTTCCGGCTCCTCCTCGAGCCGCTCCGGCGGAATGAGCATCTGCATCGGCTGACCGATCGCTTCCCGCGCCGAAAACCCGAAGAGTTTTTCCGCACCGGGATTCCACGAGGTGATGATGCCGCCCAAAGTCTTGCTGAGGATGGCGTCGTCGGAGGATTCGACGATACCGCGCAGCAATTGCTGGCTAGAGCGGGAGTCTTCCTGAAGGGCAGCCGCCTGGGTCTCGATACGCTCCGCCATGGCGTTGAAGCTTGCGCCCAGCCGCCCCAGTTCATCGGCCTGGACCGTCTGAACGCGCGCCCCCAGATCGCCGCCCGCGATCGCCTCGGTCGCGGTCGACAAAGATCGGATCGGTTTGAGAATGACAGCGGCGAACAGCGCCCCGGCCAGCAGCGCGAGCAGCGCGATCGCGCCGGCGAACAGGGTTTTTTGTCGCGTCATCCGCGCGATCTGTGCGAGCAGGGATTCTTCCGGAATCATGTAGAACACCGTCCACCCCACCGTCTGGAAGCGGCGGCCGACGCCGTAATTCCATTTCCGGTTGACGGGCGCGAACCCTCGAAACACGCCCCCGTCGGGAGATTCCGCCAGCGCTCGGTCGAACTGTTCCGGGAACGCGCGCACCTCTTCGAGCAACGCGCGCGTCTTCCCGCCGAAGCGGCGTTCGGCGACGAGCGTATCGATCGTGGTGGGAGCAAGCCGGCCGCCGGGATGGAAGACGATGTCGTTGCTGTAGGTATGCGCGATCCGGATGCCCAGATGATCGAACAGGACCGCGAAGCTGCCGGGGCCGGCAAGCTCGTTGGACACCTTCATCACATTCCACAGGGCGGTGGCCGGCACCCAGAACGCCGCCAATCCCAACACTTTCCCCCCGGACCCCCGCACGGGCGCGAGAAAGGCGATCGTGGGCACACTTCCCACCGCGGGGTCCGCGAAATAAACATCGGATGTGACGGCAGCACCGCGCAGTGCGTCCCGGACAAAGCTCCGATAGAGCAGATTCACGCCGATCAGCCGGTCTTCCGTGGCAATGCTCACCGTACCCGACGGATCGAGCAGCGCGACGCCGCGGATATTGGGGTCGCTGGCCGGCCACACCTGCAGCAAAGCGCGGATGCCGGGCTTGAGCCGGTCGGCATCCGCCGGGCGGACGTGGAAGAACTCCATCACCGCCGGAAGATGCGCGACCCGGTCCACGGAGCGCTGGTAGCCGAGATTGAAAGTATCGAGCCGCCCGACGAGCTGATCGCCGCGCGCGGCGAGCACGGCGGCCGTATTCGTCAGCAGGCGCTCGCGCGCCTCCTGAATATTGACCCAGGTTGCGATCCCGAGGGGCAGCAACGACGCCACGACCAACAGCACCGCCATCTTGACGCGCAGCGGCCAGTCCATGAAGCGAAATATCATTTTCATTCGCTGCGTCCTCCCCTGGGCTGCAGCCGCAATGTAGAGTCTGGCGGGCTAAAAGGCAAAGTCCGGATGATTGCAGCCGCTCCCGGCCATCCCGATCAAATTGATCGTCTACGTCTGGTTTAACGAGTAGATATGTCGTAGCATAGCGAGCCCACCTTGGCTTGATACGTTAAGTACCAGGGTGGTCGCGATGTCGACAAGTTCCCGGCTTGTCTGCACATGACCTCGCCTAGATGAATCTGCGCCGTGAGGCGCAGCTCATTCGTCGGGATGTAGCTCAGCCTGGTAGAGCGTTTGGTTCGGGACCAAAAGGTCGCAGGTTCGAGTCCTGTCATCCCGACCAATATCTTCAGGTGGTGTGCGCCACCGCGAAATGCGCCAGGGCCGCAAGCCCCCGCCGATAGGCCGAGTCCGGCAGCGCGCCGAGAGCGGCCAGTGCCCGGTCCGCCTCCCGCTGCGCCAATGTCACCGTGTAATCGAGCCCGCCCGTAGCTTCAATTGCGGCCACCACCGGCTCGAGCCTCGCCCGGCCGCCGTTCTCGATGGCCTCGCGGATTGCCGCGCGCTGCTCCGCGGTACCGTGTTTGAGCGCATGGATCAGCGGCAGCGTGGGTTTGCCCTCGGCCAGGTCATCGCCGAGATTCTTACCGCGCTCGGCCGGGTTGGAGCGGTAGTCGAGCACGTCGTCCACGAGCTGGTAGGCGGTGCCGAGATGGCGTCCGTAGTCTGCGAGCGAGCGCTGCAGGGCGGGCGGACTGCCCGAGAGGACCGCGGCGACTTCCGCGCCCGCCTCAAACAAACGTGCCGTCTTGCGATAGATGACTTCCAGATAGCGCTGCTCGGTGGTGTCGGGATCCCGCGCATTCATGAGCTGCAGCACCTCGCCCTCGGCGATGGTGTTGGTGGCTTCGGACATGATCTCCATGACGCGCTGCGACTTGAGCGCCGCCATCATTTGAAAGGCGCGCGAGTAGACGAAATCGCCCACCAGCACACTGGCCGGGTTGCCGAACACCTCATTCGCGGTGTCGCGTCCACGGCGCAGGGCGGATCCGTCCACGACATCGTCGTGCAGCAGCGTGGCGGTATGGATGAACTCGATGAAGGCGGCGGCCTCGATATGGGCCTGGCCGCTTGCGCCGCAGGCTCGGCCGGCCAGCACGACCAGCAGCGGCCGCAGGCGCTTGCCGCCGCCCGCGATAATATGCTCGGCGATGCGGTCCACCAGCGGCACGGCGCTTTTCAGGCGCGCGCGGATTACCTCATCCAGGGAGGCGAGCTCCGGAAGAACCAGGGATCGGATTTCGTTCAGTGTCACGGTAGGCATCCTATCGTAAGTGCCTGTGTAGACTCTAAAAAACTTCGTTTGACCGGGGCCTGCCCCGCCCGTAGAATGCGCGGCCCTCACCCTTTGGATCACCCTAAGATGTATGCGGTTATCGCCACCGGTGGCAAGCAGTACCGGGTCACGAACGACGTCACCTTGCGTGTCGAGAAGCTCGACGCGGAGCCGGGCGCCACGGTCGAGTTCGGCGAGGTGCTGCTCGTGGGAGAGGGCGCGGACGTCAAGCTGGGCAAGCCGCTGCTCAAGGGCGGCAAGGTCACGGCCACGGTAGTGCGGCACGGCCAGGGTGACAAGGTGGTCATCGTCAAATTCCGCCGCCGCAAGCACTATCTGCGGCAGAAGACCCACCGGCAGAAATTCACCGAGATCAAAGTGACGGGTATCAGTCATGGCGCATAAAAAGGCAGGCGGCAGTACTCGCAACGGCCGCGACTCGCATTCCAAACGGCTGGGCGTGAAGCGCTTCGGCGGCGAGCAGGTTCTGCCCGGCAACATCATCGTGCGCCAGCGCGGCACGCAGATGCGCCCGGGCGTCAATGTCGGTCTGGGCGTGGACCACACTCTGTTCGCCAAGGTGGGCGGACGCGTGGAGTTCAAGCGCAAGGGCGCCGATCAGCGCGTCTACGTGAATATCGTACCCGGCAACCCTTAAGCGCGGCCGGCATTTGAAGTATCGAGGAGACCCCGGCTACGGCCGGGGTTTTCGTTTGGGGACCGCATGAAATTCGTCGATGAGGCGCGATTGAGGGTACAGGCCGGCAACGGCGGCCGCGGCAGCACGAGCTTCCGGCGCGAGAAGTTCGTGCCTTTCGGCGGTCCCGACGGCGGCGACGGCGGCGACGGCGGCAGTGTCTACCTGCGGGCCGTGCCGGGCATCAATACACTGGCGGACTTTCGCATCGAGCGGACCTACAAGGCCAAATCCGGCGAGGGCGGCTCGGGTAACGGCTGCACGGGACGTAGCGGAGAGGACCTTTACATCGCCGTGCCCATCGGCACCGTAGTCCGGGAATCCGATACCGGGGAGGAGCTCGGGGATCTGGTGCGCGAGGGCGAAGTTTTGCTGGTGGCCCATGGCGGCAAGGGTGGATGGGGCAATACTCGGTTCAAGTCCAGCACGAATCGCGCACCGCGCCAGTTTGGCCCCGGGCTGCCGGGGGAGAAGCGTACGCTTGAGCTTGAGCTTAAACTCATTGCCGATGTAGGCCTGCTGGGCTTCCCCAATGCCGGCAAATCGACCTTGATCCGCGCCGTCTCGGCCGCCAAGCCCAAAGTGGCCGACTATCCCTTCACCACCCTGCATCCCAACCTGGGAGTGGTGTCGGTGGGCGAGCACCGCAGTTTCGTGATGGCGGATATTCCTGGCCTGATCGAGGGGGCAGCGGAGGGCGCAGGCCTGGGGCTGCAGTTTCTGCGGCACCTGCAGCGCACCCACCTGCTGCTGCATTTGGTGGATATGGCGCCGCCGGACCCAGATACCGACCCGGTGGAGGACGCCCGGGCCATCGTCGCGGAGCTCAAGAAATTCAACAAGGAGCTGGCCGCCAAGCCGCGCTGGCTGGTGATCAATAAAAGCGATCTGCTGCCCGAGAAGGAGGCGCAGAAGCGCGCCAAGGACATTGTGCGCCGGTTGCGCTGGCGTGGTCCCTGGTTCCTGATTTCCGGCGTGACTGGCCGGGGGACGAAGGAGCTGACGGAGGCGGTTATGAGCTTTTTGGAGGAGCGGACGCGCGGGGCGGAGGAGTCAGAGCGCGATCGCGCATCGTCCGCAGCACGAACAGACGCCGCGCAGCCGGAGAAGTAAACGTCGGAGCGGGCGTCGGACGACGAGCCATAGCCTCTTTGCTGTTCATCGGTGCATCTCCCTATCGAATGCCTGACGGGGCCTGCCCGCCGGGCGACTACTGCATCTTGCGGATACCGGCCGCCAGACGGCTTTTGTGTCGTGCGGCCTTGTTGCGATGGACGATCTGCTTGTTCACCAACGCGTCGATCACCGGCATGGCCGCCCTGTAGCTCGCCTGAGCCTCGTCCTTTTTGCCGCCTTCGATGGCGGCAGCGACGCTGCGGATCGCCGAGCGCATCTTGGAGCGCAGGGCTACGTTGCGGGCACGGTGTTTAACAGCCTGGCGGGCTGCTTTTTCGGCGGAAGCGGTATTGGCCACGGACAGTCCAAAGCGACGGATGGAAAGGCCGCGCATTCTGAAGAGCCAGGCGGTCGCTTGTCAAATGCGCCTGCCCGGGGGGATGACAATAATCCCCCGGGCTCGAACCCCAGCGACCCTCACCTCCGGCCAGGCTTATACGAGGCCTCGATGAAGAACTGCCGCCCGAATACGTTGTAATTGAACTCATTGTAGGCTGGCAGCGAGTAACCTCCCGCACTGCCCGGATAGCTGCGGTCGACCGGCGGCATCCTGTTGAAAATGTTGTCCACAGTGGCCGACACATTCAGCCCGGGCGCGAAGTCATAGCCCACGTTCAAGGTGAACAGCGTCCAGGCGCCGAGCTTGCCCGCGCCGGGAACGGCGTAGCCATCCGGGCTGGTGGTAGAGACGTAGTTTGGCGAGCTGCCGCGGCGCGTGGCGTAAACCGTGGTGCTGAACTGGCGGATATCCCAGGTCACCGACGCGTTGACGTTGCTCTTGAATTCCGTGCTCCAGAAAGGATTCGTCAGCAGATTGAGGAACACATCGCCGGGGAATTGCTGATACTTGTGATGCAATAAATCGTTGTAGTTGAGTTCGAACGCCAGATTGCCGAACGCCCCGATGTCCTGGCGGTAATGCACCTCCGCCGTGATGGCATCGAGCGTCTCATTGGCGACATTGATCTTGGGGGTGATGAAGCTGACAAGGTTGCCCCCGGCATCGCGGGTGACCTGCGACAGCGCGGCCACGCAGGTGGGCGAGCCGATGTCGAGCACCCCTTCGCGGCAGGCCGCCTCGGTGCGCAGCAGCTGATCGGAATCCTGCTCCGTGACCTCATTGTCGATATCCCAATGGAAGTAATCCACGGCCGCCGACAGGTTCGGCAGCGGCGAGAACACGATGCCGGTATCCCACACCTTGGCGTTGATGGGCTTGAGCGCCGGATTGCCGGCAGTGGAGCCGAAGTAATAGTTGTACTGCGGGCAGTCGGTGATGTTCGCGCTGGTGAAGCCGCCCCGATCGCACAGATAGTAGTCCGGGATCAGCTGATAGAAGCCGCTTTCTCCCTGGAACTCATCCGACAGCGTGGGCGCCTTGAACGCCGTGCCGTACCGGCCTCGCACCAGCAAGGTGCGGATTGGACGCAGCTCCAGCCCCAGCATGTAAGTGGTCTTGTCGACGTTCTCGCCCGAGACGCGATAGTCGTCGTAGCGGCCCGAGGCCGTGGCAGTGAGCATTTTGATCACCGGCACCCGCAGCTCGCTGGTGAAGGCGTAGCGCTTGCGGTTACCGTTGCCCGCCACTGAGGTATACGCGAAGGTCTCGCCGTTCAGATAGCGCGGGTCGGGCGCATAGTCCCAGCTCTGCCGGCCGTACTCGGCCGCGAGCGCGATTCCCGCATCGCCTGCCGGCAGCTTGAACAGCGATGGATTCGTCAGCTGTGCCCGCAGCATCGAGTCCCAGGTATCCGAATAGGTCGATGCCAGGCCGCTGAAGCTCGCGTACTGCGCCGGAGTGACGGGCGCGTAAAAGGCGGCATAGTCAGGGCTGAACTCCGGGAATGCGCCGACGAACGGATCCACACCAAGCTGGGGGCCGAGGATCGATGCAAAGAAATTCTCGATGGCCGTGGTGAATTGCAGGTGCGTCCGCTCGATCAGCTTCTGTTTGGTATAGGTGAAACCGGCGTCATACGTCCAGTCTCCGCTTCCGATCTGCCCGGTCGCGCCGAGCGTCGCGGAGTAAGCGTTGGTGATCGCGCGGTCCATGTCATTCCTGATGTTGCCCGCCTCTTCGGGCGAGAACACATGCTGCGCCGTCGTCAGATCGCCGATGGTGGGATCGTAGTAGGCCCCGAAATCGATATCGGTCGAGTAATAGCCCGCGCTGACGTTGTACTTCGTGTCGTTGTGGCTGGCGAGCAGATCGGCATAGAGCGACAGAGCGGGGTTGATGTCCATGGTTCCATGCACATAGCCCTGCACGTCATTCTCGCCGTTCGCGCTGGTGTAGTTGCCGGCCAGAGTGGTGCCGCAATAATCGCCTCTACCCGGGCGGGTCTGCCGCCTGACCGTGCCCTCGAACTGACCCGCGACATTGGCGCAGTTGTTCGGATCGAGGAAAACATAGTCACCGCTGGTCTGTGCCAGAAACAGATAATCGCGCTCGGCCACTTGCGGGCTGCTCCCCCCCGTGAAGTACTGCTTCGTCAGGTCGCGCTGGTAGCCCCATATGGGAGTGACCTTGGCTGCTTCCACGCCGGCGAGCAGGGTCACTTTGCCGAAACTGAAACTATCGGCGAGCGTCAGGCGGCTGTCATCGCCGCCGCCCTCCTGGAACCAGCCGTATCGCGCATCGACGATAGGGCCATCCAGCCTCTTCTTCATGACGATATTGATGACACCGGCGATGGCGTCCGAGCCATAGAGGGACGATTGCCCGCCGGGCAATATGTCGATGTGATCGACCAGCTCCATGGGGATACCGCTGATGCTGGTGATGATGTCCGTGCCGTTATAGAGCGCCGGATAGTCCGCCATGGGGCGACCGTCGATGAGGTACTTGACGTAGCTCGGCGAGAGTCCGAAGAGGCTCAGTGTTTTGGCGCCCTGGGTGAATCCGCCGCTGTACTGGGAGTTCTGGACGCTGCCGGTTGAGAAAGCCGACTGCTGCAGCGCATCCGCGATCGAGGTGAAACCGCGTACCTCGAGGTCCTGCTCGCTGATGGTCGTGATCGGGACTACTGTCTCCACCTCCGATCGTGGAATGAGCGAGCCGGTGATGACCACGGTTTGTTGCGTGGAGTCCTCAACGGCCGGCTGCTGAGCCACCGCGGCCCAGTTGCAGGCCACGCCGAGTAAGACCGCCAGGACCATTGAAGATATCTTCACGGCGCTTCTCCTTAAGGGCTTCAGTTATTTCAGTCTAGAGCAAATCGGGGACAAAGTGGAAGCACCGCAGATTGAATCGTCAATTTCCAGGGATGCGTTGCTTACGCGCTACATCGGGAGAAAACTTCCCGCTCCGGTATAGTCCGCGCCAATGAGTCGCGCCATCTTCCGCAGCACGGGCGTCGTGGGCTCCATGACGCTCGTCTCCCGCATTCTGGGCTTTGTTCGCGAGATCATGCTGGCCGCCGCCTTCGGTGCGGGAGCCGGCATGGACGCGTTCCTGGTGGCCCTGATGATCCCCAATTTCGGCCGCCGCATGTTCGCCGAAGGGGCGTTCTCGCAGGCCTTCGTGCCCGTGTTCACGGCCACCAAGACCACGGGCACGCACACCGAGGCGCGCGATCTCATGGCGGTGGTGATGGGCACGCTCGGCGGCTTCCTAAGCATCATCACGCTGATCGGCTGCCTCGCCGCACCGGTGCTGGTGTGGCTGTTTGCCTCGGGCTTTGCCACCGATCCGGAGAAAAGCGCGCTCAGCGCCCAGCTGCTGCGCTGGACCTTCCCTTATCTCATGTTCATCTCGCTCACCTCGCTCGCGGGTGGCGTGCTCAACGCCTATGGACGCTTCGCCGTGCCGGCCTTCACTCCCGTGATCCTGAATCTCTGCCTGATCGCGACCATCTTCATCGATTCAAGCTCGGTGCACGTACTGGCTTACGCCGTGTTCGCCGCCGGCATTCTGCAATTTCTGTTTCAGCTGCCCTCGCTCAAACAGCTGGACCTTTTGCCCCGGCCGCGCTGGGCCTGGCACGACCCGCGGGTCAAACGCATCGTGGGACTCATGATCCCCGTGCTCATCGGCTCCTCCGTCGCGCAGATCAGCCTGCTGCTCAACACCAACCTCTCCACCCACCTGGGCGACGGCCCGGTGAGCTGGCTCTACTACGCCAACCGCCTGATGGAATTCCCCTTAGGGATCTTCAGCATCGCCATCGGCACCGCCATCCTGCCCGCCCTGTCCGCGCAGCATGCCACCCGCTCCGCCGCGCAATTCTCCGCCACCGTCGACTGGAGCCTGCGCCTGCTGGTGGTGATAGCGCTGCCCGCGGCCGCCGGCATGCTGGCTCTTGCGGGCCCCATGGTCGCCACCGTCTACGGTCACGGCCATTTCACATCTATGGATGTGGATATGACCACCTACGCACTGGCTGCCTACAGCGCAGGCTTCATCGGCTTCTCCTTCGTGAAGGTGCTGGTACCGGGCTTCTATGCCCGACATGAGATGAAGCTGCCGGTGCGTTACGCCATCGTCGCGCTGATCGTGGGCATGACCCTGAGCCTCTCCCTGTTTGCTGCGCATCGGGTGGTGCATTTCCGCGCGCCGCATGTGGTGTTAGCAGCGTCGACCTCGCTCACCGCCTGCCTCAATGCCCTGCTGCTGTATCGGCGGCTGCGCCGCGATGGGGTGTATGTCCCCCAAGCCGGCTGGGGAGCCTTTTTGCTGCGCGTCGTTTCGGCGACGCTCGTCATGGGAGCCGTGGTGTGGCTTTTCGCCGGACCGGTGAGCGTCTGGCTGGAGATCGGCAGCCTGCAGCGGGGTGCGCGCCTGTCGCTCCTGCTGACAGGCGCCATCGGCGCCTATTTCGCCGTGCTCTGGGCCACTGGCCTGCGCTACCGCCATCTTTCCGTTCGGCCTTGAGGCCGAGCCTCGCTATACTCTGTCCCTTTGGTCGAGCGGGCTCATGGAGCTGATTCGCGGACTTCACAACCTGGGCAAACGGCACCGGGGATGCGTCGTGACCATCGGCACGTATGACGGCATCCATCTCGGCCACCAGGCGCTGATCCGCCGTCTTGCCCGGCCGGCGATGCTGCTGACCTTCGAGCCCATGCCGCGTGAGTTTCTGACGCCTGATCATCCCCCGGCGCGTCTAACCAGCTTGCGCGAGCGCTGGCGGATATTGCAGGCGATGGACCTGGACTATCTGCTGCTGCTGCGCTTCGATGAGCGGCTGCGCGGCCTGACCGGCGAGGCTTTCGCGCAGCTTCTCTCCCGCGACCTGCATGCGGCGAGCGTGGTGGTGGGGCATGATTTCAAGTTCGGGCGCGGCGGTGAGGCCACCGCCGCCAGCCTGCAGGAGTCGGGACGACGCCTGGGGTTTAAGGTGGAGGTGGTGCCGCCCGTTCAGGTGCAGGGCGAGCGGGTGAGCAGCAGCGGCATTCGCGAGGCGCTGGCGCAGGGTGATTTTGCGCGGACGCGGCGCGGACTCGGGCGGCCGTACTCGATGAGGGGCCGGGTGGTGCGCGGCGAGCGGCTGGGACACCGGCTGGGCTACCCCACCGCCAACCTGCAGTTGCACCGGCGGCGCTCGCCCTTGCAGGGCATTTTCGCGGTACGGGTGCGCGGGGCGGCCGCCACGGTACTCCCGGGAGTCGCAAGCCTAGGCACCCGGCCCACGGTCGATGGGACAGAGCCGCTGCTGGAAGCGCATATATTTGATTTCTCGGGCGACCTCTACGGGCACGAGATCGAAGTGGAGTTTGTGGCGAAGCTGCGCGATGAGCGGCACTTCGCCTCGCTCGATGAGCTGGTGCAGCAGATGCACCGTGATGCCGCGCAGGCGCGGCAATTGTTGAATAATCGTGAATAATTGAGGCCAAGGTGGATTACAAGCACACATTGAACCTGCCCGAGACAAAATTCCCGATGAAAGGGGATCTGGCGCAGCGCGAGCCCGGCACCCTCAAGGTCTGGGAGGAGCGCGGCCTTTACGACAAGATCCGCGCGGCGGCCAAGGGCCGCCCCCGATTCGTGCTGCACGACGGTCCGCCCTATGCCAACGGCGACATTCATATCGGCCACGCCGTCAATAAGATCCTGAAGGACGTGGTGGTCAAATCCCATTCCCTGGACGGCTTCGACTCGCCCTACATCCCCGGCTGGGACTGCCATGGTCTGCCCATTGAGCTTCAGGTGGAGAAAAAGCACGGCCGCCCCGGCCAGAAGCTCGACGCCGCGGCCTTCCGCGCCGCCTGCCGCGCCTATGCCGAGGAGCAGATCGATAGCCAGCGCGTGGATTTCAAACGTTTGGGGGTGCTGGGGGACTGGGAAAATCCCTATCGCACCATGGACCCGCAGTACGAGGCGCAGCAGATCCGCGCGCTCGGGCGGATCATCGAGAACGGGCATGTGTACAAGGGCGTGAAGCCCGTGCACTGGTGTTTCGACTGCCGCTCGGCGCTGGCGGAAGCGGAAGTGGAGTACGAGGAGAAGACCTCGCAGTCCATCGATGTGGCCTATCGCGTCATCGACAACCGTGAGCTCGAGAAGCGCCTCGGTCTTGCCACCGGAAAGCTCGGCGAGGCTCCCATCGAGATGGTGATCTGGACCACCACACCTTGGACATTGCCGGCCAGCATGGCGGTCACGCTGCGCGATGAGTTTCGCTATGTGCTGGTGGAGGCTGCTTCCGGACGGCGCATGATACTGGCCGCGGGGCTGCTCGAAACCGCTCTGCAGCGCTTCGGCCTGGCTGCACGCGCCACCCTGGCTGAGTTTGAGGGCCGCTCGCTCGAGGGCCTTACGCTGCAGCATCCCTTCCTGGACCGGCAGGTGCCGGTGATCCTGGGCGAGCATGTAACACTCGAGGCTGGCACCGGTGCCGTGCATACCGCGCCGGCGCATGGCATGGAAGACTTCGCGGTGGGCAAGCGCTACGGGCTTGAGGTTGTCAACCCCGTCGGCAACGACGGCCGCTTCCTGCCCGAGACGCCGCTGGTCGGCGGCCTGAAGCTGGAAGAGGGCAGCGCTGCGATCATCGAGGCGCTGCAATCCCGCGGCCTGCTCGTGCATCACGAGACTATCCGCCACAGCTATCCGCACTGCTGGCGCCACAAGACCCCGCTGGTTTTTCGCACCACGCCGCAGTGGTTCATCAGCATGGATGCGCGGAAACTGCGCGAGCACACACTGCGCGATATCAAGCAGGTGGCCTGGACGCCCGCCTGGGGCGAGCAGCGCATCACCGGCATGATCGAGGGGCGGCCCGACTGGTGCATCTCGCGGCAGCGTACCTGGGGCGTGCCCATCACGCTCTTTGTCCATCGCAGTACGGGCGAGCTGCACCCGCGCACACAGCAGCTGATTGGGCAGGTCGCCGAACGGGTGGAGCGCGAGGGTATCGAGGCCTGGTTTGCGCTCGATCCCCAGGAGCTGCTGGGCGATGAGGCGCAGCAGTACGAGAAGGTGAGCGATGTCATGGACGTGTGGGCCGACTCGGGCCTGTCGTTTGAATGCGTGGGCGCCGCGCGGCCGGAGATTGCCGCGCCCGTGGACCTGTATCTTGAAGGCTCGGATCAGCACCGGGGCTGGTTCCACAGCTCCATCCTGATGTCGGAGGCGCTGTATGAGCGCGCGCCCTATCGCGGCGTGCTCACCCATGGCTTCACCGTGGACGACAAGGGACGCAAGATGGCCAAGTCTTTAGGGAATGTCATCGCGCCGCAGAAGGTCATCGGCAGTCTGGGCGCCGATGTGCTGCGGCTGTGGGTGGCGGCTACCGACTATGCCAATGAGATGAGCGTGTCGGATGAGATTCTGAAGCGCATGGCGGACTCCTATCGCCGCATGCGCAACACGGTGCGCTTCCTGCTCGGCAACCTGCACGGCTTCGATCCCGGAAAGCAGCTGCTCGCCCCGCAGGACATGCTGCCGCTCGACGCTTACGCGCTCGCGCGTGCGCGGCAGCTGCAGGAGGAGGTGACCGCGGCCTACCGCCGCTATGAGTTCCATCTGATCTATCAGAAGGTGCACAATTTCTGCATTGTCGACATGGGCGGCCTCTACCTCGATGTGACCAAGGATCGCCTGTACACAATGCCGACTGACAGCCGCGGCCGCCGCTCCGCGCAGAGCGCCATGTACCACATCGCCGAGAGCATGGTGCGCTGGCTCGCGCCCATCCTGTCGTTCACGGCCGAGGAGATCTGGGGCTATCTGCCGGGCGAGCGCAGTGAGTCGGTGTTCCTTGAGACCTGGCACCGGCTCCCCGAGGTGCGCGAGGACAGTATCGATTGGACAGCGCTCATCGGGCTGCGCGCCCATGTCCTGCAGGAGATCGAGAAGCTGCGCGCCGCAGGCCTCGTGGGCTCATCGCTCGAAGGCGAAGTGGATGTGTACTGCACACCGGCGCAATTCGCCCGCTACAACGCGCTGCGCAAGGAGCTGCGCTTCCTCCTCATCACCTCGCGGGCGCAGGTCCATGAGGGCGCCGCGCCTCCCGAGGGCGCCGTGCCGGCCGGCGACGGCGTATGGATCAAGGTGACGCCCACCCCGCATGTCAAATGCGTTCGCTGCTGGCATCGTCTTCCCGATGTGGGCTCCACGCCCACGCATCCCGAGCTCTGCGCGCGCTGCGTTACCAATTTGAGCGAGCCGGGCGAGCGGCGGGAGTACGCATGAGCGCAACGGTGGTGGGCGAGCCCAACGGCTGGCGCTGGCTTTATCTGACTGCGGTGGTGCTGCTGCTGGATCAGCTCACGAAGCAGGCCATTCTCGATCACCTCATGCCCTACGAGAGCCTGTATGTCCTGCCCGTGCTCGACATCACGCATGTGTACAACACCGGCATGGCCTTCAGCTTCTTCGCCGATGCCGGCGGCTGGCAGCGCTGGGTCTTCCTCGTGTTGGCGCTCTGCATCAGCGTGGCCATCGGCGTGTGGCTGCGGCGCCTCAAAGCCCGTTCGCAGTGGATGCAGGCGAGCGCGCTGGCGCTGGTGGCGGGCGGCGCTCTCGGCAATGCCTGCGATCGCCTGAGGCTCGGGCACGTGGTCGACTTCATCCATGTGCACTGGGGCGCGGCCTCCTTCCCCTCGTTCAATGTCGCCGACTCCGCCATCACCGTGGGTGCGGCCCTGCTGCTGCTCGATGCGCTGCTCGAGAGCCGCCGCAAAAAGGAGGCGCATGCAGATCCTGCTGGCTAATCCCCGCGGCTTTTGCGCCGGCGTCGACCGCGCCATCGACATCGTGGAGCGGGCGCTCGAGCTCTTCGGGCCGCCGATCCATGTGCGGCACGAGGTGGTGCACAACCGCCACGTGGTGGATCGCCTGCGCTCCCTCGGCGCCGTGTTCGTCGATGAGCTGAGCGAGGTGCCGGCCGGGGCCACGGTCATCTTCTCGGCCCACGGAGTCTCGAGCGCGGTGGTGGAGGAGGCGGCGCAGCGCGGCCTCAATGTGTTCGACGCCACCTGTCCACTGGTGACCAAAGTCCATATGGAAGTGCAGCGCTATGCCCGCGATGGCCGCGATGTGATTCTGATCGGGCATGCGGGCCACCCGGAAGTGGAAGGCACCATGGGTCGTTTCGATGCCTCGCTCGGGGGGCGCATCCACCTGGTGGAGAATGTCGGCGACGTCGAGCGACTGGCGGTGCGCGATGAGGCGAAGCTGGCCTTCGTCACCCAGACCACGCTATCGGTCGATGACACCGCCGAGATCGTCAGCGCGCTGCGCCGGCGCTTTCCCACTCTGGCGACCCCGCGCAAGGAGGACATCTGCTATGCCACGCAAAATCGCCAGGATGCGGTCAAGAAGCTGCTCGAGCAGTGCGATGTGCTGCTGGTGGTGGGCTCGCGCACCAGCTCCAATTCCAACCGTCTGCGCGAGCTCGCCGACCGGGCCGGCATGCCCGGCTACCTGATCGACGGGCCGGACGACCTGCGCAAGGAATGGTTCGTGGACAAAACGGCCGTCGGCGTGACGGCCGGCGCGTCCGCGCCGGAGCTCCTGGTGCAGCAGGTGGTGGAGCGACTCCGGCAATGGGGTGGGCAGGCGACACGTGAGGTGGTGGGCCGCGAGGAGCATGTGGTGTTCGGGCTGCCGCGCGAGCTGCGGCGCGAAGCAGAGAAGGCCTGACCGCTACAGCCGTTGGCGCAGCCACGCCGCGATCGCGTCGACCTCTTCGGGAGAGACGGCATGGGGCATCGGGTAGGCATGCCATTCCACCCGATATCCCGCCTCCTCCAGCAGCCGGCGTGACTCCTCGCCGAACTGCAGCGATACCACCGGATCCTGGGTGCCGTGAGCGAGAAAGATCGGTGTCGTGAGGTTGGCTTCGCTGCGCTCGGCCGCAAGCTGGCTGCTCAAAGGCAGGTAGCAGGACAGGCCCATGATGCCGGCAAGCTTGTGCGGATAGCGGGTGCCGGTGTGCAGCGCCATCGCGCCACCCTGCGAGAAGCCGGCGAGCACGATGCGGCTGGCGGGCACGCCGCGATCGTTCTCGCGCTCGATCAGCGCCCGCACCGCGGCATCGGAGACTTTGATGCCGCGCTCGTCCTGATCGGCATACCGGTCCAGTGCCAGGATGTCGTACCAGGCACGCATTGAATAGCCGGCGTTAAGGGTGACGGGGCGCACCGGCGCATGGGGGAACACGAAGCGCAGGGGCCGCTCGCGCGGCGTCGCGAGCTGCGGCACCAGGGGCTCGAAGTCGTGCCCGTCGGCGCCGAGGCCGTGCAGCCAGATGACGGACGCGCCGGGGTTGCGGCCGGTCTCGACTTCGACGGTCTCGAGCAGGTCAGGTTTTGCCATACAGGGATTTTCTCAGCTTCCACCGCTTGTGCGACCAAGGCCAGTCCGCCGGCGCCGCGCGGATCTGCCCTTCCACCAATCGTGCATAGCGCTCAGTGAGGTCCCCCGGCGCAAGGGTCTCCCCGCCCGGCGACAGCGGCAGGAAGTCCATCTCGTAAAAGCCGCGGCCAGTGCGGCGCAACTCAATGAAGAACACCGGGAAGCGCGTGACCCGCGCGATCTCCTCGGCACCCATGTAGAACGCGGTGTCGCGATTCAGAAAGCGTGTCCAATGCTTGCGCTCGCTTGTGACCGGCTCCTGATCGGCGACCATGGCGATGGCGCGCGTGGTGCCGCGACGCTTGAGGATATCGCTGAGCAGGTCCTTCGCCGGAATCAGACGCGCACCGAAGCGGCTGCGGATCTTGAGCATCTCCCGCTCCGCCCAGCTGTCGGTGAGGGGCTTGTAGGCCGCGTCCACGGGATAACCCAGCTCCAGGGACAGCGCGAGCAGCATCCACTCCCAATTGCACTGGTGCGCGGCCACCAGCAGCACCGACTGGCCGGCATCCAGCAGCTGCCGCGGCCGCTCGATATGGAGAATGCGCACCCGGCGGCGGAACTCCTCGGGGGGGAGCGAGGGGGCCTTGGCGATCTCGGCCAGCATCTGCGCGAAGTTTCCGTAGTAGCGCTCCATGAGCTCGCGCATGCCGCGCTCATCGAGCTCCGGGAAGGCCTTGCCGAGGTTCTCCCGCACTACATGGGCGCGATAGGGGCGGATATGCGAGGCGAAGGCGCTCGCAAGACCCGTGAGACAATAGAGCGCCGGCAGCGGCAGCGAGGACAGCAGCCTGACCCACCACACCGACTTGCTCACGCGGCGGACTCGGCCTCTTGCGAGCTCATATCGTTGACGTTTTTGCGGTGCGCGGCCACGCTGCAAAGTGTAGCCGCCCTGCACTGTGGAAAACCACCACAGTCTGCGTCAAATCCCGATGGTGGGACTTGTCCGTCCCACGCACACTTCTCCTTGAGAGGTCGCAACCTCGAAGCGCCGAACGGGTGGGATGGGACTAAAACGATAAGGGGCAGGAGGCGGGGACACCCGCTTCCTGCCGAGCTTCCCGGGCACAGCCCTTGCGGTTCGTTCCAGGCGATGCGCCGCAAATTTGTCTTTAAATCCATCCTCCGCGGGGCTGCCATTGCGTTGGCCGCGGTACTGCTCGTTCTGGGGATCGTCCTCGCGCTAATCGACTGGAATGTTCTGAAGCGGCCGATCGAGCGCATGGCCTCGGCTCACTCCGGGCGCGCCGTGAGGATTGACGGTGCGCTGCAGGTGCATATGTGGTCGTGGGCGCCCACTGTGACCTTCGAAGGACTGACAGTAGGCAACCCACCTTGGGAAGCCGCGCGGCCGATGGCGCAGGTGGATCGCCTCTTCGTGCAGCTGAAACTGCTGCCGCTGCTCAAGGGCGATGTGATACTGCCGCGCGTTGAGCTTACCCGCCCGCGCGTGTATCTGCACCGTGACGCCTCGGGCCGGGCCAACTGGACATTTGCCAATACCAAGCCGACCAACGCCCCGGCGGGTCCGCCGCCTCATCTGCCGGTGGTGCGGGACTTCGTGATCCGGGATGGCGCGCTGGATGTGAGCGATGAGATTCTGCGACTCAAGGTGCGGGGAACCGTGCAGGCCCATGAGCAGGCCGCCGCCGACGATCCCAAGGCGTTCCGGATCGAAGGCCAGGGCACGCTCAACGGCAAGCCCTTCGCGCTGCACGTGGCGGGCGGGCCGCTGATCAATCTTAAGCCGGATGAGCCCTATCCGTTCGATCTGCGCGTCGAGGCGGGCGACATTCGCGTCGCCTCGAACGGAACCGTGAAAAAGCCATTCGACCTTAAGCGCCTGGCGCTCAACGTGCAGGCTAACGGTGGCGACCTGGCCGATCTTTACTATTTGACCCACCTGGCGCTGCCGAATACACCACCCTTTGAGCTTCAGGCGCGCATTGAGCGCGATGTTTCGAAGATCAAGGTGAGCGAGCTGGCCGGCAGGGTGGGCCAGAGCGATCTGCGCGGGGAGCTGAACGTGGATGTGTCGCGCAAGCGGCCCGCGGTCTCGGGCGATCTGACCTCGAGACAGTTGCGACTGGCTGATCTTGCGGCCTCACTGGGTACGAAACGTGGCGCCGGCGCGATTGAGCCTGCTGGCTCGGCTCGCGGAGCGCGCTCATCCAAAGCGCCGCTACCCCCGGACGCGCCGCTATTTCCCGATGCGCACCTCGAGGTCAACCGGGTGCGCGCGATGGATGCCGATGTGCGCTTCCATGCGCGATCTATTGAGGCGGGCTCGCTGCCGCTCAAAGCAGTCGCGCTCCATGTGAGACTCGATAACGGTGTGCTGTCGCTCGATCCCTTCGCTTTCGAGCTGCCACAGGGACGGTTGAGCGGTACCGCACGGATCGATGCCCGGGGCGCACGGCCGCATACGCGGCTCGATTTGCGCGTCAAGGATATTCAGCTCGATCAGCTCAAGGGTCGGGCGCCGGATGCCAAGCCGCCGCTGGGCGGGGTGGTGCAGGCTCATGCGGTGCTCGAGGGCTCAGGGGACTCAGTGCATGACTTCCTGTCGCAGGCCAGCGGTACAGTGACGGCCATCCTGCCGCATGGGGAGGTGCGCGCGGCATTTGCGGAGCTCACAGGTATCAACGTGGCCCGGGGGGTAGGCTTGTTGCTCAAGGGCGATCAGGAGCGCACCGAGGTGCGTTGCGGCATTGCCGAGTTTGGCGTGCAGGCAGGCACGATGCAGGCTCACAACGTGGTGTTCGACACCGAGAATGTGCGCATTACCGGCCGCGGCGAGATCCGGCTCGGTCCCGAAGAGCTCGATCTGTCGATCAGGGGGGAGCCCAAGAAGCTGCGGCTGGCGCGCCTGCGGACGCCGATTGATATTCGGGGGCATTTGCGCAAGCCCTCTATCGGCCTGGATATCGGCAAAACGCTGAAACAGGGGGCTATCGCGACGGCGATCGGCGCGGCCCTGGCCCCGATTGCGGCGGTGATCGCATTCGTGGACCCGGGGCTGGCGAAGGATGAGAACTGCGCGGCGCTGCTGGGGGGCAATGGGCGTGAATAGTGCGCAACAAACAGTCAGCGGCGCCGCGCGGTGAGACGAATTGACGCCGCGGGCCGCGTATCCGCGCCTAACACGATATTGAAATACCGAAGCCGCAATGTCCGCAAAGCGGTGGCCGCCGCTCGACGCAAGAAGACGATCGCCAACCTGCCCAAGCGCACGCGTACGGCGCTGGGTAAGCAAGGGGCCAAGATGGCGAAGCGAAAGCGCTAGACAAGAGAGCGCCCATGACAGTGGCCTGGGCTGGCGTGCGACATGGGGGTGTTTAAGGGGTGAAAAGGCTGTAGAATCCACCGCCTCGTCCAGGGATGGCGGCCCCGGACCGGGCCTCCACAAGTGCCGACTTAGCTCAGTTGGTAGAGCACATCATTCGTAATGATGGGGTCCACAGTTCGATTCTGTGAGTCGGCACCATTTCATGCGCGCGCCTTGGCGACGCTCAAGACCGCGCCGCCAGCTTCCCCTCAAGATGCGTCGCCAGCTCCGCGATCGTCGGATAATCGAAGAGCTCGGTCAGGTCCACCTGACCGGGGTACTTCCGATCGATATTCTCGTGGATCTCGATCAATTTCAGGGAGCTGGCGCCGATCTCAAACAGATTGTCGGTGACCTCGATGCGCTTGCCGCCGAGGGCCGCCTCGCAGATGGTCTTGAGCTGCTCCTCGATGGCACTGCGCGAGGCGCCGGAGGCGGGACCGCGCTGCGTCTCACGCAGGGCGCGCAGCTCGGCGAGCTCGGTGTTGAACTCGCCGTCGAGGTAGTTCTGCTCGAGCAGGTGCCGCTGGATCTTGCCGCTGGTGGTCTTGGGGATGCGTTTGACGGGGATGACCTCGGCTACCTCCAGGCCCACCTGCTCGTTGATGAGGCGCGCGACCTGGGTGGCGACGGGTAGGAACTCTTTCACATCCCCGCGATGCAGGACAAATACGACCAGCTGCTCGATCTGCTCCCCCGGCGGGCGTACACCGGCGGCAACCACCTTGCCGAGCTCGAGGCCGTTCGCGCCCTGCGCGATACTCTCGAGATCGTGCGGATAGTAGTTCTGGCCGTTGACGAAGATGATCTCCTTGGCGCGGCCGGTGATATAGAGCTGCCCGCCGTGGATCAAGCCGAGATCGCCGGTGCGCACCCAGCCGTCCGGCGTCAAAGCTTCCGCGTTGGCGGTGGGGTTCTCGTAGTAGCCCCGCGTGACGTTGTCGCCCGAGATATGAATGTTGCCGATGTGTCCGTTGGGCAAAACACCATCGTGGTCGTCGGTGAGGCGCACGCGGCAGTAAGGGATGGCTTTGCCCACCGCGACCAAAGCGAGCGCGTCCTTGTCTCCCGCCGCGACGGGGTGCGCCTGCTCGCCCACGCCCATGCGATGCCGGTTCAACGCCAGGGTGTGCAGCGGCGCGCCCAGCGGCGGAAAACTCACCGCCAGCGAGGCTTCAGCGAGCCCATACACCGGAAACATCGCATGGCGCGGCAGCTTCGCGGGCGCAAGCCGCGTTAAAAACTCATCGCAGAGCTCGACGGAAATCGGCTCCGCACCATTGAAGATCAGGCGCACGGCGGACAGGTCGAGCTCCCCGATTGGCCGGTCGCCCAGTACTTTGAGATAGTGCTTGTAGCCGAAGTTGGGCGAGCAGAGCAGGGTGGCGCGCTTGCGTGCGGCGAACTGCAGCCACAGCAGCGGGCGGCGCACGAAAAGCTCGGTGGGCATCAGGTGGCAGTGCACGCGGTTGGCGAGCATGATGATGTGGAAGCCAATGAGGCCCATGTCGTGAGTGAGCGGCATCCACGACAGGCTGACGTCATTCTCGTTGAATCCCGCCGCTTCGGTCGAGCCCCGCCAGTTGGCGATGATGTTGCCGTGGGTGAGCACCACGCCCTTGGGTTCGCTCGTGGAGCCGGAAGAGAATTGAATGAAGGCGATGTCGTCGGGCTTGGCGCGATAAGGCTCGCCGGGGCGCGAGATGTCATCGAGATGGTCGACCAGGAAGGCACGCGCCTGCAGGCGGGCGAAGACTTCGGTCTCGCCGGCCTGGGCGGCAAAGGCGCCGATGCGTTCGAGATGCTTGCGCTCGGTGTAGATGAAGGGATCCTTAAGCTTGCGGGCGATACGCAGCAGCTTGTGGCGGTGCTCGTCGCTGATGCCAAGTGCGACGGGCACGGGAATGATGCCGCCGAGCACGGCCGCCCAGAAGGCGTCGATGAAGGGCTCGTTGCTGCCGAGGAAGAGGATGAGCTTGTCGCCGCGCCGGGCGCCGAGCTTCTGCAGGTGGTGCAGGATGCCGAGCGCGCGCTCGTAGAGCTCGCCATAGGAGACGCTGCGCTCCTCGCTCTCGCCTTCAAGGTAGGTGATGGCGCGCGGGGCGTTGCGATGGCTCTCGAGGAGTTCGGTCAGGGTGCGGGCTTGGCTCATCAGCGGCGTTCCAGTCTCATGAACAGCGGGTTTTGGGTGCGCAGGTTGATCTGCGCCTCGATCTCAAGGGGTTGGTCCGGCACATAGGTGAGCCGGTAGCGGCGGGCCACCTTGTACAAATGCATGTGCATCTCGTAGAGCGCGAAGGTCTCGCCGATGCAGTGGCGGGGGCCGGCGGCGAAGGGCATGTAGGCAAAACGCGGACGCTCGGCCTCATGCTCCGCGTCGAAGCGCTCGGGGCGGAAAGCGTCGGGCTCTTTCCAGAATTGGGGATGGCGGTGCAGCAGGTAGGGACTCAGTAGCACGTCGGCGCCGGCGGGGATCTCGTAGCCTCCCAGCACATCCGCCCCGATCGTGCGCCGCGACAGCAGCCAGCCGGGCGGGTAGAGGCGCAACGCTTCGTTGATGACGTTGCCGGTGTAGGCCAGCGCTTCCATTTGCGCGAGGCCGGCTTCGGGCAGCTCAGGTGTGGCATCGATCTCGGCGTGCAGCCTGGCCTCAACCTCGGGATGCTGTGACAGCAGATACCAGGTCCAGTTAAGCCCGCTCGCCGTGGTCTCATGCCCCGCCACCACCAGTGTCATCACCTCATCGATGAATTCACGCTCGCTCATCGCATCGCCGGTTTCCTTGCTCCGGGCGTTCATCAGCATCGCGATGAAATCGAAGTGCTCCTCGCCCGCTTCGCGCCGCCGCTTCGCGATCTGCGCGACGAGCTTGCCCAATGAGCGGAACTTGTACGCGAAGGTCAGATTGCGCGCGGTCTCCTTGGTCACCACATCGAAAGGGTTGCCGCCCGGCTGTGCTGCGAGCACATCCCAGTCCCGGCCGAAGATCGAGCGCAGCACGATCTCGAGCGTCAGCTCGCTCATGTCCTCGGTCACGTTCACGCGCTCGCCGCGTGCGGCCTGGGCCTCCCATTTCGCGATGAAGCGGTCGTTGGCCGCATCGATCGTCTTTGCGAACCCGGTGATGGCCTTGCGGTGGAACATGGGCTGCATCATGTAGCGCTGCCGTTTCCAGAACTCGCCCTCGCTGGTCATGAGCCCCAAGCCCAGCAGGATCTTGACGCGGTCGAGTCCCACGCCTTTGGTGTAGTTGCGGTGGTTGCCGACCAGCACGCGCTTGACATCGTCGGGGTGGTTGATGACGTAGGTGAAGGATTTGCGGCTTGGCGCGTACACGCGATAGATATCGCCGTGGCGCGCGAACAGCTCGCGCATGCGCGGCAGGGAATCATCGGTGGCACCGATGTCGAACGGCGTGTCGGACTCGGGAGGCAGGCTTTTCACGGCCCGCAATCCTACCTTGTCTCGGCGGCGGCGATAACGGAAACTGCGCGCCGCATGACTGATCCAGGCACCGGCGGCGAGCTGCGCAATACCCTGTACCGCCGCGCTACGCGCTCGGGGCGGCGGATGACGCCTTTGCGGCGCTTGGGCTACGCCTTGCTGGTGCCGCTGGGGTACTGGCTGGTGCGTTTCTGGTGGAGCCTGTGCCGGGTGGTGAGCGTTGCGGGGCGCGAGCATCTGGCCGCGGCGCTTGAGCAGGCGCCGTCGCTGATTCCCTGCTACTGGCATCAGCACCAACTTTTCTGCGGCAAACTGCTGCTCGAGGAGCGCAAGCTGCAAGCGGCCTGGCTGATCAGCCCGTCGGTGGACGGGGAGATCGGCGCGCAGCTGGTGCGGCGTTTCGGCGGGCATGCAATCCGCGGCTCCTCCACGCACACGGGGGCACGGGCGCTGCGGGATTACTACCAGGCGCTGACGCAGCAGAATCTGTCTCCGGTGATCACGCCGGACGGTCCGCGCGGTCCGCGCTTCAAGTTCAAGCCGGGGGCGATCCTGCTCGCGCAGATGTCGGGCCGGCCGATGTTGCCCATGGCGTATGCGGCCTCGAGTGCGTGGCTGATCAAATGGGACAAGTTTGTGCTGCCGCGGCCGTTCTCGCGGATTGCCATCGCCATCGGCCCACCGCGCAGCGTGCCACGGGTCATCGATGCGGTGGCGGTGGAAAGACTGCGCGGGGAGATGGAGGTGGAGCTCAAGCGGCTATTTGAGGTGGCGCAGCGCGCGCTGGCGGAGCGCCCGCATGATGCCTGACATCTCGGTAGTGGTGCCGGTCTGTAATGAGGCGGAGAATGTCGGGCCGCTGGCGCGCGAGATCGCGGCGGCGCTGGCCGGATCCGCGTTTGAGATCCTATTCGTGGATGACGGTAGCACCGATGGTACGGCGGCCGCGGTGCAGGCGGCCCGCGCGGGCGGTATTCCCGAGATCCGCCTGCTGCGCCACTCCTTCCGCAGCGGTCAGAGTGCGGCGGTCTCGACGGGGGTACGCGCCGCGCGCGCCGTGTGGATCGGCACGCTGGACGGTGACGGCCAGAACGATCCTAAGGATCTGCCGCGGCTGCTGGCCGCGCGCGATGCGCCGGACAACGCCGCGGTACGTCTGTTCGCGGGCCATCGCACCACGCGGCGCGACACGGGGTTCCGCCGCCTGCAATCGCGCATTGCCAACGGGATCCGCAGCCGCCTACTGGGCGATGGCACGCCGGACACGGGCTGCGGCATCAAGCTGATGCACCGCGAGACTTATCTCAACCTGCCGCAGTTCGATCATATGCACCGCTTCCTGCCCGCGCTCTATCAGCGCGCCGGGGCGGCTGTGGTGTCGGTGCCGGTGCGGCACCGGCCGCGCTCGCGCGGTGTCTCCAAGTACGGGATGCTGGACCGGCTGTGGGTGGGCATTGCGGATCTGCTAGGGGTGATGTGGTTGAAGCGCCGCCATAAGGCGGGTCTTGCGGTGCGCGAGGAGTGAGCATGAATGAGCCCCTGGGGGTATGGTTCGGCGTGGTGGTGACGCCGTGGAAGCTGGTGGGCTACGTGGGCGTATTCCTGTTCGCGGGACGCTGGGTGGTGCAGCTCTTCGCCACGCGCAGGGCGGGGCGGCCGGTGGTGCCGCGCCTTTTCTGGACCATGAGTATCTGCGGCAGCGCGCTGCTGTTGGCCTATTTCATCTGGGGCAAGAACGACTCGGTGGGCGTGCTCGCCAACCTGTTCCCGGCGGCGGTGGCGGTCTATAACTGGATTCTCGATGTCCGCTCGAGCCGCGCGCGCGGATAGTCATTTTCTCTGGCTGGCGGGCGCCGTGGCGCTGCTGGTGGCGACGGGCGTGGGGCTGCGCGATCCGTGGCCGGCGGATGAGCCGCGCTTCGCGCTGATCGCGCGCGATATGGTGGGTAGCGGTGACTGGCTGTTCCCGCGCATCGGCGGCGATCTCTATCACGACAAGCCGCCGCTCTTCTTGTGGCTGCTGGCGGTGGGCTACTGGCTCACGGGCTCGGTGCGTGCCTCTTTTTTGATTCCATCGCTGCTCGCCGCCTGCGGGGTGCTGGCGCTGAGCTACGACCTGGCGCGTCGCCTCGCAGGAAGGGAGGCGGCGCTGGCCGCGGCGCTACTGCTGTCCTGCAGCGTACAGTTCCTGATGGTGATGCGCGGCGCGCAGATCGATGCGACGCTGTGCTTCATGACCACGCTGTCCTTATATGGACTGCTGCGGCATTTGCTGCTGGGTCCGGCCTGGGGCTGGTACTTTGTCGGCGGGCTGGCAGCGGGACTGGGCGTCATCACCAAGGGGGTGGGCTTCCTGCCGCTGCTGGTGTTACTGCTGTATGGGTTGCTCAAGGCGTGGGGCTTTCAACCGCTGCCGCGCTTTGCCGGCGGATTGCGCTGGACTCTGGCGCCACTCGGGTTTCTCGCCGGTGTGGGGCTGTGGCTGGCGCCGATGCTGCTGGCGGTGGCGCACAGCGCCGATCCTGAACTCATCGCCTACCGCGACGGCATTCTTTTTCAGCAGACGGTGCAGCGCTATGCGGCGGCCTGGCATCACCTGCAGCCCTGGTACTACTACCTGGTCGAGGTGATTCCGCCGCTGTGGTTCCCGGGCAGCGTGCTGCTTTTCTGGCTGGCGCCGCGCTGGAAGGCGGCGTGGCGCGAGCGCGATGCGCGGGTGTGGTTGCCGCTTTGCTGGATTGTGCTGACGGTGATCTTCTTCTCCGCCAGTCCCGGCAAGCGTGGGATTTACCTTTTTCCGGCGCTGCCGGCCTTCGTCTGGGCGGCGGCGCCCTACCTGCCGGAGCTTTGGGCCCGCCGCGGCCTGCGTTGGGCGGGACTGGCCTGGGCGGTCGTGCTTATTTGTCTGACACCGGTGTGGTCCTTCATCGTCACCCCCCGTATCGACGGCGAGCGTTCGGGCCGCAGCTTCATTCAGGGGGCGCTGGCCTTGGTGCCGCGGGACCGGGAGCTGGCCCTGGTGGCGGCCAAGGAGCAGTTCTTCCTGTATCTCGACCGTCCCGTGGTCAATTTCGGGCATGCGCGCTGGATGGAAGGCCAGGCCGAGGCGAACGATGCGGCTCGCTGGCTGAATGCCGCCCCGAACCGGGTGCTGCTGGCGCCGCAATCGCAGCTGTTTCCCTGTTTTGCACACTCGCCCCGGCGCGTGGCGGGGACCTCAAGCGGCGACACCTGGAGCCTGGTTGAGCCACCGGCGGACCCGATCTGCGCCGCGCGCGGCGATCCCCGTCACGAGATTCGGTATTCCACTAGGCCCTAACTCGAACCCGAACAGGGCCTTAGCTTGTTTTCCTGATGGCGTGTGCGAGAATCCCTCGACACATGTCGACCCTGCCTCCGGAAAAACCCGCGGATTACACCGCCTCGGACATCCTGTCCGCGGACGCCTGGAGCGGGCGAGTGCCGCGGCCGCAGGTGGGCTTGGATGTCACCTGCATCAAGATCGCGGTGGATTTCCAGAACATGCGTCGCGAGACGGTGGATGAGTCCCTGCGGCGCAACCTCGAGCTGCTGCGCGAGTCGAGCGGCAGCGATTGTGCTTTCGCCGCGGTGTTCGCGCCGGATGAGCTCACCATTCAGGATATTCAGGTGGCGCGCGGGGCCTTCTCCCAAAGTCATCCCGAAGTCTTAAGCGGAGTGAGCCTCGATACGCTGCCTTGGCTCAAATCGCGCCTGGAACATCTGCGCCTCTCGGAGCTGCGCGATACCAGCGCGCCACGGCGCGAGCAGCTCGCGGAGGCGCAGCGCTTCGCGGAATTGCAGATCGGCTCGGTGCTGCTGATCGCCTTCCATGTGCAGGACAAGCCCGCCGGCATCTTAGGGCTGGCGCAGACGCTGCCGCGCGGTCCCTGGGATGTGAACATTCAATTGCAGATGAAGCTCATCGGCACCAGCCTCGCGGCGGGCCTGACGCGTATCCGCATCGAGGCGCGCCTCGCCAAGCTCGAGGAGCGCAATCGCCTCGCGCAGACCACGGCCAACGACGGCATCTGGGATTTCGATGTCGAGAACAACGAGGTGTATTTCTCGCCACGCTGGAAGGCCATGCTGGGCTACGCCGACGACGACATCCGCGGCTCGCCCGACTGGAGGAGCCTCGTGCATCCGGACGATCTGGCGCGGGTGCAGTCCGCGATCCGCGATCATGTCTCGGGCAAGAGCGCGATGTTCGAGAGCACGCACCGCATGCGCCACCGCAACGGCGAGTGGCGCTGGGTGATGAGTCGCGCGCAGGCGCGGGTGGACTCGCACGGCCGTCTGCTGCGCCTGGTGGGCGTGGAATACGACATCACCGAGCGCAAGCTTTACGAGGAAGCGCTGTTCCGCGAGAAGGAGAGCGCGCAGATCACGCTGCAATCCATCGGGGACGGCGTCATCACCACGGATGCGCGCTCGGTCATCGACTACATCAATCCGGTGGCCGAGGAGCTCACCGGCTGGCGGCTCGAGGATGCCATGGGTCGCCCGGTGGAGGAGATCTTCCGCGCCTTCCACGAGGAGACCTGCGAGCCGCTGGAGAATCCCCTGTCGGTGTCCATCCGGCGCATCCGCCCGATCAAGTCCGTGCGGCCCATGCTGCTCATCCGCCGCGATGGCAACGAGCTTTATGTGGAGAGCACCGCGGCCCCGATCCGCGACGGCGCGGGCCAGGTGGGCGGTGGCGTGCTGGTGTTCCACGATGTGAGCGAGTCGCGCGAGCTCAACCGCCGGCTCTCCTATCACGCCAGCCACGACCTGCTCACCGGTCTGGTCAACCGCCGCGAATTCGAGGCGCGCCTGGAACGGGCGCTCAAAAGCGCCAAGGCGCGCGAGGCCTCCTACGCGCTGTGCTATCTGGACATCGATCAATTCAAGATCGTCAACGACACCTGCGGCCACAGCGCCGGCGATGCGCTGTTGGGTCAGGTGGGCGCGCTGCTCAAATCCAAGGTGCGCTGGCGCGATACGCTGTCGCGTCTGGGCGGCGATGAGTTCGGCATCCTGCTCGAGAGCTGCTCGCTGGATGAGGCCATGCGCACGGCGGAGCTGCTGCGCGAGTCGGTGCGCAATTTCCGCTTCACCTGGGAGGACCGCGTGTTCCGCCTGGGCGCGAGCATCGGCGTGGTGCCCATCACCGCCGACAATGAGGATGTGGCTTCGGTGCTGTCGGCCGCCGACAGCGCCTGCGCCGCGGCGAAGGAGGGCGGGCGCAACCGCGTGCACAGCTTCGCGGAGAACGACATCGAGCTCATGCGGCGGCGCCGCGAGATGCAGTGGGCCGCGCGCATCAATGCCGCGCTGGAGGAGGGTCGCTTCGAGCTGTTCCGCATGGCCATCCAGCCTCTGCAGCGGGTCGAGAACGGCGTGCACTATGAGCTGCTACTGAGAATGCGCGATGAGGGCGGCCGCATCGTCTCGCCCGCCGATTTCATCGCCGCGGCCGAGCGCTACGGCATCACCCCGGCCATCGACCGCTGGGTGATCGAGAACGCCTTCCGCTGGCTGGTCTCCGAGGCCGACGAGCGCGAGAAGCTGCTGATGTGCTCGATCAATCTCTCCGGCCAGAGTCTGGGCGACGACAAGTTCCTGCCCTTCGTGATCGACCAGTTTCATCGTAGCGGGCTCGACGCCTCGAAGATCTGCTTTGAGATCACGGAGACCGCGGCCGTGGCGAGCTTCTCGCAGGCCAACCGCTTCATCCAGGCCTTGAAGGAACTGGGTTGCAAGTTCGCGCTCGATGACTTCGGCACCGGCCTCTCCTCGTTCGGCTATCTCAAGCACTTTCCGGTCGACTATCTCAAGATCGACGGCAGCTTCGTGCGCGAGATCCTGCGCGATCCCATCGACCGGGAGATGGTGCGCTCCATCAACGAGATCGGGCACCTGACGGGCAAGCAGACCATCGCGGAGTTCGCGGAGAACGCGGAGATCATCCAGATGCTGAGGAGCCTCGGGGTGGATTACGCGCAGGGGTATGGGATCGCCCAGCCACAGCGGGTGCTCAAGTCGGCGGTGGCCTGAAGCTTCGATAGGACTGCTCCGTCAGCGGCAACGACAGCTGCAGCTCCTTCGCCTTCCTGACCGCGAATCCAAACGTTTCCTCCATCTCCAGCGGCCGTCCGGCCTCGATGTCCTGCAGTGTGGAGAGCTTGTGTTGCGGCGCGCTGTCACGCAGCTCCTTCCCATAATCCTGCACAATCCGCACCGCGGTGCTCTCGTCTGCCCGGCACAGTGTGGCCACCGGGAGCACCGAATCGTCGGTGAGTGGCACGCCGCTCGCATCGGCGAGCCGCCCGATCTCGCGCACCAGTCTCACAAACGCGGTCGCGCCGTCGCGGTCCATCAGGAATTGCCAGGTATAAGTACGCGCCGACATCGCAACTCCCGCCAATCCCACCCAGGCGGCGAATTTGGACCATTCCCGGCTTTGAATATCCGACACGGCAATGCAATGCACGCCTGAGGCTTCGATGGTTTGTGCAATGGCGCCAGCGCGAGACGAGGTCCCGCCTGCCAGCTCCCCGATTGCCACATTGACGTTGCGCGTGAACAGCACTTTGCCGTCGTTCTGCAGCTCACCGCTGATATTGGCGAGCGCGCCGAGCGTATGCTCCCGTCCAAAGGCCGCAGCCAGGAAATCATTCTTGACCACGCCGTTTTGCACGGAGAATGCGATCCCGATCTGCGCGTTCCGCAGCAGCGCAAGCGATTCCGGCGTATCGATGGCCTTGGTCGCGACGATCAGCACGTCCGCGCTGCGCAATTGCGCCGGATCTTCGATCACCCGGGTAGGGACGGAGAGTTCCACCAGGCCGGTCAGGCGCAGCCCATCGGTGGCGATCTGCCGCGCCCGGCGGCCTCGCGCCAGCATCGTGACGTCTCGGCCGGCGCGGGTGAGATGAGCCCCCAGAATGGAACCCATGGCCCCCGCGCCCAGAATGACGAATTTATGAATGCTCACGATCGCAGCTCTATGCCAAGCGCCCAAACCATGGGGGCCTCTTGGAGATGTCCGAGAGGGTGGCACAGGAGCCGCCCGGTGACAATTTTCGTGACCGCCTTGTGTAAGTAGCACATGATTTGTCCGGTTCTGTAGCACGTGATCTGTCCGGTTCAGGCTAGCGTCCCAAAGGGGGTGCTGGATGAGGCGGACAGAGCTACTACAGGAGATCCGGAAGATGA